>Ga0224512_10002237_pt1 | contig 17864 bp, 22 predicted proteins | sample SF_May12_sed_USG_4_FD_169103 | JGI IMG/M metagenome (GOLD analysis project Ga0224512, IMG submission 169103) | Sediment microbial communities from San Francisco Bay, California, United States - SF_May12_sed_USGS_13 | ecosystem: Environmental > Aquatic > Marine > Sediment | place: USA... | reverse complement strand
TTCCCTCAAGCAACTCCAGGGGAACGCCCTCGGCACCGGAGAGTCCATAGTAACCACCAGCGACGGCGTTCAAGGCTCCGAATGCGAGCAGGCCTCCGAGCAGATAACGAATCAGCAACGACCGGGTTTCAACGATCATTCTGGTTACCTCGCTGCTCGGTCGCGGAGTAGATTTGGAGGACGAGCGGACCAGTTCATCGTCCTGTTCGGCAGCGTCGCACCTAATCTAGTATGACACACCAGGTGCCTGACGAAGGTACGTGTCGTCAACAAGTTGTTTCAACATGAAGTCGGCCACATCGGCACGTGAGATCCAGTTTTTGATTCGCTTATCCGTTGTGGAAAAGCCGTGCCGATACACTCCCGTTCGCGGGCCGTCCTTCAAGTGAGGAGGGCGAACAATTGTCCAATCCAACGAGCTTTGTCTCACGACAGCTTCCTGACGTTCGTGATCTGCGAAAGCGTGTCGAAGGAATATGCCCACAATGATGTACTTGGTAAAAAACGGTAGGTTGGTTCGACTATCTCCAACGCCAAGCGAAGATTGACAGATTAGACGTTTCACACCAGTGCCCTGCGTAGCCTGAACGATGTTTCGTGTTCCCTCCTCTCGAAGAGTTGTGCGCGAAGGGCCTGTGCCAATGGTCACGAGTACGCCTTCGTGTCCAGCTACAGCGCTCTTGACAGTAACCGCATCGAGCACATCGCCACGAACAACGGTTAAGCACGAATGCTGTATGTCCTCGATCTTCGCCGGATCACGGGCATATGCCGTAACCCTATGGTCCTGGTCGAGAGCCTGGATCAGCAGCTCTCGTCCTGTACCACCGGTTGAACCAAAAACAAGCAATCTCATTCTATCCTCGTGCCTTCTAGGGCATCTAACGGTCAGCGCTTGAGCTGCGCGCGTGATGACTCGTCATGCGGAAAGATGTGGAACGAACCTTGGTGCCGTCCAGCCGAGGAATGACGTCGTCCTCACATTCGAACGTGCGCAACAGCTTCAGGCGCGTGTTAGGCGGCATGATTCTCGGACACATAGTCTCGGACGCGGAGCACTCGGCTCACATCTATGGCCTCCATCATCTCGCCGGTCGGATTGTAAAAAGCGCCCGTGTGGGCCAGTGCCTCAAGTGCTCTGCCCTGGAGAGCTGACGGTAATGACTCCCACCACTCCTGAATGTCATCCATGAGCCGAAAGACTTCTGCCGCTCCTCTGGAGATAGCAATCGAATCAATACGGAGGGCGCGCGGCTCTCCTGCAAATGGTGTCTCGAGCCAAACGTGATTCGTCTTGCCATCACGCTCAACTCGGAACTCAATAGAGCCACCGTCACGATACATCTCAATGTCGGTGATACGCATAACCTCGCTGTCTAACGATCAGCGAATGACCTGCGAGCGACCAGCTCGCGGGCCACGCCGCTCAGTGAACGCACTGGGATCATCGCCAGGCGCATCACCACTCAACTTCCTTCAAAACGTACGCGCTCGCCAGGTCCATGCGCGTGTTAGACGGCCGCCGTCATTTGGACCTTTTATGGGGTGAACTCAACCAACATCCGCATCGTCTCGACCTTCAGGCCGTCCTCCCGCATTGCTTTCGTGCCCTCGTCCGACTGTAGCAGCTCCTGGAATTTCCCCATATCGGGTATCTCCGCCATGATTCCTGTCATATTGGGGTTCTTGGGGTCGCGGAAGTTGCGACAGTTGACTCCAAGCTTTCCGAACATCTCATGTCGGCTTCCTGGTCCTTTCTTCCAGGCGTTGGCCCAGATCGTGCCATCTTGAACTTCGTGGAATATGATTGCCGTTGTCATTGTTGTTTCCTTTCGTTTCGTGTTGGTGGTTGGCTTGGTGAGAGCGGTGCATTGCGTCGCCTAACGGTCAGCGCATGACCTGCGAGCGAACAGCCCGCTAGACGCGCTTATCGGTGAACGTACTCGTATCAAGGCCAGGCGCTCAGGCATTCCGTTTCCTCTAAAGCGTACGCGCTCGGCTGGTCCATGCGCGTGTTAGGCGACGGCGCGGCGGTTCCGGCGCCGAGCATCATTGCCCCGCTGGTGGCTGCCATAGCTCAACCTTGTTACCCTCCGGATCGATGACCCACCCGATCTTTCCGTACTCAGAATCATCGCTCTTCTCCAGTACGTTGCAGCCTTCCGCACGAAGGGCGTCAAGCAGTGCGAACAAGTCGTTCACTCGATAGTTGACCATGAACGGCGCCTTGCTCGGCGCGAAATGGTCCCCGTCGGCGGCTTCAATAGACCAGATCGTGGTCCCCTTCATAGGGCTGCCATTGGCGTCCGCCCAAGGGAATGCAGCACCGCCCCAATCTTGAACATCAATACCGAGGTGTGTCTTGTACCAGGCGCGGAGTGCGGTTGGGTCCTTCGCTTGAAAGAAGATCCCTCCAATTCCAGTGACTCTCTTCATCATTGGTACTCCTCTGAATCTCGGCAAGGTGCGCAGCATAGCGCCTTCCGCCGCCTAACGGCTCGCGCATGACCTGCTGAGCGCCACGCCCGTTGGCCACACCGCTTGGTGAACGTGTGCGGATCAACGGCAGGCACATCACCACTCAACTTCCTTGAAACGGCACGCACCCGCCAGGTCCATGCGCGTGTTAGGTAGCGGCTCAATCATGGTCGAATCACCACGAGCAGGGTCACCCGCACCCGCACCGGCTCGGGCCCTTCCATGGCCGCCCATATCCTTGGAACCCTGCTGACGCGCGACGCCGGTCACGATGCCGTATAAACCAATACCGCCACTCGACTTACAGCACCTCGAACCGCCGTTTGGGGTGGCTCACACCGAATTCCGATCGGGTCAAACCGAAATCCGGATGTGGCGATCGACGTTCCGTATGCGGTGATCGGGAGGTCGGATGCGACGATCCGAATCCCAGGCGCGCCGACCCAAGTCCCGGGCACGGTGAGCCGAATTTGGGACGTGGCGGTCGGAATATCGGCTGCCACAATCCGAATGTTGGCCGTGCCGATCCGAGTTCCGGCCCTGGCCATCGGAGTACTCGACGTCCCGATCCGAATTCTGCGCACGCCGAGCGGAATGGCGGACCTGGTAGCCCAAGAGCCGGGCACGGTGATCCGAGCTGCGGGCATGCTGATCCGAGTTCCCGGTACGCCGAGCCCAATGGCGGACATGTCGACCCGAGAACCGGACGTGGCGATCGGCGTTTCGGGCTTGCCAACCCGAATCCCAGTCGCGCCAATCCGAGGTCCCGGGACGGCAATCGCCATTCGGAACACGCCACGCTGCATTCGGGGCGACCGGCCGGAATTCGGTTCGATCCTTCCGACATCGAGCGGCGGCGTCATCTCGATTGGACTGGGGACCCGCGGACACGAAACTACGACACCTCGCCGAACGCAGCGATTTCTTCGACGTATGCCGAATCGAACTGCAGCGCCTCAACCAACTGTGATAGCTCGGTCGCGTAAGCGGGATTCGCCCCGGCTAGGCCCAACTCGCGCGGCAGGTTGTAGCAGGACGCCTCGACAGCTTCGCTTGTGTCCAACAGCTCCACCTGTACGCGTTCTCGTATGTACTCGCGAACACTCGGTTCCGAGTAGAGCGCGCGAGCCTCCTGGTCGGCGAGCTCCATCACGATGCCATAGGCGCGACTCGAAGCGGATCGCAGCAATGTTGCTCGCTCGCCGATGTGGATGCGGTAGTCGGGTAGCACTGCGGGCCCGATAATCTCTGGGTGAAGACCCTTCTCAGTGAGAAGAGACCGATCCATAAACAGGCCGTAGAAGAAGATCTTGCTCATGGGTTCGGAGCTGTCCACCTAACGCCTGTTAGGCAGCAGCTTCACGCCGGGATTTCACCACCCCTAGGCCCCTACGCCCGACGGCGCCGGACTACGCAATCTCGGCCCCGCGCTCAGCGAGTAGTTCTCGGAGTACGGACCGGTGACACCGCGACTCATCCTCGCAATAACACCCCACGGCAAGGTCCGTCCTGTGAGACAGCGCTGCGAGCAGATCGAGCACGCGGCCTTGGTCGGGCTCCGACATCTCAGTGCGATACTTCTTCTTGAAGGCGTTCCAGTCGCGGTCGCTTCGTGCTGCCCGCCCGCGCTTCATGAGTTCCGGACTCGGCGCGAGGTTCGGAAACCAGACATCATACCAGTTCTGCGATGCAAGCTCACGCTTGGGAACTCCTCGCGGGGGGCGCCTAACGGTCCCGATCCGAAGTCCCTCTTTGGCACCCCTGCTGGTTCCGAGGCGCACGATTCGTACTGCCATGAGCCACCTTCTCCTCAAACGTGTGTTTGGAACAGTGCGAGGCGCATCACCACTCAAGCTCCTCTAAAACGTACGCGCTCGGCAGGTCCATGCGCTTGTTAGGCCGTTGCCTATTTGCGATCAGGACCACCTACCAAGACACCTGCGCCAAACAACAACACTTCTGTATACCATCGCGGCAGGTGGCCGGCTATCGCGTGGTAGATCTGGCGCAAGCCGGCAGCAAGCAATGCTACGGCGACCGTAACCGTGACGATATAGCCAATCGCTCCAAAGGCCTCTTGGCGCAGACCAAGCAAAAGTGCCCCAGCAGCGAAAAGGATGAGGACAATGCCAAAGAGTCCGAGAATCAGTCGGTTGGCGAGTTGTTGTCCGACGGTTTTGGGGACCACGATCAGTCTCCTCGTCTACACAGCGGCCTAACGGTCAGCGCATGACCTGCGAGCGCCTCGCTCGCGGGCCACGTGTATCGGTGAACGTGCTCGTATCAACGCCACGCGCATCAACACTCAAGTTCCTTTGGAACGTCCGCGCTCGGCTGGTCCATGCGCTTGTTAGCTAGCAACCCGACCGCTCACCTCACTCGCCCGCGGGGACAAAACCCGCTGCCTGCAAGGCCACCACGACCGCCGCAGTGACCTGGCGCCGAAAGTCAGGATCGGTCAGCACCCGAGCGTCGTCTGCGTTCGTGAGATGACCCAACTCGAGCATGACAGCGGGGCAGCGGACACCGCGGAACACGTGGAAATCGTATGCTCGCGTTGCCGCGATCGGCATGGCGGCAACGTCCTGCAGATGCTCGGTGAGCACTGCTGCAAGCCGTTCGCTCGGAGGATGATCACGTGGCACGAAGATGTACATGCCAGAGCTTGACGCAGTCGGAGCAGCCGCTGTGTGAATCGACAGCAGCAGCGCTGCGTCGTCTGCACTGGCCGCTCGCTCCTTGAGCGAGACATAGGTGTCCGTGCCGCGTGTCAACTCAACGGCGGCACCCGCGCCGATCAGGGTCTCGGCGAGCTGCTGGGCGAAGGCGAGCGTGACATCCTTCTCGAGCATTCCTGTGACCGCCTTGGCGCCTGGGTCGAAGCCACCGTGCCCGGCATCAATGACGATCAGCTTCTGCGATGAGTCCTGTGCGAGGAGTGCGGTTGTGACCGCGAAACTGAGCACCACGGCCAGGGTGCAACGGGCGAGTGACTTGAACATGGAGCCTCCCTCGGTGACTTGCTAGCTAACTAGTATTATGCTGACCAAGATATCGCGTTATCACGCAAATTCCTCGCAGTCCAGCACACGAGTGAATCGCCCTCCTCCAATCACAACTGGCAATATCGCCGTGGCTTAGAGGTCGGACTGGCCAAGGCGTCCGCGCGTTAGACTGCACACGAGCGGCAGCATAACACACGGCCCTGAACAGCGCGCGCGAACACACAGCGCGTGACTCGAGCCCTGACTGCACAGGGGCCCTACTTGCTAGAGCACTTTCCCAGCACCAAACGTTACGGGTGACACTCGGTTCTGGCGGGCAGACCGCCGCCTTCACGGCTTCAAGATTCACCGCCGCCGGCCGGCAACCCAGCTTTGGATTCCCTCGCCCGAGCGTCCCAGGCTACCGGATCACTTCCTCTCGCTCGAAGTTGTAGAGCGTCACTCGGCGGAGCCGATAGTACGCCTCCCAGTATCCGCGCAAAGCGCGCACGTACTGCGTCCTCGCCTCGTCCTTTTCTCCCTGCGCGATGTAGAGGTTGTCGATCGAGATCCGCCCGATCACGTAGCGGTTGTACGCGACCTCGAAGCGCTTGCCGGCCACGGTGTCGGCGGTGGCAGAGAGCGCCAGGTTGCGTTTGGCCTGTGACAGCTCGAGCGCAGCAAACCGGGCCTCGTGCGCGGTCTGCTCGAGCATGGACTGTGCGCGACTCTCCGTCTGCGCGCGGTCCGCCTCCGCGGCCCGAACCTCCTCGCGCGCGGCGCCCCACTGAATGAGCGGGATCTCGACGGAGACCGTGAGCCGCTGGGCCTCGAGCAAATTGCTGTAGACGCCGCTCGCCTCGGGCGCGGTGGCGTTGAAGCCGTAGCTGGCCTGCAGCGTCCCGCCGATCCCGTTGTTCAGCTTGGCTTCAGCCACCCGCCGGTCCGCCTCCAGATCCTGGAGATCAATGTCGCGCACCACCGACCGGTTCTGCAGTGCCTGGACCACGGCGCGGGCCGAATCGGGCTCGAAGTCGGGGATCGCCGCCGGCACCACGACCTCGAGGGGTGTGTCGAGTGGCATGTTGAGCTGGATCCGGAGCGCCGCCAACGCCCGCTCGTACGCCAGCCGCGCTCCGTCCAGGCTGGTCCGGGAGCGCAGCAGCGCCAGTTCGCTCTGGAGGAGATCGTTCTCACCAATCGAGCCGATCTCGAACCGCCCGGTATTGAGCGTGTAGAGCGTGTCGTTGACCCCGGCGTTGGAACGCGCAGTCTCCAGCGCCACGCGCGCCGCGTACACGTCGAAGAAGAGGCGGGTGGTTTCGACCGTGATGTCCTCGCGCGCCTCGAGGTACTGTCGGGACGCCAGGTCCTTCCGCACCGGCTGTTCCTTGCGGTTCCACGCCACCGCGTTCGGCCGCAGGATCGGTTGCCGGAGGCCGATGGTGACCGGAGTGGACGACCAGGTCACCACGTCCTGCGTTCCGCTCACGGACACGCGGGACAGTGAGGACGAGATGAATACGTCCCCGCCAGTGACCGGGATCGTCTGCGATAGCGTCGCCGTCAGCGCCGCACTCGTCTGATTCTGGGGGCGGAACAGCGTGCTCCCGTCCGGTTGCAGGACCTCGATGATGGAACGGTTGTAGGCCGGGACGGTGCCGGCGACGGACAGTCGGGGCAAGAGCCGAGAGTAGAACGCATCCCCCCGATAGTACGCCGCGTCCCGAGTCGCTTCGGCGGCCGCTGCCTGGTGCCCCCGTTCCAGGGCACGTTCAATCGCCTGGGGCAACGTGAGACGCGCCACCGATTCCTGTGCTGCGGCGTGGGCCGGACCGAAGAATGCGAGACAGCACGTCGCCCATCGGGCGGCGGCACGGAGTGGGAGATGTCGAACCATGAGACTCACTCGTGGCGGAGACAGACAACGGGATCTTGTTGCGCGGCCCGATAGGCCGGCGCGATCCCAAAGGCAAGCCCGACAGCCAAGGCCACACCGAAGGCCAGAAACACGGAGACGTACGACACGACGGTCTGAATCCCGGCGGCACGCTCGATGGCGACGCTCAATCCGGCACCCAGGATGATGCCGGCGACACCGCCCACCACACTGATCAGGACGGCCTCGCTCAGAAACTGGAAGAGAATCTCGTTGCGGGTGGCGCCGACCGCGCGGCGCACCCCGATCTCGCGAATGCGTTCGAGAACGGACGCGAGCATGATGTTCATGATGCCGATCCCGCCAACAATCAGCGAGATCGACGCAATGGACCCGAGCACCACGTTGAAGATCGCCTTCGTCCGCCGTTCTTGTTGCAGCAGCAACTCCGGCACGGTGATCTCGAAATCGACGACGGAGTTGTGACGTCGCTTGAGTAGGCGCTGGACCACCTCGGCGGTCCCCGGAACGAGTTTCGATTCGTTCACGCGCAGGATGATGCGGTCGAGCTGGTTGCGGTTGGTGCGCTCGGCCCGCTGTTCTTCCGTTTCGGGCGCCTCCTCGTCGTCGACCCCCGCCGGACGTGACGCCATCTGGACGTCACGTTGCGTCACCAACGCGCGGTTCCGGAACCGGAGGAGCATCGTGTTGACCGGGATATAGACATCCATGTTGGCGTCGCGGATCCCCAACCGCGACGACGCTTCGCCGCTGAACCGGCGGTCGGCCAAAACGCCGATCACCGTCACCCACGTGCGTCCCACCTTGAGCGGCTTGCCGATCGGGTCTTCGGTCATGAAGAAACGCGTCCGTATGCCGTCCCCGATGATGGCCACTGGGAGTCCACGCGCAACCTGCATCGCGTCGAACATGCTGCCGCTCACCAGGCTCAGGTTGGTCAACCGGAAATACGTCGTATCCACGCCGACGACCTTGCCGGATCGTCTGAACCCCTCGCGAGTGAACGACGTGTTGAGCACGATTTCCGCAGCGCTGATCTCGACCGCCGGAATGACCTGCTCGATCGCCTGCGCATCGGCATACGTGAGACCCGGCGAAAACCGCTCGACCTCACGGTCGGCTTGCTCCTGGGTCAAGTCCTCCTCCGTCTGCTCGACGAGCGGCGTGATGACCACATTGTTGGAGCCCAGGAGCTTCATCTGCTCGAGGAGTTCTTGCTCGGCGCCCTTGCCGATCGCCAGCATAGCGATGACGGAGGCCACCCCGAAGAGAATGCCGAGCGATGTGAGCGCGGCCCGCAGCTTGTTGTGGCCCACGGCCTCCACCGCCGTCCGCATGCTGAAGAGGAAGTGCCCGCGAACTGCCTGGCGGAAGTGATCCAACCGGTCGCTCACGTGGTCAACGACCGGGCGCTGTGGTGTCCAACTCTATGGTGTCCAGCGGTACGGTGTCCTGTGGTGGTAACCCGCTGCGGTCGGACGTATCGGCGCGCACCACAGGTTCCGCCCCCGACTCCGGTACCGGAGAGTCAGGCAAGCGCTCCAGCGTCATCTCGGCGCCGTTGGGGGGCGGGGCCAGCAACACGGCGTCGTTCTCTTCGAGCCCCCGAACGATCACCACCTCGTTCTCGTTCATGGCTCCGGTCACGACCTCACGTTTGCGCACCCGGCCCCCGTCTCTGTGGTACACGAACGGAATGCCATTCTCGCTGCCCAGTGCCTCGATCGGCACGAACAGCACGTCCTCGTGAACCTGGGTCTCGATGGCGTTCCCGGTCGTCATGCCCGGTCGGAGCGTTGTGTCGGATCCCTCGACCTTGATCTGGATCTCGAAGACCTTGGCGTCGGTGTTGGGCCGCTGCTCGCCGACGTTGGCGACGGCGGTGACCGTGCCCTCGAGTCGCTTGTCCGGGTCGGAATCGAGCGAGATCGTGACGGGCTGCCCCTCAGCGATCTTCCGGATGTCGATTTCGTTGACGTACGTGATCGACTCCATCTTGGTGAGGTCGGGTAGCGTCGCCACTGCCGGATCCCAGGGGGACACCCGCGAGCCTACGGTCTTCTTCCGGCCGTTCCACTCCTTCACGTAGATCACCATGCCCGGCGCAGGCGCGCGGACCGTGAACCCCTCCATGACCTGCTGCACGATTGCCAGCCGGTTGCGCTCGCGCTCCATGTCGGCGCCCACCTCGCGCATTTTTGCCTCGGCCTGTTCCACCCTGGTCTTGTAAGCCTCGCGGGCCTGATTGAGCTGACGGTCGGCTCTCTCCAGATCGATTTCTGCCTGGCGCCGGACCGTGGGAGCCTCGTAGACTGCCTGCTCCTCAGCCAGCCGGCGTTCCTCGAGCGCCAGCTCGAGGCCAATGATGTCTTCGCGCGCCTGGGACAGGGTCAGCGTCGAGTCGAGCATGGCCTGCTCGTAGACGGCCGTTGCCTTCTGGAGGGCCAGCGTCACTTCCGACAGTTTCGCGGCCACCTGCGACCGGTCCAACTGGGCGACCACGTCACCCGCCTGGACCTCAGTCCCCTCGGGAACGATCGACTGGATCGTCAACTGGTAGACCTGAATCTGCTGGGCGTTGGCGGGCGCCGTGACGTTCACCGACTCTTCAGCGCTCAGCTCTCCCGACGTGGTAACCGTGACCCGGAAATCACCGCGCTTCACCGGAGCGATGATCGACGCGTCCTCCGCGCCGGTGTCGCGGACGAGGAGCCAGCCACTTAGCGCGAGAACGGCAACGAGGGTGATGAGGACGCTGCGGCGGCGGAGGAGGGACATGAGGAAGGACATGTGGAGAGCCCTCTTTGAGTTTCGCGACCCTGATTGAACCAGTCAGCTTGTGGCGAGTACACACGACAGGACGGGACGTATGACACAGTCCGATCCTTGGGGATATCTAGGAACCTACGGTCGGCGTCCCGCGGGAAAAAGCATAGGAACGATCGGGAATGGTGCTGTGCCTCATGGAATCAGACCACTCGATGCCGATCGTCGGGCACCGTTCCCTCGTCGACTTCCCTTTGAGCGAGGGTTCTTCAACCCTGTCGTTAGCTTGTTCCGGACCTCGCGCTTGACTCTCGCCGCCAAGACATCGTCGTGCTTTCTCAGGAACCGCTCCACCGCACGGCGGTCGACGGGTATCAGTTCCCGAAGAGCCCAGGACATCCCTTTGACCACCATGTCGTCGCGGTCGCTGGCCAGCAGCTCGGCAACCGCAAGCGTACGCCCTGTGTCCCCACGCCCTCCCACCGATCGGCGATTGAGAAAGACGGTACTGACAAGGGCTGCGCGACGCCACCACCGGTTCTGCGAGCGGGCCCACCGGTGCACTCGCCAATCACTGATCTGCCCACTTCGCCATGCCGGTCCAGCCAAGGAAGCGAAGGTATCCACGTCACCCCAATTGCCCATCCGGTCGCCCATCTCCTCAAGCGACCTCCAGCGAACGCAGCGAAATGCCATGGGATGCGATCGGAGCAGCGTCACCGCAGCCCACCGGAAGCGGTGCTCGCCCCGCTTCCAGAGATCAAGGGCCACTTCAACGACCTTCTCTGCAGAGAGGCGCCGACTCCTCCGCAGGAACTCATCGGGCAGCCGCTCCCAGCTTCGGTATCGCTCGTTCACCTTGAGAAAGGCCGCGATGTCTGTAGCCAGACGCTTCGACATCTACTATCCCTCACCATACTCATCCTCAGAGATTTTTGCCTAACGACTGCGTGCCGCGTCGCGACTGTGCCTGCCTTGTTCCTCGGTCATGAAGTAGCTTCACTATTCTTGTACGTGTTCTGCGGTGGTGCAGCATGGGGTAGAAGTTGATGGCCAGATTGATCCCGGCATTCTCCAATGCCAAGTCGATTCTCCCCGTGGCGAACCGATGGATGGCCAATGCGGCTAGTGCAAGAAAGAAGGGCATGTGCAGAGTCTCAAAGACACAAGTCCTGTAATAGAACGAACGTGCGCCACCAACCGAGGTTCCGGACAGCGTGTACGGCGCCATACGCGCACGAAAGACGCGCCGGATAACTATCCCGCCGGTCGGAATGACCGCGCCAACCAGATGCACTCCAAGAAGCCTATAGATCCAACCGCTACGCCAGCGCTCTAGCGCAGTTGGCCAGAAGTAATGGCAGACGACCCGCCTGAGAAACTGTCCTGCCGGCGCAACCTGCTCGAACGCTCGATAAAGCCATCTCCAACCGTCGGTCTCGGGAAACGGTCCCACGGCCAGATTCTCCTCGAGCTTCTGCACGTCAGTACCGGACACGTAACACGGGCGACCTAACGGTCAGCGCTTGAGCTGCACGCGAACAGCCTGCCGCATCGAATAATCATTGTTCCTCGGTTCGACATCGGCACTTCCTCCCCGCAGGGAACCCTACTCCCCGAGCGCCTGACTGCTTCAAGCGTTTGTTAGGTGTCACCTGCGGCGGCAGCCGGCGCGAGCTTGACCGCCAAGAGCGCCTCGACATCGGCAACGTCGGCCAGCCGATGCAGCTCAAGGCGGACAGCCCGACCCTCCGGGAATTGCTTTGCGGATCGGATCACGTCGTGGAGATGAGCGGGCACCCGGCCCGCCAACGCCGCATCACAGGCCAAGCGTCCCAGCACCACGGTGACATGCACGGAGCCTCTGTCGGGCCGCACATAGTAGAGTGTGCGCTTGCCGTCGATGACCTTTAGGACCGGCGGTGTGCCCTTCTTGTAGCAGCGCCACTCGCTGGTGACGCTGGGACTTGGGTGTGCCACCCTATCAAACACCCTGTAGCAGCGGCCCAGCAGGTCACGTAGCTCGCCTACCGGCGGGGCGGGCACGAGGCTCTTCGGCGGTCCCGAGCGTTTGGCAGCCATGAAGGTCCCTTGTACGGAGTCTGCACTGCCCGCGAGGTGCGGGTGCCACCTGACAGTCAGCGCCTAACCTGCGCGCGTGATCACCTTGAGGGCAAAGATGTCGATCGGACCTCACTGTCGTCCAACCGAGCAAACATAACTTCCTTCAGCACGTGAGCGCGCGCCAGCTACAGGCGCGTGTTAGGCCGCAATCTCGCTCCGCGAGTGCCTGAGCACCCGAAGAATTCGCACAAACGCGTGGAGCGCCACAAGCTGCGAAGCTACGATCACCGCAAAGGCCACTCGCAGGACGGTCCGCTCGAGCGTGAGGTCGGCCTCCTTACTCCTTGGCCACACGCTTCAGTTCCTCAAATGCTCCCGTCCACGCCTTCTCCTGCCAAGCACGCGCCTCCTCCCATTCCGCGCTGCTGCGCCAGCCGGTGTGAATCAGGTGGACGCGTGTTTCGGACCCCTCCGGAACAAAAGTGACGACAACATGTGTCAGTGGATCCGCCGTGTTCGCGAATGACTTGAATTGCTTGGGGCTCCGCCATTGAAACGCCAAGAGTTGCCCGGGGGCGAATGTCGTTACCCGGCATCCAATCGTGCTGTTGTTCTCGCGATCATCAGGTTGCCAGAACAACTCGTACTTGCCACTGACATGTTCCTCGACATCCGCCGCAGCGGTCAGCCACTGTTTGAGGAGCGTGGGGTTGGTGAAGTAAGCAAACGCCTTGGCTGGAGGTACGGCGACCAGCGCCGATATGTGGATCACTTTGTCGACCGCTGGTGCAACCGGGCTACGTGCATCTTGCATGTGTTCACCTCCGCCTGCGGCCAAGTCAGGGAACGCGACCACGGTCAACGAGGAAAATATGGCAGCAGCTGTTCTCATCATGTCAATGCCCCATGTAGCAAGGGTCTTCCCGAGGGGCCTAACGTCTGGGCTGCCATCTCCCCTCCGCTTCACGACCTGAGCTGCTAGCGAGCCTAGTCGGCGATAATCCCCCGTCCACCGGGACCGCGTAGATGTCTAGATCTTCGTCAGCGCCATCGGATACGTTTGCCGTGTACGCCAACCATCGTCCGTCCGGCGACCAGCTTGGGTACCAGTTCTGACCTTCGGAAACAACTGTGCGCCGGCCGGACCCATCGGCGTTGATGACGACGATGTCGGACTCCTCACCGCGGTCGGAGTGGAAGGCAACACGTTTCCCATCCGGGGAGAACGCGCCCGCGCCGTTCGAGAATTCGTCATTCGTTAACCGCTGGATCGTGTTGCCGTTGGAATCGACAACGAACAGGTCTGCCCCTTGGTCACCGACTTTCCTGCTGAGGAGGAAGCTCCGTCCGTCAGGGACCCACTGGGTCGAGGTGGAAGTTCCTGGTGACTCTGGGAAGAGCCTTCGCTGCTCTGTTCCATCCGCGTTCATTACGTAAATGTGCACGGCCTCTGCGGTGTCGCCAGGCTCGCGGCGCCAAGAGGCAAACGTGATTCTGGTGCCGTCGGGCGACCAGGCAGGCACGTAGTCATGGGCCGGATCATCGGTGAGGGGTCTTGCGCCCGACCCATCCGCGTTCATCACCCAAACGTCAAGGTTGCCGTACAGATTGCTTTGATAGGCGATCTGACGCCCATCGGGAGACCACTCGGGCCAGTTTTCCGAAGCCTGAGTGCGAGTGAGATTCATCCATTCAGGTGAGCCAGCGGTGACCGAATAGACCTCGGCATTGCCGTCTCGACTTGACATAAAGACCAGAGTAGCGTTCTCGGGCGTCCAGGCTCGGTTCAACTCCGTGGAACAGGAGCCGACAAGAGCCAGCGTGCACGCCGCAAGAAGAACCAGACCTCGATCAAGATGGGTGGTCAGCACGGGGCCCCCCTTTTCGTCCCCATGGGTTCTGTCGGCCTAGCGGTCAGCAAATCACCTGCGGGCGACTTCTCAAGGGGAATATCGCAGCCACAGGCTGCTCTCAATGGCTTAAACGTGCACAATCACTCGTCGGCACACAAACGCGGTATTCCTTTTCGACGAACGCGCCCCGGCAGGTGCATTTGGTTGTTAGGCTGCAGAGCCCAATCCCTACAAGCGTAGATGGTGGGCGCACCAGCACGTGCGACAGCGTTCAAGGCATGGTGATGATGATCTTGCCCTTATGATCGCCTGTGCCAAAGAACCGGAGCGCTTCGCGCACATCGGCGAGCTGGTACGACCGGTCAATGACCGGTGCCAATTTCCCGGCTTCAAACAGTTCATTCATGTATGCCAGATCCTTGTTGGGTTTCAACATAACGAGACGGATGTGCTTCTTGGACAACCGCGATATCAAAGGACCCAACCCCCATACCTGTAGCAGGCGGGATGGGGCGCCCCCGACGGTGGCATACGTTCCATGGGGATTTAGCACACGTGCGTAGGCAAGTGGCGAACGATTGGTCTTCACATCGAGGATCAGGTCATAGCACTTACCGCTCCGAGTGAAGTCTTCCTTCAGGTAATCAATGACGTGGTCTGCACCCATGGCACGCAGCATGTCCAGTTTGTCGGCCTTGTCGACGACGGTCACCTCGACGTCGTGGAGCTTGGCCATCTGCAAGGCGAGCGTGCCAACGCCACCGCCCGCCCCGTTCAGGAGCACCTTTTGGCCGGATCGAATCTGGCCCACATCGATGAGGCCCTGCACCGCAAGCATGCCCGCTTGCGGGATGGCAGCGGCTTGCTCGAAGGTCATTTTGGCCGGTTTGTGGGCGAGGCCCGCTTCCGGCGCACAGGCGTATTCCGCAAACGCGCCGAAGCCGCTCATGCACAGATCGCCGTAGACCTCGTCACCCGGCTGAAACGCTCTGACGGATTTGCCTACGGCTTCGGCGCGCCCAGCGATATCACAGCCGATGACGTGCACCTTCGGTGTGAAGAAACCGGTGAACATACGGTATGCGAACGGCGCGCCCCGAAGCAGGCCCCAGTCCCAATCGTTGACGGACGCGGCATGCACGCGGACGAGGACTTCACGAGCCGTGGGCGTCGGTGTTACCACGTCCGCTAGCTCGAGCACGTCGGGCGTGCCGTAGCGTTTCATGACAACTGCTTTCATAAGATCGTTAGCTGGCACCCAGCCAACTGGAACCGTAGTCGCTACGACTGCTCGGCGTCAGAATTTCGCGAAACTCTAGTGAATTCGATTCACCCCGGAACAAGATGACAATCATCATGATGTGCGACACCCAGTTGCATGCTGCTGTCTAACGGTCAGCGCATGAGCTGCGGGCGCCAAAGGCGACCGTCAGCTTCATCCGCTTGTTATGCCTCGGCTCGATAAGCACTCTAGAACGCCCTCCAACGGGAGGGCTCGGCTTTCTGCGTCTTTGCCCGCAATGAGACCCTATTTCCGATAGCCATCGAACATCGCCTGCAGGGAATCCGAGTCGCGCAGTCGCTTGATCCAAGCGGCAGACTCCAACCAATCGTCGAAGATGGATTGTGCGACCGGCCCGCCAACGTCGACGAACGCCCGGACGATGTCGTCAGTGCTCGTGCCCGACGCCTTGCGCGCCTGGTAGTGCCGGTACAGCGCACGGTCAAACACCTCGTCGCCGAGCGCGTGGTACAGGACGGCGAACATCAATCGGCCGACCGAGTAGGACAAGTCCGTCATGTGCTCGTTGCCGTACTGGCGCAGGGGAACGCGGCTGCAGCGCTGGTCGCTTCCGCACTGGTCAAGCAACCGAGTTGCTGTCTGCTGCAGGGCATCTGCGCCGCCGTCCCAGCCATCGATCTCACGGGCAAGCCGGTCTTGTAAGAACATCGCCAAGCCCTCGTTCCAGCGCGGGCTCGGGGTATCAACGTCTCGGGCGTTCCAGAGATGCGACATCTCGTGGTAGAGCTGGCGCATCTGATCCCGATCCCGGAAGGCGCTCGCTTCCTGGATGATGCCGCCGGCAAGGCTCGCTTGCGAGCCCCAGCCGTCTGGGATCTCCATCACATTCAACGCCAGCGCCCGTTCGTGTGGGCCAAACATCTCTTGCAAGCGCGCAGCGGCTCGTCGGGATGCTTGGAGTACCATTTGCGCCCCGACACTGTCGCCGGGAAAGTGAAATACACGCAAACCGCCTGCCTCAATGACCTGATACGGTGCAATCGTGACGATCAAATACGGTGCTGGCTCCCGGCTGCGGAAGCGCCAGGTGACCAAGCCGTTGCGGACCGCGCGCCCGATCTGCTCACCCCCGGTGGCGACGATCAGGTCCTGGGGCACTGTGGCCGACACCTCAAAATCGAATGGCTCGCGCGCTGCGGCACGGTTGACGCGCATTGACGGAACTCCGACGACAGGGAAGGCAAGTGCGTCCTCGCGCAGGATCGTGAACTCCCAGTCGACGTGATCTCTGACATAGAGCATGCCAACTTCGGTGTAGCCGACAAGATAGCCTTCAAAGGCTACGGCAAGCCGAACGGACTCCTCGGGAAGCAGCGTCGCCGGCAAGTCGACTTCCACAGCATTGACCTGAAATTTCCCAACGTCCTCGAACGATGTGATGCGCTGACGATGAACCAGTGCCCCTCCCCCGGTGCCCCGAACCGCTTTGACGCGCATCAGTCGGTTAAGTAGAAGCGGCACGCGTGCGAGCGACGTCGTCGACGCATTCTCCAGCGTCAGCGTAGCCGTGCCGACAACCCGTTCGGACTCGTAGTCGACGCGCACGGCGAGCTCGATGCGGGTCAGCAGCGGGAGCGATCCCTTGAGGGACGTACTCTGTGCGAGGCCTGGCCGGATGTTGGTCAGGAGTACCAAACCAAGAACTGCAAGTTGGGTCAACGCGCGCATAGGAATCTCAACTCCTGAACGAGTGCTGGATAGGATCCTCCATCTGGCCTTTCAAGCGACGCGCTCTTCCGTAGGCATAACGGTCAGCGCATGACCTGCGAGCGATGAGGCCCGCGGGGTGCGCATATCGGTGAACGTACTCGTATCAACGCCAGGCGCTCAGTCATTCCGCTTCCTTGAGAACGTACGCGCTCGGCTAGTCCATGCGCGTGTTAGACAGTCGCCACGACATAGATGATTAGGACCACAAGTGCAACGAGCACGAACACACCCAGTACCGCGCTCAGCACTTCGGCCTTCTGTGACAATGGACGGCGCGGGTACCGCCCTAAGGTTGCGGCGCGAATGGTCAATACCCCAAGCCGCGAGGCAAGCCAATCGGAGGTTTCGTCTACGACACTGGAGGCGAGCTGGAGGACCAGCACAATGCCAGCGACGCCCAACAGCCCAAAGAGGATCTTGAAGGTCACGTGGATTCGATGGTTACGAACTGTCTAACGGCTCGCGCATGACCTGCGAGCCTTTCGCTCGCGAGCCACGCCGTTCGGTGAACGTGTCCCCATAATCGTCGAGCGCATCACTACTCAACTTCCTTCAAAACCTGCGCGCTCGCCAGGTCCATGCGAGTACAAGACCGCAGTGTCTATGCCGATGTATCTAGCGGTACCCAGCAGTGCAGAACCCTGACATCGTCTTCCTTTGATGTCAATACGAATGCACCCGCGCGCGTGGAGTATGGTGACTCGCACCCAACCTCCGCCACGAAACACATCCAAGCACCACGTTCGCCGGCAGAACAAGCGCGATGAGTTGTCCGTTCACCTGATCGAACCCCGGCGCGATCTGAA
>Ga0224512_10002236_pt1 | contig 17868 bp, 14 predicted proteins | sample SF_May12_sed_USG_4_FD_169103 | JGI IMG/M metagenome (GOLD analysis project Ga0224512, IMG submission 169103) | Sediment microbial communities from San Francisco Bay, California, United States - SF_May12_sed_USGS_13 | ecosystem: Environmental > Aquatic > Marine > Sediment | place: USA... | reverse complement strand
GATTTCGGTGGTAGCGGGGGCAGGATTTGAACCTGCGACCTTCGGGTTATGAGCCCGACGAGCTACCAGACTGCTCCACCCCGCGTCGTTGTAACCGTGATTGTAGGGGGTATTTGGGCCAATTGCATTCGGGGCTCATCCAGATGATTCAGCGGCTCCGCCGCCGTATTGCTCATCACTGACCTTTCTTCCCCAATCGGCCGGACCTTCAGTGGTGAGGGACAAGTGCATCATGGGCGAGTCCGGTCGGGCACCGTGCCAGTGCAATTCGCCGGGTGGCGCGTGGACAACGTCGCCGGCGGAAATCTCAATCGTCGACCCGTCCTCGGTCTGGACCAGGCCTGCGCCAGAGACAACGTAGAGAACTTGACCTCTCGGGTGGGAGTGCCAGTCACTCCTGGCGCCGGGCGCAAATTGGACCGCGATCATCGTCAGCCCACCCTCGCCCTCGGTGAGCCTGCTATTCCACACCGAACCGGTGAAATGCTCCGAGCCAGAAGGTCTAAAGGTGGTCCGCCGACTGGACTTGTGCTCCATGTCTGCAACTTAGTTGATTGCCGGGTCACCCGCTCGGGTGCTCCCCGGCAAGAACTAGTTCTCGAGAAGCCCGGAGATCATCTGATCCAAGTGCTGATCGGCCAGCTCCACCATCTCCGCGTCATTCCGGCTCTGAATTGGATGCTGAACATAGATCACCGCAGGGTCGATTCCGAGGGCGATGCTCTGCACCTGGGCCGCAGATGCGAACTCCTCGGAGGCCACCAACACTGAGGGGATCCCGCGAGATTCGTATTCGGCGAGGTCGTGCAAACTGCACGACACGCACGACCCTCAGTCGGCGAGGGCTTGGATCACCGCCCCAGCGTGAGTCGTTATCTCGTGGCGAAGATCGACCGGGGCAGGACGGGTGTGCGTGGGCTTGGCAAAGCGGAGCACCTCGATGCCCCGATCGCGCAGGAGCGATTCGATCCGGTCCAGGAAGACATTTCCACGCGGCTTGGAGATATCGACGAGGCCGACGGCCGTGCCGGCCAATTCTCGAAGACGAGGCGCGGCAGGACGGTGACCGGCCATCGTCTCTGCAGTCGGATCGAGAACAACCAGTCTGTCCATATCAGTCCTCTTCGAGAGCAATCGTAACCATGGTGCTGCCCTTCGGGGCTGTGATCCACCCGGAGATGATCCCAGACGAACCGCCGGCGCCGCCCCCGACGTGAACGAACCAGAGGTTCTCCGGTTTGAACTTCGCCACCACAGCTCCAGTCGCGGGCGGAGTCAGCCCCTCTTCGATCCCACCGGCACCCGCAACCAGTTCGCTATCGGGAAACGAGAGCATATCGATCAGCTCCCCTCTCAGCCGTTCCTTGCTCCACCCGGCGGCGCCGAAGATCCGGGCATGCTCGGGAGCGACCGCAACCAAGGCGGCAACCCGGCCGACGGCTTTGGGATGGCGCACCGTTCGCAGGCCCGCAGCCAGCGACCGGGCCAACGACTCCGGGCCACGCGACTTCTGGTCTGAGACGGGCGTAGGTCCCTGACCCGCGAAGAGCGTCACAGCCGACATCCCCTCAGGGACGCCACGTTCGGTGGCGAGCGAAGTCCATGGTGAGTCATACTCCCGCTCGGCGAAGGCCATGGTGTACTTGGTGGGGTGGCCTTGTGTAGATCGATCGACCCCGCCCGGGCGGGAGCCGCCGACATTGCGCACGATCAGATTGAGGGCGCGGCCTATCGAGGCGTTCGCCCTGTTACCGGGGCCAAACGCGTTGTGTTCGGAATTCATCCCAATACCCATAGCCATCGGGCCATTGACTACCACAACCGGCCCTGAGTACCAGGTGGTGGCGGCAACCCCGTGGGCGTTGAAAGGCTCCGCCGCGAAGGCCTTCACCGCCGCTATCACCACCGGCATATACTCGGGGCGGCAACCGGCCATGACCGCATTCACCGCCACCTTCTCTACGGTGCATTCCTGGTAGTCAGGCGGGAGCACTGCTACGACGTCATCCGTTGCGCGTCTGGTGCCTCCCAGCATTGCAAACACGCGCTCCAGGGTGGGAGGCACCACCGGCAACCCGTCGGTCCATCCCCTGGCGAACATCGCCTCGTGCTCATCCTCCAGGGCACCAAACTCCACGCGCCGCGAGGCGAGAACGGGTCCGCCGCCGTATTGCGCGGCGAGGCGCTCGGGAACACCCGGCAGCAGAGTCAAGGACCCGCATCCGGGTCGATGGTCGGGCAAGTCTTGGGCCAAGCCGGGGACGCCAAAGAATTCCTGCCACTCCGATTTACGCCAGCCGATTATCCGCCGGCGCGGCACGCCCCCCTCGACCTGGATCGCAGTGGGAGTCACCTCAACACCCAAGCGCCAGGACAATTCCAACTCCTGATCGTCGACAACGCCGGACACACGCTCAGGGAACCCAGCATCGTCCTGGCTTACGAACGTCACGTCGATACCGCTGGATGCCAACTCATGGAAGGCGGGCGCGACCTCTCGACAGGTTTCACACTCGCGGCTGACGATGATGACATAACCGTCGCGAAGCTCCATTCGAGCAGTCTCGTCGATCCGGCGAGGAATAAAAAGCCGCCGGCGCCTCGCGAGCATGCAGGCGTGGCTTGCGTCGGTGCCCTCGGCAGACTCATCAGCCAATATGAAGGGAGACAGCCCCGCCTGCGCCGTGGATGAGTTTGTGGCGGACGGCCGCACCCCCCCAAGACGCTGTGAGATCCGATGATCAGGGCCGTTACCGAACTACCGATCTCTCAGGGAACCGCAACCACTTGCCGATCGTCTGAGAGTCATGCGGAGATGGATCGCCGTTGCAACGTTCACCCTGCTGGCCGCCTGCGCGCTGGGTTACGACTCCGCGCCCCCTCAGACCCTCACTACTCAACCCTCTCCAATCGACCAGGCAGCCTCCGACCTTGCCACCGCCCAAGCCTTGTGGGCATCGTTCGAGGTCACCGACTACACGTACGAATTCATCAATAATTGCGGGGAGTGCGACCCCTCCCGGCGGTCTCCCCGCCGTATCGCTGTACTCGACGGCCGAGTGCTGGTGGTTGAGGACGCCCACGAGCTGCTCACCGTCGATGAGGTCTTCGCCAGCATCGAACACGCTCTAGCCGCCGGTCGACAGGTCGAGGTGACCTACGACCAGGAGACGGGACTCCCCCAAGACGTGCAGATCGACATGGACATGCGGCCCGTCGATGGAGGAACCCACTGGATACTGACCGACATGACCGAGTTGACCCCGGTCGACTCAGCCGATGAGTTGCGGAAAGCGCGCAAAATCTGGGACGCGCAGGATCTCAACCACTACCGATTCCTGATGAAGGTTGAATGCGACTGCCCGGAGAAGGGAACGTTCGAGGTCAAGGTCGTGGACGATCGAGTCGTCGAGGTTATAGCCCTGGGTCAGAAGGCGGAAACCGGTCCTATCACCCCGGTGACAATGAATCAGACTTTCGATGATCTCGAAGAATGGTTCACCGATACCCAGGATCTCATCGATGAGGGAATCCTCCGGGTGGACGTGCGAGTAGATCCGGTTATGGGCTACCCACGTTGGGTCGCGGTGAGGGCCAACTTCACCAACGATGATTCCGTCGCCCCCTTCACAGTGGTGGTCACCATGGACCTGGTACAGCCGCTCGCCGTCGACGACTCCCCCAGCGTGCCCGACGCCGACGACCTGGCGGCACTCGAGCAAGCCAAGGGCCTATGGCAGGCAGGTGGGATCACCGACTACCGCTACACGCTGACCGTCCACTGCAACTGCCCGGAGGAATACGCCGGTCCCTTTGAGGTAACCGTACGGGACACCTGGATCGCCTCCGCAACCTGGAAGGGCGAACCTCTCGGCCCCGGTCAAGGGACCGCCTACACCATCCAAGAGGTGTTCGCGATCATCGAGCGAGCCATCGAGGAGGGCACCGACGTCGACATCACCTACGATCCGGCGCAAGGCCATCCCGTCACCGTCATCATCGACGTCGAGGCCGTCGCCGTCGACGGAGGCCTGGCCTTCTCAATCGGAAACCTGATCCCCATCGGCAAGAAGGGTGGGATAGCCGGACAGGCTCTCGCCGGCCCCACCTGCCCGGTCCAGCAGGACCCGGCGGCCGGAGCTTGCGCCGATCGGCCGGTAGCCGGAGCGAACCTGGTGATATTGGACGATGAGGGCGATGAGGTGATCCGGGTGACCACGAACCCCGACGGTTACTTCCAAGCCTCGCTCGAACCCGGCGAATACCATCTCGAGCCCCAGGCCGTCGCGGGCCTGCTGGGTACCCCTGCGCCATTCATCGTTGTGATCGAACCGGGTATCACCAACCAAGTGACGATCTCCTACGACACCGGGATCCGCTGAACTGGCAACAGAAAGCTGCGCACGGCGCAGCGAACTGACCAAAGAACGGAATCAACCCTCAATGAGTTCGGCGAGCAGCTCCATGGCCCGGGCGATCAGCTGGCGGGCATCAGAGATCTTCTGCTGGTAGAGACCCAGATCGCCGCTCTGCAAGGCGGCATCGGCGTCGGCAAAGGCCTGATCGGCTCGCTGCAGAAGTTGCTCAATGTCACCGCTGACATCGACCTCACTCGGCTCGCTGGGCGTGACCTCTCCACCGAATACCTCTGCCAGACCCTGGGCAAGTGTCTCCCGCATGGTGATCCGGTCGTTATAAACAACCACTACCCGCTTGAACTCCGGCAGCGGGTTTTCCTGGCCCTGCAGATAGATCGGCTGGAAATACACCACCGACTCGTCGATCGGCACCACCAGGAGGTTCCCCTGGATCACATTCGAACCTTGCTGGTTCCAGAGCGTGAACTGCTGAGAGATATCCGGGTTCTGGTTGATGCGAGCGCCCACCTGGGCGGGGCCGTCGACAAAGGCCGTGCGGGGCAGGCGGTAGTCGATGATCTGCCCGTAGTTCTCCGGCCCGCTCTTCGCCACCATGAAAGCGGCCATGTTGGGTCGATCGACCGGGTTGAAGGGCTGGAGAATCAAGTATGAAAGGGTTTCCTCCTCGGGCAAAGTCATCAGCAGGTAGTAGGGGGTGATCGGCTTGAAGTCGGCTTCGAACGCTCTCCCCCGCAGGACCTCTTCTCGCTGAGCATTGGACGGATCGCGAGGTATCTCCCAAGCGTCCTCTTCTTGATAGAAGGTGGCAGGCTCGGTCATGTGATACAGCCTGTACATGTCGCTCTGCACCCGGTACATGTCTTCCGGGTACCGCAGATGTTCAATCAACTGCTGCCGCATCGTGGTGCCGTCGACGAACAGGTCGGGGAAGATCTGGCGGTAGGCGGTGATGAGCGGATCGGCGGGATCGACCACGAAGAACGTCATGGTCCCGTCGTAGGCGTCCACCGTGGCTTTCACCGAGTTGCGAATGTAATTGAAGGAGTTGGGCAACGTCCCTTCTTCCGTCCCTAGCCGGAAGAAATCGGCAGGTGCCGCGTACGGGTAGCGGTCGGACACTGTATACATGTCGACGATCCATACCAGCCGTCCGTCGACAACGGTCATATAAGGATCGTTGTCGGCGTACAGGAACGGGGCGGCCTTGCGGAGCCGGTCCGTGACGTTACGCACCATCAGCACCCGGCTTTCCGAGGTCAGCTGGTTGGAGATCAAGGTGTTGAGGTCGCCATAGCGGAGAGCAAAGGCCGCTCGCCGGAAGACGTTGCCCATCTTCACCCCGCCGGCGCCGTCGTAGTTGTTGTACGACACGGACTGGCCCTCGGCGGTGAGCGGGAAGTCGACCTCCTGCTGTTCGGTTTTCACGATCACGAACCGATCTGTGTTGTAGCTCTCTCCAAAATAGACCCGGGCTTGCTCGTTGATATCCAGGCTCGGATCCTGCGCCTTCGGCGGCACGTCCTGGACCAGGAAGGCCGGTTGGCCCTGAGCCGGATCGACGGTGTTGGCGGGGCTGAGCACCGCCCCAAAACCGTGTGTATACACAAGGTGCTCGTTCACCCAACCCTGGATCACATCGGCGCCCTCCGCCAGCTCGCGGGTAGCGACCATCACCTGGGTGAGCTGGCCGTCGATCGTGTAGCGGTCCACGTCGACGTTGTCGAGGCTGTAGTAGGTGCGGATTTCCTGGAGACGGCTGTACGTTTCCGTCAACACCGCTGGGTCCCACAGGCGGATGTTGTCGATGGTCGGTTGATTCGCCTCTATCCCTTCGAAGATGAGATCTGCGGACGCGGCGAACTGCCGAACCTCGATCTTGTCCAACCCGTAAGACATGCGGGTGAATTTGATCGCATGGTCGATGTAAGGCTGTTCCTTGTTGAGTTCATCGGGAACGACGCTGAATCGTTGCACCGCAGCCGGGATGATCCCGGCGACGATGATCGACATGGCCAGCCAACCGCCGACCGCCACAATCGGCAGCGTCCACCCGCGCCGCCGTATGTTCCAGAGAAGAAGGGCGGCTGCAAACAGCGAGATCAAGGCCAACAGCGTGAGGGCCGGCAGCTGGGCTTTGACATCCGTATAGCTGGCGCCGAATACCACTCCCCGTGTCGAGTACAGCAGTTCAAACGAGTCGAGCCGGTAGTCGGCGGCCTTGAGGATGGCCAGCACTGCCACCAGCACGGAGAGGTGGGCTTTGACCCCGGGGCTGACTTGCGGAGCGCGGCCCTGGCGGAGCCGTATCCCCCCGTTGAGGTAGTGAAGAGCGGCAACCACGATCGTGGTCAGCACCAGCAGCTGGAAAGCCCACGAATACAGGTCCCGCAGCAGAGGCAGCTGAAACACATAGAACGAGATGTCGCGGTTGAACACCGGGTCGGTCGTCCCAAACGAGGTGCTGTTGAGGAATAGCAGGATGTCTTCCCACCAGACCGCCGTGCTGAGCCCTATCAGGACTCCAAACAGGGCAGCCAGGATCAGCCTCACCCGCCGGATCCGAGGCTCTACCCACTCTTGGAATCGCTGGACAATCTCTTCTTCCGGGCTGGCTTCGATCAGCTGGAAGCGGGGAGAGATTCGATCGATGAAGACCAGATTGACCCAGAGCAGCAGGAACGCAAAAACGGCGGTCGCGACCACTGGCGCTACGCGAGACACCAGGAGGGTCCACCACACTGAGCTCAAATCAATCGATTGGAACCATAGGAAGTCGGTCCAGAAGGTAGCCAATCCCCGCAGTGTGAGCAGCAGTAACACCACGACGACAATGGCGATAGTCAGCCCGCGCCGGCTGCCCCGGGGACGGTAGGCGGTCGGTTCTCGGCTGATCATGAAGTCATTCTATGGCCAGATCTCCGATTAACCCATTTGGCGGCCTTAGGCTGGTATCAGTGTGCAGCCACAATTGTTGTGAGCAGGAGGCTCCGTCACCGCATCCTCGAACACTGAACCGAGCGAAACAGCGCCGGCTTCCGCCGCCTCTCGGCAAGTGGCGCACCTCCGGCCACCCACTACCCAGCGCGCCGCGGCCAGCCCGGCGGCCCTCAGCCCGTCGATGAGGCCCCGGTGATACGCCCCGGAAGCGATATCGCGAACTCGCCGCTCGGCCTCATCGGTTCGCCACGATCGATACACGCGGGAGAGGCCGGCCGCCAGTTGTCGCGGTCCCTGGCCATCCCGGTGCGAGTCGGCCAGCGCAGCCGAGACGGCGGCAGTGAGGGCATCAGAAAATCGGCCAGCCCACCCGGCCGGATCGCCGTGTCGATCTCCTTCGACGGCCAACTCCGTTTCGCTTTCCTCCGCGGCAGCAGCCCACCCGGCCGCATAGGCGTCCCGGAGCAGCTGCTCGACGGATTCGATCAGCCGCTCAGCGAGGTTTGCGGAGCTCGGTCGCCAATCATCGGGTTCGACGCGCAGCTCTTCAAGAGCGATGTTCTGTGTTTCCGTCAGCTCCCGCTTGACGGCACGCAGCGCCCGGTTGGTCACCGGCAGCAACAACCGGTCCCGAAGATCAAAGGGGTCACCTGCCTCGGCAGTAGGCAAAGGAGCCGCTGGAGGCGGTCCGGCTTCAGTTACTTCCTGCGGCCCGCCTTCTGCGGCTTCATGTGTGGCCGCTACCGGCGGAGAACTCTCCTGTTCGACTCGGCGCAGGCGGGCAAACAGGCCGTCGATGTCGGTGGTGGGCGAAAGAGCGGTAGCCCCCGACCCGGCTTCGGCATCGGAAGGTGCTTCTGTGAGGGTGGGCGGCTCCCCGGGCGGGGGCGGGGCGGGTTCGGCGGCTGAAACTTCGGGTCCTCGGGCGGGCGACCGCAAACGAGCAACTTCGGCGGCCATGGCTTCGGCATCGACGGGTTCCGGCGGTGGCTCCACGATGCGCTTGGGCGGGCGTACGATCTTGACCACCTCATGCCCCTCAACCCAAACGGTGCCGTCGCCAGCTTCGGTGGTCTCGCGATCGGGGCTCGTCAGGAGTTTGACCGTCGACGACTCCACCTCTTCCCGGCTTGGACCGGCCAACGCTTCTCTCCGCTTCTCGATTTCTATCTCGAGGTTGTTGATCGTCTGGCGAGCGTTCTCCAATTCGGCCAGCATCTCGGTGCGACGGTCCTCTACCCCGGCAGCTCGCACTTCGGCCGCTTCGACCTTCTGCTCCGCCATCTGGATGAGCTCGTCGCTGCGAGCGCGGGCGTCCATGAGAACACGTTCCGCTTGGATCTTGGCGGCCCGGATAGTCTCTTCTGATTCCCGGCGAACGGCGCTCTGGCGGCGATGGGCTTGTCGCTCGGCCTCGCCGATGATCGCCAGGGAATCCCGCTCGCCGGCCGCCACAATGACGCTTGACTCCTTGACGCTGTCCTGGAGGAGTTTCTCGGCTGTCATCCACGCGTCGGAACGCAACTCAACCGCCGTGGTTTGCGCTTCTTCCACCAGGACCTCGGCGTCGCCGGCCGCTCTCTTTCTCATACCCTCGGCCGCTTGTCGAGCGTCGTGCAGGATCCGGCCGATATCCTGGCTAACGAGATCGAATTCGGCGGTCAGGTCACGATTCCCAAGCTCGAGTAGCCGACTATGGAGCGCGTCGCTTCTGGACTTCAGCTCACCAACTGAACGGGCCACCTCTTCCAAGAAGGCTCTGACCTCCGGCGGGTCGTAGCCCCGGAGCCGCTGGCGAAAGGTCCGTTGCGCGATCGCGTCGGGCGAGAGCGGGTCTGCCATTCACGAAACGATAACGCGGAAACCCGGGATTACAGGGGTTTCGCGGTCGGAATGTGCGTTCCGCCCCCAAATTCGTTTCACGAGCTCGTGATCCTGCGGACGAACGGACGTCAGGCTGCGTCTTGCAGGTTGCCCAGGAACTCCAAGGCCTCGTCGATGGTGCCGACCGCAACGATTTCGGGGCCCTTGACGTCGGCGGTGAGCGCTTCGTCGTAATTGGCCTCCGGAACCAGAATGTACTGGGCACCGGACAGAGCGGCGCCAACGACCTTCTGGCGCACGCCGCCGATAGCCCCTACCTCGCCGTTGGTCGAGATCGTCCCAGTTCCGGCGATCCGCAACCCGTGGGTGATGTCCTCCGGGGTCAGCACATCGATAATCGCCAGCGTATACATCAGCCCGGCAGACGGACCCCCGATGTTGGACGAATCGATCTCCACTTCGATTGGGAACAAGAACCGAGGATTGTGCGTCGCCGGGCCGAACCCGACCATTGGCTGACCCTTGTTCTGGGTGTGCTCGACGAGCGTGATCGGCACCTCGATAACCCCCTCGCCCCGAGAGACGGTCAGGGTGATCGTGTCACCGACTGCATAGGCACTGATCTCAGATACTGCGTCCGTGCCAACGAACACCGGCACCCCGTTGATGGCGGTGATGATATCGCCGGCCACCAGCGACCCCTCGGCCGGAGTCCCCTCCAGCACCGAAACCACCTCGACGCCATCCCCCTCGACTGTCACGTCGTAACCTAGGCGGTCGAGCGCCACCGAAATCGCCGCTACCTTTGATTCATCCATCCGCTCCCGGCTTTGGCGCTGGTATTCCTCCTCAGTAACGTCGATAGGGCGCACCGCGATCCGTTCGAGGACATCCACCTGGGGATCGGTCAGCGCCGCCAGCAGCTCGTATACGTTGAGGCTTTGCTGGGAAATGGTCAGCATGTAGAGGTCGCCCTCGACCGGATAATGTTCCGCTCCTTCCACGGTGAGCAAGTCAACAACTTCCGGGGTGGGGCCCGGCGACCACGCCAGGTAGGGAAGCTCGATGTTCCAGAGCAGTACCACAAAGATGGCCAGTGCCATCAGCATGCTGCCGACGGCGAGCGGCCAGCGGGGCAGCCTTCTCTCCGACGGGCGGCTCGGTTGCAGTGAAGAGGTGTGGTCCGGCATTGATTTCACAGCGGGTTGCACCGAGATGTTATCGACCCCTTCGCGGTAGGAGACCGCGGAGCCCTAAATGTCATGCATCTCGACGACCCGGTATTCTCGAGCATTCCTTGGCATCCTCAGGGAAAATGCGCCACCGGAAGATCCGCCAGCTCCGCCCGGACGACGATCCGCTGCCGGGCTGATCGTTTCGGATGGCAGGCGAAGAGCGTCAACAGGGGAACATCTGTCTGCTCGACGATCCAGATATCGTTTGGAGAGACGATGATCGTCTCACGCACCGCATAACGGGCGACTCGTCCGTCGAAACCGGTCACCGTGATCGAGTCTCCCGGTTGCAGGCGATCCAGATCGTGAAACGGGGCCGTCTTGGTTGTTCGATGGCCGGCCAGCACCATGTTGCCGAACCCGCCCGCTTCGGCGGTGCCAGCCCAGTGAGCAACACCCCGATCGATCACGGAAAGGTCGACACCTTCCCTGATCCGCTCATTGAGGCCGATGACCGGAATCTCGAGCCGACCGATTGTGATACCCAGCTGCTGCGTAGCGGCCTCGACATGGGCACGCTGGGGAAGGGGCACGTCACGGGTGACGGCGGAAGAGGTTTGACCGACACCGGTGAGCGTAATCACGAACGCCAGAATCAATGCTCGCATTGAAGAGACATCGGCAGGAACGCTCTTCGTTCTTAACTATTCGTTCTCACCGGCGCCGCTTGGTTGTTCAGCGCCGACCCTCTTCGGCTCGACGTGCCCCTGGTCTTGACACCGCTCATTACGTTCGCGAGGGATGGCGGGCATTACCTCGTCGAGTAGTAGCTGCCCACTGGCAGCATCCCGAAACGAGACTCGGCCGTCGGGGCAGGCACGGAAAGCGCGTCGGCCACCACAGGTATCCGATCACCGCCGTAACTCGTCAAACCGGTTCCGAAACCAAAATCGACCTCGCCCAGCCGGTCGCGGGCCGCCCACACGCCGCCCCTGGTCAGATCGCCTCCGGCCAGGCCTTCCTCGAGTATCAGATGGAAGGTGGCCGCTTGGGTATACCCGACGAAGAACCACGAGTTGATCAGCTCGTCCGGGGTCCCCGGGTCGTATCGCGCGAGGTTGTCCCTCAAGAGCTTCATCCCGGGAGAATCCCCTTCGAAGGGCGGCCACGATCCAACGAGGTACACATTCGAAAGCAACTCGAGGCCGGCCGCTTCTCCGCCCTGATCTCCCAGGGCGGAAGGCAGCGAAACGTCATATGACTGCGAGGTCGCCATCAGAGTGGGGTCGTACTCGAGCAGATCGAGCGTGGCGACTATCCGGAGCAACGCCTGAGGGCTCGAGCACACGAAGAGCGTCTCCACGCCCGCCCGCTGCATGAGGGTGAGATCGTCGGTGAACTCAGTGGAGGTAGCCGAGTGCCCGGAACTGACAGTTTCACCACTCGGATATCGGGTGGTTGCTTGCTCGAACCCGGTGAGACAGTCATCGCCAAACACGCCCGCCTGGTAGATCAGACCAAGCGGCGGATTGATGGCTATCGCAGGATCTTCCGCTCCCCCTGCCACGATCGCGCCGGCGATCTGGTCGCGGTAGGTGGGCATCGCCAGATTGAGCACCACGTTGGGCGACGTCGACCAGCTCGCGGCCTGCGATCCGGCCGCAATCAGGATCTGCCGTTCTCCAATCTCTGTGAGCAAGGCACCGGTGATGGGACTTCCCAACACGGACGAGACAGCCAGCGTGTCGTCCTGGTTGGCCGCCCAGAGCGATCGGGCGGTCTGCTCGTCGTAGCCAGTATCGAGCGCAGCGAACCGGACGGGGTAGGTCCCCCCGACCCCGCCGAGAGTCTCATTGACATAGGCCCAGTAGACCTCGTGACCTTCGAGCACTGATCGTCCGAAGGTTTCCAGCGTCCCCGACAGTGGCAGCAACGCCGCTAACGTGATAACGCCGTCGGTAACACCCACCCCGGTGAGGACGGGGGGCAGGGTGGTTGTGGTGGTAGCAGGAGCAGTGCTCGACGTGGTTGTGGCGTCGTCCGACTTGCCGGTGCAGGAAACAAGCACCAACGCCAACATGACCACCCATCCGACCAGGATTGAGCGTTTCATGCCGGCCCGCCGAATGTAACCAACGTTTGGCGCGCAAGACCAATAGGATCACAGAACGAATTGAATGGGGTGATCACGTGCAGACCTACTCGCCTTCCGTCCTGTCGACCCGCATCTTGCCACGCCACGCCATCATCACCGCGGCGCTGGTCATCGGGTTCGCTCTACTGACGGCAGCCGCCGCCCGGGTGAGGGTCCCGTTGCCGTTCACTCCCGTGCCGGTCACGGGCCAGACCTTCGCGGTGTTGCTGGCAGGAGCTGCGCTCGGGTCGAGAGCCGGGGCCGCCAGTCAGGGGCTGTACATTCTCCTCGGTCTCGGGGGTCTCCCGTTCTTTCAAGGCGGCAACGGCGGATGGGACTATGCGACCGGACCGACGCTCGGCTACCTGGTCGGGTTCGTGGTAGCCGCCGGCGCCGTCGGATACTTGGCGGAACGCGAGCAGGACCGCACCATCATCACCGCCTTGCCGGCCTTCCTGGCCGGAACCGTCGTGATCTACTTCTTCGGGATCGCATGGTTGATGGTCTCCCTGCAGACCGATCTGACCGATGCCCTCGTGAAGGGACTGGTCCCGTTCGTCGTGGGCGACCTGCTCAAGGTGGCTCTGGCCGGAACGCTGCTCCCGGCTATGTGGAAACTGGCCGGAGAACGCTGAGCTACCCTCCGAGGGATGCGGCGAGTTCCGGACAAACCCAGTCTCGAAAGGCTCGAAGAGTCACTCCCCGCCCGATGGGAAGCCGACGGAACCTACCGCTTTGAGCGCTCGAAGCATCGTGACGCGATCTTCTCCATCGACACGCCCCCACCGACGGTGTCCGGGTCACTGCACGTCGGACACGTGTTCTCGTACACCCATACCGACACAGTCGCTCGCTTTCAGCGGATGCGGGGCCGGGAGGTCTTCTACCCGATGGGGTGGGACGACAACGGCCTACCCACCGAGCGACGGGTGCAAAACCATTACGGCGTCCAGTGTGATCCCAACCTCCCCCATGACCCTGCTTTCAGGGTGCCCGATCGGCCCGCCGATCCTCCTCTCCCTATTTCGCGGCGAAACTTCATCGAGCTATGTAACCGGCTCACCGCCGAGGACGAACAGGCCTTCGAGGAGCTATGGCGTGCGCTCGGTTTGTCGGTCGACTGGTCGCATACCTACACAACCATCGGCGAGCCCGCTCGGCGGGCAGCTCAGCGGGCGTTCTTGCGCAACCTGGAACGCGGCGAAGCCTACGCCCAGGACGCTCCGGTGCTGTGGGATGTCGACTTTGGAACGGCCGTGGCCCAAGCCGAGCTCGAGGACCGCAGTCATCCGGGTGCCTACTACCAGGTGGCTTTCCGCCGGCCCGATGGTTCGAAGTTACTAATCGACACGACCCGTCCGGAGCTTCTCCCCTCGTGCGTCGCCTTGGTCGCCCATCCGGATGACGAGCGCTACCGCCATCTGGTCCGCACCACAGTTTCAACCCCGCTTTTCGACGTGGAAGTCCCGGTGGTGACCCACGAGCTGGCCGACCCGGAGAAAGGCACCGGGATCGCCATGATCTGCACATTTGGTGACACGACCGACGTGACCTGGTGGCGAGAATTCAACCTGCCCACCAGGACGGTCATCGGTCGCGACGGCCGGTTCCAGTTGGAGCCGCCCGCCTGGCTGGCCACGGATGCAGCCCGCGCTGCCTTTGCCCCGCTCGCCGGGCAGACCGCCGAGGCCGCTCGAAGTGCGATCCGGGCGTTGCTTGGGGAAGCGGGCTATCTCGAAGGCGAGCCACGCCATATCAGCCATCCCGTCAAGTTCTACGAAAAGGGCGAGCACCCTCTCGAGATTGTGGCCAGCCGCCAGTGGTACATCCGCAATGGTGGCCGCGACGACGAACTGCGCCGGCGGCTGCTCGACCGGGGCCGGCAGCTCGAGTGGGTGCCGGCTCACATGTGCGTCAGGTACGAACATTGGGTTGGCGGCTTGACCGGTGATTGGCTGATCAGCAGGCAACGTTTCTACGGGGTTCCTATTCCCGTCTGGTATCCCGTCGGTTTGAACGGAGTCGTTGATTACGAGTCCCCCCTCACGCCGGATGAAGCGGCTTTGCCCGTGGATCCTTCCTCGGAACCGCCCCCCGGATTCACCGAGGACCAGCGAGGCATCCCGGGCGGGTTCCTGGGTGACCCCGATGTGATGGACACCTGGGCGACGTCCTCGCTCACCCCCCAGATTGTCAGCGGGTGGGAAGACGACCCCGATCTCTTCAGCCGGACGTTTCCCATGGACCTGCGACCACAAGCCCATGAGATCATCCGCACGTGGTTGTTCGCTACGGTCACCCGCGCCCATCTTGAGCACGATCTCCTCCCTTGGCACACGGTCGCCATCTCCGGATGGATCCTCGATCCGGACCGCAAGAAAATGTCCAAGTCCAGGGGAAACGTGGTCACACCGATGACGCTGCTCCACCGCTTCGGCCCCGATGCCTTGCGTTACTGGGCGGCCCGGGGCAGGCCGGGGGCCGACACCGCCTTCGACGAGGGTCAGATCAAGATCGGCAGACGGCTTGCCATCAAACTCCTCAATGCATCCCGCTTCGTCCTCAATCTTGGCGACGATGTGGCTCCAGACGAGACCACCGAGCCGGTCGACCGATCGCTCATCGCAGCCCTGATGCCGCTGGTAGACGAGTGCACCAGCGCCTTGGAAGAGTTTGACTACACCCGAGCCTTGGACAAGACGGAATCGTCATTCTGGACTTGGACCGACGACTACCTGGAGCTGGTCAAGACCCGTGCCTACGGGGAAGGGGCGGGAGCAGCTTCCGCCCGGGCGGCACTCCAGCTGTCCCTCTCGGTGTACTTGCGTCTGTTTGCCCCGTTCCTCCCGTTTGCGACAGAAGAGGTCTGGTCATGGTGGCAGTCAGGGTCCGTTCATCGGGCCGCCTGGCCTTCCACCCGGGAACTGACCCAGCCAGCCGGCGATCGGAAGATACTCGAAGCGGTGACGGCGGTGCTGACCCAGGTTCGCAAAGCGAAGTCGGCCGCCCAGGTGTCGATGAAGGCCCCGGTGACGAAACTGGTCATCGCCGACACCGCCGAACGGCTGGATTACCTGCGGACCGGCCTCGCCGATCTCCAACTCGCTGCCAAGGCGCAGACTGTTGAGCTGATCGAGAGTGGGGCCCTTCTCGTTGACGCAACATTGGAGCCTGGCTGAGTCCGCTCGAAGGCCACCCGAAGCGCCAACGACCAGACGCATTACCTCGAATCACGACTGTAGGTGTCAAGTTCGCCGTGAAGTGTCATGACCCTCGCGTCACCGGAGGGGAGCACCTTCAGGTCTGGCGCACAGTGAAGGTCATAGGCGGCTGGACGCATACCTGATGCCATACCCGAAGATCTGGAAGCAAGTGGGTCGGCTGGTTTGGCTCTCGGAGGCTCAGGGCGTCGTTCCATCGCTCATACTTCCCCCTGGTTGGGTGAAGTTGCTTCCCTGGCTGGAGTACGTAGCCGGTAGATGCAAGAACTTGGAGTATGTTCTGATTGTCCACGAGACAGGGCCACGGAAGAAATAGGCCTCTGGCGTTGCGATCTCGTCGATGTCTTTCTTGTATTTCTCGGCTGTGCCTTTCGACAGGTGGAATTTCAGTTCGTCGCTGTTCTTGAACGTCTCGTGGATAATCAAGGCATCCTCGCCGATGACCTGGTACGCCTCAAACCTGAGTAGGCCCTTCTCAATTGAATATGCGTCAGTACCAACGCGCTGCCACCAGTACCTGAGATCTTCGAAGTGAGCTGCATCGCCCGGTTTGCACGCCCACTTGGCGGTGACCATGATGGCCGTCTCTTGGTCGGGGCGCTGGTAGTCCTCTTTCACGTATCCGAAAAGCAACTCTCCAAACGCCCCGGGCACGTTCTTCGCCAAGAGCGCTTCCCTGGCGGGGGCGGGGATGCTCACTCCACGAATGAGGTGTAGCTGAGGCTTAGCGACCTTGGTGAGCGGGCCCATGTGCCGCGTGGCAGTGGTGGAAAAATAGTGAACTAGGGCGTCGGGGTCCTTGAAAACGTGGTGAACAAGCACTGCGTCTTCGCCAACAGCATGGTTGATTTCCGTTGACAGCACACCAGCATCGCCTTTGGCGCCAGCATGGATGTCTTCCCACTCTTTCAGCATCTCTTTCGACTCGGCAGATCTTCTGAACAGCCCACCTTGTTTCGTAGGGATCCATTTGCCGGTAACACTTATCTCCTGCCCAATCTTGGAAGGTTCGGCCAGGTAAGTCGGCAGGGGTTCCTTGGGCTGTGTCATTGTCTCTCTCCTGCGTTGAGTGCGATTCGCTGGTCGCTCATTATCCTCATCCTGTCTTTGATCTTCGAACTGAACGGTAATCGAGGACCTCACCGAAGCCATGAGGGAGCGGTTCTGGCCAACTTGCGTCAGGCACGCCGAAGGCTGCAGCACGTTTCCGGGTCCATGGGGCCAGGCTGAAAACGGCTATGTGCGGTTGCGAAACTCCTCGGCTGCAACCTTGAGATCCCGCCAATCTGCGACGCCAAGTCGCGCCACTTGGATGAGTCGCTCGAGGCTTCCCTCACTGAGCAGAAACATATCCTCGATCAATTCCTCGGGTGGGGTGACCTCCCCGTAGCAGTCGTGCCACGCAAGCTCGGTGAGTTCCAAGAGATCGAGGGCAATTGGCGCCCCGTCCTCGCCGAACGCCGCTACTGCCCGGTGCCTCCGGTCCTTTCGCCTCTCCGCACGACTCACCGCCATGGTTCCATTGTGCCATCTGGACGAACTACCCGTCCCCTGGGACCTCGCCGATAGCGCCAAATCATGCGCCTTAGCGACGAGAAGTGCCCGGGATCGGCACGGGGCGCTCGATCCTCCGAGACCTAGCCGACTTCCAAGACCACTTTTCCTTTGGCTTGGCGGCCGGTGAGCGCTGTGAAGGCTTCAACGTACCCTTCGAGCGGATAGGCCGCCGATACTTGCGGATGCAACACTCCAGAATCAACCATGGAGAACAGCTCGGCGAAATTGGCCCCCGAGGAGGCCGGGTCTCGTTTGGTCCAGGCTCCCCAATAGACGCCGCTTATGGAAACCCCCTTTAACAGCGGCAAGTTGAGCGGGATCTCCGGAATCGACCCGGCTGCGAATCCAACGACCAGGAACCGCCCGTTCCAGGCCATCGACCGTAAAGCCGGCTCTGACAGGTCACCTCCGACAGGGTCGTAGACCACATCCACCCCGCGCCCGTCGGTCAGTTCCCGGATCCGTTCTCGAAAGCCCTCAGTGGAGTAGTTGATTCCCTCGTCGGCTCCCAGCCCGGTGGCATAGGCGAGCTTGTCGTCTGTAGAGGCGGCGGCGACCACCCGGGCTCCCATGGCCTTGCCGATGTCGACAGCCGCACTGCCCACTCCGCCGGCGGCGCCCAGGACCAGCAAGGTCTCGCC
>Ga0224512_10002235_pt1 | contig 17876 bp, 12 predicted proteins | sample SF_May12_sed_USG_4_FD_169103 | JGI IMG/M metagenome (GOLD analysis project Ga0224512, IMG submission 169103) | Sediment microbial communities from San Francisco Bay, California, United States - SF_May12_sed_USGS_13 | ecosystem: Environmental > Aquatic > Marine > Sediment | place: USA... | reverse complement strand
CAGCCGCGGCAGCGATGTCGGCGAGCGAGAAGCTGTCGCCGGCGAGCCAGCGCCGGCGCTCGGAAAGCCAGGAGATATACTCCAGATGATAGCGGACGTTGGCGTGGCCGGCGCGGATCGCGCTGGTCTCCGGCTGGCCGAGCCCCAGGAACCGCTTCATGATCTTCTCGTCGACCAGGTTGGCCGTGACCTCGTGGTGGAACTTCTCGGCGAACCAGGCAACGAGGCGCCGGACCTCCGCCCGGTCGACCGGCGTGGTGCCGATCAGCGGCGGCTCCGGGTAGGCCTCGTCGAGATATTCGGCGGCGACCCCGGCACCGGCGATGGAGGTACCGTCCTCCTCGATCAGCACCGGCACCTCGCCGGCCGGACTGAGGCGCAGGAAATCCTGGCGCCGTTCCCAGGCCTTCTCGACCTTGAGGTCGACCTCGAGCTTCTTCTCCGCCAGCAGGATGCGGATCCTGCGGCAGCCGGCATCGAGCGGCAGGTGATAAAGGGTGCGCATGGGCCTCTACTTGGCTTGCCCGGGACGCAAAACCGCTTGTCCCGAAGCCTTACAGGAAACGAACTGGCGCCTTCAATACACGAAGCGGGCCGGGACTGTCTGCCCCCGAGATCAGGCGGAGCAAGCTGGCCTCAGGCCCGCTTGCGCTCGCCGGCCAGGGTGACCGGGTGCTCGAGGCGCTCGAGCATCTCCTTGGGCACCACCTGCCAGAAGTGGCCGCACTCCTGCGCCCAGTTGATCAAGAGACGCTCGGCGAAGCGCGACTGGGTCTCCTCGGCGTGGCGGGCGACCAGCTCGTGCAGGACTCCCTCCCAGTGGTCGGTCTCGACCCGCTGGAAGACCGCGGTGTCGGGGTTGATGCGCTCGGGCAGCACCTGGTCCGGATCGTAGACGAAGGCCATGCCGCCGGTCATGCCGGCGGCGAAGTTGTCGCCGACGCGGCCGAGCACGACGGCGACGCCGCCGGTCATGTACTCGCAACCGTTGGAGCCGCAGCCCTCGACCACCGCCGCCGCGCCCGAGTTGCGCACGCAGAAGCGCTCGCCGGCCTGACCGGCGGCGAAGAGGCTGCCGGCGGTGGCGCCGTAGAGCACGGTGTTGCCGACGATGGTGTTGTCCTGGCTCTCGAGCGGGCTGGCGGTCATGGGACGGACCACGATGCTGCCGCCCGAGAGGCCCTTGCCGACGTAGTCGTTGGCGTCGCCGAAGACCTCGAGCTTGAGGCCCTGGACCGCGAAGGCGCCGAGCGACTGGCCGGCCGAGCCGCGCAGGCGCACGGTGACGTGACCCGGCTTCAGGCCGTCCATGCCGAAGCGCCGCGTGATCAGGGACGAGAGCTTGGTGCCGATGGCCCGGTGCGTGTTGCGGATGGTGTACTGCAACTGCATCTTCTCGCCCACCTCGAAGAGCGCTCCGGCGTCCTCGATGATCTGGGCGTCCAGGGTCTCGGGCACCTCGTTGCGGCCCTCGACCGTGCAGTAGGTCGGATTGTCGCCGGCGTCGGCCATGGCCAGGATGGGGTTGAGGTCGAGGTCGTCGAGGTGGGCGGCGCCGCGGCTGACCTGCACCAGAAGGTCCGTGCGGCCGATGATCTCGTTGAGCGAGCGGGCGCCCAGGGAGGCGAGGATCTCGCGCACCTCCTCGGCCATGAAGCTGAACAGGTTGACCACCTTCTCCGGCGTTCCCGTGAATTTTTCGCGCAGCTTGGGGTTCTGGGTGCAGACGCCGACCGGACAGGTGTTGGAGTGGCACTGGCGCACCATGATACAGCCCATGGCGATCAGCGAGGCCGTGCCGACGCCGAACTCCTCGGCGCCCAGCATGGCGGCGATCACCACGTCGCGCCCGGTCCTGATGCCGCCGTCGGTGCGCAGCCGCACCTTGTGGCGCAGCCGGTTCAGGGTAAGCACCTGCTGGGTCTCGGAGAGGCCCATCTCCCAGGGCACGCCGGCGTACTTGATCGAGGTCTGGGGCGAGGCGCCGGTGCCGCCGGAATGGCCGGAGATCAGGATCACGTCGGCCTTGGCCTTGGCCACGCCGGCCGCGATCGTGCCGATGCCCGAGCGCGCCACCAGCTTGACGCAGACCCTGGCCTCCGGGTTGATCTGCTTCAGGTCGTAGATCAGCTGGGCCAGGTCCTCGATCGAGTAGATGTCGTGGTGCGGCGGCGGCGAAATCAGCATGACCCCCGGCGTCGAATGCCGGAACTTGGCGATCATTTCGGTCACCTTGAAGCCGGGCAGCTGGCCGCCCTCGCCCGGCTTGGCGCCCTGGGCCACCTTGATCTCGATTTCGCGGCACTTGTTGAGGTACTCGGCGGTCACGCCGAAGCGGCCGGAGGCGACCTGCTTGATGGCCGAGTTCGCGTTGTCGCCGTTGGGCCGCGGCTGGTAGCGCTCCGGGTCCTCGCCGCCCTCGCCGGAGTCCGACTTGGCGCCGATCCGGTTCATGGCGATGTTGAGCACGCCGTGCGCCTCGGGCCCGAGCGCGCCGAGCGACATGCCCGGCGTGACGAAGCGTTTGCGGATCGAGGTGATCGACTCGACCTCCTCGATCGGCACGGGCCGGATACCGTCGGTCTTGAAGTCGAGCAGGTCGCGCAGGGTGGTGGGCGCCGCCGCGCGCACGCCGTCGCCGACCCGCTTGTAAGTGGCGTGGCTGAATTTCTTGTAGGTGGAAAAGGAATCCGTCGCGACCGCGGCCTGCAGGGTGTGGATCAGGTCGGCGGCCCAGGCGTGCTGCTCGCCGCCGCGCCGGTAGCGGTAGAATCCGCCCACGGGCAGGGTGACGAAGTCCTCGTCCCAGGCCCGGCGGTGCAGCTCGAGCAGCTTCTGCTGGATGCCGGTCAGGCCGATCCCTGACAGGCGGCTGGGCATGGCCGGGAAAAACTCGTCGACCAGGGTGCGCGACAGGCCGACCGCCTCGAAGTTGCAGCCGCCGCGGTAAGAGGCCAGCACCGAGATGCCCATCTTGGACATGACCTTGAGCAGGCCCTCGTCGACCGCCGTCTTGTAGCGGCGGATGCAGTCCTCGAGGCTGAACTCGCCGAACAGGCCGCGACGGTGGCGCTCGGCGATCGATTCCTGGGCCAAGTAGGCGTTGACCGTGGTTGCACCGACGCCGATCAGGACCGCGAAGTGGTGCACGTCAAAGCACTCGCCGGAACGCACGTTAAGCGAGGTGAAGGTGCGCAGCTTCTGGCGCATCAAGTGGGTATGCACCGCGCCGGTCGCCAGGATCATTGGCATGGCCGCGCGGTCCGGCCCCTGGGCCCGGTCGCTCAGGACGACATGGACGCAACCGCCGCGCACCGCGTCCTCGGCCTCGCGCATGATGCGGCGCAGCGCCATGCCCAGGGCGTTCTCGCCGTCGGCGGGATCGAAGGTGCAGTCGATGTCGGCCGCGGTCTCGCCCATGTGGGCGCGCATGGCCTCGAACTCGGCGCTGGAGAGCACCGGCGACTCGAGCTGCAGCACGCGCAACTGGCTCTCGTCCTCGTCGAGGACGTTGCCCAGATTGCCGAGCCGAGTCTTCAGGGTCATGACCCGCTTTTCGCGCAGGGAGTCGATCGGCGGGTTGGTGACCTGGCTGAAGTTCTGGCGGAAGAAGTGGTGCAGGCCCCGATAGCCGTCGGAGAGCACGGCAAGCGGCGTGTCGTCGCCCATGGAGCCGACCGCTTCCTTGGCGTCCTCGACCATGGGATGGAGGATCAGCTCCAGGTCCTCCATGGTCAGGCCGACGGCGAGCTGGCGGCGGCGCAGCTCGTCGCGCTCGAACTCCGCCGCCTCGTCGTGGTCGGGCTTGATCAGGTGGTCGATCTTGGTGATCTGCTCGATCCAGGCGCCGAAGGGGGCCTGCGCGGCCAGATGGCTCTTGATCTCCTGGTCGTGGTAGAGGCGGCCCTCGTCCAGATCGACCGCGATCATCTGGCCCGGCCCGATACGGCCCTTCTCCACGATGCGCTGCTCGTCGAGGCGGACCATGCCGGTCTCCGAGCCGGCGAACAGCAGGCCGTCGTCGGTGATGGTGTAGCGCAGCGGCCGGAGGCCGTTGCGGTCCATGCCGGCGATCGCCCAGCGCCCGCCGAAGCCGCAGATCGCGGCCGGGCCGTCCCAGGGCTCCATGACCGCGTTGCAGTAGGCGTAGAGGTCCTTCTCCTCCTTCGCCATGGAGCGGATCTGCGCCCAGGCCGGCGGGATCAGCATGGTCTTGGCCATGGGCAGGTCGCGCCCGGAGCGAACCATGAGCTCGAAGACCGCGTCGAGCGCCGCCGAGTCCGAGCTGCCGGCCTGGACCACCGGCTTGACGTGCTCGACCGCCTCGCCCAGCACCTCGCTGGCCAAGCGGCACTCGTGCGCCTTCATCCAGTTGACGTTGCCCTTGAGGGTGTTGATCTCGCCATTGTGGGCCAGCACGCGGAACGGCTGGGCCAGCCACCAGGTGGGGAAGGTGTTGGTCGAGTAGCGCTGATGGAAGACCGCGAAGTTGGAGACGAAGCGCTCGTCCAGCAGGTCCGGGTAGAAGGCGGTGAGCTGCTCGGCCAGGAACATGCCCTTGTAGATGAGCGAGCGGCAGGACAGCGAGCAGATGTAGAAGTCCTTGATCGATTCGGCCTCGGCCGCCTTCTCGATGCGCCGGCGGATGATGTAGAGGTCGACCTCGAACTGCTTGGCGGTGACGCCGCGACTGTTGGCGATCATGATCTGCTCGATCTCGGGCCGGGCGGCGTTGGCCTTCTCGCCGATCACTTCGGTGTTCACCGGCACCTGGCGCCAGCCGTAGATCGTGTAGCCGCGGATCAGGATCTCGCGCTCGACGATAACCCGGCAGCGCTCCTGGGCGCCCAGGTCGGTGCGCGGCAGGAAGACCATGCCGACCGCGATGCGCCCTGAGCCCGGCTCGTGGCCGGTGCGCGCGATGTGCTCGTGGAAGAAGTCCTGGGGGATCTGCACGTGGATGCCGGCGCCGTCGCCGGTCTTGCCGTCGGCGTCGACCGCGCCGCGGTGCCAGACCGCCTTCAGGGCCTCGATGCCGGCCTCGACGACCTCGCGGCGCGGCTGGCCGTCGATCGAGGCGACCAGGCCGACGCCGCAGGCATCGTGCTCCTCGGCCGGGTCGTAGAGCCCCTCGCGGGCCAAGCGCGCGGCCTCGGTGCGCCAGCGTTCCAGACTCTCGGTCATTGGTCGTCCCCTGCACCCGATCCCTCGCCGCCTGGCAAGAATTCGGGATCGATCAGCTGCTCAAGAGTGTATGGACACTCTTCTGGGAAGACCTCAAAGGGTAAATCGCTCTCCCGTGCAGCGGCCAATCTTGAGCGCCCATACTCCCTGGACACGCTATTCCTGAGATGGGCGCGAAGACTCGGACTTTCGGTCAGAAGTTCATGAATTTCCGTGCGCGCGTTTTCGATGGAACCCCGCCAACCCGAGCTCCGGGTTAGAGGCTGCAGCTGCCATTTCAACAAGTGCTCCATAAGCACTTTGAGGTGGCTGGCTAGCGCCCTGCGTTCCGACTTGCCCAAGTCCTCCAGCTCCTCTGCAATATGCGCAAGGTCAAGCTCCTGCGTCGCACCACGACGCAGCCGCTCGATCTGGTCGAAGATCCACCGGGCATAATCAATTTCGTACTGGTCAGAGAGATCGACCCTGACCGGACCGCTTCCAAAGATGTCGAGAATTACCGTATCGCCGAATACGATATGAACCTTGCGGAATCGGCCGATCAGGTCGTTCGGCCGACCGAGTTTCTGAAGCAGCTGCTGCTGGTCAAGAAACCCGCCCCAAGCCGTGTTGTCGTAGACAATCAGGTCGCAGGCCAATGGACTGCGATAGTCGCCCCGATCAAACTTTTTTACTTTCTTCCCGATCGATTTCTTAATCTCGGAAACGGTCCTGGGGGTCGAGGCTTCTTGCGGCAGTTCCGTTACCAGTTCCTCTTGCGAATCTTCCTCCCGCAAGTCTTCAGTTTCAGTCAGCCACTTCTGATAATCCTCGTCGCCCGCTTCGGTCACCTCGAGACCAAGCGTTTGTCCGTCAGGCCAAATGAAAACGAAATCCGGCTCCCCTTCCTCGTCGGTCCTGGCCTCGATTTCGACTGGGAACCGCAATTCATACTGCATCTTCCAGGCTACGAGCAGTCGACGCAGGACATAGTCCTCCTTCTGGCCTTTGGTGCGCTTAATCGGACCCGTCCGGGGGCCAACCCAAGTACCGAGAACGCCAAGATCGTCAGCTAATGTCTCGGAACTGTGAAGTTCACAAATCCAGCGCGCCGCAGAAGAACGCTTTTCTGCAATCGCCATCTTCGCTACTCCGCCGCCACCGAAGCCACCGTGTTGCCTGTGGCCTTGGCCTGAAGGTACTTGTGGATCCGGGCCGCCGCGTCGCGGCCGTCGCGCACGGCCCAGACGACGAGCGAGGCGCCGCGCACGATGTCGCCGGCGGCGAAGACGCCGTCCAGGTTGCTCATCATGCTGCGGAAGTCGATCGAGATGGTGCCCCAGCGGGTGACGCCCAGGTCCGGCGCGCCGAACAGCTTGGGCAGGTCCTCGGGGTCGAAGCCGAGCGCCTTGAGCACCATGTCGGCCTCGAGGGTGAAGCTCGAGCCCGGCATGACCTGGGGCGTCTGGCGGCCGGTCGAATCCGGCACGCCCAGATGGATCCGCGAGGCGCGCAAGGCGCGCACCGCCTCTTCGCCCAGGAAGGCCTCGGGTGTGGCCAGCCAGACGAACTCGACGCCCTCCTCCTCGGCGTGGACCACCTCTTGCTGAGAGCCTGGCATGTTCTCGCGGTCGCGCCGGTAGAGGCACTTGACCGTGCGCGCGCCCTGGCGCACCGCGGTGCGCACGCAGTCCATGGCCGTGTCGCCGCCGCCGATCACGACCACGTTCTTGCCCCGGGCGTCGAGCGTGCCGTCGTCGAAGGCCGGCACGGCGTCGCCCAGACCCTTGCGGTTGGCGGCGGTCAGGTAGTCCATGGCCGGGAAGAGGCCCGGCAGGCCCGAGCCCGGCGCCTGCATGTCGCGCCCCTTGTAGACCCCGGTGGCGATCAGCACCGCGTCGTGGGTCTCGCGCAGCTCAGCCAGGGTGACGTCGCGGCCGACCTCGCAATCGAGCCGGTAGGTCACGCCGGCCTGGGCGATCAGCTCGGCGCGCCGGGCGACCACGTCCTTCTCGAGCTTGAAGTTCGGGATGCCGTAGACCAGGAGGCCGCCGACCCGGTCGTAGCGGTCGTAGACCACGACCTGGTAGCCGTGGCGGCGCAGCTCCTCGGCGGCGGCGAGCCCGGCCGGACCGGCGCCGACGATGCCGACCGAGGCCGCCAGCTCGCGGCGCGGCGCGACCGGCTTGACCCAGCCCTGCTCCCAGGCCGTCTCGGTGATGTACCTCTCGACGCTGCCGATGGTGACCGTGCCGTGGCCGGCCTGCTCGATCACGCAGTTGCCCTCGCAGAGCCGGTCCTGAGGGCAGATGCGGCCGCAGATCTCGGGGAAGTTGTTGGTCGCCTGGGACAGCTCGTAGGCCTCTTCCAGGCGCCCCTCGGCGGTCAGCATGAGCCAGTCGGGGATATTGTTGTGCAGCGGGCAGTGGACCTGGCAGAAGGGCACGCCGCACTGCGAGCAGCGGCCGGCCTGCTCGGCCGCCCCGGCCGGATCGAATTCCCGGTAGATTTCATCGAAGTCCCGGCGCCGCTGGGCCGGGGCCCGCTTGTCGGGCATGCGCTTATCGACCTCGACGAAGCGCAGCAACCTCTTGGCCATGGGGCTGCGTCTCCTCCTCTTTGCCGCCGCCGGTTTTTTTGGCTTGTCCGATCTGCGCCCGCTCGGCCCCGGGCCCGGAACGGGGGCCGGGCAGACGTCGGCCTCCCCCCTCTCTCTGCGCTCTGTTGCTACGCCAAATCGCCAGGAAAATCCAGAGGTTTTCGCAATTTAGGTCACGCTCTATGACCTTTAATTTACCAGATATACGGGAAAACCGCCATAAAGGGTTACGGCCCCGCCCTCGCAGTCTGAAATTTAGTCCCGTTTCGGACCTAATTTGCCGGTTGGGCGGCGCCAGGGCCTCCTGTTATAAGCCCCGCAGGTGACAAGACCACGACGACGCCAGCCGGGAAGCCGCCTTGCCGCTCTTGCACGTCCTGATCCTGGCTTTGGTCCAGGGAGTGACCGAGTTCCTGCCCATCAGCTCCTCCGGCCACCTGGTGCTGACCTGGCAGGCGTTCGACATCGCCGGCTGGCAGGTCGCCGAGGAAACCAAGGCCGAGCGGCTGGTGCTCGACATCGCGGTCCACCTGGGCACGCTCTTCGCGGTTCTGGTCTACTTCCGAGCCGATGTGGGCGAGATGCTGTCCGGCGCCGTCAAACTGACCAAGGGCCGGCGCGACCCCGGGGGCCAGCTGGTCCTCTACATCGTGGCCGCGACCCTGCCCCTGTTGCTGGCCGGCTTCCTGATGAAGGACCTGGTCACCGAGAGCCTGCGCAACCCCACGGTGATCGCCTGGGCGACCATCGGCTTCGGGCTGCTGCTCTATGCCGGCGACAAGTTCGGCCTGACGCTCAAGCGACTCGAGCACATAGGTTATGGCAGCGTCGCCGTGATCGGCCTGGCCCAGGTGCTGGCGCTGATCCCCGGCACCAGCCGCTCGGGCATCACCATGACGGCGGCCCGTTTCTGCGGCCTGGAGCGCACCGAGGCGGCGCGCTTTTCCCTGCTGCTGGCGGTGCCGGCGATCCTCGGCGCGGCGACCCTGGCCGGGATCGATCTCTACCGCATGGGCGACCTCAGGCTCGGCCTGAGCGCCGGCCTGGCCGCCGGTTTCGCCTTCGCGGCGGCGCTGGCCGCCATCGCCGCGATGATGAACTGGCTCAAGAAGGCCAGCTTCACGCCCTTCGTGGTCTACCGCATTCTGCTCGGCGCCCTCCTGCTCTATCTGATCAACGGGACCGAGCTCGGCGCCGCGCTGGGCTCTTAGGGCATTCTTGCTTCGGGCGAAAACGGCCCGCGACCCCCCTCAAGTTTCTGGACAGGACCTCGACCGGGGCCTTAGAGATTCCGGTGGCGCGCACCAGCGCCCGGGGCGCGGTCATGAGGAAAGGGCCATCGCTGCCATGAGCTCACCCACAAAAGTCACGCAAGACGGCGCCGTGCTGGAGATCGTGCTGGACCGGCCGCCGGCGAACGCCATCGACCTGGCCACGAGCTACGCGCTCTACGGCGCCTTCAAGCGCCTCAACGAGGTGGACGAGTTGCGCGTCGGCATCATCACCGGCGGCGACAACGACAAGAAGATCTTCTCCGCGGGCTGGGACCTGAAGGCGGTCGCCGCGGGCGAGGGGCGTTCGGAGGAAGAGGGTTTCGACCTGGGGCCGGGCGGGATCGGCGGCCTGACCGAGTATTGGGATCTCTACAAGCCGGTCATCGCGGCGGTCAACGGCCTGGCCGTGGGCGGCGGTTTCGAGCTGGCGCTCGGCGCGGACATCATCGTTGCGTCGGACGACGCGGAATTCTTCCTGCCGGAAATGCAGCGCGGCTTCCTGCCCGACGGCGGCGCCATCCAGAAGCTGCACCACCGCATCCCCTACAACGTGGCCATGGACCTCATGTTCACCGGACGACGGATGGGCGCCGCGGAGGCCAAACACTGGGGGCTGGTGCGCGACGTGGTCCCGCGCGAAGGCGTGATGGACCGTGCCCGGGAGATCGCCCGGACCATCGCCGCCGGCGCGCCGCTGGTGACCCGGGCGCTCAAGGAGTTCATGCGGCACAACGCCCATGGCTCGCCCGAGGCCGCCCATGCCGCGACGCGCCGGGCCTGGATCGGCAAGAGCGGCCTCGCGCACTACGAGGCCATGATGTTCTCCGAGGACTTCAACGAGGGTGCGCAGGCCTTCGCCGAAAAGCGCAAGCCCGACTTCCAGGGCCAGTGATGAAGGGCGGGCCGGCCGCGGCGCACCGCCTGTCACGGCTGCTGGCGCCACGCTCGATCGCCTTCGTCGGCGCCTCGACGCGTGAGGGCAGCATCGGCAACATGATGGCGCGCACCATCGTGGCCGGCGGCTTCCCCGGCGACGTCCACCTGATCAATCCGCGCTACACCGAGATCGAGGGATTGCCCTGCCGGAGCAGCCTCGGCGAGCTTGACGGACCGCCGGACCTGGTCGTGGCCGGCGTCGGCGGCGCCCGGGTCGAGGCCGTTCTGGACGAGGCCATCGCCATCGGCGCCGGCGGCGTGGTGATCTTCGACGCCTGCCACGGAGCGGACGAAGCGGGCCGGCCGCTGCTGTCCCGGCTCAAGGACAAGGCGCGCGAGGCGGACATGCCGGTCTGCGGCGGCAACGGCATGGGCTTTTTGAACATCCCGGAGCGCTGTCATGTCAGCTTCTATTCGGCCCGCGACCTGAAGCCCGGCGGCATCACGCTGATCGCCCACTCCGGGTCCGTCTTCACGGTGCTCGCGCTCAACGATCCGCGATACCGCTTCGACCTCGCGGTCTCGCCCGGCCAGGAGATCGGCGCGACCATCGACGAATACCTCGACTACGCGCTGGAGCGGCCGGAGACCCGCGTCGTCGCGCTGTTCATGGAAGCGGCCCGGCGGCCCGACCGTTTCGCCGAGGCGCTCGCCAAGGCGGCGGCGCGCGAGGTCCCGGTCGTCGTCTGCAAGGTCGGACGGACGGCGGAGAGCGCCCGTCTGGCACGCTCCCACTCCGGGGCGCTGGCCGGCAGCGACGCCGCCTACGACGCCGTGCTGGAGCGGTACGGCGCCCTGCGCGTCGAGACGGTCGACCAGCTGATGAACGCCGCCCTTCTGCTGTCGCAGGGGCCGCCGAGCGGGCCCGGCGGCCTCGCCTTCGTGACCGACTCCGGCGGCCTGCGCGAGACCCTGATCGATCGCGCCGATCAACGCGGCATCGCGCTGGCGGCGCTCTCGCCGGCGACCCTGGCCAAGCTGGAAGCCGTGCTTCCGGCGCCCCTGGTGCCGTCCAACCCGCTCGATGCCGCCGGCTCCTTCACCGGGGATTTCGCCACGGTCTTCGAGCAGGGATTGCGCCTCCTGGCCGGGGCCCCCGAGGTCGGCCTGCTCGGCTACGAGTTCGACGGCCGGGACGATTTCCACTACGAGCCGCGGCTGGCGGCGCTGGCGGAGAGGCTGCCGGAGCTGACGGCGAAGCCCTGCTTCGCCTATTCGAGCTTCGGCAACACGAACAACCGCGAACTCGCAGCGCGCTTGGCGGATGCCGGCGTTCCCTTGATCAACGGACAGGACGAGATGCTCTCCGCCGCCGCCGCCGCCCTGCGCTGGCGCGACATGAAGGCGGCGCTCTCGACGCCCGATGCGCCGCCTGCCGCGCCCGAGCAGCGAGTCGTCGGAAAATGGCGCCGAGCTCTGTCGGCCCGAAGCGGGCTGAGCGAGGCCGAGGGCCTCGGCCTGCTGCGCGATTTCGAGGTCCCGGTGGTCCCGCACCACGTCGCCGAGGACTGGCCGGCGGTCCTTGCGGCGGCGGCGGAGCTGGGCTTTCCGGTCGCCTTGAAGAGCGCGGCCGAGGGTCTCGAGCACAAGAGCGATGTCGGCGGCGTCCGCCTGAACCTGGACGACGCCGAGGCGCTGCAGGCCGCCTACCGCGATCTCGACAAGCGTCTGGGCAGCCGGGTCACCGTGCAAGCCATGGCGCCAAGGGGCGTCGAGTTGGCCTTCGGCTGCCTGGTCGATCCGGACTTCGGGCCGCTCGTGATGGTCTCGGCCGGCGGCACCCTGATCGAGCTGCTGTCCGACCGGAGCTTCGCCCTGGCGCCCTTCGGGCCCGGCCGGGCGCGGCGCATGATCGACCGCCTGAAAGGGCGCAAGCTGCTCGACGGCCTGCGCGGCGCACCGCCCTGCGACCTCGAGGCCCTGTGCCGGACGCTGGCGAGGTTCTCGGTGATGTGCGGCGCGCTGAGCGACGTGCTCGGCGAGGTCGACGTCAATCCCGTGATCGTCGGCCAGGACGGCGTGCTTGCGGTCGATGCCCTCGTCGCAACATCGAAAGGCTGCAACCCGGGGCCGGAGTGACCCGGCGCGGCGGCTCAGACGAGCTGGCGCCGGTTGAAGCGGCCGCCGGGGCGGTAGCGGTCGAGGTAGGTGGGCACGATCAGCTCGACCGCGGTCGGCGCGATGCCGAGGTCGGCCAGGGTGAGCGCGCCGCGGCCGACCACGTTGTCGTGCTTGAGCAGCTTGACCTGGTCGCGGGTCAGGAGCGGCACCGGCAGCAGCTCCAGGACGGCGGCTTCCAGCTCCGCCGCCCAGAACGGCAGCGGGACCAGGAGCCGGCGGCGCCGGATCTGCACGAGCAGCAGCTCCAGGAGCTCCTTGAAGGTGTAGACGCGCGGCCCGCCCAGCTCGTAGGTCTTGCCGGCGCAGTCCGGGTCGGTCAGCGTCCGCAGGATCGCGTCGGCCACATCGCCCACGTAGACCGGCTGGAAGCGGGTCTTGCCGCCGCCGATCAGGGGCAACACCCAGGACAGGCGAGCGAGCGTCGCGAAGAGGTTGAAGAAGCCGTCCTCGGGGCCGAAGACGATGCTGGGCCGGACCACCACGGCGTCCGGAAAGGCCTTGCGCACCGCCTGCTCGGCGGCGCCCTTGGAGCGGGCGTATTCGGCCTCGGCGTGGATATCCGCGCCGATCGCCGAGATCTGCACGAAATGCCGGACCCCGGCCGCGGCGGCCGCCTCGGCAACCCGCTTGGCGCCCTGGAAGTGCACGGCCTCGAAGGACTGGCGGCCCTTCTCGAACAGCAGCCCGACCAGGTTGATCACCGCGTCGGCGCCGGCGACCGCGTCGCGCACCGCCGCCTCGTCCTGCAGGGGCGCGCGCAGCGGAACGACCTGGCCGACATCGCCCAACGGCTTGAGGAACTGGGCCCGGGACGGGCGGCGCACGGCGGCCCGCACCAGCCAGCCCTGCCGGGCCAGGCGCTCCACCACGTAGCGCCCGATGAAGCCGGAGCCGCCGAAAACTGTGACGACGCGCGTTGCCATGGCCTTTCCCCTCGCTCGCTCCGCCGCCGGGCGGCAGACGTGACCCAATAAGGTTTATACACCGCCCCGCCCGCACCTTGACAAGCCAAACGGGGATAGGTTCAAGCCGCTCGCTCAAGCTGTGGGGTTTTCGGCGAGATGGCGGCGGCTAATGCCCTGATGTTATTGAAATCAAGAGATCAAGCTTGCCGAAATTACCTGCGGCGGACCGGCCGATTCTACGGCACTCAGCCAAGAAGTGGGCTACCCGCGGCATGCTACCTCTAATACTATCCACCTATATGAAGCGAAAACATAAGAGCCCGTCTCGAAAGTCATGAGGATCGCGCGAGGCGTCGGACGAGGAGCATGACGGAGGCGACATAGAGGAAGGCGCGGGCCGAGTCGACGGTTGCCTCGAAGTCCTTTGCGACCCTGCGATTACGGCCGATCCAGGCGAAGAACCGCTCGACCACCCAGCGCCGCGGCTGGACGGCGAAGCCGACCCGATCGGGGCTCTCGCGGACGATTTCGACGGCGATGACGGTGGCGCGGGCGACGCGCTCGCCGGCGTAACCGCTGTCGGCGAAGACCTTCTCGGTGAACGGGAATGGCCGGCGCGATGCGCCGAGCAGGGGCCCGCCGCCGTCGCGGTCCTGGATGCTCGCGGCCGACGGGCTGGCCTCGCGGCCGGCACGCTCGCGGTCGGCCATGACCAGGGCGTGATTGATCCGCTCGAACAGCCCAGCGTCCCGCCAGGCGGAGAACCACCGATAGACCGTTGGCCACGGCGCAAAATCGTTCGGCGGCAGCCGCCAGGCGATGCCGCCGCGCAACACGTAGAAAATCGCATTGACGATTTCGCGCATCGGCCAGGCGCGCGGCCGGCCATATCTCGACGGCGGCGGCAGATGCGGCTCGAGCAAACGCCATTCCTTGTCGGCCAAATCCGTTTCATAGCGCAGCCCGTCGCGGCTATGCTGTCGCCGAGTGGTCGGGGTCCACATCGCAAACTCCAAGAAGGCTTCGACAACCTCCTGGAATCACGATGACACCGACCACTCAACCACTTTCGAGACAGTCTCTTGGGCGGCGGTAGTAGTGAGAAGTTCCCGCATCTCGCCGTTGGTGGACGCTATGATGTCAAGAGGCGCCATCAGGCAAAGCGGATTAGGTCCCTAATGCTGCATTCTCAGAGGAGCAGAGACGATGAACTCGATCAAACGCATTACCGGTCGGCCCATCCTGATCGCATTTATCTGCATGGCAACCGGTCTCATCCTTGGAGTAATTGCCGGGCAAGGGCTAGCGCAGACAGCACCGCCCACCGAACACAAGGACCTTGAGGTCGAAAAACTTGGTTTTGTTCCGGCAGACTCGATGTCGGCGCAAGTGGGCCTCGATGGCCACATATTGCTGTTGCGGCGAATCACGATCAATCCCGGCGGGCAAATTGCCAAGCACAGCGCCGAATCGACGCCGGGCGTGGTCTACATGGAAAGCGGCACCTGGACCGAAGGGCGAGACAGCGGCGAGACTGACTATTCTGCCGGCGACACCTTTATCGAGGACAAGGATACCGTGCACTGGTTCTATAACCGCGGCGCTGAGCCAGCGGCAGCGATTGTGTGCGACATCAAGCCGGCAAGCTGATCGTCTCGTCCAAATTGTTGGCCTGCATCCTGGCCTAGCCGACGCCCCAGTTTATCGTGTCCAATGACCCGGTCGCTGTCCGATAATTAGCTTTGGTACCGGGACATTGGGCAGGAGCCTCATGTCGCTTTCGCCTTGGGGTCAATCGATGCTTGTCCGACATCTGCCGGACGAGGCAGAGCGTCGCTGCCACCGCGCAACGGCAGGTGTCCGATAACCCTTTACAGGTTTCGCCGTAATGATGGAGTGCACCAATACAGGTCGGCTTGGTGGAGAACAGCGGGTTTCGTGGACAGCTCTGGAAACGCATATGCTGCCGGAAATATCCTCGACAGAAGGCCGCCCCTTAGGGTCTTGTCCTTCAAGGGATCAATCGTACGGGCCTGGCAAGGTTCCCGCGCCTTAAGCGAGCGGCTTGGCACAAGCCATTCGACGCCCCTCGCCGGGCCGCCTTGCCCCGCGCCCTTTCGCTTGACACGCCGGCCATCGGCTTCAGAATGCCGCGGGCGGCGTCACGGGCGGCGTCACGGCCCGGCGGAGCGTCTCGCGGATACCTTGAAAATCGAACTCCATCAAAACGACCTGCCCGAGGGCCTCGACTTCGGCGACAGCGTGGCGGTCGATACCGAGACCATGGGGCTAATCCTGGGGCGCGACCGGCTCTGCCTGGTGCAGCTCTCGGCCGGCGACGAGACCTGCCATATGGTGCAGTTCCCGGACGGCAGCTCCTACCAGGCGCCGCGGCTGGCCGCGCTGCTCGACGACCCGGCGGTGACCAAGCTGTTCCACTTCGCCCGCTTCGACCTGGCGGTGCTGCAGCGTCATCTGGGCGTGACCTGCCGGCCGCCCTACTGCACCAAGACCGCGTCCAAGCTGGTCCGCACCTTCACCGACCGGCACGGTCTGAAGGACCTCTGCAAGGACATTTTGGGCGTCGATCTGTCCAAGCAGCAGCAAACCTCCGATTGGGGCGCGGCCAAACTTTCTCAGGAGCAGCTGCGCTACGCCGCCGCGGACGTGCTCTACCTGCACCGCCTGCGCGAAAGACTGGACGAGATGCTCGTCCGCGAAGGCCGGGCGGAGCTGGCCGAGGCCTGTTTCGGGTTCCTGCCCGTGCGCGCGGAGCTCGACCTAAAAGGCTGGCCGGAGGTGGATATTTTCGCCCACTGAGGGCGTATAACTTGCAAGCCGTGCAGACCCGGCAAAGAGGTGCGCCGGGATGCCGGTCTGCTATAGTTCTAAGGCCGTTCCTGGGCCGGCCGAGGCCGTGGGCCGCGGCCTGCCGCAACTGGTGCGAGGCAATGAAGGCGCAGGCAAAGAAAATCAGCGAGACCGCGACGAGCGACCTGAGCGCCGGGCGGCGCGTCCTGGAACTCGAGGCCGCCGGGCTCGGCGCCCTGGGCCAAGCGCTCGACGGCGGTTTCGTCGCGGCCGTGGAGCGGATCCTCGGCATCGACGGCCGGGTCGTGGTCAGCGGCATGGGCAAGAGCGGCCACGTGGCGCGCAAGATCGCCGCCACCCTGGCCTCGACCGGCACGCCGGCGCTCTACGTGCACCCGGGCGAGGCGAGCCACGGCGACCTCGGCATGATCACCCGCCACGACGCCGTGTTGGCGCTGTCCAACTCTGGCAACACGCCGGAGCTCTCCGACATCGTCGCCTATAGCCGGCGCTTCGGGATCTGCCTGATCGGCATGACCAGCGTCGCCGGCAGCCCGCTCGCCGAACAGGCCGACGTGGCGCTGATCCTGCCCAAGACGGCGGAGGCCTGCCCCATGGGCCTGGCGCCGACCACCTCGACCACCATGATGATGGCCCTGGGCGACGCGCTGGCCATCGCGCTGCTCGAGCGGCGCGGCTTCTCGGCCCAGGACTTCCAGGTGTTCCACCCGGGCGGCACCCTGGGCAGCAAGCTGCTGCGGGTCTCGGACGTCATGCAGCGCCCCGCGACGCTGCCGCTCTGCCGCACGGACACCGCCATGGCCGAGGCGGTCATCGCCATGACCCGGAGCTCGGGCGAGCTGCGCAGCTTCGGCTGTGTCGGCATCGTCGACGAGAACGGCCTGCTGATCGGCATCATCAGCGACGGCGACCTGCGGCGCCACATGCAACCGGACCTGCTCGAGCGGCGCGCCGGCGAGGTCATGACCAAGGGCCCCAAGACGATCCGACCGCAGGCTCTGGTCGCCGAGGCGCTCGGCTTCATGAACGAAATCAAGATCACCTCTCTCTTCGTGGTCGAGGACGGCCGCCCGGTCGGCTTCCTGCACATGCACGACTGCCTGCAGGCTGGCGTGACCTGAGGAGGGCTCGAGGGGATGGCGGAGGCGCGGCAGTACGACCAGGGCGGACCGGGGGCGCCGGGGACGCCTGGCACGCCGGCGGCACACAGGGCCGTCTACGCCGCGTCGGCCCAGCCGCCGCGCCTGTCCGGCCGCAACGGCTACAGCATCTTCGTCGGCTGGATGAAGCTGGTGCTGCCGGCGCTCGCCGTCGCGCTGGTGCTGCTGGTTTTCATCTGGCCGCAGTTCAAGCTTTACGAGGGCCGATTTCGAATCCGGGTGTCGGATATTTCGCTCGAACAGGCCGACAAGCTGACCATGCTGAACGCCCGCTACGAAGGGCTCGACGACAAGGACCAGCCCTACGTCCTGAGCGCCGACCAGGCGATCCAGTCCTCGGACAACAAGGACCTGATCGACTTGGAAATGCCCAAGGGCGACATCTCGCTCGACGACGGCGCCTGGCTGGCGATGGACGCCAACGAGGGCGTCTACCACCGCGAGACCGAGCTGCTCGACCTAGCCGGAAACGTGACGCTGTTCCACGACAACGGCTTCGAGCTGCGCAGCGAATCCGCGCGCATCGATCTCGAGGCCGGCACCGCGGAGGGCCACGAGACGACCGAAGGCCAGGGGCCGTCCGGGTCCTCCCAGTCCGAAGGCTTTCTGGTGCTCGAGCGGGGCGACGTCCTGGTCTTCACCGGCAAGAGCCGGGTGGTGATTCGGCCCAAGGAAGAGGAGCCCGGCGAGGCCGGCGTTGCTCCCGCCGAGACCGCACCCGCCGAGACCGCGCCCGCCGAAGCCACGCCCGCCGGGGCCGCGCCCGCCGGGGCCGCGCCCGCCGGGGCCGCGCCCGCCGGGGCCGCGCCATGACCGGGGCGCTGGACCACGCCGCGATGCGACGGGGGCCGGCCGGCCCGCTAGGGATCCTGGCGCTGGCCCTGAT
>Ga0224512_10002234_pt1 | contig 17879 bp, 18 predicted proteins | sample SF_May12_sed_USG_4_FD_169103 | JGI IMG/M metagenome (GOLD analysis project Ga0224512, IMG submission 169103) | Sediment microbial communities from San Francisco Bay, California, United States - SF_May12_sed_USGS_13 | ecosystem: Environmental > Aquatic > Marine > Sediment | place: USA... | reverse complement strand
CATCCACGGTTTCCCCCCTTCGATTCCCTTGGCGCCAGCTAACCACTCGGGCGCCGGCCGATCAACCGGTTCGTGCAGAGGTTTCTTTCGCGAACCGCTGCTAGCGCTCGCGGTGCTCGTGGCGGCTTGCTGCCGGATGGTGGTGCGGGTCGTCGATGAAGACGCTCTCGCCATCGATGTGCAGAAGGTTGGCGCCGTAGGCCTCGGCGAGGTTGGCGGCGGTGAGAACCTGCTCGGGCGGCCCCGTGGCGACAACTCGGCCGGACAGCAAGACCACGTGGTCGGCGACGCGGGCTTCGGCCAGATCGTGGGTGGTCAGAACGACCGTGCATCCGCCGGCATTTTCATCATGGATCACGTCATCGATCGCCTGAGCCGAGGGTAGGTCGAGTCCGCTGAGAGGTTCGTCCAAGAGGAGGATGTCGTGCTCCTGAGCGAGCCCCTGAGCCACGAAGACCCGCTGACGTTGTCCACCCGAGAGCTCGGTCAAATGGCGGTTGGCTAGATCGGCGATCGACATCCGGTCGATCGCGGTGGCGACGGCGGCCCGGTCATGATCGGTCAGGCGATTGAAAGAGCCCTTGTCGGCATAGCGTCCCATCGTCACCACCTCGGAGACCGTCACGGGAAGAGCTTCGTTGACCTTCGTGGTTTGGAGCACGTAGGCGACCCGGCGGGGACGATCATCAATAGGCGCCACCTCGATGGTTCCACCACTCGGCGTAATCAGTCCGGCAATGGCGTTCAGGAGGGTCGACTTGCCGGAGCCGTTGGGCCCGATCAGCGCAGTGATCGCTCCTTCGGGAATCGCGAAGCTGGAGGCGGTCACGGCTAGATGGGTGCCGTAGCCCAGCTCGATGTCGGCGGCGACGACAGCGTCTCTCATGCGCATGCCCTACAGCGGCCGGCGACCTCGAGGGCGTGGCCGGCGGCGACAAACTGCCCGGATGCAGCAACCCGATCCACCAACTTGTGCAGCGTCGCCTCGAGCTCCGCGGGAAGTTCGATGTCGTCCACAGTTCCGCAGTCCATGCACACGAGGTGGTGATGATGGCCTGCCAACCACTCAGCCAACTCGTAGCGGGTTACACCCTTGGCGCCGTGGTGGTGGGCCAGGACGTCGGCATCGGCCATGACGGCCAATGATCGATAGAGCGAAGAGACCGGAACCACCGCGTTCATCTGGTCGTGGAGCTCGGCGGCCGACCGAGGACCGTCCGCGTCCAGCAGCGCGGCAACGACCTGCTGGCGCCCGTTGGTGTACCTGATCCCGGACTCGGCCAGTCGACTGCGTATCTGGGCGTCGACAGCCAAGTTTGTCACCGCGACTCCAAAATGATTATGGTTCTCAGGCGGTTAAGAACGATTCTCATTTTCATTACGATAGTGAGAGAGGCGGATATGTCCAAACGGCGAGCTCGTGGTCTTCTGGCGGTGGCGCTGGCCATGGCGCTGTTGACGGCGGCGTGTGGAGACAGTGGCGCCGACGGAGATGGAGCGGCACCAGGGCGGCTCGAAGTCGTTGCCACAACTTCGATCATGGGTGACCTGGTCGACAACATCGTCGACGGAGATGCCGATGTGACCGTGTTGATCCCGATCGGCGCCGACCCCCACGATTACCAGCCGTCCGCTCAGCAAGTGGCCGCGATAACCACTGCCGACTTGGTCGTTGCCAACGGTCTCCGTCTCGAAGAGGGACTCGACGATATTCTCGAGGCCGCCGCGGGCGACGGAGCCAATATTCTGTCCGTAGGGGAGTTGGTCGACCCCATTCCCTTCGCCGACCGCGGCGAGTCCGCTGCCGACAGCCACGTCCTGGATCCCCACGTCTGGAACGATCCCCTCCGTATGGCAGTGGCCGCCGAGATAGTCGGCGCCGAACTGGCCCGGCTCGACTCGGCCGTGGATTGGGCCTCGCGAGCTGCCGGCTTCGCCGCCGAATTACGTGCCCGCGACGTCGTGATCCAGGACATCTTGTCTTCGGTGCCGGCGCAGAGCCGCGTCCTGGTCACAAATCATGAGTCGATGGGCTACTTCGCCGACCGTTACGACTTCACGGTCATCGGAGTGGTCATCCCCGGAGGCTCGACCCTGGCCGCGCCGAGCTCGGCCGACGTGGCCGCACTGGTTGCCACCGTGCGTGCCGCCAACGTCGGTGCGATCTTTGCCGAAACCACGGATTCGACAATGCTCGCCGATGCGGTCGCCGCGGAGGCCGGGCAGGCTATCGACGTCGTTGAGATTTTTAGCGGTTCACTCGGTGAGCCCGGTTCGGGAGCGGAAACCTTGCTCGCGATGTTGACCACCAACGCTGGTCGCATCGCAGTGGCGCTGAGCTGATACGTTCTATCCGTGCAGTGGCTCATCGAACCATTCGAGCTGGCGTTTCAGCAGCGGGCACTCTTCGGTGGTGCCCTGGCGGCCATCGCTCTGGCCGTGATCGGCACCTGGGTGATCATTCGCGGTATGACATTCCTCGGCGACGCCCTCGTGCACGGCGTGATCCCGGGTATCGCCCTTGCCGTGTTATTCGACTTCAACGTTCTGCTCGGGGCGGCTCTGGCGGCGATTGTGATGATCGGCGGGATAAATCTGGTGCATCGCCAGACGTCGTTTGCTGAAGATACCGGGATCGGCCTCCTGTTCGTTGGGATGTTGGCGCTCGGCGTGATCCTCATCTCGCGCACCCCGTCCTTTGCAGGGAGTCTCACAACAATCCTGTTTGGCGATGCGTTGGGACTGACGACAACCGATCTGGTGACGGCCGGTGTTGTCGCGGCGATTGTTGTTGTCGGTTCGGCGGCTCTCTACCGGCCGTTTCTCGTGCTGGCGTTCAACGAGCAGAAAGCCCAATTGCTGGGGATGCGTCCTGGAGCCGCCCACACGGCGCTGCTCGTGCTCGTCACCTTGTCGATCGTCGGTTCATCGCAGACTGTCGGCACCTTGCTGGTGTTCGGTCTGCTCGTCGGCCCCCCGGCCACGGCGGCGTTGCTGGTGCGCCGGGTCCCGGCGATGATGGTCACAAGCGCCGCGATCGGCGTACTCAGCGTCGCGATCGGTCTGATCGTCAGCTTCTATGCCGACACATCCGGCTCGGCAACCATGGCGATCACGCCGGTTGTCATCTTTTTTATCGTCCTGGCGATCACGGGTCTGCGCAAGTCGCGGCGGGCGGCGGCCCTCACCGGCTGATCACTGCGTAGCTGTCATCAAGCAGTCGTTGCAGCGCCGCCATGTCTTGGGGTGACTCATGCATAGGGGTCCGGCGACGACAATGGCCCGCCGCACCGGCGGCCTCGATAGAGTCGGTCCGGTGACGATTCGATTCGGCCTGGACTTTCCCAATTTTGGAGGCCTCGGGCACCCGCGCCGCATGGCAGAGCTAGCGGCTTTGGCCGAGGAGTCCGGCTGGGATGGCGTATTCGTATGGGATCACATCATGTATCGCCAGCCGGTGACCCATGCCGGTGACCCCTGGATTGGCCTGGCGGCGATAGCGGCCGCAACCGAGCGGGTCATGCTGGGCCCCATGGTCACCGCACTGCCGCGGCGTCGGCCCCAGATAGTTGCTCGCCAGGCGGCGGCGCTCGATGAACTGAGCGACGGGCGTTTCATCCTTGGAGCCGGCCTTGGCCTCGACCGCAGCGGTCGCGAGCTGTCGGCATTCGGGGAGGAGCTCGACGATCGGGAGCGGGCGAGCATGCTCGACGAGGCGCTAGCCATCATCGACGGCCTCTGGACTGGGAATCCGCATACCCACGAAGGCGCTGCCTACACGGTCCGGGACGTCACTTTCCTGCCGCGGCCGGTGCAACGGCCGCGTCCGCCCATCTGGCTGGCAGGGCGGTGGCCCAACCAACGACCGCTGCGAAGGGCGGCCCGGTGGGATGGCTATTTTTTAATCGAGCAGCCCGATGCTGACTCGTTGGCCGAGGTTGCCGACCGGATCCGCCAGGCTCGCGGAAACCTCGATGGATTCGATCTCGTGATCAATCAGCCATATGGGACCGATCCGACGCCGTGGGCGGCTGCGGGCGCCACCTGGTGGCTCACGAAGACACCGTTCGACACCACAGCCGACGCGGTCTTCGCTGCGGCTCGCGAAGGGCCGCCTCGGTAGCTGAGGTCGCGAGAAACTCGACAGTGTGTCGAATGTGTTCTCTGTGAAATCGAGTTATATGCTGCCCAACTCAGGCAATCGGAGGCCCGAACGCCAATGGCGGCAGTCACCTCGTTCGAGGATCAACTCAACCTCTCCAGATCATCTGTAGTGCGCGTGGTATACGCCGCGCTCGGGTTCGTCTTTCTTGGCGTTGGCATTGCCGGCTTCTACACGCCCGTCCTGCCGGGCACGATCAATCTGATCGTGGCGGCCTACCTCTTCTCGATGTCAAGCGAGCGGATGTTCCGGTGGATGATGACCAACAAGGTCTTCGGCCAACAGCTTCTCGACTATCGCGCCGGACTTGGTATCCCCCGCAAAGTGAAAGTCGTCGCCACGGTTTCGATTGCTGTCTCGGTCGGGCTCACCGTGGGCCTGGCGCTGGACAATCCCTGGTTGCGCGCCGGCATGGTCCTTTTTGGCCTCGCAGGGATCTGGTTCATCCTCAACAAGCCGACACGTGAGATCGAGCTGGCTCGGCGCGATGCTGCGTTGCATTCTGCCTAGGCCTCAAGCGGAGCCTGTGCCGCCATCCGGTATCTTGATGGCGGCGACCCTTTTTTTGATGCCGCTGCCGCGCCGCTGGTAGATAGTGCTGGTTGCGGGCCCACCTCCACCTTCGACCACGGCGGCCTGATCTGGCTCGATCGGTTCGACTGCGCCACCGTCGTAGACGAACTGCTCCTCGTCGAGGTCGAGTTCGTTTCTTGGAGTGACTCCCTCGGTCTCTTCTTCCCACGGGTCTGAATACGTCGAAGTTGGCCGGCTCACCGGGAGCTGCCCCGATCCGTCGGGTTTGGCGTACAGAGCGACAGGGTCTTCGGTGCCGGATGGTGCCGGGGATTTGGGCATCTTCCTGCCCTTACCCTTCTTTCGCGGGGCCCGCGGCGGCGCTCCAGTCTCCCCGGGGCTCTTTATGGCCTCCGGCCCTAGCTCCTGGTCGATCATGTCCGAGACAAGTCCGGCCCGGTCCCCGGCCACTTCGGCGAGGTTGCTGGCGTGCGCCTCGAACTCGGTGACGGCGAGTCTCAACCGCGCCATTCGTTGCTCCAGGCGACGACTGTCTTCGCGGGCCACTGCCAACATCGAATCCGACTCGTGGCTCGCCTGAGTAAGCAATTCCTCGGCTTCCAGCTGGGCAGTGGCCAGGCGATCGAGAGCCTGACTCCGAGCCTCGGTGATTGTTTCTTCTGCACTGACGCGACCCTGAGCAGTCAAAGCCTCGGCGGCCGCAGACGCCGCCGCCCGAATTTCAGCGGCCTCGTTGCGCGCAGTACTGATCAGCTCGTCGGCCTGGTGGTCCTTCGAGATCCGGAGCGCCGCGGCTTCAGCCTGAACCCGCTCACGCAGGACCCGGGCCTCCTCCACCGCCGAATTGATCATCGCCTCCGCCTGTTGGCGGGCCCCGGCCAGCACGTCGGCGACGTCGGCGTCCGTGCTCGCCCGCGCCTGATCTGCATGCTGAGCGGCTTCCGCATTGAGTTGGTTGGCCTCAGCTTGAGCTAGATGAAGTATTTGTTCGGCTTCGGCTGCCTGCGAAACCGCCGCAGCTTCAGATTGCTCTCGCAACTTCTCCGCTTCTGCAATGGCGGAGGTGAGCACGGTGTCGGCCCGTGATCGCTGTTCATCGGCGCGAGCCTTGGCCAAGTCGATGTGGCTTTCCGCCTCCTCCCGAATTCGTTTGGCATCTACCTGCGCTTCGGTGAGGTGGTCTTCGGCAGCGCCCGTGATGCTGTCGGCGGTCATCGTGGCTTCTGCGCGAATGGCCTCTGCCTCCTCGATTGCGGCATCAACGATTTTGGCGGCGGCGTGGCGGGCCTCAGACAGCAGCTTGTTCTTGTTCTCTTGTGCGGCGACAACCGTTCGTGTGATTTCGCCCTGCGAAGCTGAACTGACCGAAGGGCGGCCTTCGAGGCGTGTAATCATTTTCTCGTACTGGGCAAGCGTGTCCGCGACCCGGCTCATCACGGCATCGACCTCTGCGGCGTCGTAGCCACGACGGCGCGCAACCCCGAACCGATGGTTCTCCACGGTGGAAGATTCAATGCGCATTGGACAACCTTTCCCAGACCCTCCGCCCGAAAAGCAAGCCCCCTAAGGCTGAAACAAGAGTGATTTGGGTTGGTCGCGTCAGTAGGCGAAGGCGGACTCTACCGAAAGCGCGAAACTTTTCATAGCATTTTTTTTTACGACAGGTCTTGCCCGCGGGCCTAACTAGCCATAGCCTGGACTAATGGAGCGAATCCACGTAGAACTAGATAAGGATTGGCTATCGGTCGCAGACATCTGCGAATACATGGATGTTTCGACATTTGTTGTTACCTCACAGCTGCGATCCGGCAATCTTGCCGCAGTCAAGTTTGGCCGCGAGTGGCGGGTCGCCCGCCAAGACTTTGAAGATTGGATCAACGCCCAGCGTGCCGAGGCCTCGACGCGGTCACGTCATCAACTGGATGTTTGAGCCAGGATGACGGGCGATTCCTCGAGCGAGCTGCCGCCGCTTCCTAGCGAGGTCGGCGGCACTGCCATGCATCCGGCCAAGCAGAAGCGTGACGTGGCGTCTCTGCTGACCAGTGCCATGGTGGTTTACGTCTTCGTCAATCTGATCTTCGCATTGCCGTTGTTGGTCGCTCCCGAGTCCTTCTTCGATGGAATCGGCCTCACAGATCGGGTCGCCGACCAGCTTGGCGGGCTGCGCTGGGTTGGCGCGGTGCTCCTCGCTTGGGCGGTATCGGGAATCCTGGTCTTGGCCCGCCCGGAGGGGCGCGCCATATTCGTCACGACCGGTGCGCTGCAGCTCACCTTCGGTGCACTTGCCCTCGTATACAGCTGGTCGATCTCCGAGTATGAGTGGAGCCTTTGGTACCACGCGGTAGCGACCCTGGTACTGGCTGTCGGAGCCGTGTACATGTGGTGGGCTCGGCTGCGGGGTCGCTCCGTCCTCAAGGGTGTAGCTGACAGGTAGCTCTTTGGGCTGATCGGGGCAGCTCGCTGCGGTGTAGCGTTGCCTTGTGGAATTCGGAATCGAGCCAAATGAACCGGTGAGCGCAGGGGCGGTCGTAATCGCGACCGTCGCATCGCCTGGCCCGGCGGCGACGCTCGCCGCCGAACCATGGAGCCGAGGATCGCTGCTCGCCGGAGTCGCCCGCCGGCTCTCCAGCCTCGATGCAGTAGTGGTTGTCGTCCGGGACGAAAACGAGTTGTCACTCGTCGACGGCGTCCCCGACGTGACCGTGATCATCGATCAGGAGTGGGAGGAAGGTGTCTCGTCTCCGCTGCGAGTGGGGCTCGATTGGCTTACCCATGCAACCGAGGTTGCGGCCGCCTTTGTGATCAACATGAACATTCCAGAGGTAGAGCCGGCAGTCCTCGATGAGCTTGCCGCAGCCCATGCCAATTCCGAGACTCCTGTCTCCGTGCCGAAGTATCGATACGCCCGAGCCGGCCCAGTGCTGTTGGACAGATCGATCTGGCCGCGGTTCCTGAGTGCCGAAGGTGACGTCGATGTAGAGCACTTCTTGCTGGCTCATCCACAATGGGTAACCGAGGTCAGAGTGGACTTTGCTCCGCCTCGGCGCATCGTCGATAGCGATGATTTGTTGGAGCTGGCGACCTAGCCGCTTGGCGCCGAGGGGTCCAGACTGAGTATTCTCCCGCCCGGCCGGCAACACCTTCACATGGGCAGTTGTTGACCATCATGTTTTGATGACTGGAAAGGACGACCATGGCGTCGATCGATGCGATCGAGGGGATCGGCCACAAGTATGCGACGAAGCTCCGCAAGGCACGGGTGCGAACGACAGAAGCCTTGCTCAAGAACGGTGCGACCAAACGGGGACGCAGGCAGCTCTCCGACAAGACCGGGCTCCCGGAGCGTCAGATTCTCGAATGGGTCAACCGCGCCGACCTCATGCGGATCAAGGGAGTAGGTGAGGAGTACTCCGACCTACTCGAAGCGTCCGGCGTCGATACCGTCAAGGAGCTGCGCCGGCGCAACGCCGAGAATCTTCTGATCGCGATGGTCGCGATCAACAACAAGAAGAGTCTTGTCCGGCGCCTACCCACCGAGGGCATGGTGCAGCGCTGGGTCGACCACGCCAAAGACCTGGAGCCAATGGTCACGCACTGAAGTTTCGAGCGAATCAGGATTTGCTCGAGTTGCTCGTCGGTGGCCTGGCGGCCACCTCCTCGTAACGGTTGCCGCCTGGCGGCGGCAAGTCTCATCTCGAAATGCACCGCGCATGTCGCTGCATTTCGTGCAAGGGGGCGAGGTGGGTTTGGGTGAGGCCCCGTGACGATGTTCATCTTGTGGTCCTGCCGATAGCCAAACGTACCGAGTTGGCGCGGAGCTTCCCCCTTCCGATCCCCCTCCACACTCGTCGCCTATCGGCGACATCGTTAGCGACCGTGAGCCGAGTAGGTGACGTTAAGGGGCGCGTGCGACGGGGGAGACACTGCACCAATAGCTGGGCGCCGACCTTGCGGTCGGCGCCCAGTGATTCGCTTGAATTCTGATTCGAGCGGAAGCTACTTCTTGGCTGCGGTCTTGGCCGGAGCCTTCTTGGCGGTTGTGGTCTTACGAGCAGTCGTCTTGCCCGGAGCCTTCTTGGCTACGGGCTTCGCGGCTGCCTTTGTCGCCGTGGCCTTCTTGGCCGCCGGCTTGGCGGTCACCTTGGTGGCCGGCTTCTTGGCCGCCGGGCGGGAAACCGTGGCCTTCTTGGCGGCCGGCTTCTTGGTCGTAACCGGCTTGGCGGCAACAGGCTTGGCGGCGGCCGGCGTGAAGGACTCGCGCCAGTTCTCGAGGGCACCCTCGAGCTGGTCACGCATCTTCTCGACGCGATCCTGGACCTTGTCGAAATCGACACGGCTCTGGATCTCTTCGACGACATCTGCGTCGCGCAGCTGCTTGGTGACCTTCTCACCTTCGGTCGAGAACTCGTCGAACCGCTCTTGGGCGGCCTTGCCGAGCTTGCTGCCGTGAGAAGCCAGCTTCTCGCCGTACTCCTTGACCATGCGGCCGGCAACAACAGGAGCGCCGATACCGGCGTAGAACGCCTTCTTGGCGAGAGTCGTTTGTGTCTTGAGGTTCATACTTCCTCCGTAGTGTTGTCGTTGATGAAGCTCGTGTAGATCTGCATCAACGCTTGCTTTTGACTTTGGTGGAGCAATGTGTCCGCCTCGACGGCTTCGACGACACTGGGCCGTTCGATGCCTTCGAGCAGGCCGGCTCGCTCGTAGAGCGATTCCGCCCGAATCGAGAGCGCCCTTGCAATTGATTTGAGAATCTCCGCTGATGGCTTGCGTAGGCCCCGCTCGATCTGGCTCAGATACGGATTGGAGATCCCAGCCGTCTCGGCGAGCTTTCGCAGCGACATAGTGCTGCGCTCCCGCTGTTGGCGGATGAACGATCCCAGGTCGGACAGTGGTTGCTTCACGTGAACAATATATCGCACAGTGCTAACTATTGCAAGCGCTAGCTAGCGGGTCCGGTACTGCTTGATTGTGCAAGCACTTAGGGAGTCGGAGACCGGTTCTGGCTGGACCGTTCCAGGCGGCGCCTATCCTCGCTCGGACAGACCGTGGTCTCCGAAGGAGCCGTAGTGACCACCCACTCACGAGGGGACGAAGCCTTGATCATCGTCATGGAAAAGGACGCCGGCGCCGCTGCCGTCGCTCATGTGGTCGAGCGCCTCCACGACATCGGGGCCGAGGCGCACATTTCCGAAGGTCGCTTTCGCACCGTCATAGGAGCTTTGGGAGACCGAGAGGTCATTCAACAACTGCCTTGGGAGGCCTTTCCGGGTGTCGAGCGGGCGGTGCCTGTGCTCAAGCCGTTCAAATTTGTGAGCCGCGACTTCCAGCCTGAGGACACGGTTGTCGATGTGAGCGGAGTGTTGATCGGCGGTGGCCATTTCGTCCCCATCGCCGGGCCATGCGCGGTGGAATCCCGCGAACAGCTATTTGCATCCGCGCAGGCTGTGGCCAACGCGGGGGCCCGAATCCTCCGGGGCGACGCCTTCAAACCCCGGACATCACCGTATTCGTTTCAGGGACTCGCCGAGAAGGGCCTCGAACTGTTGGCCGAGGCGCGCGAGGAGTTCGGTCTCCCGTTTGTTGCCGAAGCCGTCGATCCCAGAGACGTAGAGCTCGTCTCGGGCTATGCCGACATCGTCCGAGTGGGCACTCGCAATATGGCGAATTTCACTCTGCTCTCCGAGCTGGGAAGACAGTCGAAGCCGGTGCTTCTCAAGCGTGGCCTCACGGCGACGATCGAGGAGTGGCTCAATGCCGCCGAGTACATCTACAAAGAGGGCAACCACGACATCGTGCTGTGCGAGCGGGGGATTCGCACCTTCGAGACCGCCACTCGCAACACTCTCGACATTTCGGCGGTTCCGGTGGTCAAAGGCCTCTCGCACCTGCCGATCATTGTTGATCCGAGCCACTCCGGTGGACTCAAGGAGCTGGTGGCGCCGCTGACACGGATCGCGGTGGCCTCGGGTGCGGACGGCTTCATGGTCGATGTCCACCCGGCGCCCGAGACAGCGCTTGTCGATGGAGCGCAGGCGATATTGCCGGACGAGTTTGCCGAACTCATGGATGAAGTCCGGGCGTTGTGCGCCGTCATGGGCGTTGAGCTCTAGACCTTCATGAAGTCGGCCGCCATCCTTGGTACCGGGTTGATCGGTACGTCCATCGGCCTTGGCTTGCGCGCCAACGGGTGGCACGTGACGGGCTGGGACACGGACGTCGCGACCGGCACTGCCGCCCTTGCCAAAGGCGGCCTGGATGTCCTTGCAGAGTCGGAAGATGCGGCCTGCCAAGGCCCACTCGACCTGCTGGTGCTGGCAACGCCACCGGAGGCGGCCGGCGAGTTCGTGGCCCGCGCCAGAGTGCCCTGGCTGACCATCGACACGGCTGGGGCGAAGAGCGTCATTGCCGCTGCAAGCAACCTCGCTCGATTTGTCGCGACCCATCCAATGGCCGGCCGCGAAGTGTCGGGCCCGGCCGCGGCGACGGCCTCTCTGTTCAACGGAGCGACGTGGGTCATCGCCACCGACGACGCCGCTGCCGCCGACATGGAGGAGGTCGAAGCCTTCATCGGAGTGCTCGGCGCCCGCCCGGTGCGCATGACTGCGGCAGACCACGACGCGGCTGTCGCCGTGATCAGCCATCTACCGCAACTGCTGGCGGCCTCCCTCATCGGCTTGGCCGGCGAACATCCCGAGGCGATGAACCTGGCAGCCGGCAGCTTCCGGGACCTAACCAGAGTTGCCGGATCCGATCCCAAGTTGTGGCTCGACGTGCTTGCCGCCAACCGCACCGAGGTGCTGGCGGCGGTCACCGAGCTCCAGGAACGCCTTGGCAGCCTTGCCGAGCTGATCGCCGCGGGTGACGCCGGCTTACTCGAGGCGCAACTGAGCGGCTCTCGGGAGGTTCGCCGTTCTTTGGCCGCCCGGGCGACCGCGGTCCACATTGCGCTGGCAGACCGGCCCGGCGAGCTGGCCAAAGTGGGGGCTGCCCTGTCAGCCGCCATGGCCGATGTTCGCGACATCCAGCTCCGCCACGCTCCATACGGCGGCGGCGGCGTGCTCACCATCTCGGTGCGACCGGGCGATGCAGCAGCCCTAACCGAAGCCATCCTGGGCGTGGGACTCGTGATCGCCTGAGGCTTCGTGTTTCGAGCAAATCAGGATTTGCTCGAGTTGCTCGTTGTTGGCCTGGCGGCCACCTCCTCGTAACGGTTGCCGCCTGGCGGCGGCAGCGCTTTGTGCAAGTGCCACTCGGTACGTTCGGCTTTCGCCAGGACCTCCATGTCTCTTGTCGGGGGCCTCACCCAAACCCACCTCGCCCCCTCAATTCGAATCGAGCGACATGAGCGGCGAGGTGAGCACCGCAAGGCTTTGGCCGAAGCTACTGCAGTAGCGCCAACAGTGATGCCGTGCCGGCGATGATGCCGGACTCGATGGCGGCTTCGTCGATGTCGAAAGTGGCTGAGTGGAGGTCAACGGTGCGGCCCGCAATGCCCGATCCGAGGCGGAGGAGGGCTCCAGGGACGTCTTCGAGGTACCAGGCGAAGTCCTCCGAACCCAAGCTTTGATGGGTGTCGACGTCCGCATCCGCTCCCAACGCGCTGGCAATGGCGCCGCGGACGGTGTGAATCACGTGCTCATCGTTGACGGTAGGAGGTGAGCCACGGTGGTATTCCAGTTCAAAGCGAGCGCCCGAAGACTGGACTAGCTCGCCGACCGCCTTTTCAATCAGCTTCGGCATGTCGCGCCACAGGTCGTGGTCGAACATGCGGGCGGTTCCACCGAGAGTTACCTCTGTCGGGATCACGTTCTCGGCGTTCCCGCCGTCGACGAGGCCGAATACGAGTGCCAGCGGCTCACGGGGATCGATCGTGTGGCGGATCGCCTCAGGCATGTCCGTGATGACCCGGCCCGCCACGTAGACCAAGTCGACGGTTTGGTGGGGCCGCGAGGTGTGCCCGCCGGGCCCGCTGAGATGTATCCGGAACCGGTCGGAAGCGCCTGTTATCCCGCCGATGCGAAGCCCAACCTTGCCCGGGCGCAGCGTCGGATCGACGTGGAAGCCAATGATGCTTCGCAATCCAGCGTGAACTCCCTCGGCGCATAGCTCGGTCGCGCCACCGGGAATCTTCTCCTCCGCCGGTTGGAAGATGAATCTGACGCGTCCGCCGATGTCTGGCAGCTGCGCCATTACCGCCGCAATGCCAACGGCGATCGCGGTGTGGGCGTCGTGCCCGCATGCATGCATGACGCCGACGTTGCCGGACCGGTATGGAACGTCGTTGAGCTCTGCGATCGGTAGCGCGTCCAGATCGGCCCGGAAACCGACGGCGACTGGTCCGACTCCAACGTCCGCGGTGGCTCCCAGGCCCGACTCGCGAACGTTTGCCTCCACTCCGAAGTGATCCAATGCGGCGGCAACTCTTGCCGTCGTTGACGTTTCGAACCACCCCAGCTCCGGATCAGCGTGAATCTCGCGACGCAAGGCCACTATGCGCGGCAAGACTGTGCGCGCCAGATGCTTTATTTCGGCGGTTCGAGGCATGGCGCCATTGTAGATGGATCCGTCCAGCGCTCTCTTGGGCGCCCTACGCCAGTGCCGGGATCACTTCGGCCGCAAACAACGCCATTGCGTCTCCCCAAACCATGTCGGGGAAGTAGGACTGGACGTGGACGCAGCCGAGATCTCGCACGGCGCCAAGCTTGGCGACTATTTCGGCGGGGGTGCCGCACGCGAAGCCGGAGCGAACCCGCTCCTCGTCAACGGCCATCTGGGTGGCGACGCGTGCCACCTTGGCATCTACCTCGGCCTCGTTAGCGCCCAGCACTGTGTGGAGGATGGCAGTTCGGCCGATGGTCGAGAAGTCGCGCCCGATCGTATCGCAATGCTCTTCGAGGATCCGTGACTTGTTGGCGAAAGTCTCTGCATCGGCCCCGAAGTTCGAGTAGTCGGCGTGTTCGGCCACCACTCGCAGCGTCTTCTTCTCGCCACCACCCGCAATCCAGATCGGCGGATGGGGACGCTGTAAGGGTTTGGGTCGGCAGACCGCGCCATCGATCGAGTAGTGCTCGCCGCTGAAGGAAGCTTCGTCGTCGATCCACATCTTCTTGATGATTTGCACCGCTTCGTTGAGCTGAGCGATCCGGGTGCCGCCTGAAGGGAATGGATACCCGTAGGCGAGGTATTCGTGTTCGTACCACCCCGCACCGATCGAGAATTCCAGTCGACCGCCGGACATGACGTCCACGGTGGCCGCCACCTTGGCCATGTATGCCGGGTTCCGATAACTGTTACAGGTACACATCTGGCCGAGGCGGATGTTCTTGGTCGCCGCAGCGAGACCCGCCATCACGCTCCATGCCTCGAGCGTCGATTCCTGAGTCGTGGGCTCAGGGACATTGTGGAAGTGGTCGTATACCCAGGCTGATTCGTAGCCGAGCTCCTCGATTTCGCCGGCGACGCGCATGATGACCGGCCACTGCTCCTCGGGGGCCACCCCGACCAAGTCCATCCGCCATCCCTGCGGGACGAAAGCTCCGAACCTCATGCTGCTCCTCTGGTAGTTCCCGAATCCTCTTGTCCAGCCAACTATGTTGAGAGTCGGCTTGCAAGAGGAGAAGCGGTGTCGATACAGAGGCCCACGTTCACGGTCGGGATCGAGGAGGAGTACCTCATTGTCGATCGCGAGACCTGCGATTTGGTGCGAGAGATGCCGGACGAGGTGATGGCCGAATGTGAGGATCGTTTGGCGGGCCAGGTGAGCCCAGAATTCCTTCGCTCGCAGATCGAGGTCGGTACCAAGGTCAGCAACACCTTGCAGGAGGCTCGGGAGGATCTGGCCCTGTTGCGGCGCACGGTGGCCGAGGTGACGGGCAAGCACGGCCTGGCACCGATCGCCTCATCGACTCACCCGTTCGCCGACTGGGTACAGCAACGCCACACCGACAAAGAGCGCTACCACATGCTGGCTCGCGATATGGCCGGAATTGTGCGCCGTCTTGTCATCAGCGGGATGCACGTTCATGTTGGCATCGACGATAAAGATCTTCGCATCGATCTGATGAACCAGGTGGTCTACTTCCTGCCTCATCTGCTCGCCCTGTCGACATCGTCGCCGTTCTGGGCGGGGGAGGACACCGGGCTGAAGAGTTACCGGACCTCGGTGTTCCGCTCCCTGCCCCGCACGGGCCTGCCAGACGAGTTTGACGGTTGGGCAGATTACCGGCGCCATGTCGACGTTCTGATTGAGTCCGGTGTCATTGAAGATGCAACCAAGTTGTGGTGGGACATCCGTCCCAGCGACCGTTATCCAACGCTCGAGCTGCGTTGCACGGATATCTGCACCTCGCTGGACGACGGCATGGCGCTGGCCGCGCTGTACATGAGCTTGCTGGCGATGTTGTACCGCAGGCGCACCCACAACCAGCGGTGGCGGATCTACAGCCGATCGCTGATCGACGAGAACATCTGGCGCGCCCAGCGTTACGGGGCGCATGGCTCGCTCATCGACTTCGGCCTCAGCACTCAGGTGCCGTTCGCCGACCTGATCGAGGAACTCATCGAGCTCGTGGCCGAGGACGCCGAGGAGCTGGGCTGTCTCGACGAGTTGTTGCATGTCCGCACAATCGTTGTCCGGGGGACAAGTGCGCACCGGCAACTGGCGACCTATCGCGACGCGGTCGAATCGGGGGCATCGGAAGAGGCGGCGGCAAGGGCGGTTGTCGACTTCCTCATCGAGGAGACTGTTGCCGGGGTGTGAGGCAGCCGCCGGTAGTCTCTGCCCGATGAAGAGCGGTGCCGCGTGAAACGAATTCGAGTTGCTTGTGCCCAGATGAATCTGCGCGTCGGCAACATCGCGGCCAATACGGACTCGATCGCCGCGGCGATGGCCTGGGCCGAAGGCCAATCGGCAGACGTTCTCCTCCTTCCCGAGCTGGCGATCACCGGATACCCGCCGGAGGATCTGTTGCTGCGGCCTGCATTCATCGATGACAATCTCGCTGCCCTGGAACGGTTGACGGCAGCTTCCGGCAATACGGTCACGGTCGTTGGCTTCGTGGATCGGGTCGCCGAAGAAACTCTGGCCAATGCAGCCGCGCTGCTCGGCGGCGGAATCAGGCTCGGCACCTACCACAAGGCGCTCCTGCCCAACTACGGCGTCTTCGACGAGGCTCGCTACTTCGTGCCTGGCGCCAAGCCCGATCTCGTCTGGAAGACCGGCGAGACGATCTGCGGCGTCTCTGTCTGTGAGGACATCTGGTCCGACGACGGCCCGCCAACCCAGCAGGCTGCTGCCGGTGCCGAAATCCTCCTGAACATCAATGGCTCGCCCTACCACTTGGGCAAGGGTGAGGAGAGAGCGGAATTGCTGGCGGCACAGGCTCGGCGGTCGGGCGTACCTGTGGTCTACCTGAACCTCGTCGGCGGCCAGGACGAGCTCGTCTTCGACGGCGAGTCGATGGTGTTCGACGCCACCGGTCAGCTGATCTACCGCGCTCCGCAATTCAAGGAGGAGCTCTTCTACGTTGACGTCGAGGTGGGGCAGGATCAGCCGGCCGTTGATGTCCGCCCCCGCCTGAGCGAAGAGGAGGAGATCTATTCGGCGCTCGTGATGGGGCTTGGCGACTACGTCCGCAAGAACGGGTTCAGCGAGGTCGTCGTTGGGCTGTCAGGGGGTATCGATAGCGCCTTGACGTGTGCAATAGCGGTCGATGCTCTGGGGCCGGAGGCCGTATGGGGCGTCACGATGCCCAGCCGGTACAGCTCGGACGGTTCGATAGCCGACAGCAGGGCGCTGGCCGCCAACCTGGGATGCCGGTTCGACATGATCGCCATCGACGACATCTTTGGTCGCTTCCTCGAATCGCTCGAGCCGCAGTTCGCCGATACCGACCCCGACGTGACCGAAGAGAACCTGCAGGCACGCATCCGCGGTGCCATCTTGATGGCGCTTTCCAACAAGTTCGGAAGCATGGTTGTGGCCACGGGTAACAAGTCTGAGATGGCGGTCGGCTACGCCACCCTGTACGGAGATATGGCCGGCGGCTATGCGGTCCTCAAAGATGTCTTCAAGACATGGGTATACCGGCTCGCACGGTGGCGCAATCGCGAGGGCGAGGTGATTCCGGTCTCCACGATCGAGAAGCCGCCTTCGGCAGAGCTGCGGCCCGGGCAGCTCGATTCCGATTCCCTTCCCGACTACGACACCCTCGACGGCATCCTCGAGATGTATGTGGAGCAGGACCGCGCAATCGACGAGATCGTGGCCGCCGGGTTCCCCCCGACAGTCGTCGAACGTGTTGCCGACATGGTCGACCGCAACGAGTACAAGAGACGCCAGGCGGCGCCGGGAGTGCGGATCTCGGCCAAAGCCTTCGGCAAAGACCGGCGCCTCCCCATAACGAACGGGTATTGAGCCTTGGCTATGACCCCCATAGGCGACGTCATCGTCGACGGGGAGAGAGTGGCTGCGTCCCAGGCGGCAGTGCGGGTCGACGACATCGGCCTGCTCCGCGGATACGGCTGTTTCGAGGCGCTGCGCTCTTACGGTGGAGTCGCCTTCCGCTTGGCTGAGCATCTCGATCGGCTGGAGAACAGCGCTGCTCACCTTCGCCTGCCGCTGCCAGCGCGTCCCGAACTCGAGGCGTGGGCGGTCGATCGGGCTCTGGAAGGTGACGTCGTGGTGCGCATCGTCGTGACCGGCGGCACCGATCTTGATTCATTGGGGGTGGGTTCCACAACACTCGTGTTTGCCCATGCGCCTGCACCGCGTTCTCAGGCGGTTCGATTGCTCGAGGTGCCGGCTCCGTGGCATCCAGCCGGTGAAGCCACCGAGCTGGCCGGCGTCAAATCGCTCTCGTATGCCCCCAATACGGCTGCCTTGCTGCGGGCCCGGGCCGACGGGTTCGATGACGCATTGCTTCTGGACCGGGCGACCACCGTTCTCGAGCTACCGATGTCCTCTATTGGGTGGGTCATCGACGGCGTGGTCGAGACGCCCTCGTTGGAGCTCGGAATCCTGCGTTCGGTGACGCGTGGTGCCGTCATAGCGGTGGCGGCCGGGGCGGGTGTCCGGGTCGAGGAGGGTACCTTTCCGAGTGCTCGCCTCCACGCCGCCGACGAGGCCTTCGTCATGTCCACAACCAAAGAGGTCGTGCCTGTGGTTGCGATCGGCGCCCGC
>Ga0224512_10002233_pt1 | contig 17910 bp, 17 predicted proteins | sample SF_May12_sed_USG_4_FD_169103 | JGI IMG/M metagenome (GOLD analysis project Ga0224512, IMG submission 169103) | Sediment microbial communities from San Francisco Bay, California, United States - SF_May12_sed_USGS_13 | ecosystem: Environmental > Aquatic > Marine > Sediment | place: USA... | reverse complement strand
CCCAGTATATGGCCATCAAGGGAGCAATGGCCCCGTCAGTGGTGACCTCTTGCCCTAGGTGAGCAGCGCCTGCAGGCCTTAGGTTGCGGTCATGGAAGATCTCAGTCGGGACCAGGCGATGAGGATCCTCGTCGATGGCGAGTTCGCTCATCTGGGGGTGGTGTCCAACGGTGAGCCGTATGTGACGCCCATCTCGTATGTGGTGCTCGACGATGCTCTAGCGTTCCGGACCGGGCCGGGACGGCGCATGGACGCCATCAGGGCCAACCCGCGGGTGTCGGTGGTCACCACAGACTATGACTCGGCTTCGGGCGGATGGCGGTCCGCCATGATGTGGGGGACGGCGTCGATCATCGAGAACTCCGACCGCAAGCAGGAGGCGGTCGACGCCTTGCTCAAGAAGTACCGGGATATCATCGGATCGCCGCTCAGCTTCTCGGCATTCGAACCGCTGGCAGGCTTCACATTCGTCGTATGTGTGTCAATGGACGAGGTCACGGGCCGCACCTCGGGTGGCGGGTTCTCGCCGACCCTTCGGCCGGGCCGACTGTGAAGGAGTGACTGGATGTTCGTGTACTACTTCTCCAACGTCGATCGGCCCTACGCCGATCTGATCGAGACTCTGGCGAGCCTCGATCTCGAGACGTGGGCCGGTGACGCCTACCGTGAAGGCGAGTCGCTGCGGGCGCGGCTGTCGGTCGGCGACAGTGCGGCCATCGCCAAGACCGTACAACTCGAACTCGGCGCCCCGATGCATGGAGCACGCCACACCACGGTCCCCCTCACGTGGTCGGCGAGCGGAACTCCCGGCCTGTTCCCGCGTATGGAGGCCGACCTCGTGCTGGCTCCGGTCGGGCCGCGGACGTCGCAAGTGAGTATGCGCGGCTCCTACGAGCCTCCGCTGGGACCTGTCGGCAAAGCACTCGACCGGGCGGTATTCCACCGTATCGCCGAGGCTTCGGTGAAGGGGTTCGTGGACCGGATCGCCCGGGCGCTGGAGGCCGTCGAGGTAGAGACGGTCTGAGTCAGATCGAGGTCGGCAGCCTGAACGTGACGGTCGTCCCTGCCCCCGGATAGGACCTGAGTTCCATGGTGCCGCCGATTCCGGTGGCCCGGGTCTCCAGGTTGTCGAGTCCGAGCCCTCGCCGCACGGTTGCGGGGTCAAAGCCATGCCCATCATCGGCCACCCTCACGAACACGGTCGTATCGACCTGTTCGACCACCACCTGCACCGCAGATGCGCCGGAGTGTCGGAGGGCGTTGGACAACGCTTCTCTGACCAGATGAATCGAGGTTTCCACGACTTCCGGATGAAGGCCGACCAGCGTTGCAGGCACTTTGAGGTCGACATCGACTGCGTGCGGCTCTGACAACTGGCCGACGAGGTCCGCCAGTTCGAGTCGGAGATTGCGGTCTGCCCACACCGGCGGACGGAGCCCGAAGATGAATCGCCGCAGGGAAGCGATCGCGTCGTCGAGGCGCTCGACGGCGTCGTCGATGGATCGTCGGGATTCGTCCTTGACCATTCTCATCCCGAGGCCCTGCAGCGAGAGGCCGACTGCGAAGAGATCCTGGATGATGGCATCGTGGAGGTCGCGGGCGATGCGCTCGCGATCTTCGATGACTGCCACCCTCTTCAGCCTGGCGTGCAGGCCGGCCGTAGAGATGGCCGACCCGGCGATAACGGCGAGCGACTCGACCAGTGCCTCGTCGTTGTCGGTGAATCCGTCGTCTTTGTCGGTCAGATACAAGTTGCCAAAGATGCGGTCGCCCAACCTGATCGGGACACCGAGGAACGATTCCATGGCGGGATGCCCGGGCGGGAATCCGACAGAATCGATGTGATCGGCGAGGTTCTCGAGCCTGATCGTCTTGCCGGCCGTCGTGAGCGTACCGAGCACTCCCTTGCCGAGTGGAAGCGGACCGATGAGATCCGCAGTCCCGGCGTCGATGCCCGAGTACACGAAGTCCACCAGGGTGCCGTGTTCACCGATGACGCCGAGGGCGCCGTACCGCGCCCCGGTGAGCCGCATGGCCGTCTCCACCGTCTTCTGCAGGACCGCCTGGAGGTCGGATTGGCGGATGACAGCCGCAGCGCCCTTGATGAGGTCGGTGATCGGTCGGGTGGTCAGCTCGTCGTTGTCCATCCGGCGAGATGCTACCTGCACAGGTCTTTTGGCCCTAGTTGGTGAGGCGCCCAAACTACCGCTCAATGGGCCGAAGCCGGTAGCCTCATGGGTGAGGAACGGAGACGAATGACGATTCGATTGCTGCTCGTCGACGATCACGAGATCGTCCGACAAGGGATCAAGGCTCTTTTTCAGAGCCAGGACGACCTCGAGGTGGTCGGCGAGGCCGGGACGGTTGCCGAAGCCATTCGCCGGGTTGGCTACGACACGCCCAACATCGTGGTCCTCGACGTGCGGCTGCCGGACGGATCGGGGGTCGAGGCGTGTCGCGAGATTCGATCCCGATGGCCAGACGTGAAGGTGCTCATGCTGACGTCGTATGCCGATGAAGAGGCCTTGATGGCAGCGATCATGGCGGGAGCATCGGGATATGTGCTCAAGCGGATCGACGGTGCCGCTCTCATCGAAAACATCCGGCGTGTCAGCAGGGGCGAGTCGTTGCTCGATTCGGAGATGACCGAACGTCTCTTCAGGCGTCTGCGCGGTGATGAGCCCGACGATCCACTCCTCGCCCGTCTTACCCCGCAGGAATCGAAGATCCTGTTCCATATTTCCGACGGTCTCACCAATCGACAGATCGCCGAGGAGATGTACCTCGCCGAGAAGACCGTCAAGAATTACGTATCCAACCTGCTGGCCAAGCTCGAGATGAGCCGCCGCAGCGAGGCAGCCGCCTACGCTGCCCGCCTCGCCGCCAAGAAAGAACACGAGTATCCACCCGAGTCGTGGGAGGCCTGATGATCATCGTCGTGGGTATCGATGGCCAAGAACCCTCGCTCCGGGCATTGGCCCGCGCCGCCCAACTCTCTGCCGCCCTCGGAGCCGAACTCCACGTCGTTCATGCGGTCCACATCCCTGCGCCGATCCTCTCGGCTGCCGGAGATATTCCCATTGACCTGGCCCGCATGGAAGCAGAGTCGACGGAACCTGTATGGCGGGGCGCCGACGAGGTACTGGCGAGCGCCGATGTCGAGGTTACACGGGTCACGCTGAGAGGCTATCCGCCCGACGTGCTGCTCGACTACGCCGCCGAGGTCGATGCAGAGATGATCGTGCTCGGCTCGCGAGGACGATCCGAGCTCGCTGCCTTCTTCCTCGGTAGCACCGGACACAGGGTCTTGCACTTTGCTCATTGCGATGTGCACATCGTGAAGGAGAAATGACATGCGGGTCCGGGATCTCATGACCATGGACGTGAAGACCATCCGCCCGGAAGCCTCTTTGAAGGAGGCCGCCCGGGAGATGGTCGAACGTGGGGTGTCCGGTCTCCCCGTCGTCGACGGAGCAGGCAATCTCGTCGGCATCATCACCGAAGCCGATTTCCTCTCGCGCGAGCTGGGCCGAAGCGGGCGGCGCCGGCTGCTCGACTCGTTGTTCGTGGGGGACACGCCGCCACACGAGGCCGAGACCGTGGCCGAAGCCATGTCGACCAGCCCGGTGGTGATCTATCCCGACGCCAGCATCACAGAGGCGGCGCGCGTGATGGTCGGCCACGGCGTGAAGCGACTGCCGGTCGTCGACGAAGAGGGCTTGCTCATCGGAGTCGTCAGCCGCGCCGACGTCGTCAACGCTTTCACGGTTCCCGACGATGTCATCGAAGACGAAATCCGTGAGGACATCGTGTCCCGGGTCCTCCTTCTGGATCCCGCCTCCATCGACGTCAGCGTCCTCGACGGCGTGGTCACGGTGTCGGGCTCCGTACCGGCCCAGAGCGACGCCCGGCTCCTCGATGAGTTGATCCGGCGCCTCGACGGGGTCGTCCGTATCGAGTCGAACCTGGCCTTCGTGGTCGATGACTCCCCGACGTAGAGCGACAGATCCTGTACCCTCCCGGCATCGCAGCTGAGGAGTCAAGGCATCATGGCGAGATCACGCGGGCGCGGGCTCGAACTCGAGGAAATCAAGAAGGCCGAGGAAAAGGCCAGGGCGCAGGCCAATCAAGTTCGCCGAAAGAGCGTCTTCACGGTCCTCGGCATCGTGATCGGCCTGGCGGCCATCGCCGCATTCATCCTGCTGCAGCCGCCGCCGCCCGGTGTCGCGTTTCCCTCACTCGGTAACCAGCACCTCACCGCACTCACCGATCCCCACGCCCCGTACAACAGCTCTCCGCCGTCGTCCGGCCCGCACTTCGGTGGACTGGCTCCGTGGGGCGCCAACCTCACGGAAGTCATCCCGCCAGAACTCTTTATCCACAATCTCGAAGACGGTGGCATCGTGCTCACCTACAGCTGTCGGGAAGGATGCACCGATATCACCGAGGGTCTCGTTGGCCTCGTCGACGATCATGTGGGGGAGCGGCTCCTGGTAACCGAGTACCCCGGCATCGTCGACCCGGATGGTGTGGCCCAGCGCGGAGCTGCGGTTGCCTGGGGCAGGGTGCTGTATTTCGATGAGTGGAACACGGATGTACGGGACGAGATCGAGACATTCATCCGCCTGTACGAGGGCCTAGACAACCACGCCCGCTGATGGGCGTACCGCTCCAGCGCTGGTCCGGTGAAGGCGAACTCACCCTCCTCTGTGCCCACGCAACCGGTTTCTGCAAAGAGACCTGGGAGCCCTTCGTCGACGAGCTGAGGGCGGCCGGTGGGTTCTGGCCGGTCCTGGGGCTGGACTTTCGCTCACACGGTGCGGCCGCCAAGCTCCACCCTCCGGTCGACTGGTGGACGTTCGCCGAAGATGTCGCCGCTGCTGTCGCCGACGTCGAGGGTCCCGTGGCAGGCATCGGTCATTCGATGGGGGCGGTTGCGTTGCTCATGCATGAAATCCTCAACCCGGGGACGTTCGTGCGTCTGGTCCTCGTCGAACCCATCGTGATTCCCGCAGAGCAACGTGAGCGGTTCCGGGACGACAATCCGCTTGCCCGGATCGCCGGGCGAAGACGGCCGACGTTCGCATCGCCTGCGGAGGCGCGAGCCAATTTTGCATCCAAGCCGGTGTTTGCTCGATGGGATGAGCGGGCGCTCGACGGCTATATCAGAGGCGGGTTGGTGCAGACGGACGGGGACTGGTCGCTGGCCTGTGTGCCCATCGATGAGGCGGCAACGTTCGAGGGGGCCGGCTCCGTCGAACTGTGGGATCGACTCGGCGAGATCCGATGTCCGGTGCTCGTCGTCGGTGGGGAGCACAGCGACAGTCATCCCCGCAAGTTCATCGAGGATATCGCCCGACAGTTCCCCGAGGGTCGATCCGCCTTCGTTGCTGGCGCCACCCACCTGGTGCCGATGGAAGAGCCGGCCGCGCTTGCTCGTGTTGTGCTGGCGGAATTGACCGCGTGATTCTCACTGACGTCGTCCGGGGCATAGACTGGCGGCCGTGTTGATCGATCCCGGACTCCTGGCCTCGCTGGGCACGCAGATCTCGGGCCTGTCCGACTCGGAGATGCGGGTCGGGGTGGTCCCTGTTGACCTCGACCCTTTGTCTTTCGTGAGGTCGGGCGCACATCTCTTCCCGTTTGCCGGCTACTTCGGCGTGCCGGACACAGACGAAGTCGGCGCCCTTGGAGTCGCCTGGCAGACATCGGCCCCGTACGGCGCCGATCGATTCTCTGACCTTGCGCGCCGCCTCGGAGCATTGGATCTGCCCGCCCCCGTCCGTGTGATGGTCGGCTTTTCGTTCCGGCCGGAAGGGGCGAGCCACCCGGAGTGGGACGGCTTCACTCCGACGCATGCCGTCGTTCCGCTCTTGTCGATCGTCAGGGCCGGAGACACGTCGCACCTCGTCGTTGTGCTTCCACCGGGACGGTCATGGGAGGATCTGGCCATGGTCCTGGCCGGTCTGGTAAGCCCCGACGTGCCCGGGACCGGGCGAACCACCGACCTGACCATCGAGTCGCGGCCCTCTCCCTCTGACTGGGAACACGCCGTCGGTGAGACGGTCGCCACGATCCGGTCGGGAGTCGTCAGCAAGGTCGTGATGGCCCGCTCTGTGGTTGTGTCTTCAGACATGGCGTACCGGCCCTTCGATCTCGTCGACCGGCTCAGGGCCGACTATCCGGCCTGTTATGTATTCGGTTGGCAGCAAGGCGACGCCACCTTCCTGGGGGCGTCACCCGAACTCCTCCTCGAAAAGCACGGAGCGATGGTGCGCTCCCACCCCCTGGCCGGATCGGCCCCACGCGGCCAGGGCGAGGACGAGGATCGGTCCCTGGGCGAACTGCTCATGTCCAGCTCGAAAGATCGATCCGAGCATCGGATGGTTGTCGACGACGTTGCGGAGCGACTCGCCTCTCTGACAGATACGCTCCATGTCGACGCCGTGCCGAGCCTGCGAAAGACACGGAATGTGCAGCATCTGTCGACGGAGCTGCAGGGACACCTGAACGACGGGCAGCATCTCGTCGAAGTGGCCGGGGAACTCCATCCCACACCGGCCGTAGGCGGCAGTCCGCGAGCCGAAGCGTTGTCGTTCATGGACAAAGAAGAGATCATCGATCGTGGCTGGTACGCAGGTGGCATCGGCTGGTCCGATGGTTCGGGCGACGGGGTGATTGCCGTCGCATTGCGCTGCGCGCTTGTGCGCGGGCAGCGAGCCTGGCTCTATGCGGGGGCCGGCATCGTCGCCGATTCGAATCCGGCGGCCGAACTCGAGGAAACCCGCCTCAAGTTCCGGACCATGATGAATCTCCTCGCCGAGTCCTGAGCGATCGTCAGCTTCGTTGGACGCGACCGAACAACTCGTGGTGTAACTGGCGGTTGGCGGTGCGGTCCGTCCGGACTGTGACCACGGAGATGCCGGAGGGTCGAACGACGACGATCTCAGCCAGTTCGTCGACCGTGGTCGCCTCGGTGTGGTTCGCCCCCATGGCCGTGACGATGGCCGGCAGGTCGAGTTCGTGGGGCGTTGCCAGATGTGTCTCGAAGTGCTCCGGGAAATCCGCCTGCGGCAGGAAATGAAAGATCCCTCCGCCGCCATTGTCCACGAGGACGATCGTCAGGTCGAGACCGAGGCGGACGCCGGCCGAGACGGCCGTCAGGTCATGGACCAGCGAGAGGTCACCGGTGAGGACGTACGTCGGACCCGAGACCGCCGCGACGCCCAGCGCCGTAGAGATGAGCCCGTCGATGCCATTGGCGCCACGGTTGCCTAGTACGCGCAGAGACCGTTCCTGTCCGCCGAAGAACGCGTCGATGTCGCGAATCGGCATCGAAGATCCGACCATGAGTGAGGAACCGTCCGGAAGCGCCTCGGCCAGGATGGCTGCCACCGCAGGCTCGGACGGAAACGGCAAATCCCTCCAGGCTTCGAGAACCGCCGCCTCCGCGTCAGCCCAGCGGTCGGGCCAGCCGGACGGCCCCGGTTCGACGAGATCGCTCAGGCGCCTCGCTGTCTCTTCTGGATGGGAGCGGATGATCACGGTCGCCGATGCCGTTGCATCACGCCATCCGGCGTCGTCCACCCAGATCTGTTCGACATCGGTTCGCTCGGACATCCATCCGTTCAATGCCTTGGACGTGGGCTGCGCACCGAATCTGATGACGGCGTCTGGCCGCAGATCGGTGTCGAGGCGTCCGGACCTGGCCAGGGCATCACCCGTCACGATGACCCGGTCGAGAGGGTGGGTTCCTGTGCGAAGGCCCGAGAGGGCGTCGGCGATCACAGGCGAGTCCAGGGCGTCGGCGAGCGCTATCACGGCTTCTGACAGCCCTGGCTCGTCGATCGGGCCGACGACGATGAGCGTCCGGAGACCGCGTAGTCGGCCGGCGACGTCGAGCAGCGCTCCATCGTCGGCCGAGAGCCGTCCGAGATGGACGACCGGTCGGAGGCCAGGTCGAGAGGCCTCGCCGTCTACCTGGATCGGGGCCAGGGGGTCCCGGAACGGCAGGTTGAGGTGGACCGGTCCGCGGGGAGCTTCGTTTGTGAACGTCCAGGCCTGGGTCGCGAGGCGAGCCGCGTAGCGGGTGGGATCGGCGGCCGGATCAGGCGGTGCGGCATCGTGGGCCCACTTGACCGCCCTTCCGTACATGTGTTCCTGATGGATGGTCTGTGATGCTCCGCTGTCCCGCAGCTCCGGAGGACGATCGGCCGTGAGCACGATGAGGGGCACCCGCCCGAGCTCGGCCTCGGCAAGAGCGGGCAGATACTCGGCCGCCGCAGTTCCGGATGTACAGATGAGCACCACCGGCGTACGTGTGGCTCTGGCCATCCCCAGGCCAAAGAAGCCGGCAGAACGCTCGTCGATGTGAATCCACGAACGAACGAGGGGATGGTCGGCGACCGCCAGAGCCAGCGGCGTGTTGCGGGATCCCGGGGTGATGCACGCATGGCGGAGCCCCAGGTTGGCAAGCGTGTCGATGAGGGGTCGCGTGAATGCATAGTTCCGGTTGGGCACGGGGACAGGATAAGGCCCTGCCGGACGGCCCGTGAGCCAGAATGGGGGGGATGACACAACTACTCGGGTATCCGCCGGCCAGAATGGTCGCCCTGCACGGGTTCACCCAGCATGGAGGCATGTTTCTCGAACTGGCCGCAGAACTTGGCGTCGGCGTGCTGGCGGTGGACTTGCCCGGGCACGGCGAGGCCGCCGACATCGAGGCCTCGTGGCCCTCGGTCGTCGAGCATGTGGTGGCGGCCATCGAGTCGGTCGGGGGCCCTCTGCCCCTGGTCGGCTACTCCCAGGGCGGACGGGTGGCTCTGGTGACGGCGCTCGAGCGACCGGACCTGGTCTCGCACCTGGTGATCATCTCGGCCAGCCCCGGCTATGAAGATCCGATCGAAGCCGTAGCCCGGGTGGCCGCCGACGAGGAGCTTGCGACGTCGATCGAACGGACCGGCGTGACCATCTTTTTGGATCGATGGCTGGCGTCGCCTCTGTTTGCGGGTCTCACCGCTCGCGGCGACGAATGGCTCGAAGGCGACCGGCGGGCCAGACAACGCAATTCGGCTGCCGGGCTGGCTGCTGCACTGCGAGGAATGGGGCAGGGCACCCAGCCGTATCTCGGGGACCGGCTGTCGAGTCTGTCGATGCCGGTCCTCATCCTGGCCGGAGCCGAGGATGCCCTGTATGTGCGTCACGCCCAGGCGATGGGCGACGCAATTCCCGTGTCGTTCCTCGAGGTGCTCGAAGGGGCCGGACATGCATTGGTCGGGGAGCGCCCCACCGAGGTTGCCAGACGTATCGCCAGGTTTCTGGGGTGGTCAACCGACGGCTGAGCCGAGGGCCAGGGAAAAGCCGACGAGCAGCTGCAGGCGAGCCGTGCCTTTGAGCACGCCGATCAAAGGGGGTCCCTCGGTGGTGGATCCGACCGTCTTGACCAGCGCAGCTCCCCACGGCACCCACAGGACACCGAGGAGGGTCGCAGTCGGCGTCAGGGCCGCGAAACCGAAGATCAGGATCGCCGCGAAGGCCCCGTAGATGAGCGCGGCAAAGAGCCGCCGGGTGGCCGGGCGTCCGATGATGACGGCCAGAGTGCGTTTGCCGGCGGCTCGATCCGTCTCGAGGTCACGAATGTTGTTGGCCACGAGGATGGCGGTCACGATGCATCCCATCGGCACCGCCAGCAGCCAGGCATTGAGCGGTGCGCTCTGGTCGTGGACGTAGCGAGATGCCACCGTCGCCACGAGCCCGAAGAACACGAAGACGAACACCTCGCCGAGCCCGCGATATCCATACGGTTTGGGGCCGCCGACATAGCCGAGGGCGGCGGCGATCGAGGCCACCCCGATGACGGCGATGACCCAGCCCGCGATCGAGATCAAATAGAGCCCAGCCAGGGCGGCCAGGGCGAATGCCACCGCGGTCGCCCGCCACACCTGTCGAGAGGTCAGGAGGCCCGACGCCACCACCCTTGTAGGCCCGATCCGGTCGGAGTCGGCTCCCCGGCTGGCATCGGAGGCGTCGTTGGCGAAGTTGGCGGCCACCTGGATGGCGAGGGCACCGATCAGCGCCGCTCCGAATGCGTCCCAGCGGAAGACCCCGTCGCCGGCAGCGAGTCCGCCACCTACCAGGACCGGCGCAACCGCCGCCCACAACGTGGGTGGCCGGGCGGCCATGATCCAGGGACGGATCAGAAGTGCCACGGGAAGCCGGAGTAATCCTGGGGGCGTTTCTCCAGGAAGGCGGTCCGGCCCTCCTGGGCCTCGTCGGTTCCGTAGGCAAGCCGGGTCGCCTCGCCGGCAAACAGCTGTTGGCCGACCAGCCCTTCGTCGGGGAGGTTGAAGGCATATTTGAGCATCCGGATGGCCGTCGGGCTCTTCCCGTTGATGATGGCTCCCCACTCGAGCGCAACCCGCTCGAGTTGGTCGTGTTCGACGACCCGGTTGACCATCCCCATCCGGAACGCATCCTCGGCCGAATGATCAGCCCCGAGGAAAAAGATCTCCCTCGCGAACTTCTGGCCGACTTGACGGGCGAGCAGCGCCGAGCCGTATCCCCCGTCGAACGAAGCCACATCTGCGTCGGTCTGTTTGAAGACGGCATGCTGACGGCTCGCCAGCGTGAGATCACAGACGACGTGGAGGCTGTGGCCACCCCCGGCTGCCCAGCCGGGCACGACGGCGATGACCACCTTCGGCATGAATCGGATGAGGCGCTGCACCTCGAGGATATGCAACCGGCCCAGCCGGGCCGGGTCGATGCCGTCGGCGCCCTCGTACTGATAGCCGTCACGTCCCCGGATGCGCTGATCCCCACCCGAGCAGAATGCCCAGCCTCCATCGCTGGGCGAAGGCCCGTTGCCGGTGATGAGCACCACACCCACGTCCGGGGTCATGCGGGCATGGTCGAGTGCCCGGTAGAGCTCGTCGACGGTATGAGGCCGGAACGCATTTCTGACATCGGGCCGGTCGAACGCAATGCGGACTGTGCCCTGGTCCTTGGCCCGGTGGTAGGTGATATCGGTGAACTCGAACCCGTCGACGGGATTCCAGACCGATGGATCGAACAACTCGGAGACCATGCAACATCCTTTGGCGGTAACGCCGATACTGTAGATCCCGTGATCGACGACTGGTTGTCAGCAGCCTCGGGGGAGACTCCCGATACGCCTTTTGTGACGGTGGGTGGCATGAGCCACTCGTTTGCCGACGTCCAGGCCGAAGTCGCGTTGTTGGCCGGAGGCCTCGTGGCGGCCGGGATCGGGCCCGGGGCCGTGGTCGGCCTGTGGACTACCAACTCCCTCGTGTCGATCGTCACCCTGCTGGCCATTGCCAGGAGCGGCGCGACCTGCCAGTTGATCAACACCCGCCTGTCGGCAGCCGAAGCGGCCGCACAACTCCAGGAGGCCGGGGCGGTCGGCGTCCTCGGCGGCGGCCCCGACCTGGGCGTTCCCCGGATCGACACCACGGCCGGGCCTCCACTCGACGCAATGGTGCACGAATCGAATGATCCGTGTCTCCTGGTGTTCACCTCTGGCTCCAGCGGTCGTCCCACAGGTGTGGTCTTGACCTGGGAGAACCTGCGCGCGTCGGTTCGTGCCTCGGCCGAGCACCTGGGTCATACGGCTGCGGATCGTTGGCTGGCAGTCCTGCCGCTGTTTCATGTCGGGGGAGCGGCGATCGTGTTCCGCTCGTTGTGGTGTCGCTCGGAGATGGTGCTGCACGAACGGTTCGATGCGCCTTCCGTGGCCGCCGATCTCGGTCGGTGCACGATCGCATCGCTGGTGCCGACGACGCTCGCCGCGGTCCTCGATGCGCACGCCGGTCCGTACGCCGGCATGAAAGCGCTCCTGGTGGGCGGCGGTCCGGCTCCCCAGCATCTCCTCGATCGGGCGGCGGCGGCGGGTCTTCCGGTGCTGTCGACCTATGGCATGACAGAAACGGCCTCGCAGATTGCGACCGCTCGCCTGTCCGATGTGGCCATGAGACGGGTGGTGCCGATCCCCGGCGCGCAGCTCCGGTTGTCTCCCGACGGAGAGGTGCTGGTACGCGGTCCGATGGTCGCCACCCGATTTCTCGGCAGGCCGGTGCGGTCGGTGGATCAGTGGTTCGCCACAGGTGACCTGGGCCAGATCGACGCCCAGGGGCGCCTGCAGGTCACCGGCCGACTGTCCGATGTCATCATCTCCGGCGGAGAGAATGTCATGGCCGGGGAGGTGGAGCGGGCACTCCGCTCCGTGCCGGGTGTCGATGACGCCATCGTGGTGGGAGTCACCGACGCCCGGTGGGGCGAGGTTGTCGCCGCCGCCGTGTCAGGCGAAGCCGACCTGGCCTCGGTGGAAGCGGCACTGCGTGACCGCCTGGCCGGATACAAGGTGCCCAGGCGATGGATGGCGGTGTCGGAGATCCCCCTCACCTCGATCGGCAAGCCGGCCAAACAGGCGGTGCGTGCCATGTTCGAGGAGGCGTCATGAGTGACGGCCTGGCAATTGACGAGCGTCACGTGGTTCCGGACACGGACCTCTCCTGGAAGTTCGGGCCGTCGGGAGGTCCTGGCGGTCAGCATGCCAATCGTGCCCACACGAGGGCCGAGCTGAGCTTCGACCTGGGGTCGTCGCCCGTGTTCGCCGCAGAACTGCGCAGCCGTATGCTCGACAAGGTGGACCACGTGGCCGGTGTGGTCACGGTTTCTGTCGACGAATCCCGATCGCAATGGCGCAATCGCCAGATGGCCAGGCGGCGACTGGCGGACCTCCTGCGGGAGGCGATGATCAGACCGGTGCCTCGCAAGCCCACCCGGACCCCGTACTCGGCGAGGCGCAAGAGGGCCGAGGAGAAGCGGAAACGATCTGAGACGAAACGAATGCGACGGCCGCCCGACGTCGAGTAGCGGTTGCGAGGCTCGATGGTCGCGCGGCGTTGGAGGGAGCCACGCCGCCCGATCCGGTACGTCGGTATCATGGCCCGGTGAAGAGGGCTTGGTGGGAAACGGGGGTTATCTACCAGATTTACCCGCGCAGCTTCGCCGACTCGAACGATGACGGCATCGGGGATCTCGAAGGAATCCGCCTTCGTCTCCCGTACCTCTCCGAAACCCTCGGGGTTGACGCGATCTGGCTCTCGCCGTTCTACCCCTCTCCACAGGCCGACTTCGGCTACGACGTAGCCGACTACACCGACGTCGACCCCGTGTACGGGACGCTCGCCGACTTCGACCGCCTCCTCGCCGATGTGCATACGGCCGGCATGAAACTGATCGTGGATTTCGTCCCGAACCACACTTCCGATCAGCACGAGTGGTTTCTCGATGCGCGGTCGAGTCGCTCCAGTGCCCGGCGCGACTGGTATGTATGGGCAGACCCGAAACCAGACCGGTCGGCACCCAACAACTGGCAGGGCATGTTCGGTGGCCCGGCGTGGGAGTTCGACGAAGCAACCGGTCAGTACTACCTGCATTCGTTCCTCAAGGAACAACCCGACCTGAACTGGCGCAATCCGCAGGTCAAAGAGGCCATGTTCGACGTCCTGCGGTTCTGGCTCGATCGGGGCGTCGACGGATTCCGGGTCGATGTTGCTCACTTCGTTATGAAGGACCCGAACCTGCGGGACAACCCCCCTTCGGCCCTTGCAGCGGCCGGGGGTCACAAAGCGCGCGGTGACTACGACCAATTCGACCACATCTACGACAAGGCTCACCCCGACGTGCACCCGCTCTACCGGGACATGCGGGCGGTGCTCGACGCCTACAACGACCGGTATGTGGTCGGCGAGATCCACGAGTTCGACTGGGCGGCGTGGGCGGCCTACTACGGAGAGAACCTCGACGAATTCCACCAACCGTTCAACTTCGCGCTCCTCAAGGCGGCCGACACCGCACGAGGCGTGCGGACGGTTGTCGAAACGCAAGAGGCGGTGATCCCGCCCGGGGCCTGGCCGAACTACGTGCTCGGCAATCACGACGAGATCCGTATGACGACCCGGTATGGCGATGCCGCCGCACGCCGTCTGGCGGTCCTCCTGCTCACTCTGCGGGGGACGCCGACCCTGTACATGGGCGACGAGATCGGGATGCTCGAAGGACGGTTCGGTGCTTCGCTCGATCCGTGGGGCCAGAACGTCGAGGGCCTCGGACGCGACGGATGCCGGACCCCCATGCAATGGACGGCGGACGGCGGGTTCTCCGGATCAGCCGCCACGTGGCTGCCGTATGGCCCCGGGCTGGAGTCACGCAACGTTTCCGTCCAACTCGATGATCGTGGTTCCCTGCTGTCGCTGTACCGTGCGCTGCTGTCGCTGCGGAAAGGCTCGAATGCCCTCAAGCAGGGCGACTACGCCACCGTCGTTCAGCCCGGCGAGAGCGTCCTGGTTTTTGAGCGGACCCACCGGGGCGAGACCAAATTCGTGGCCATCAACTTCACGGGCGCCCCGGCAGGCGTCGTTCTGCCGGAAGGAGGCCACGTGCTGATCTCGACGGGAGACCGCATCGGACGGGTCACTGCGAAGTTCACCCTGGAGCCGCAGGAAGCCGTCGTGGTCGGCTGAGTCCGAAAGAGCCCACAAACCGTGTCCTTGCGCCGGCATTGCCCGGTTCAAGTTGTGACGCTCTCCGGCTTCATGCGTCGGACTCTCAGCCTGACCAGTGGGCTCGCGTCACGGCTCGTAGGCTCTTTCGTTCCCTTCCCTTCTCGCACAGGTGCCGGCGGATCGGTTAGGGGAAAAGGTCCCGTCCGGCCATCCTGGAAGCCCAAAAGACCCTTGCACGAGCCGTCAGAGAGCCCCGTTGCGAATGCCGAGGCCGAACCACACGAGCCCCGCACCGAGGATGAGAATCAACAAGACGATGGACCAGATGAGCAGGTAGCGGGTCTGCATGGGGAGGCCAGGGTACCGCCTGGCGGCGGGCACCGGGAAGCCGCCGTTCCCATGATCGTGAAGATCCTCTAGCCTGGCGACCACATCGAGACAGCGGAGGATTCGTGTACGACGTCGTGATCGTGGGTGGCGGGCCGGGTGGCTACGCCGCCGCCCTCTACGCCCACAACTTCGGGCTGACCGTCGCACTCGTCGAAAAAGACTCCGTCGGAGGAACTTGTTTGCTGCGCGGATGCATTCCCGCCAAGACCTGGCTGCAGGCGGCCGAGGTCTTCACGACCGTCAAGAACGCCGCACAATTCGGGGTGGTGTCCTCCGAACCGACCTTCGACTGGTCGGCCGGACTGGCCCGCAAGAACAAGATCGTCGCCGGTCTCGTCGGCGGGTTGTCCGGCTTGCTGAAACAGCGGAAGGTCGATGTGATCTCCGGTTTCGGTCGTCTCGACGGTCCGGGCCGGGTCATCGTGACGTCCGGGTCGGGCGATGAGCAGATCGTCGAAGGCAACAACATCATCATCGCGACCGGGTCGACGCCCCGGTCCATACCCGGGTACGACTTCGACGGCGTGCACATCGTCTCGTCGGACCACGCCCTCGACTGGGAGTCCCGACCCGAGCGGGTCGCCATCATCGGCGGTGGCATCATCGGCTGCGAGTTCGCCAGTCTCCTGGTGGATCTCGGGTCCGAGGTGCACGTATTCGACATCCTCGACCGGATTCTCCCCGGCGTTGACACCCCGGCCGCCAACGAACTTCAGAAGCATCTCAAACGACGCGGTGTGACCTTCAACCTGGGCGTGTCGGTACAACCGCCCCGGATCGACGATTCGGGTGTCACGATCACCTGGGCCGACAAGTCGGTCGAAGTGGATGTGGTGCTGGTCGCCGTCGGCCGGGCGCCTCTGACCGAACGGCTCGGGCTGGAGACCACCGGCGTCGCCGTGGACCGGGGCTATGTGATCGCCGATCGAGAGACCCAACTGGCTGCTGAACCCTCCGTGTATGCGGTCGGCGACGTGCTGGCCGGTGTGCCCGGACTCGCCCATGGAGCTTTTGCCGAAGCGATTGCCGCCATCACCCACATCGCTACGGGTGCGACGGCACCCGTCAACTACCTCGCCCTCCCGAACGTCGTCTATACCCATCCCGAGGTGGCCGAAGTAGGGCTCTCCGAAGAAAAGGCCACGGAACTCGGGTACGACGTCGACGTACACGACCACTCGTTCATCGGGGTGGGGCGCGCCCAGATCATCGGGCAGAACAAGGGCACTGTGCGGATCGTGGCCGAAAAGAACGGGCCCATCATCGGGGCTTCGGTGGTTGGCCCGCACGCCGGTGAGATGATCCACGAACTGATGTACGCAGTGGGATGGGAAGCCCTCCCCGAAGAGGCCGCCGCTTTCATTCACGCCCACCCCACCTTGTCCGAGGCCGTAGGCGAAACGCTGTTGTCGTCGACCGGGCGCAGCCTGCACTGAGGAGGACGAATGCCGACCACCGTAACCATGCCCCAATTGGGGGAGACCGTCACCGAAGGCACGATTCTGTCGTGGGCGAAGCAGGTGGGCGACAGCGTGTCTGAGGACGATGTGTTGGTGGAGATCTCCACGGACAAGGTCGATACCGAGGTGCCGTCGCCTGCGGCGGGTGTCATCCTCGAGATTCTGGTGCCGGAGGGCGAGACGGTGGCGGTCGGAACGCCGCTCGTCGTGATCGGCGCGGCAGGCGAGGCCGCTGCCTCCCCGGCTGCGACTCCCGAACCGGAACCGGCCGCTGAGGCCGCAGCCGTCCCGGCCCCACCCGAAGCGCCCCCCGTCCAGACCCCGGCGGCTCCCGAGCAGCCGCCGGCCACTCCGGTGGAGCCGGCTGCTCCGGCCACCGCAGCGGCCCCCGCTGCTGAGGCGGGTTCGGGCGAGTCGACCACCGTGTCGATGCCCCAGTTGGGGGAGACGGTCACCGAAGGCACGATTTTGTCGTGGGCGAAGCAGGTGGGTGACAGCGTGTCTGAGGACGATGTGTTGGTGGAGATCTCCACGGACAAGGTCGATACCGAGGTGCCGTCGCCTGCGGCGGGTGTCATCCTCGAGATTCTGGTGCCGGAGGGCGAGACGGTGGCGGTCGGAACGCCGCTCGTCGTGATCGGCGCGGCAGGCGCCGCCCCTGCTTCGCCGCCGGCTGCGCCGCCGGTCGCCCCTGCCGTCGAAGCTCCTGTCGCGTCGAGCGCCCCGCAGGCGGAACCGCCTCCTGCAGCGGCCGTGCCGGCCCCGCCGGCTTCTTCGATTCCTCCCGGTGTGTTCTTCTCGCCGGTTGTTCGCAAGCTCGCCAAGGAACACAATATCGATCTCGGTCAGGTGGCCGGTACCGGCAAGGATGGCCGCATCACGCGCCGGGATGTTGAGCAGCACATCGCCAAGGGTCCGGCTTCCGCCGCACCGCCACCGACCCCACCGGCTACTCCCCAAACCCCCACCGTCCCGCCGTCTGCCCCACCTGTGGCTCCGGCAGCTCCGGCTGCAGCGCCGCCTGCAGTGGTGGCTCCCGGGGCGGCCGCGTCCCCGGCGCCGACGGCCGATGTCCCGACGATGGCGGGCGACAGGGTCGAAAACCTCAGCCGCCTCCGCCAGCGGATCGGCGCCAACATGATCAAGGCCAAACAGACGGCGGCCCACGTCTGGACGTCGGTCGAAGTGGACTTCGAACGGGTGGAACGGGTCCGGCAGGCCCACAAAGAGGCGTTCAAGGCGGAGGAGGGCTTCTCGCTGACGTATCTGCCGTTCATCGCCCGGGCGACGATCGATGCGCTTCGCGAGTTCCCGGTGGTCAACTCGTCCTTCTACCTCGAGGAGGCCAAGGCGGTCTATCACACCGCCATCAACCTCGGCATCGCCATCGACCTCAACCAGGCCGGCCTCATCGTGGCGGCGATCAAGAATGCCGACAGCCTGAGAATGGTCGGATTGGCCAGAAGCATCCGGTCGTTGGCAGAGAAGGGCAGGTCGAACAAGCTCGAACCCGATGACATTTCAGGGTCGAC
>Ga0224512_10002232_pt1 | contig 17915 bp, 16 predicted proteins | sample SF_May12_sed_USG_4_FD_169103 | JGI IMG/M metagenome (GOLD analysis project Ga0224512, IMG submission 169103) | Sediment microbial communities from San Francisco Bay, California, United States - SF_May12_sed_USGS_13 | ecosystem: Environmental > Aquatic > Marine > Sediment | place: USA... | reverse complement strand
GGATGGATGCCGTATTCGCCCTTGGCCGTCGCCGGCATGATCTGCATCACGCCCCGGGCGCCGGCGCGGCTTTCGGCGCGGGGGTTGAAATTCGATTCCGCGTGGGCCACGGCCAAGGCCAGGGAGGCGGAGACGTTCATCCGCACCGCCTCTTCCACCACCAGGGCCCTGATCTCGGATGGCGAATGGCTGCTTGCGCTTGCGAACTGGAAGGCTTGGCCATCGCCCGCGCAGGCGCCGAGCAGGCCCGCCGCCACCGTGAGCGACACGGCCACCGGCGCGGCACCGCGCCCCGCGCGGCCCGCCGGCTTGGCCTTATCGCCCGGCATTGGACGCGTCCTTGCGCGGCTGGCCCTTGAGTGCTTGGCGCCAGCGCGCGTCCAGGGTGGTGACCACCAGGTTCGCGGACCGCACCCCGCCGCGCGCCTTCATGGCCTCGGCCATGGAAAGCGCGGGCGGAACCGCCAGGATGACGCGCGCGGCGCCGGCGATCTTGGCGGGATCGAGCGGCTTGAGATCGCGCCCGAGATAGCGGCCGCGATCGAAAATCACCAGAAGGTCGTCCGCCTTGACGGTGTCGGCGGACGGCGATGCCGAGGACGCCGGCGGCGCCAGCACCGCACTTTCCATGCTGCTCTTTGCGCCGAGGCCGACACCCATGGACATCATGGTCAGCACCATTACGCTGAAGAACCCCATGGCCATGGCCAGCGCGATCTCGGTCATCGCATTTCCCTGGCTTCCGTCGTGCACGGCTCTCTCCCGGTTTGTTCACTTGGCGATATGGACGGATCAGAGCGCGATTTCCACCCGCCGGAAGGAACGGCGCAGCCAGCGCATCACCGACCGGGTCAGGCGGCCGTGCGGGGCCAGGCCGTGATCCCGCTGGAAGGCCCTGAGCGCGGCCCGGGTCTCGGTCCGCAGGAACCCATCCGCCGGGCCCGGGGCGTAGCCGAGGCCGGCCAGAAGGCGCTGGGCTTCCTGGACCCGGGGCCGGTACAGCGGATCGGGACCGGGCAGCCCCGTTGCCATGGCGGGCGGCATTGCCGGCGCGCGGGTCGCGGGTCGCGGCGGCGCGGGCTCCTCCGGCTGCAGCGGCGCCGATTGGACAGGGGCGCGCGGGGCCGCGGCGATTGCCGGGGCGGCATTGGGGGCCGGCATGACCGGCAGGCCCCGTGCCGAAACCAGGCGGCGCCAGGGGATGGCGCTGCCGTCGGCCCGGTGCAGCACCAGGCGCACCTCGAGCCGGCCGCCCACCGCCCAGTAGCGCCCCTTGATGCGGGCGGCGCCGGTCTTGGCAGCCGCGGTGCCATCCTTGGCGACCGCCACGCGGACCGGCGCCCGTCCCGGACGGGCCAAGCGATCGCGCAGCGAATCGGCCAACAATTCCGTCAGGTAATCGCCAACCGGTGTCGCCTGGCCGTCGGGCGCCTTGCCGAGCGGCGCCACGGTCACGATCTTCTCCCGGCCGAGCGCCCGGGCGAAACGCCAGGCCACCCGGCGCATGGCTTCCCGTGCATCGAGCGGCGCGCCTCGGGGCGCGGCGAAGCGATCGAGCCCATGGACCCGGCGCGGGCCGGTGGCCGCGAACAGGGTGCCGTCCTCGACGCTGACGGCCTCATAGGACAGCACGTAGCCGGCGTCTTCGTTGCGCAGCCGGCCGACGATCAGGATATCGACCCGGGCGTTGCGCAGCAGATCCTTGACCCGGCCGTCATTGCCGGGATCGAGTTCGCCGATGGTGTCGATCTCCTTGATGATCGCCTTGAGCGCCTCGCGGGCAACGAAGCGATAGTGCTTCGAGCCCTGGCGGGTCAACTCCGCCAGAAGCAGGCTGTTGAGCTCGCTGGCGACGGTCGGCGGAACCTCGGTCTCTTCGCTCGAGAAGGGCAACACCGCGACCCGGGGCCGGCCATAGCCGCCGATGGCCGGAACGTCGGAGAACTTCGCCCTGCCGATGCCGGCCAGGATGGTCTGGGCGAAGTACCGGAACGCCCCGTCATCGGGCCCCGCGGCGTCCGCCCGGGGCGCCCCCTGGACCCAGGATCCCAACCCCACGATCAGCGCGAAAAGCCATGCGCGCGCAACATTCCAAGCTCCCATGATCCTCTCCTTTGTTCCTGAATTCATCAGCGCGGTTCCGGGTCCCGGCTTCACCATTGGCGCGTCGGCCCGCCTTCCGGCCGGCCCGCGGCCGAGCGCGTCACCGTGACGTCGCGGCCCTTGAAACCGACAACCGCAGCCATGTCGAGATGGCTGAGCATCTTGCCGAGCGCCGCCTGGAGCCGTTGGCGATCGAGGCGGCTCGCGTAGCGGATCACCGTTGCGCCGCCGCGCGCGCGACCCCGATCCATGCGGACGTACCCCGGGAAGGCGCCGAGATAGGCGCGTATCTCCTTGATCTCCCGGGGCTTGAAGCCGCTGAGCGCGATGCGGCGCGCCGGAACCGGTACCATGATGCGGGCCTGGCTGAAGATTTGGGGGGCAAGACCCCGGGCCGCCTCCCCGGCCATGCGGCCGGCCAGGCGGGCGGTGCAAGCGGTGCGGCAGGCGGCGGGAAGGCGCCGCTCCCGCACGCTCTGAAGACTGCGCCGCACGCCGCCGTCCGAAGGATAAAGATCGGCCCGCACCGTCAACCTGAGACGCCGCGTATAGGCGCCCTCTTGGAGGCGACTTTCAGTCGCGAGCGCGATCACCAGGTCCGCGGCGCTGGGATCGGTTGCGGGCCGCTTCAGCGCGGTCAGGCGGATTTGTCCCTTGCCCGCGGGGGCGGGCCGCGAAACAGGCATCCCGGCGGCGCCCAGGACCGGCGCCCCCAGGGCCCGCAGCCGCGTCTCCATGGTCCGACGTGCCCGGTCGCTCAAATCGGTGTCTGCGCCGCCACCCTGGACGATCAGCACGATGGCCGGCACCCGCTGCTGGTCGGCGGCAAAGCCCGTCGCCGAGGCGCAACACAAGACCGCCGCGCCGATCGCCTCATACCCAAGCACCCTGATCATCATCGCCCCCTTCGATTGCCTAGGCCAACCGGCCGCCGTCAGGACACGGTGCGCCAGGCACCGTCATTGGTGCGGCAGGCGGTGCCGGTCAGCTTTTCCTCAAAGCCGCCGATCCAGCCCCAGACCGCGTAGTCGCGGCAATCCTCGCCGGCGGCGTTGCGGAAGGTCCGCGTCGGCGTCAAGGAATAGCGGTTGCCGGTGTCGGGATTGGTCCACTCCACGGCACTGCCGGTGCGCGTCTTCTCCAGCACCACCGCGGCATGGGTATGGTCTGCGGGATGCATGGAGCGGCCGATCTCATAGCGGATCAGAACGCCGTGGGCGGGCCGTCGCCGCACCACCGTGGTCGGATACGGCGCCGGGTGGCGAGGATGGTTATGGATGCTGTCGGTGACGATGGCACCGACCGCGAAGCCGATCAGGGCGCCGAACAGCGCATCGTCGCCATGGTGGTGGCGCCGGTGGCGGTGGCGCGGACGATAGACGGGACGGTGCGGCCGCCCATGGTAACGGAAGGCGCGGTGGCGCCGGGGCGGCGCCCAGCGGCGGTGGCCATGGCCGCGCGAATAGCGCCGCGGGCGCCATCCGTCGGCCTGCCGCAGGTGGCGGCGGTCTGCGCGGCGCGCCCGGTCGCCGCTCGGCCGGACATAGGAAGCCAGGCTGGCGGCCTTGCCCTTGCCCGCATCGGCGGCGGCACGCTGTGCTGCGCGCCCGTCACGGGCATCGGCGGCACCCGGCGCAAGCGCCAGGGCCAGCATGGCGACGGCTGCGGCCCGGGACAAGGCGGCGGCGGCTTTCTTGATGGTCAGCATGGCACATCCCTCTCGTTTGGATCTTGTCGTTGGTGCCATGAAACGACATTCAATCTGAAACCCGCCTGAACACGCCGTTCATCTGCCGTTCAGGATGAGCCGAGCGTTTCCGGGCCTTTGGGTCGGGGGCGCGATCCGCGTTTCCCTTGCCGGGGGATCGCGTTAACATGGGCGGCCCGCCGCTCGGGCGGCACCAGGTAAAAAAAACAAAGGGACGGAAAACGCACCATGATCGACCCACCCCAGGGGGGCGGGGCGGCAGGGTCTCGTACGGACAGCGCCGCGCCATGACCGAGACGGCATCCGAAAAACCGCCCATTGGGGTCGAAGCGGCGGTCTACGCCATCGCTTTCTTCGCCGGCAGTCCGTTCATCATCCTGTCGGTGATCATGCCGTTATGGGCGTTGGAACTCGGCGCCAGTCCCATCTTCATCGGCCTGATCATCTCCAGCCGGCAGATCCTGGTGATCACCATGGCCGTCCACGGCGGCGCGCTGCTGGACCGGTTCGGCCCCCGGTTGGTGATCTTCCTCAGCGGCGCCATCGGCGGCCTGACCATGGCGCTGTTCCCCTTCTTTCCCTACCTCGCGGTCATCATCGTGCTGCAGGCGATCTCGGGCTTCGCCGAGACGACCGCCTGGATCGGCGCCCAGACCCTGGTGGGGCGGCAGCTCGGTGGACGGCCGGTCTATGCCGGACGCATGACCTCATCGGCGCGGGTCGGCAGCTTCATCGGGCCGGTCCTGGTCGGCCTGGTGTGGAAATATGTCGGCGCCGACACCGCCTTCTGGTTCATGGCGGCCTGGGTATTCATGGCCGGCGCCTCGGCCCTGACCCTGCCGGCAACGCCGCCCGCCGAAACGCCCGCGGCGAAGGCCGGGACGGAGACCGCCGCGGAAGAACCCGAACCCGAAGCCGAGCCCCCGCCGGCGGCACCGCGAAAACGTACCAGCGTGCTGCCGAGCTTCGCCGATTACGCCACCACCTACCGCCTGCTGCTGCTGCCGGCCGTCGCCCTGGTGATCGCCGTCACCTTCATGCGCCAGACCGGGTCCGGCATCCAGTCCTCGTTCTACGGCGTGTGGCTCAAACAGGCCGGCTACGACGCCGACGCCATTGGCCTGTTCCTGGGCGTGTCCAACGCGGCATCGGCGGCCTCCGCCCTCACTGTCGGCGCCCTGACCCGCCGCTTTTCCGAACATTGGGCGCTGATCGGCGCCACCGTGCTGGCGATCGCCGCCATTGCCGTCACCCCGGCGCTCGACGGCTTCTGGATCCTCCTGTTCGCCATATTCTTGCGCGGCGTGGGCCAGGGCTGGAACTTCCCGATCATGCTGGCCATTGCCTCGCGGGCCGTAGGCCAGCACCTTCAGGGCCGGGTGGTGGCGCTGCGGATCACCTTCAATCGCCTGGGCGGCGCCCTGGTCCCCATCCTCATGGGTATGTTGGCTGAAATCATCGGCATCGAGGCATCGTTTTACGTCATCGGCATCGCCGGACTGGTGTTGCTGGGCGGGCTTGGCCTATGGGCCTCGCGCAGCCCCGATTTTGCAAGCGGACCGCTCCGTTGAAGGCGAAGCCGTGTATGATGGGCGGCTTCCGGCGGCGCCATTCCGGCGCGCCGACGCCGCAGGTTGTGATGGGCCATGTCCTTCCAATGGGATGATCCGCTTCTCCTGGACGACCAGCTGAACGCGGACGAACGCATGATCCGCGAGAGCGCGGCGGCCTACGCGCGCGACAAGCTCGCCCCGCGGATCAAGACCGCCTACCGTGAGGAACGCTTCGATCCCGAAATCGTCACCGAAATGGGAGCGCTGGGCCTGTTCGGGATCACCCTGGGCGAGGCTTACGGCGGCGCCGGCGCCTCCCAGGTGGCCTATGGCCTTGCCGCGCGGGAGCTGGAGCGTATCGATTCCGCCTATCGCTCCCTGATGAGCGTGCAAGCCTCTCTGGTGATGCACCCGATCAACGCCTTCGGCAGCGAAGCGCAGCGCAAGGCCCTGCTGCCGCCGCTGGCGGCGGGCGAAAAGCTCGGCTGTTTCGGCCTGACCGAGCCGGATCACGGCTCCGACCCGCTGTCCATGACGACCCGGGCTTCAAGGACACCCACGGGCTACCGCATCACCGGCGCCAAGACCTGGATCTCCAACGCGCCCCATGCCGATGTCTTCGTCATCTGGGCCAAGTCCGACGCCGATGAGGGAGAGATCCGCGGCTTCATTTTGGAACGCGGCATGGCGGGGCTCGCCACCACCAAGATCGAAGGCAAGCTGAGCCTGCGGGCCTCGGCCACCGGCACCATCACGATGGACGGGGTGGAGGTGCCCGAAGAGGCCCTGCTGCCCGGGGGGCGCGGCCTGGCCGGGCCGCTCGACTGCCTCAACCGGGCGCGCATCGGCATCGCCTGGGGCGCCATGGGCGCGGCGGAGGCCTGTTGGCACGCGGCGCGGCAATACGCGCTCGACCGCAGCCAGTTCGGCCGGCCGCTGGCCGCCAACCAGCTGGTGCAGAAGAAGCTCGCCGACATGCAGACGGAAATCACCCTCGGCCTGCAAGGCTGCCTGCGCGCCAGCCGCCTGCTGGACGAAGGTCGCCTGGTGCCCGAGGCGGTGTCGCTGTTGAAGCGGAACAATTGCGGCAAGGCGCTCGACATCGCGCGCCAGGCCCGGGACATGCACGGCGCCAACGGCATATCCGACGAATTCCCTGTCATGCGCCATATGTGCAACCTGGAAACCGTCAACACCTACGAAGGGACCCATGACATCCACGCCCTGATCCTGGGCCGCGCCCAGACCGGCATTCAGGCGTTCCGCTGAATCTCGCGGCAAACGCGCCAGCCGCGAACAGGAAAACCGCCGGAGCAGTGAGGGAGATGCAGTCACCTTGGTCCTTCGCCTCCTTGTTTGAAACCCTGGCCGCGGGCGATGGGCGCCCCGCCGTGGTGGAGGTGGGTGAGTCCGGCCTCACCACGCATACCGCGGCGGAGCTTTGCCGTCTCGCGGGCCGCCTCGCCGCCGGCCTCAAGGCGGCGGGGGGAGAACCGGGCACGCCGGTCGCCCTGATCGCCCCCAACAGCGCGCGTTGGATCACCTGCTGGCTCGGCGCCACCCTCGCCGAGGCGGTGGTGGTGGGCCTCGACGACACCGCCTCCGAGGACGAGCTTCTTCATCAGATCAAGGACTGCCGCTGCCGGTTCGTGTTCGCCGGGGCGGCGCATCTCGACACCCTCACCCGCCTTCCCGAGGCCGAGCGCCCGGTGATCATTGCGCTGGACGACCCACCCGCGGCGCCCGCCCGCCCCTGGCGCGAGTTCCTCGCCCCGGAACCGCTGAATCTTCCGACCCTCGATTGCCGCGAAGGCGCAGTGACGGTCTATACCTCGGGCACCACCGGGGCCCCCAAGAGCTTCACCCTCACCCGCGCCAACATCGCCGCCAATGTCGGCGCCCTCTTGGATTGCGGCATCCTGGCGGCGGACCAGCCGGTGGTGCTGGCGCTGCCGCTGCACCACATCTATCCCTTGGTCGTTGGATGCCTGACGCCGCTTGCGGCGGGCGCCGCCATAGTCCTTCCCGCCGCCATCACCGGGCGCGAAATCCTTCGCGCACTCGATGCCGCCGGGGCGCAGGTCATGGTGGGGGTCCCGCGCCTTTACGGCGCCATGGTCTCCGGCATCGAAGGCCCCATCCGAGCCCACGGCGCCACGGCGGGATGGGTGCTTGATGTCGCCTGCGCCCTGGTCGGCGCCGTCCGGCGCGCCGGGGGACCGAATCTTGGGCCTGTGCTGTTCCGGCCCCTGCACAGGCGCCTTGGCGGCCGCCTGCGGATCCTTGTCTCGGGCGGCGCCCGCCTCGAGCCGGAGATCGCCCGCCGTCTGGAATGCCTGGGTTTCGACGTGCTGTCGGGATACGGCCTTGCCGAAACCGCATCGCTGTTCACCGGCAATCTACCCGGCGCCAAGCGGATCGGCACCGAGGGCCGGGTTCTGGTCGAGGGCAGCGCCGCGCGCATCGCCGGCGCCGGAGGGGACGGCGTCGGCGAGATCGAGCTCAAGGGACCCAACGTATTCGCGGGCTATCTGGACAATCCCCAGGCCAACGCCCAGGCGTTCACCGAGGATGGCTGGTTCCGCACCGGCGATCTCGGACGGCTCGACGAGGATGGTTTTCTCTCGGTCACCGGCCGCTCGAAGGAGATGATCGTGCTGGGCGGCGGCAAGAACGTGTTCCCCGAGGAACTGGAAGCCCATTACGGGGAGAGCCCGGCCATCGCCGAGATCGCCGTTCTGGAGACCGAGGGCCGGCTGGTGGCCCTGGTGGTGCCGGACCTGGCGGCGCTTCGGGCGGATGCCAAGACCCGGGCGGAAGATGCCGTGCGCGTCGCCCTGGACGACGCCTCGCGCAGCCTGCCCCCGTATCAGCGGCTGGCCGGGTTCGCCGTCACCGCCACGCCGCTGCCCCGCACGCGGCTCGGCAAGTATCGCCGTTTCCTGCTGCCCGCCCTCTACCGGCAGGCCGTCCTGGGCAAGGCCCCCAGGCCGGCGCCGCGCTTAAGCGCGGAAGACCGAGAAATGCTGGCCGATCCCGCCGGCGCGAAGGTCTGGGCCTGGCTTGAGGAACGCTACGGCACGCAGCGCCTCAGCCTGGAGTCCCACCTCCAGCTCGAGCTCGGCCTGGATTCCCTGGAATGGATCAAGGTGACCTTCGACCTGGAGAACCGGCTCGGACTTGCCCTCGACGAAGGCGTCTTCGGCCGGATCGCCACCGCCCGCGACCTGATCCGCGAGGCGATCGCCGCCCAGGCCGCCCCGCCACCGACGGCACCGACGGCGTTTTCCGATGTCTGGATCACGCCGCCCGGCCCCGTCGGTCGCTGCCTTGGCACCGCCCTTTTTGTCTTCAACCTGGTGCTCATGCGCGTCCTTTTCCGCCTGAGGGCGGTGGGGCGGGAGCACCTGCCCGCACCCGGAACGGCATTCCTGATCGCCGCCAACCACGCGAGCGACCTCGATCCCGCGCTGATCACCGCCGCATTGCCCCTGCGAACAGCGCGCCGCCTGTGGTGGGGCGGCGAGGTGACGAGGCTCTTTTCGGGAGCCCTTGGCCGTGGCTTCGGCCGGATCGCCCAGGTTTTTCCAATCGACGAACGCCGGCCCCGCGAGGCTCTGGACCTTGCCGGCCGGATCCTGAAACGCGGCGATGCCCTGGGGTGGTTCCCGGAATCCTGGCGTTCGCCCGACGGCGCGTTGCAACGCTTCCTGCCCGGGATCGGACGATTGCTGATCGACCAGCCCGTCCCGGTCGTTCCCGCGTATATCGCTGGCAGTTTCGAAGCCATGCCCCGGACCGCTCGCTTGCCGCGCCCCCATCCGGTGACGATCCACTTCGGGGCCCCGGTGACGATGGAGGCACTGGCCGCCGAGGGGGATGGCGAAAGCCGCGAAGAGCGGATCGCCGACGGCCTACGACGCCGGGTCGCGGCCCTGAAGGCGGAGGCCGGGGCATGAGGCGCCGGGATTCCCGGTTCGGGCGCCTATAGCGTTCGCTGAAAGCGGTCCCGAGATCGGGTAGCCCTTGACACGCGCCACCCACCCTTGAATTCTGGGGCGTCGATTCGGTTGAAAGCGGAGACCCAAGCGTGCCCAGGAACCCCAAACCGGCCCGCGCGCAGTCGGCGCGGGACCTTGTCATGGTGCACAGTTCCGATCTGCACCTGGGCGACGTTGCCACCACCAAGGCCTATGGCGGCAACGACACGCTGCCGCTGGCCCATGTGGTGGACGCGGCGGGGCGGCTCAGGGCCGATCTGATCCTGCTGGCGGGCGACGTGTTCGAACATAACCGCCTCGATGACGGCTTGCTGGAACGCACGGTGCGCATCCTCGGTGATGCCGGACGCCCGGTGGTGATCCTGCCCGGCAATCACGATCCCGCCACCGCGGATTCGGTCTATCGCCGGGGCGGCATGGACGAGCCCGACAACGTTTCGATCCTCGGCGTCACCCACGCCTTGGCGGTGACTTTCCCCGACCTGGACCTGGAGGTCTGGGGCCGCGCCCATCTCGATTACGACGACATGGTGCCGCTGCGCGCACCCCGGCGCCGGCGCACCCGGTGGCAGGTGGCCATGGCCCACGGCCATTACCACCCGGCCCCCAATCGCAGATCCCGCCTCAATCCCTCCTGGCTGATCGGCCATGACGAGATCGCGGCAAGCGGCGTCGATTACCTGGCGTTGGGCCACTGGAACCAGGCGATCCGGGTCGGCCCCCGCGACGTGCCCGCATATTATTGCGGGTCGCCGGAATATTCCGAAACCGTGAACGTCGTTCGTCTGAAGGCCGAAGGCACGGTGACGGTGCGCCGCGGGCGCCTCGAGACCAAGCCCGCTTCCTAGGGACGGCCAATCAGCGGATCTTCATGTCCAGCGGCACGACCGCGCGCAGGCGCTGGCGCAGTTCCTCGGTCACCCGGCGGACCTCGCGCTGATTGGTCACCGCCCGGGGCGTGATCAGCACCAGAAGCTCGGTGCGGTTGTTGTCCCGCGCCTTGGACCCGAACAGAAGGCCGAGGCCGGGGATCGAGCGCAGGAACGGCACACCGCTTTCCGAGCGGTCCCGGCTGTCCTGGATCAACCCGCCGAGGACCACCGTCTCGCCGCTTTGCACCGCGACGGTGGATGTGATCCGCCGCTGGCGGAAGGTCGGCGATTCGATGCCTTCGGTGGTCAGCGCATCGGACACCAGGCTGGCTTCCTGCTCGATGGTCATGGACACCAGGCCGCCGGCATTCACCCGCGGGGTGACGCGCAGGATGATGCCGGTATCGCGGTATTCGATGGAATTGATGATGGGCGAGGCGGCATCGGTGGTGCTTTGGGACTGCTGGGTGACGATCGGCACCTGGTCGCCGACCTGGAGCTCCGCCGTCTGGTTGTCGAGCACCATGAGCTGGGGCGAGGAGATCACGTTGAGGTCGGTCACCGTCTCCAACGCATCGAGCACCGCCTTGACGTTGCGCCCGTCGAGGAAATAGGAGAAGCCGGGGAACGACGACGACACCGCCCCGGAAGCCGCGGTGGACAGCGTCACGCTGCTGTCGCCGTTGCGGAAGAACCACTGCAAGCCGTAACGCAAACTGTCGGTCAGCGTCACCTCGGCGATGGTCGCCTCGATCAGGACCTGGAGCGGCACCTGATCGAGCTTGCGCAGGACCGACACCACCATGCGGTAGTCGACCGGGGTGGACCACACCAGGATGGCGTTGTTGGTGCGGTCGGCGACCACGCGAATCTGGTCCGAGCCGTTGATCGTGAAAGAGGCGCTCGACCCGGCACCGGCCGGAGCGGACTGCGCGGCCCCGCCGCCCCGCGCGCCGAACGGGGCGCGGCTGGCCCCCGTGCCGCCCCGGGCCGCGGCGCCCGAAGACAGTGTGCCCGAAGTCCGGCCGGCGGTTGCCGCCTGCTGCTGGGTTGCGGCGCCGCTGCCCTGGGAACCGGGGCGGATATTGACCCGGGCCGGCGCGAGCTGGGGCGCGAGGATGCTCCTGAGGTCCCGCGGAGCGGCGCTGCCGCCGGTCCCGAACACCTGGCCCAGGGTATCGGCCAGGGCCGTGGCGTCGGAGTTCTGCACCCGGTAGACGAACAGCTGGCGGTCGGTGCCGCTGCCGCCCTGGTCCAGCTTTTCGATAATCGCCTGGGCACGCGCGAGATAGGCGGGCTGGGTGGAAATGACGAGGACCGAATTGAGCCTGGCCATCGGCACGAAACGCAGCACACCGGCCAGCGGATTGTCCTTGTCCTGGCCCAACACCGCGCCGATCTCCTTCACGAGCACCTCGGGATTGACGAATTCCAACGGCACCAGAGCCAATGACAAGCCGGCCAGCCAATCGACGTCGAACACCGTGATCAGGTCCTCGAGCGCCTGGAGCTCCGTGCCGGCGCCGCCAGCACGAGAAGATTTCGGGCGCCGTCGGTGCGGGCGATGGCACCCTTCGAAGCCAACGGCGCGAGGATCTTGGTCATTTCCCCGGCCGAGACGAATTTCAACGGCACGATGCGGATGGTGAAGCCGGCGCGCCGGCCCGCCCCGTCGCCGGCAATGGTCGCGGGCGGACCGAGGCCGGCCGCCTTGGCCCGGGGCACGACCCGGTATACGCCCCCGGGGCCGGCGACGATGGCGGCACCGGCGACGTTCAGAGCGCTCTCCAGCGCCGCCAGCACGGCGCCGCGCTGGACCGGCGCGCTGGTCTGCAAGGTCAGCATCCCCTTGACCCCGGGATCGACCGCGAAGTTGACCTTGAGGATTCCGCCGAGGACGGCGCGCACCACCTCGGTGATTTCGGCGTTGACGAAATTCAGCGTGATACCGCCGTCGCCGCCCGCCACGGCGACCGCGCGGTGCGGCGCGGGATTGAGAAACCGTCCGGTGCCGCGCAGCACCTCGACCGCTCTTTTGGGCTGGGCCTCGGCAGGCGCCGGGGCATCAGCCGATCCCCGACCGCTCTTATTGGCCGCGGTCTCCGCCCCCGGCCCGGCCGCCCCCGGCGCGGCGATCGGGACGACGCCGGGCTTGGCGCGGCGTTCCAGCGAATCGCAGGACGTCGCCAGCACAACCAAGGCGAGGGTGCAAAAACGAGCGAAAATCCACGCGGGATCTCCCATGACAGACGATTCCCCAAGTCTGAATGCAATCGCCCGCGCTGGAATTACGGGCTCTCCCTGCTTTTATCGTGAAATCTTGCGCGATCCGCTCAGGCGCCACAAGGACAAAAGGCCGGGCTGCCCTAAATCAGAATGATTGCAGGCCGGCTACCGCTCCCGCCGGTCGCGGGCCGAGGGAGGCTTCCGGCGCGGCGCGGGCCGCCGCAGCCCGGGTTGCGGCGCCTTGAGTTCCAGGACGGTCGCCGTGTCCGCCTTCTTGACCGAGATCCGGTCGGCACCGATCGACTGCACCACCCAGCCTTCGATCGTCTCGCCCTTGACCACCTGACGGTATTCCCGTTGACCCACCGTCCGTATCAACGCCAGGCGCCCCTGGGGCATCGTGATCACCCCCTTGAGCTCGAAGGGCGGCTGCCCCGGGACCGCCCGGGCGCGCCCTGGCACGCGGGACGGCGGCGGCTCGGCGGTCGGGCGCCGGGCAGGATCGAACAGGTTCGCTTCGACGATCGGGCCATAGGCCGCCTCAGGCACCTCCTTGATCTCAGGCAGGACCGCGCGCGGCGTCACCGGCGCCGCCGTTCCAGCCGGGCGCGCCGCGCCGCCGGGTACCGGCAGTTGCTGGTAGGCGATTGCCGCCCCAAGCCCCAAGCACAGGACCAAAAGCAGCGCCGCCCCCCTCATTTGCGGCCTCCCCCGCCGTTTGGCCCGGCTTCGCGCTCATCGTGTGCCATGAAGCCGTAGACGTCGAAGCGGATGGCGAGTTCGGGCATGGCCAACAGGGTCGCGGGCGCGCCGCCCTCGGGCCGCTGGCGCCGGGTGCGGGCCCTGACATTGACGGCATCGACGACCAAGGCCGGCCAGGCCGCCTGGAGTTCATAAAGGACACCGCGCAGCGCCGCCACGGTACCACTCAGCCGCGCACGGACGCCGATCCTGGTGAACGCCTTCTCGTCCTTCGCCGGCAGCACCTGGATACTGATCAGCTTGGCATCGGCGGCGGCGGCGGCGGCCTTGACCGTGCCCTGCAGGGCCGCGGCGCCGATTTCCGCGCTGGGCGCAACGAAAACCCCCTTCTTCAGGATGGGATGGGCACGCAACCTCTCGACTTCAGATTCAAGCGCCGGCATGCCCGCCAGCACCTGCCGGAAGCGCTGGATGAGGGCCGCCGACTGCGCCGCCGATGCGCGGTTCCGGTCGAACCCGTCCTTGATCGGCACCAAGACCCCGACCCACAGGGCGAAGCCAAGCCCCGCCAGGAGCGCCAGCGCCAAAAGCTTCTGTACGGCGGGACCGAGGGTCATGTTACGGACCCTTGCCGGTTTGACGCGGGCTGAGGTCGAAAGAGATATTGAACCGCTCCTTGGCTTCGCCGGCGGCCCGGGTCACCGGCGAGCGAAAGCGGGGATTGGCGAATAATGGGGAATCGTTGATCTTGCCGATCAGCGACGCGGCCGATGGCGAATAGCCCCAGATGCGGACTTCCGGGCTATCGACACTGATCTGGTAAAGCCAGGTGTCGCCGGGAAGGATGCCGGTCAACTCGGCCAGCGCGTCGAGTATTTGGCGCGACTCTCCCTTGCGGGCGGCCAGGAACCGCACTCCCCGTTCCAGGGCGTCGCGCTCGCGCCGCAAGGCCACGACCTTGGCTGACGCGCGGCGCAGCTCCGCCGCCTGGCCCAACAGGGCGTCCGCCCGCGTCCGGGCCTTCTCCACCGGGATGAACAACGCGGTCACCGCCAGCACCAGCGCCAGCACCGCAAGCGCGCCGGTGATCCGGGGCCAGGGATTGGCACGCGGGGCCCGGTGGCCCGCGATCAGGTTGATGGCGGGAACGGCGGTCGCATCGCCGGCGCGCACATCCACGACATCCGGGGTGAGACCCCAACGCGCCACCCGCTCGAGCGCGGCATCGACGAATTTGCGCGGCACCACGGTCATTTCGACGTCGATCCGATCGGCTCGGGGATTGCGGCCCTCGACGCGGTAGCCGAAACACGCCTCATCGGCCTGGAACGGCGTGAGTTGCTCGATCTGGTGGTAGAGGATGCTGTCGAGCTGTCCCTCCGCCGCCAGCGGCAGGGAGATGGACTTGCGCAGCGCCTGGGCACCGGAAAGCCGGAGCGCGGTGCCGTGCCGGCCCGCTCCGGCGGATTTCAGCGCCCGGCGCACGGCGCCTTCGTCTTCCCGCCCGGACCCGCCATCGACCGCTGCGGGAACGCGGCCGACCTCCTGGCAAGCGTCTTCCCCGCAGCGCAGGATCAGCACCTCCGGCCCCGACATGTCGAGGAGGAACATGTCCGGACGCGCCGCCAGCATGCGGCGCAGGCCCGCGGGCACCAGCCCGGCCAACTGGCCGAACCACCAGCGGAAGAACCATCCGACGGCCCCGAATATCCTAGCGATGCCCAACTGCTTTTCCGCCTCTCTCCGGATTCGCGCCGATGAATGCGACCGACGCAGGGTAGCTTTTCTCCGGCCTATGGAACAAGTTCGCGCCCGGGGCCGCGGGTTGGTCTCAAACCGGTCGCGGCCGCGGGCAGGAACACGATCAGCTCCGGCCAAACGCGGGGATCATCATCGGGAAACCGCACCTTGATGCTGATCAGGCGCGGCAGGCCCTGGCGGTCGGGCCAATCCTCGCGCCACGCCACGCCGTCGCCCCGGCCCGGGGCACCGAAATAGGACAGCTCCAGACCCGTGGCCCCCGCCAGCAGCTCCCGCCGGCCCGAACCCGGGCCGTCCTCGCTCGAGCCGACGGGCCACCAGGCAAGCCGCAAGCCGCCGCCGCCGGCGGCGCTGAGAGCGAGATGATGCAAGCCGCCGCGGCTGACATAGGACGGCATCAGGGTCACGAAACGCAAATCCGAGCGCCCGCCCGAAAGGGTGCCCGTGACGCCGCCGTCGGGCCGACGCAAACGCAACGGCCGGACCGACATGGCGCGCTCCCGGATGAAGCCACGCACCGCCGCGATCTCGCCGAGCGAATCGGATGCGTCGCGCGAGGCTTCCCAAACCCGCGCCCCAAAGCGCAAGCCCCCCGCCAGCACGACGGCGATCAGCCCCATCAAGGCCAGCGCGACGAGGAGTTCCAGCAAGGTGAAGCCGCCCGGCATGGCCCGCCGCCGGCCGCCACGCAGGATCCTGTCGCGCCAGGTCATCGGTGCGGCCTCGCGTAGCGGGTGGTGGTCAGCGTCACCGCCTGCGGCCGCCCGCCGCCGTGCCATTCGATGCGGGCGGTGACTTCGTATAGCCGGGGTTCATCGCCGCCGGCCGCACCGCCCGCCCAGGGCCGCACCGTCAGGCGGGAGGCGAAGCCCGGCCGCTCCAGGGTGGCGGTGAACGACCCTTCCGCGATGCCGCCTTCGACTCCGACACCGGCCAGCAGGGACTGGGCATAGGCGGTGGCGACCAAGGTATCGCCGCTGAGCCGCGCGCCGCGCAGGCTGCCCGACAGCGCCGGCAGCAAGGCGCCCAGCGCCAGCGCCAGGATGACGAAGGCCACCAGCACCTCGATCAGGGTAAACCCCCGCGCGCCCCCCTTCCCGCCTGCGGTCATTGCCTAGCCTCCGGAGCGGACGCGGCCGGTCAGCCAATCGACCTCGATCGACCGCTTGCCGCCGCGTCCGCTCAACTCGATGCGCCCGCCCGTGGAACTGCCGTCGGGGAAGAAGCGGATCGACCCCTGGGCCGTGCCCTCGACATCGACGGTCCCGGTCGTCACGGTAATCCCGAGCTTGTCGGGCAACCGCGCCCCGCCGCCGCCGGAGATCGTGAAGCGCCCATCGGCACCGTTCAGGGTGAAGCGCACGGCGCGGTTCCGCGCCACCGCAAGGGAGCGGGCCTCGTTGAGACCGGCCGCGATCCGCCTGGCGCCCGAGTCCAGCTCCGCGACCGGCAGCCCGCCGCCGATGCGCGGCAGCGCGATCACCGCCGCCAGCCCGATGATCGCCAGCACCACGAGGAGCTCCAGCAACGTGAAACCGCCGTCGGGCCCGGGAGAGCGGGCGCGGTCGCTTACCAACTGACGATATCCTTGTTTTCGTCCTCGCCGCCCTCCTGCTTGTCGGCGCCGAGAGAGAACAGGTCGTAAGGCCCGTGCTGGCCCGGGATGCGATAGCGGAAGGGCGCCCCCCAGGGGTCGACCAGCATTTCCTTCTTCTGCACATAGGGCCCGTTCCAGCCATCGGCGCCGGCCGGCCGCTCGACCAGCGCCGCCATGCCTTCGGACTGGGTCGGATAGCGCCCGACGCCGAGCCGGTAGAGATCGAGCGCGCCGCTCAGCTGCTGCACCTGGATCGCCGCGGTCTTGGACTTGGCGCCGGACAGGTATTGCAGAACCTGGGGCGTGGCGATGATCGCGAACAGGCCGAGGATGGCCAGCACCACCAGGAGCTCCAGCAGCGTAAAGCCCTGCTCGCGCCTTTTCTTTCGCACCTTGGTCCCTGACATGTGCCCTCTCCCTTTGCTGCGTCCCACGCCTGGTTCCCGGCCCGCCATTGCGGCTCAGATCGCCAATTCGTTGACGCTCAAGATCGCCACCAGGACGGAGCCGATGATGGCGGCGATCAGGGCGCCCAAGCCGATGGTCAGTACCGGCACCAGCAGCGCCACCGCGCGGTCGATCGACTGCTTGACCTCGGCATCGAAGATGTCCGCCGCCTTGAGCAGCATGTCCTCCAAATGGCCGCTTTCCTCGCCGACGCCGATCAGGTCGGTTCCAAGCCGCGGGAACACCTGGGCCCGGGCCATCGGCCCCGCCAGTCCGCCGCCCTCGCGCACCGCCACCGCGACTTCGGTCACGGCGCGGGCGATGACTTCGTTTCCGGTCACGTCGCGGGCCAAGGCCAGGGCCTGAAGCACGCCCACTCCGTTGGCCAGCAGGGTCCCCAGCATGCGGGCGAAGCGCGCGAAGGCGATCTTGCGCCGGAGCGGCCCGATGACCGGCAGGCGCAGCACCAGGCCGTGCCAGCGCGCGCGGCCGTCGGCGGCCGCCAGATCGCGGCGGATCAGAGCCCAGGCGGCGAGGGCGCCGGCCACCACCGCCCACCAATAGTCCCGCGTCAGGCGCCCGAAGACACGCACCACCTGGGTCGCGGTCGGCAAGTCACGCCCGGCCTCGGCGAAGACGGGTTCGAACTCCGGCAGGACGACGGTCAGCACGATGACCAGCGACAGGCCGGCCATCGCCACCAGGACGGCGGGGTAGACCAGGGCGGAGCGCACCGTGGCGCTGAGCTCGCGCGCGCGCTCAAGGAATTCGGCGAGCCGGTCCAGCACGACCCCCAATTGGCCGCTGGCCTCCCCGGCGCGGATCATGTTGACGTAAAACGGCGGGAACGCATCGCCCCGGCTGGCCAGCGCATCGGCGATCGACGCGCCGCCTTCGACCCGCTGGCGGACATCGGCCAGCACCGCGCGCAAGGCGGGCTTTCCG
>Ga0224512_10002231_pt1 | contig 17919 bp, 15 predicted proteins | sample SF_May12_sed_USG_4_FD_169103 | JGI IMG/M metagenome (GOLD analysis project Ga0224512, IMG submission 169103) | Sediment microbial communities from San Francisco Bay, California, United States - SF_May12_sed_USGS_13 | ecosystem: Environmental > Aquatic > Marine > Sediment | place: USA... | reverse complement strand
GATGCCTTCGGGCCCGGCCACCGGGATCAGCTCGTCATAGAGGTTGTTGTCGATGGATTCCTGAAGGACCAGGGGGATGAAGTCGGGCGTCCAACCCTGGACCGGATGGGGCTCGAAGGCGGGATGGCTGACCGCCGGCGAGCCGTCTTCGTTGCGTTCCTGGGCGGTGCCGCTGCCGATCAGCTGGGCGTTGGCCGGCTCGGACAGGATGATCTTGGTCTCGGGCCGCTTTTCCCGGAGTGCCCGGGCGACGCCGGTGACGGTGCCGCCGGTGCCGTAGCCGGTGACCCAGTAGTCCAGGCGCTCGCCCTCGAAATCCGCGAGGATCTCCCGCCCGGTGGTGTTCTGGTGGATCCTGGCGTTGACCTCGGTCTCGAACTGATGGGCGAGGAACCAGCCATTGGCCTCGGCCAGCTCCACGGCCTTGTTGTACATGCCGAAGCCCTTCTCGGCCCGGGGCGTCAACACCACCTTGGCGCCGAGAAAGCGCATCAGCTTGCGCCGCTCGATGGAGAAGCTGTCGGCCATGGTGACCACCAGGGGGTAGCCCTTGGCGGCGCAGACCATGGCGAGGCCGATGCCGGTGTTGCCGCTGGTTGCCTCGACGACCGTCTGGCCGGGCTTCAGCGCTCCGCTGCGCTCGGCCTCCTCGATGATGCTGACCGCCAGCCGGTCCTTGACCGAAGCGGCGGGATTGAAGCTTTCCGCCTTGACGTAGAGGCGCACGTGATCGGGCGCCAGATGGTTGATGCGGATACACGGCGTGTTGCCGATGGTCTCAAGCACGCTGTCGTACAGGCGGCCTAGTCCGTCGGTGGTGCGGAATTCTTCGTTAGGCACAGTGTTGCTCCTTTTTTTCGTTCACACTCTAAAGATTCGGTCTATCCCTGACATGATTAGGTGAGCGACGCGCCGAAACGTCCAATACCAGACCCATCGTTCTAGTCCGGCAGGCCCACCTTCTTCAGGTTGGTACACATACAATCCAAGGCGGCGTTCGAAAACACCATTGCCTGCCTGAATTTCTGGATCGTCAGATCGGGGTACGCGCGTCTGAGCGATTCGAAGCATTCTCGTGCTTCTTCCATTCTGTCCGCCCCTGAAAGCGACGATACAAGATTGCGTAGAATCCATTCCGCCTGCGGCCGTTCTTCCAGGGCGCGCCGATATAAGTCCACAGCTTTATCGTAGTTTTGGGCAATCTCGTTGGCCGACGCCATGCCGACATAGACGTTGAAATTCATCGGATCGAGGGGACTTAGCCTGAGGGCGTGTTCGAACTTCTCGAGCGCCTGCTCGGGCTGGTCCGCATAGTTGTCGAGCCAGCCCAGGCGTTGCCACGCCCAAGCGGAATTTGGGTCGAGGGCGAGAGCGCGTTCCAGGAGAACGCGAGCCGTACCGAAGTTACGGACGAATGTGTGAACAGCCCCAAGCACCGTCAGGATCAGCGGATCGTTGGCGCTTAACTGTGCCGCTTGCTCAGCGAGCTTGAATGCCTGTGTCCGGGAATTTTCGGCGGTTTCGGACCAATTGTAGACGCTGCGCTGCGCCAGGCACCAACCGGCAAGCGACAGGGCGAGGGGATAATTGGGATCGATCGTGAGTGCCTCGTCGAGGAGGGCAAGCGCCCTAGACGCTTCCTTTTTCTCCAGCGCCCAGACGTGGGGCATTGCCCGCATCGTCAAATCATAAGCGCTCAGGTCTTGCGGCCGCTTGCGGTTGGAACGCTCGATCTCGGCAAGACGTATCGAGGGCTGAAGTTGTCCCGCGACGCGTTCCGTGATGCGGTCCTGCAGATCGAAGATATCCTCAACCAGGCCGTCATACTGCTCGGCCCAGATATGTGCGCCGCCCTCGGTCTCTACTAGTTGCACGGTGATGCGAATCCGCTCGCCCGCACGCTGCACGCTGCCCTCAAGGAGATAAGCCACCCCCAGTTCCTTGCCGATCTCGATAACGTTTACCGCGCGATTCTTGAACGTGAACGCGGAATTCCGAGCGATCACGAAGAACGAACGGATGCGCGACAGGGCCGCGGTGATCGCCTCGACGACACCGTCGGCGAGGAATGCCTGTGTCGGGTCGTCTGACATATTGTCGAACGGCAGCACGGCAATGGACGGCTTGTCGGGAAGCGGCAACGCGCCCTCGGAGACGGTGCGGCCGTGGGCATTTTCGGCAATGGCCCGCAGCCGATAGACTTGGACCGGCTTGGCGATGTTCTTGACGGTATGTTCGCCCTTGTCCTCGAACCGAAGGGGTAACTTGCCATCCACCTGGTCGTGCACGCTGCCGGAGACGTAGACTTCTCCCGGAGCGCAGAGTCCTTCCAGGCGCGCCGCAACATTGACACCATCCCCCAGTAGGTCGTCTCCGTCGACCATGATATCGCCCAGGTTCACCCCGATCCTGAACAGCATCTTGTCGTGCCGGGGGAGGGCCTCATTTCGGGTGCCCAGCTCCTGCTGAATCGCCATGGCGGCGCGGACGGCCTCCACGGCACTGCGAAATTCCGCGACGACACTGTCGCCGGCCGTGCTGAAGACGCGACCGTCGTGGTGGTGGATCAGACCGTCGATGATCTCGCGATGACTCTTAAGGGTCCGAAGCGTGCTTTCCTCATCGGCTTCCATGAGCTTGGAATAGCCGACGACGTCGGCGGCCAAAATTGCCGCTAGTCTGCGTTGGACACGCGTTTCCCCCATGAAGCCGGTCCCTCCCTGAACCAGGGTGTGACTTTCATAGTAGGGAGGATGAATAGCGGAGTCCATGCGGCGGCCCGTGCCCGATTGTGCCCCGGCGCCGCGGTCAGTCCCGTCCTTACCGATCCCGGCGCGAAACCGCCATCCCTGCGGGCCGCGCTCTGGCATGGGGTAGGTCTGCGTGGCTTCGGTCTGGCTGTCCATCGATCCTGCCTTGCCGCTCTGCCCGGCCGTCGTGGCGGGCCAACGGAGGGAAGGCTATCTAAGGCCCGGATCATTTGATACTGCACCGGGTGTAGCGATCCGCTATAAAAAGTGTAGTCCCTTTAAAACCAAGGGCTTGCGAACGAAAAGGGGAGCGAAATGACGTCTTACGGTCAATTCTGCCCGGTCGCCAAGGCGATGGAGATCGTCGGCGAGAAATGGACCATGCTGATCCTTCGGGAACTACTTCTCGGCACCACCCGCTTTGCGGATTTCCAGCGCGCGATATCGCGGATTTCGCCGACCATCCTGTCCCGTCGCCTGAAATCGTTGGAGGAAAAGGGACTGGTGATGCGCAAGCGGGAGTCAGGAAGAGAAAATTACGAATACCGCCTGACCCCTTGCGGGAAAGAGCTGCATGAAATCCTGGTGCCCATGGCGATCTGGGGCATGCGGTGGGCGCGCAGCCAATTGAGCGACGAGGAACTCGATGTCGGTTTCCTCATGTGGGATATCCGGCGAAACATCAAGACCGAGTATCTGCCGAGCGGACAAACGGTGTTGTGCTTCTCATTTCGCGACGTCCCCGATCAGGCCTCGGTCAAGAAAACCAGCAGCTGGTGGTACGTCATCGACGAGGATGACGTTGACCTATGCGATGAGGACCATTTCAAGGACGTAGACCTCTACGTGACCTGCGATCTCAGAACCATGGTGGAGATCTGGGAGGGCGATCGCGAACTCCGCAAGGCAATCGCGGACGAGTCCGTGACGGTGGTCGGCGACCAGGGCCTGATCCGCACAATGCACGAATGGTTTGGCCTTAGCCCGCGCGCCTATGTTCGGCCTGCCACTCAGGATCTCGAAACCGGGATGGTTACGTAGAGCCCAGGCTGCCGGCCGATCCCGTCAGCGGCTCTTTCTCTTGCCCCTGCCCTTGCGCTTCCGCCCTTCGCCCTTGGGCCCTTCGCCGCTTTCCCAATAGGGCTTCCAGACCTTGAACAGCGCAGTCAATTCCTCGCCCAGCAGCTTGGGGTCCCGGAAGGCGAGCGTCTTGCCGAGCGTTTCTTCGGGGAACGGCACGAATTCCTTCCTTTGCAGGGCCTTGTGGATGGGCGGCGCGCCGGTATGGCGGTATTGGAACAGCTGGCCTTCCATGCTGAGCAGCCAGTTGAGATAGAGCTTCGCCGCATTGGTGTGGGGATTCCCTTTCAGGATGCCCACGGAAGAGGAGGTCACCATCACCGCATCGGGGCAGTGGAACGCCACCGGCGCGCCTTTTTTCTGCAGCCGCACCACCTGATAGGCGGCGACCGCCAGTACCGCATTGAACTCGCCCGCGGCGGTCAGGCTGGTCAGCGCGGTCATCCCTTCCTTGCGTCGCTCGGCCTTGACCGTCTCATAGATGTCGGTGATGAACCGGGTCGTCCATTGCGGGCCCTTTTCGCCCCAAAGCGGCAGCAGCCAGGACGCGACGCCGTACCACAAGGCCATCTTGTTGTTGTGCAGCACGGTGCTGTTCTTGAGGTCGTCCCAGGTCTTGGGCAGCTGGGATTTCTTCACCTGATTGGTGTTGTAGGCCAGGCAGTAGTAACGCAGGCGAATGCCGGCCCAATGGGTCGAACGGCCGGCGAACTTGTCTGGGATATTGTCGCGGTTCGGCAGGTCGGTGAGGTCGGTGAGCGCGTCCGCCTTCTTGAACATGTCGATGGCGGTGTCGATGCCGGTCACGATGTCGGTGATGTGCCGGCCCTCGCGGAACGCCACCAGGGGGGCCACGACCCGGGTGTTGCGGCTGCCGCGGGAGTAGTTGACCTTGATATAGGGGTAACGGGTGCGGAAGGGGGCGATGGAGCGTTCGAAATCGAGCGGCCGCGTGCTGCCCTTGATCACCACCTCGCCTTCCTTCCTGGCGGCGGCGATCCAGGCCGCCGGGACCCTGTGTTCGGCCTCCCAACGGGCCATCAGCTCGGCCGGAATCTTGTAATGGGCGGCGAGTTCCTTGGCGCTGGCCGGGGTGTCCGCCACGGCGCCGGCCGCCGCGGCGCCGATCAGCACCGCCGCCATGCCTGCCCCGGTCAAAACGCGGGTCATGAATTCCGCTATCGGTTTGCTGTTCATGATGAGGTCTCCCTTCGCCTTTGCCTTTGCCTTGTGCGGATCCGTCCGCCGCTGCGCCCGCCCTGTCAGGCGCTGATGATCTCGGGCGGCCGATTGGTGCCGTCGGAGAAATTCTTGCCCGCGTCGAAACGGATGATAGCGCCGTTGCCTTCGTCGCGGACCACGCCGAACGGGTCGCGCCCTTCTTCGACCGCCTTGATCGAATCGCCCAGCAGGCGGCGGAACAGGACGATACCCTCATCGGAAGTGCCAAGAAATTCGCGGCTGCGGTCGGCGATGACGCCTTGGCTCTCCTGGGCGATGCGATCCTGTTCGTGGGACGGGACGCGCCACCAGCCGTCGTCGATCTCTTCATAGACCATGCGTTCGCAGCCGGTGTGTCCCCGGGTCTCCAGGCGGTAGGGCCCCTCTTCCGCAATCACCGCCTGCAGGAAGAAAGTGATGGTCATCTCGTCATCGACCGGAACACGCAGGTTGAAATAGTGGCGCGGTTCATCGCCGACCCGCGCCGCGAGACGCCTTGTATGGGAGGGGAAGATCTGCTGCGTCACGTTGACCAGGCCGTTAGGATAATCCATCTGGGTGCGGTAGCCGTGATCGGTCTTCTCCCAGGTGATCTTTGCCGGCTGCAGCGCGATCTGGGGATAGCCCGGCGCGTGCAGGGACATCAGATGGTGCGGGTCGTAGCCGTTCTCCGCCCGCTGCAGCCAGTTGCAATGCTCTTCCTTGGAATAGAGCACGCGGTGGCAGTCCTCGCGGAACAGCAGGTCGTAACGGGGCAGCACCGGCGCCGGGTCGGGACCGAGATAGGCAAACACCAGGCCTGCGGTTTCCTGGGTCTGATAGGCGGTCTGGCGCACCTCCCCCTTGAGCGGGGTGTCGGCGGGCTCTGCCGGCATGTCCAGGCAATGGCCGTCGGCGCCGAATTTCCAGCCGTGGTAACAGCAGCGCAGCCCATCCGCTTCGACCCGGCCGAGCTCGAGGGAGGCCCCCCGATGGGGGCAGCGCCGGTCAAGTAGGCCGACCGTGCCGCCGGCGTCCCGAAAGAGTACCAGGTCCTCCCCCAGCAGCCGCACGGGCACCGGCTTGTCGGTCACCAATTCCGAGAACCACACGGGCCACCAGTACCGGCGCAACATTTCCCCCGCCGGGGTGCCCGGCCCGACCCGTGCCAGGCGCGCATTTTGTTCAGGGGTCATGGCTCATCTCCCCGTCTGAAAAGCCGCCCAATCGAGATGACATAACTTTGTCACACCCACGCCACCGGGCGGCCCGAAGGTCATTTCGAGATCGTCATGATATCCGGCCGGCCGCCCCGCAGGAAGCGGATAAACCGGATCCGCTGCATGACGGGCGGCGGAGGGACGGGCTGGAAGCAAAGGAATCCAAGTTCTTCCGGGGGCAGGGCCGGGGCCGGTCAAAAAGCGCTTGCCCTGGGAACCGAATCCCTCCATGTAAAAAGACAGGGGGACGTCCCCGAGATTTTCGAGCCCGATCCCCGGAAGGAGGCTGAGCCTTCCGGGTTTAGTGCAAATGCATTTCGAGTTGTCGCCAATATTTAACTCCCGATCAAGGAATCGCTCCCTAGCATCGGATCAGGTCGGCAGTTCGTTCTACGGGAGGTAGGCAATGCGACGAGTAGCGTTCATTCTTGTAGTGCCCTTTTTGCTTGCCGGTTGCGCGGTGCCACCGGCCCTGACCCTGGCGTCCTTGGCCGCCGATGGGGTCAGCTATGTAGCAACTGGCAAAAGCACCACCGATCACGCCATATCGGCCATCGCGCAGGAAGACTGTGCGCTGGTCCGGGCGGTGAAGGAAGAAGCGATCTGCGTGCCCAAGGGGACCGCGGTAGCGGCCTTCGCCGGGATCGACCAGGAGGTCGTGCCGGTGCAGCGCAGGGTCCGTTGGGAAGCGGTCTATCCCAAATTGGGCTCTCACCGCGCGGGGGGCGACTGATCCCACCGGCGGCTGTCGCTGATTTCTAGAGATCTTGAGCGGGCGGGGCGTTTCAGGCCACCGCCCGTCTCAGTTCTGGCCTTCGGACTTCCCGCCGTCGTCCAGTTTGGACCGCACGCTGATCCCATTGAGAAAGAAGCTTTTGGTGCGGCGGCGATAGACGACGGTTTCCGCCCAGGATCCCTTGTAGCGTTTGCGAAGCTCCGGATCGGCAAAGAAATACTGATTGATCATGGTGTGCAGGTAGTCCGGCGAAAGGCCCCGGGACGATGCATCTTCGCGGAACAGCCGCTTCATCAGCCGATCCTGTTTGGAGAGCTTGTCCCTGTCGTAGTTCTGCCTTGAGGCCCAGCGGGTGTAGTTGTCCACGTCGATCACCATGAACAGCGCGTCCAGATACCGTTGATAGGTGGTCAGCCGATCCGGATTGATTTTTTCATAGAAGGGATCGGCGACCCGGTGTTGGCCCAAGCTCTCGAAGCGTCCACGCATCGGGGTGACAAGCCGCCCTTCAATGCGTTGGTCCATCTCGAGCTCCCTATAACCTGCGAATGGTGCCGTGCCGGTGGCAACCGCCGCGCCATTAAACACCGACCGGCGGCCGCTTGCCAACAGCTCGAATGCGGGCCTGTGCCGGGGAGCGCAAAAAATTGAAGCGATATGGGCCGCCGCGGCCGATATCGCATTCCGGATGTGCCCGTGCCCGATTTTCGACTAGCATGTTGCGAAGGAGAAGCGGCCTAAGCCAAAGCCGAAATGCAGAGGAGAGCGGAACATGAAGACAGCCATCGCGGCGACCTGGCACGCGGCAAGCCTAGCCATCCTCGGAGCCGGAGCCATCGCCGGGGCGCAACCCGCCGCGGCCGCGGACTCGCTTTACAAGGGCAAGACCATCAAGGTGATCATCCGGTCGTCGGCGGGCGGCGGATACGATTATTACGGCCGGCTCATCGGCCGTCATATCGGCCGGCACCTGCCGGGGGTCCCCAACGTCATCGCCGTCAACATGCCGGGGGCCGGTGGCGTGGTCGCGGCCAATTACCTCGCCAACCGCGCAAAGCGCGACGGAACGGAGATCGGCATTCTCAACCGCGGCGTAGCCGTCGCCCAGCGCATGAAGGTGAAGGGCGTCAAGTACGACGTCGCCAAGCTGATCCCGCTGGGTAGCCCGGCGGCATCCTCGGCGGTCTGGGTCATCCGAGGCAATCATCCGGTCAAGAGCCTCGCCGACCTCAAGACGCACGGTTCGCCCATTAAGTTCTCCACCACCGGCACCGGCAGCGCCTCGACCCAGATGATCCAGGTGCTCAAGGCGGACGGCTATCCCGTCACCATCATCACCGGCTATAGCGGTATGTCGGAAAAGGTTCTGGCCGTGGTGCGCGGCGACGTGGATGCAACCTGCTGTGAATTCGGCACGCTGAGGAGCCATATCAAGGAATCCGATCTCCGCGTGCTGGCCAAGCTGGGCGGGCATCCCGACCTCAAGGCCTATCCCGACGTGCGCGACGGGCTGAGCATCGATGCCCGGGCACTGACCAACTTCATGGCGGCGCCGCTGGTCGCGGGCCGGCCGTTCTTCACAAGCCCCGGCGTCGCCGGGGACCGCGTCAAGGCCCTGCGCGGCGCGCTCAAGGCATCGCTCGGCGATCCCGGTTTGGTCGCCGAGGCAAAGAAGGCCAAGCGCAACATCAGCTTCACCACCCCTGAGGAGATGGAGGACGTCTATCGGGGCATCCTTGGGGCATCCGACAAGGTGGTGGAACAATTCAAGAAACTCTGAGCAAGTATCGGCCCGGCGACGGCTCCGGGACCACACCAGGGGAGGAGGTCAAATCATGCTGGACCACTGGCGGGCGCGCATCGGCTGGATCCATCCGCGGGTCAACAGCGATGTCGAGGTCTACGATTTCTACACCGCCGCGCCCAAGGACGTGGTCCTGGTCGTGACCCATCTGGAGGTCGTGGATTCGTCGCGCAAGGAAGAGGTGGAGGCCTCGTTGCAACTGCTGGAGCGGGCGGTGGAGCGCCTGCATTATTCCAAGGTCGACTTCATCATGAAGAACGGTGCCCCGGTCCATCTGCATCACGGCAACGAAGGGCACCAGAAGATCCTGGAACGCATGCGCGCGGTGTCGGACGTCCCGGTCACGACCTCGTCCCAGGCGGTCTCCGATTCCCTTCATGCGGTGGGCGCCAAGGCGATCCTGGTGGTGTCGTCCTGGCCGCGCTCGTCGGCGCATCTGTCGTCCAACCTGCGCAACCATTTGGCCTCCGAGGGGATCGAGGTCGCCGCCGTGGAAGGCATTGGCAAGGACATGAAATCATTCGAAAAGATCCAGATGACGCCCAAGGACATCTATGACAACGCCGTCGAGGCGGCCAAGAAGCATCCCAATGTCGATGCCCTGTACATCCAGTCCGGCACCATGGCGACGGTGGGCATCCTCGATGAGTTGGAGCAGGCGGTGGGCAAGCCGGTGGTCAGCTCCAACAGCGCCAATCTCTTCGGCTCCTTCAAGCCGCTCGGCATCCAGGTGGGGCCGGGCTACGGGCAGCTGCTGGCGAGTTTGTGACGGCCGCCCGGGTGCTGCCCGCGACGGGTCCGATGTTGTGTGCTACGAAATTCGGGGCGACCGCTGGGATCCGCCGAAATGTTCGATTTTCTTCCATTCTTGAAGGATTTTTAAGCGTTCCTGCGGTTTCCTGGAGCCTCGGCCCCCACTATATATATCGGGACGGAACGCGGGGGTGTGATGGCAGAGGAGCCGGCCACGGTGTTGCTGAGTATCGTTATTCCCACCCTGGATGCGGGGGCGCATCTGGAAGCCTGCCTCGCTGCGTTGGAAGAGGGCCGCAAGGCAGCCCTCGACCAGGCCATGGACGTGCCAGATGTCGAAATCATCGTCGCCGATGGCGGGTCCTCCGACGACACGCGGGCGATTGCCGAGCGTCTTGGCGTCCGCCTAGTCACCACGTCCCGGGGCCGGGGGCCGCAGCTTGCGGCAGGCGCCCAGGCGGCGGCGGGCGACTGGCTCTTGTTCGTGCATGCCGACACCCGCCTCGGCCAGGGCTGGATGCAGGCCGTCGCCGGTTTCATCCACAACCCTGCCAACCGGGGCCGGGCCGCGGCCTTCCGCTTCGCCCTCGATGACGCGAGCCGGGCGGCGCGCATCCTGGAACGTCTGGTGGCTTGGCGCTGCCGCGTCCTCGCCCTGCCCTATGGCGACCAGGGATTGTTGATGTCCCGCGGGCTCTACGATGCGCTGGGCGGTTATTCCGACGATCCGCTGATGGAGGACGTGGCCCTGGTTTCCGCGATCGGGCGTGAACGGCTCCGTTTCCTTGAGGTGCCCGCCGTCACCTCGGCGGCGCGGTACGGGCGCGGCGGTTATGTGCTCAGGCCGCTGCGCAATCTTTCCTGTCTCGGCCTCTATTTCCTCGGTCTTCCCACGCCTCTGATCGCCCGCCTCTACGGGCGCTGAGACTTGCCGCCCAAGCCCCAGCTTGTGATCTTCCTGCGCGCGCCCCAGCGCGGCGCCGCCAAACGCAGGCTGGCCAAAGAGATCGGCGCCGAGGAGGCCCACGCCTTTTATGCCGGTTTGAGCCGCGACATGGTCCGCCGCCTCTCGGGCAGCCGTCGCTGGCGCCTTGTCCTTGCCGTGACCCCCGATCGCCTGGCCGCCCGCGCGCGCTTCTGGCCCGCCTCGATCCCGCGGCTGCCCCAGGGAAGGGGCGATCTCGGGCACCGGATGGGGGGGCTGTTGGCGAGCCTGCCGCCGGGGCCGGTGGTGATCGTGGGCGCCGACATCCCCGGCCTGCGCGCGAGCCATATCGAACAGGCCTTCGCGACCCTCAGGCGCAAGGAGGCGGTGTTCGGCCCGGCGGCGGATGGCGGCTACTGGCTGATCGGTCTGGCGCGACGGCGGCTTCCCCCGCGGGCGCTTGCGATGCGGCTGTTCCGCGGCGTGCGCTGGTCGAGCGCCGACGCCCTCGATGACACCCTTGCCAACCTGCCCGAGGGGACTTGCGGACCGCCTCTGGCCCGCCTCGAAGACGTCGATGACGCCGTCTCCTGGCGCCGCGCCCGGGAATCGGCGGATCCTGCCAAATTTTGATGGCGCCCGGTCTTCCACTTTGCTAAACGCGCCTCTGCCCCGGCGTTGTCCCGGGGGCTGCATGAGGGACGGCACCGATGGGTGACGGCGAATTGGATCTGCAACCGGTAACGACGCGGGAGGACTGGCGCGGACGCCTCGCCGCGTTCGCCGAATCGCCCAGGGTTCAGCGCGTGATCATGGCCCTGATCGTGATCAACGCCGTGACGTTGGGTTTGGAAACCTCCGCCACCGTGATGTCGGCGGTGGGTGGTGCGCTCCATGTGGTCGACACGATGGTGCTTGCGGTCTTCGTTTTGGAGATCGGGGCCAAGCTGATCGGCCGCGGCCCGCGCTTCTTCCGCGAATCGTGGAACGTCTTCGACTTCCTTGTGGTCGCCATCGCCCTGGTGCCCTCGGCGGGGCCGTTCTCGGTACTGCGCGCCCTTCGGGTGCTGCGCGTGTTGCGCCTGCTCTCGGTGATCCCGCAGATGCGCCACGTGATCGAATCGCTTCTGCGCGCGGTGCCGGGGATCACGTCGATCATCGCCATCCTGGTGCTGATCTATTACGTGTTCGCGGTGATCGCCACCAACCTGTTCGGCGGGGCTTTTCCCGAATGGTTCGGCACCGTGGGCAAGTCCATGTACTCGCTGTTCCAGATCATGACGCTGGAAAGCTGGTCGATGGGCATCGTGCGGCCGGTGATGAAGGTCTACCCTTACGCCTGGGCGTTCTTCGTGCCGTTTATCCTGATTGCCACCTTCACCATGCTGAACCTGTTCATCGGCATCGTCGTCTCGGCCATGCAGGCCCAGAACGAGGAAGAGCACAAGGAAGAAATGAACGCGATCGAGGAGGCGCACGAGGAAGAGAGCGCCCTGATCAAGCGGGAGCTCGGCAGTTTGCGCCAGGAATTGGGAGAGGTCCGCAGGCTTCTAGAGGACCGTGGCCGCGGGGCGGGCTGAGCCCTAGCGCTCCATCAGCCGCGGCATCAGCTCCACCAGGTTGCACGGGCCATGGCGTGAATCGAGCTGGAACTTGAGGATCTCGTCCCAGCCGTCGCGGCAGGCCGACGGCGATCCCGGCAGGGCGAAGATGTAGGTGCCCTTGGCCAGGCCGCCCAAGGCGCGCGACTGCATGGTGGAGGTGCCGACCTTCTGATAGGAGATCAGCCGGAACAGTTCGCCGAACCCCTCGATGGGCTTGTCGAACAGGGGAGCGAGGGCCTCGGGCGTCACGTCGCGCCCGGTGATCCCGGTGCCGCCATTGGTGATGATCACGTCGATCTCCGGGTTCTCGATCCACTCCGTCACGGCCGCCTTGATCGTGGGGACGTCGTCCTTCACCACCTTGCGGGCGACGACATTGTGGCCGGCAGCCTTGGCGCGGTCGATCAGGGTCCTGCCCGATTCGTCGTCCGCTTCCGTGCGGGTATCGGAAATCGTCAGGACGGCGATGCCGACCGGGATGAATTCGCGGCTTTCGTCAATTCCGGCCATGGCGGGACCTTTCGAACAATTACCGTCCGGGGTGTCTTAGGGGCGCCGTTTCGCCTAATTCGCGGACGCGCCGTCCAGGGCTACATAATGGGGCCAGCGTCCGCCCGCAAGGGCGGTCAGTGACGGCACCTCCTGGTTGAGGCGCATGCGATAGATCCAGAAATTCTCCAGGCTCCGCTTGACGAACAGCCGGGTTTCGCGCACCGGGATCGATTCGATGAAAACCAACGGGTCGGCCCCGTGGCGGACCTCGCGCTGCCATTTGCGGGTGTTGCCCGGTCCGCCGTTATAGGCGGCGAACATCATGATCATGTTGCCGGCGACGGTATCGCCGGACAAAAGATAGTCCATGTATTTCTGGCCCAGCGCCAAGTTGAGCTGCGGGTCGAACAGCTGTCTCCGGCGGTGGCCGCGGAAGGTGGCGGTCCGCCGGCTCATGTAGCGCGCCGTCGCCGGCATCAGCTGCAGCAGACCGCGCGCGCCGCGGCGGCTCATGGCCCGCTCATTGAAGCCGGATTCCTGACGCGCCAGCGCGAACACCAGCGCCCGGTCCATGAAATAGCCGTCCTCGGGTGTCCAGGGCGGCAGCGGGTAGAGGGCGGCATCGATGCGCTCCCCGGTCAGCGCCCTGAGCAGCCTGGCCGCGCGGAAGGCCGCGCTCGGCATCCGGGCCGCCACCGCCAGCGCCGCCATGGTCCTGAGGTGCTGCGGTTCCGTGCTCAGGGCAAGCGGCCGAAGCTCCCGGCGCGCGCGCCTGCCTTCTCCGACCTGGGTCAGGGCCAGGGCGCGTTTGCCGGGCGGGCTCGCCATCAGGGCCGCGATCTGCTGCTCGGCGATAGCGGGGGCGTCCCAATTGAAGTTCGGCGGATAGCCCAGAACATGTCCCGCAACCAATCCGTAGAAGGTCCTCGGGTTGGCCGCCGCCCGGGTCAGCCAGGCATTCACCTGGGACGGGCTGCGCCCCACCAGATGGGCCCGCGCGGCCCAGAAGGCGGCCCGGGAGACCTCTTCGGGGCCTATTCCGGGGGCCGAGGCGGCGGCCTCGAAAAACCGCGCCGCTTCGGTATAGCGGCGCAGCTTGAAAGCCGCCATCCCGGCCCACCAATGGGCGGCCGGTGCCTTCGCGCCAGAGCGCCGGGCGGCCTCGGCGGCGAGGGCGAGGGCCCGCTCGGCCTTGCCCCAGCGGAACCAGCCGGCCGCGACAATGGCCCGGGCCCGGTCCCGCGCGGCGGGGCTCAATGTCCGCCGGACCCGCGGCGAGCGGAGATATTCCTCGGCCGCCGTCAGGCGCTCGCGCCGGACCAGACTGCGGATGGTCCGCCGGATGCCGCGTTCGGCCCGGCCCCTGACGGCACGCCGGACCTTCCGCCGCGCCGGCTCTTCGCTCCTGGGCAGGGCGGCGAAAACGTCGGCGCCGTAGTAGGAGCGTGGCGTCGCCGGATTCCCGGCGCCCTTCGGCTTGCGCTTCAGGGCCAGGTCATGGATGCGCTTGGCGTCGGGATGATCGGCGTAGCGGGCGAGCCAGTCGTGGAGCTCGCGATAGCGCGAACGGTAGCGGGTCGGATGCAGGTAGCGCTGGGCCAGGACGTGGCCGATCAGGATGCGATCCTCGATCCGGGCGATCAGGCGGTCCGCCGCCTTCCATCGGCCGGTTTCCTGGAGCGCGAAAATCTTGCGGTAGCGCGCACTGTCCTCGGCCCCGAGGATGGGCGGGATACCGAGCACGGTGCCCCAATGGGGCATGGGCGCGGTTGGAGAGGCGATGTTGGCTTCACCGAAGGCGGGGGCGGCGATGCCGCCGGCGCCGGCCAGGACCATGAGCGCCGTGAGGGCCCCGCGGGCGATCCGCGCCACGGGGCCGCAGCCTGTGCCCCGCCGCCGGCGCGGCTGGTCTCCCTGATCAATCCACCCGTTCTTCATTGATGATGGTGATAGCCCCTGCGGCGGCACGGGGCAAGGAGAGTCATATCGAATCTTCAAGATGTTTCCGGATTTCGATCAAATCCCGCCAGGTCGGGCGCTTTTGGGCCGGGCTGCGCAGCAGGAAGGCGGGATGGAAGATGGCCATGGCCGGCACCGGGCGGGCCATCGCAGGGGTGGAATATTCGAACCATTGACCGCGCAGCTTCATGATGCCTTCGGGCCGGGCCAACAGGGTCTTGGCGGCGGTGCCGCCCACCATGACCAGGACCTTGGGATCGACGATTTCGATGGTGCGCTCCACGAACGGCAGACAGGCGGCGGCCTCGGCCGGGGTTGGATTGCGGTTGCCGGGCGGGCGCCAGAACAGGGTATTTGTGATCAACACGCTGGAGCGGTCGAGCCCGATGGCGGCCAGCATTCGGTCGAGCAGCCGTCCCGCCGGACCGACGAAGGGCAGGCCCCGGCGGTCTTCCTCGGCCCCCGGCGCCTCGCCGACCAGGACGATGCGGGCCGCCGGATTGCCGTCGGTATAAACCAGGTTGGTTGCCGTCCGCTTCAGCGGGCAGCCGTCGAACGCCTCCAAAGCGGCGCGGATATCCTCCAGCGTCTTGGCGCCGGCGGCGATCGCCTTCGCGTCCTGGGACGCCGGGTCCGCGGCCGGCAGCGGTGCGGCCGGAGGAGAAGATGGGGCAGCCCGAGGCGCCGATGGGGCGGCCTGTCGCGGCGGCGCCGGTGGGCGGACCTTTGGCGGGGGGGGCGACGGGGGCGCTTCGGCGAATCGGTCGACCGGCGTCTCGCCGATGGCTTCATCGGCGCCGGCCTCGATCTGCCACTTGAGAGCGGAATAAAAGGGACCCCCTGCCATGGGTTAAAACCTATCACGGCATGGTTTGTCGCGCCCCGCTTTTTGCGCTATCCCTAGCGCCGGAACAGGGGTGCCGTCGGCGGCGGCACTTAGCCTAAGCGGTGGAGAGGGCCGGTCCCGATGGATGGCGACAGGGAAGCGATGGAATTCGACGTGGTGATCGTGGGCGCCGGGCCCGCGGGACTGTCGGCGGCGATTCGCCTCAAGCAACTTGCCCGGGAGGCGGCGCGCGAGGTCTCGGTCTGCGTCGTGGAAAAGGGGTCGGAGGTGGGCGCCCATATCCTGTCCGGCGCGGTGCTGGATCCGCGGGGGCTCGACCGCCTGATCCCAGATTGGAAGGAGCGGGGCGCGCCGGTCCATACGCCGGTTTCCGGCGACCGTTTCGCGCTTTTGACCCGGCGCCGCGCCTTCACGCTGCCGACGCCGCCCGAAATGCGCAACCACGGCAACTACATCATCAGCCTCGGCAACCTGTGCCGTTGGCTGGCGGCCGAGGCCGAGGCGCTGGGGGTCGAGGTCTATCCCGGCTTCGCCGCCGCCGAGGTGCTGTTCGGCGAGGACGGAGCGGTTGCCGGCATCGCCACCGGCGACCTCGGTGTCAATCGCGACGGCACGCCCGGCCCCAATTTCCAACGCGGCGTCGAATTGCACGCCCGCCAGACTCTGTTCGGGGAGGGGTGCCGGGGGTCCCTGACCAAGGAGCTTTCCGCTCGGTTCGACCTCGCCGGGGACTCCGAGCCCCAGACCTACGGCCTCGGCATCAAGGAGCTGTGGGAGGTCGACCCCGCCGTCCATCGCCGCGGCAGCGTCCTGCATACGGTGGGCTGGCCGCTGGATTCCGCGACCTACGGCGGCTCCTTCCTCTACCACCTGGAAGACAACCAGGTCGCGGTGGGTTTGGTGGTCGGCCTCGATTACCACAATCCATACTTCAGCCCGTTCGAGGAGTTCCAACGCTTCAAGACCCATCCCGCCATCGCGCCGGTTTTCGAGGGCGGGCGCCGTATTGCCTACGGCGCGCGCGCGCTGACCGAGGGCGGCTATCAATCGGTGCCCCGCCTGACCTTTCCGGGCGGTGCCCTGATCGGCTGCGGCGCCGGGTTCATGGACGTCCCCAAGATCAAGGGCATCCACAATGCCATGGCCTCGGGCATGGCCGCGGCGGAAGCGGTGAGCGACCTGTTGGCCGCGGACGGCGGCGCGACGGAGGCGGCCGGATACCGCGCCCGCTTGGAGGCAAGCTGGGTGCTGCCCGAGCTGCGCGCGGCGCGCAATATCCGCCCCGGGTTCCGGTTCGGGCTGTGGGCCGGCCTGCTGCATGCCGCGGTGGACACCTATATCCTGCGCGGGCGGGCGCCGTGGACCCTGAAGCATCACCGCGACCACGAGGAGACCTTCCCGGCCAAGCGCTGCCATGCCATCGACTATCCCAAGCCCGATGGCAAGCTGACTTTCGACCGGTTGTCCTCAGTCTTTATTTCCAACACCAATCACGAGGAAAACCAGCCCGGCCACCTGCGTCTCGGGGACGAAGGCCGGGCGATTAGCGTCAATTATGCCCAGTTCGCCGCGCCCGAGACCCGCTATTGCCCGGCGGGCGTCTATGAGGTCGGCGAGGAAGAAGGCGCGGATGGACCCCGGCTGCAGATCAATGCCCAGAACTGTGTCCACTGCAAGACCTGCGATATCAAGGACCCGACCCAGAACATCACCTGGGTGGTGCCCGAGGGCGGGGGCGGCCCCAACTATCCCAACATGTAGGTAATCAAGGCATGTTATACTTCAGCCGTCCTGAGGTTTAGGAGACGTTCGATTATGGGTACCTCGATCAAGGGATCTGGCTCGGCTGCCTCGGCTGTCCGAAGCGCGCTGAGAGGCGCGTTGATCCTCGTCCTTGCAGTGTCCGCGGGCCAGGCCTGTGCCGTCGCTCAGGACCGGCAAACGGCGAAGGCGGAGAACGCGTGGGATCCCGGTCCGCTTTCAACCCCCTATGGCGATTACCTGGCGGCCCGCCATGCCGAGGCGATCAACGATTCGCCCCTGGCGGCCCGCCTGCTGGAGCGCACCCTGAAGCATGCCCCGGACGATCCGGAGATCTTGCGGATGGCCCTGCATCAGATGCTGGCCGCCGGATACATGGGCCGGGCGGTGGCTATCGCCAAGCGCTATCTGGCCCTGCGACCGCAGAGCGTTTTCGCCGGCTTGACGGTCGCCGTCGATGATGTCGCGGCGGGGCGTCTCGACGACGGGGTGAAGGCCCTGAAGGCGATCCCCAACCGCGGGCTGGGCGGCTACGTGGTGCCCATGACGCTGGCCTGGACCCTGGCCGGCAAGAAAGAGGTCAGCGAGGCGTTCGATACCCTCGAGCCGTTCGGCAAGCGCCGGGGCCTCCAGTTCATCCACGATCTCCACGCCGCCCTCATCCATGACTTCGTCGGCAACACCGAAGAGGCCGGGCGGCTGTTCGAGAAGGTCGCCGGCGGAGAAAATCCCCATCTCCGGCTGGTCGAGCTCGCGGGTTCGTTTTACGAGCGCCACGGCCAGGCCGA
>Ga0224512_10002230_pt1 | contig 17924 bp, 13 predicted proteins | sample SF_May12_sed_USG_4_FD_169103 | JGI IMG/M metagenome (GOLD analysis project Ga0224512, IMG submission 169103) | Sediment microbial communities from San Francisco Bay, California, United States - SF_May12_sed_USGS_13 | ecosystem: Environmental > Aquatic > Marine > Sediment | place: USA... | reverse complement strand
GCGGCACGTAGATCGACTCGAGCAGCTCCGGGTGCTGGTCGAAGAACTGCGGGTGCGTGCGGAAAAACTGCTCGACTTCTTCTGCGGTCATGCGGCGGGTTGCCCTTGTCGTTCTAGAGTTCGATCGATCCTTCGAACACCGCCTGCGCGGGGCCCTTCATGCAGACCGGATTGTCGCCGCCCGCCCAAGCGATGGTCAACGCTCCGCCGCGCGTCTCGACGCGCGCCGGCGAGTCGAGAAGTCCGCGCGCGATGCCTGCCACCGCCGCGGCGCAGGCGCCGGTGCCGCAGGAAAGCGTCTCGCCAGCGCCGCGCTCCCAGACGCGCAGCTTTAGCGCGTGGCGATCCAGCACCTGCATGTAGCCGGCGTTCACGCGCTGCGGAAAGCGCGGGTGGTGCTCGATGAGCGGCCCTTGCGTCGCCACCGGCGCGGTATCGACGTCGGCGACCAGCTGCACGGCGTGCGGGTTGCCCATCGAGAGGATGGCGAGCTCGACGCGCTCGCCGCCGACTTCGAGCGGCTGCACGAGCGGCGACTCGCGAAGCGCCGGCCCCATGTCGACGCTCACTTCGCCGTCGTCTTCCAGCCGCGGCACGATGACGCCGGCAGGCGTCTCGACGCGGATTTCGCGCTTTCCCGTCAGGCCCCTCGCGTGCACGAACTTGACGAAGCAGCGGGCGCCGTTGCCGCACTGCTCGACCTCGCCGCCCTCGGCATTGAAGATGCGGTAGCGGAAATCGTTGGCGCTGTCCTGCGGGCTTTCGACCACCAGCAGCTGGTCGCAGCCGACGCCGAAATGCCGGTCGGCAAGGCGCCTGACCTGCTCGCGCCCGAGCGCGAACGGCGCGCGCGTGCAATCGAGCACGACGAAGTCGTTGCCCGCGCCCTGCATCTTGGCGAAGGCGATCAGAGGCAAGCGCGCAAGCTGCGGCAGACGTGCTGGATCTGCTCGTCCGTGAGCTGCGGGTAAATGGGAAGCGAGAGTACCTCGTGCGCCGCGGCCTCGGCGGCGGGCAGCGCGAGGCCACCGAACTCCTTCTCGAACACCGGCTGACGGTGCAGCGGGATCGGGTAATAGACGCCGCTCGCCACGCCGGCCGCGGCGAGCGCCTTTCGGGCGGCGTCGCGATTCGCGAGGCGCACGGTGAACTGGTGATAGACGTGGGCGCCGCGGCCGTGCGCCACGGGCAGCTGCAGCTTCGCGCCGGCGAGCAGCTCGCGGTAGCGCGCGGCGTGCTTTTGCCGCGCGGCGCTGAAGCGCGCGAGGTGCGGCAGCTTGGCGCGCAGCACCGCCGCTTGCAGCTCGTCGAGCCGGCTGTTGTAGCCGATCTCCTCGTGCAGGTAGGTATGCCGGCTGCCGTGGTGCCTGAGCATCCGCAGGCGCGTGTCGTGGCGCGCCTCGCGCGTGGTGACGAGGCCCGCGTCGCCGTAGGCGCCGAGGTTCTTCGTCGGGTAGAAGGAAAAGCAGCCGAAATCGCCCCAGGCGCCCGCCTGCGTGCCGTCCCAGTCGGCGGCGATCGCCTGCGCGCAGTCCTCGACCACGATGAGGCCTCGCCGCTTGCACAGCTCGGCGATCGCCGGCATCCCGGCGCACTGGCCGAACAGGTGCACCACGATCACGGCGCGCGTGCCCGGGGTGAGCGCGCGCTCAAGCGTCTCGGCGCTGAGGTTGTAGGTGCCCGGGTCGATGTCGGCGAACACGGGCGTGGCGCCGACGTAGGCGATCGCCTCCGCCGTGGCGATGAAAGTGAAGGCCGGGGTCACCACCTCGTCGCCGGGTCCCACGCCCGCGGCGCGCAGCGCAAGGTGCAGCGCATCCGTGCCGGAGTTGCAGGCCACTGCGTGCGGCACGCCGGCGAGCGCCGCGATTTCCTTTTCCAGCGCCGCGCCCTCCGGCCCGAGGACGAAGTGCCCCGAGACGAGCACGCGCTCGATCGCCGCGGCGATCTCGGCGCCGATCTCCGCCCATTCGGCCGCCAGGTCGAGCATCGGCACTTTCATGCCGACACCGCCCGGAAGCGCTCGAGCCGCGCGCGCACCAGGCGCCCGACTTCCAGCGCCAGCGCCAGCGCCCGGCGCCCGTCCTCGCCGCTCACCAGCGGCGCGCGGCCGCCGCGCACGGCGGCCACGAAATTCCCTATCTCGGCGCGCAGCTCGTCGCGATCGTCGTAGGTCGACTCGTCCTCGGCGATGGCGCCCTTGCGGTCGTCGCGCCGCACGATGCGCAGCCGTCCCGCCTGCAGGTCGGCCGAGGCATAGCCGTCGTGCTGGAAGACGCGCAGTTTCCTCACCGGCTGCTGGCTCACGCGGCTTGCCGACAGGTTGGCGACGCAGCCGTCGGCGAACTCGATGCGCACGTTGGCGATGTCGATGGAGTCGGTGAGCACCCGGAAACCGCAGGCGGAGATCTGCGCGATCTCGCTCTTCGCCAGCGCCAGAACCAGGTCGAGGTCGTGGATCATCAGGTCGAGCACGACGTCGACGTCGATGCCGCGCTGCTTGAAGCCCGAGAGGCGCTCGCAATCGATGAACAGCGGCTTGTCGAGCGCCGCGGCGAGCGCGCAAAACGCCGGATTGAAGCGCTGCAGGTGGCCTACAGCGAGCAGCGCGCGGCTCTTTTTCGCCGCCGCGATCAGCTGATCGGCCTGCGCCAGCGTGGTCGCGATCGGCTTTTCCACCAACACGTGCACCCCGGCCTCGAGGAACGGCAGCGCCGCGGCGTGATGATGTTCCGTGGGCACGGCGATCGACACCAGGTCGACCCCGCCCGCCAGCTCGCGCGGATCGACGAGCGCCTTGCAGCCGTGCTTCGCCGCGATGCTCTTCGCGCGCGCGGCATCGGCGTCGACCACCGCCACCAGGTCGACCCCAGGGGCGGCGGCGAGCTTCTCGGCGTGGAACTGGCCGAGGTAGCCAACGCCGACGACGGCCGCGCGCAGGTTCTTCTTCGTCACGATGCCCATTCTAGTCAGTAGAAGCGCGCCTCGCCCGGCGGGCGCGTCTTGAATCGCTTGTGCATCCACAGGTACTGCTCCGGGATCTCCTGCGCGACCTGCTCGATGTAGGCGTTCATGCGCCGCGTGTCGGCTTCGACGTCTTGGGTGGGAAAGTCCGCCCACGGCGGCTCGATCCGCACCACGTAGCCGCCGCCGCCGGGCTGCATGCGCGTCACGCACGGCAGCACCTTCGCGCTGGCCAGCCGTGCGATGCGCGACAGTCCCGGCACGGTGGCCGCGGCCACGCCGAAGAAGGGCACGAACACGGCGTCGCGCGGCCCGTAGTCCTGGTCGGGCAGGTAGTAGAACGGCCGGTGCTCGCGCATCATCGCCATGATCGGTACGCGCACGCCCTCCTGGCGCGAGACCTGGCGCTGGTCGCCGAAGCGCCCGCGCCCCAGTGCCAGCAGCCGCGCGAAGCGCGCGTCCTTGGGTCGCGAGTAGATGCCCACCATGTCGAGCTCGCAGGTGAGGCGCGTGAAGCCCGCGTCCATGCCGACGAAATGCGGGACGAAGAGGATCGCGGGACTGCCGCCGAGCGCGCGCAAGTGCTCCAGTCCCTCGACACGGATCAGGCGCTCGAGGCGCTCGCGCGGCGCCCACCACAGCAGGCCGCGCTCGACCAGGCTGCGGGTGAAGGCGCGCATGTGCGCGCGCGCCAGGCGCTCGCGCGCCGCGGGCGCCATGCCGGGAAAGCATTTCGCGAGGTTGATGCGCGTCACGTGGCGGCGCTCGGCGATCAGCCAGAAGAGCGCGGCACCGATGGCGTTGCCGATCGCCGCCTGCACGCCCAACGGCAGGAAGTGGATCAGCCACAGGAGGAAGATGGCGATGCGGCTCACGGCGGCGGCGCGTCCCGCGGGCGCTTGTAGCGGTTGTAGCCCCACAGGTACTGCGCCGGGCACTCGCGGATCGCGTCCTCCAGCGCGCGGTTCACGCGCCGAGCGGCGGTTTCGCCCGCGAGCGCCGCGGGCAGCGGCGTCACGCGCACCGCGTAGCCTTCGCCCTTCGGCAGGCGCCGGCCCATGACAAGAAAGGCGGCGACGTCGGCGCGCGCTGCGAGCTTGCCGGCGAGCGTCATGGTGTAGGCCGGGCGGCCGAAGAACTCGACCCACTCGCCTTCGCCGCGAGCGGGCACCTGGTCGGGAAGGATGCCGACCGCCTCGCGGCGCTTGAGCGCCGCGAGCAGCAGGCGTACGCCGCCCAGGTTGGCCGGGGCGAGCGTGACGTTCTTGCGCGCGCGCCCGGCTTCCATCATGCGCCGCAGGCGCTCCTTGTGCGCCGGGCGGTAGAGCGCGGTCAGCGGGCCGGTCTCGGCGACGACGTGCGCGGTGATTTCGAAGCAACCGAAGTGCGGCGTGAGGAACACCACGGCCTTGCCCGCGGCGCGCGCCACGGCCGCCGCCTCCAGCCCCTCGACGCGGCGCACGAGCGCCATCACCTCGGCGCGCGGCCGCAGCCAGAGTTTGGGCGCCTCGAACACCATGCGGCCCGCTTCGACGGCCGCGGCGCGCCGCGTCGCGGCGTCCGTGTAGCCCGCCTGCGCCAGGTTGGCGCGCAGCCGCCGACGGTAGGCCGGCGCGAGCTCCGCGAGCGCCCAGCCGATGACGCCACCCAACGCGTGCAGCACGCCGAGCGGCATGCGCGCCAGCAGGTGCATCATCTGATATCCTTGCAGCCGATTTTTTTCAGGCGACGGTCGAGCGATGAGCGATTATCTTTTTACTTCCGAATCGGTGTCCGAGGGCCATCCGGACAAGGTGGCGGACCAGATCTCGGACGCGGTCCTCGACGCGATTCTAAGCCAGGACCCCACCTCGCGCGTCGCCGCCGAGACCCTCGTCAAGGACAACCTGGTGGTGCTGGCCGGGGAGATCACCACCGGCGCCAAGGTCGACTACCAGAACGTCGTGCGCGCGACCATCAAGCGCATCGGCTATGACGATCCGAAGATCGGCTTCGACACCCACACCTGCACGGTGATCGTTGCCTACGGCGAGCAGTCCAAGGACATCGCGCAAGGCGTGAACCGCGAAGTGGACATGGACCAGGGCGCGGGCGACCAGGGCCTGATGTTCGGCTACGCCTGCGACGAGACGCCGAGCCTGATGCCGCTCCCCATCTACCTGTCGCACCGCCTGGTCGAACGCCAATCCGAATTGCGCCGCGACGGTCGTCTGCCGTGGCTGCGCCCCGACGCCAAGTCGCAGGTGACGGTGAAGTACGTGAACGGCAAGCCCGATGCGATCGACACCGTGGTGCTCTCCACCCAGCACGCGCCGGGCATGAAGCAGGACCAGATCAAGGAGGCGGTGATCGAGCAGATCATCAAGCCGGTGTTGCCGAAGAACCTGGTGAGGGGCAAGATCCAGTACCACGTCAACCCCACGGGCAGCTTCGAGATCGGCGGCCCGAAGGGCGACTGCGGCCTGACCGGCCGCAAGATCATCGTCGACACCTACGGCGGCTCGGCGCCGCACGGCGGCGGCGCGTTTTCCGGCAAGGACCCATCCAAGGTCGACCGCTCGGCGGCCTACGCCGTGCGGTACGTCGCCAAGAACATCGTCGCCGCGGGCCTCGCTTCGAAGTGCCTGGTGCAGGTTTCCTACGCCATCGGCGTCGCGCAGCCGACCAGCGTCATGGTCACCACCCAGGGCACCGGCAAGATCGCCGACGACAAGCTGGCGCAGCTGGTGCTGGCGAATTTCGACTTGAGGCCGCGCGGCATCATCAAGATGCTGGATCTCCTGCGGCCGATCTACGAGAAGACCGCCGCCTACGGCCACTTCGGCCGCGAGGAGCCCGAGTTCACCTGGGAAGCGACCGACAAGGCGCTCCTGCTCAAGCAGGCCGCGTAATCCGTACGGTGGGCCATCGGCCCACCCTACGCGGTGCCGCGCTTGGTCTCGAACTCGATACCGACCTTTTTCAGCAGGTCGATGGGCAACACGCCGCCGGCGCAGACGATGACGGCATCGTTCGGGATCTTCAGGAGGCGTTCGCCCTGACGTAGGTCGACCTCCACGGCGCCGATCCTCTCGACGCTGGAGCCGAGCAGCACCTGCAACCGGCCCTTGCCCGCGGCCGCGTCGAGCCGCTCCCGGTTCTTCGGCTTCACCCGGCTGAACGCGTCGCCGCGGTAGGACAGCGTGACCCGCGTGCCCGGCTCCGCCGCGAGCGCGAGCGCGGCCTCGAGAGCGCTGTCGCCCCCGCCGACGACCAGCACGCGCCGGTTGCGGTACTGCCGGGCATCGACGAGCCGGTAGACGACCTTCGCCTGCTCCTCGCCCGGCACGCCCAGCTTGCGCGGCGAGCCGCGCCGGCCCACCGCGAGCAGCACCGCGCGCGCGGCGTACGTGCCGCGCGTCGTCTTCACCATGAAGCGGCCATGCGCGCGCTCGATCGTTTCCATGCGCTCGTTGAAGCGGATCTTGAGGCCGGTCTTGCGCACCACGCCCTGCCAGAATTCCAGCAGCGCCTCCTTCGAAACCTCGTTGAATTTCGTCTTACCGATTAGCGGCAACTTCACCGGCGCGGTCATGGCGATCTTGCTCCGGGGGTAGTGGTATACCGACCCGCCCAGCGAATCTTCCTGCTCGAGCACGACGTACTTCAGTTTGTGCTGGATCGCGCCCAGCCCGGCCGAGATGCCCGCCGGCCCGGCGCCGACGATGACCGCGTCGAGATCCGCCCTGGCGCCTGCCATGCCCTTGATGGCGCTCATCGCCTGGCTGCCCTGCTCTGCGGCCTTGCGGATGAGGCCCATGCCGCCAAGCTCGCCGGCGATGAAGATGCCGGGAACGTTGGTCTCGAAGTTCGGCTTGACGTTGGGGATGTCGATGCCGCGGCGCTCGGTGCCGAAGACCAGCTTGATCGCGTCGAACGGACACGACGCGACGCACGCGCCGTGCCCGATGCATGAGGATGGATTCACCAGCTGCGCCTTGCCGTGGATGATGCCGATTGCGCTTTCGGGACACGCCGTGACGCATGCGCTCGAGCCGATGCAACGGTTGGGGTCGAAGACCGGGTGCAGCGACACCGGCTCAGCGAGGCCGGACTCGACCGACTCCTGCAGCTGGCCGACGTTGCGCGTATGCCTGCGCGCGTGCCGCAGGTAGTACACAACGAAAAAGAGCAGCAGCGGCACCGCGTAAAGAAGCAGTGCAGGCGCTTCCTTTGACATCTGAATCACGGACACGGGCGCCTCTTGTGAATTATGTCCTGCCGAAGGCAGGCAATGCGAACCGTTCGCATCTATCTTCCTTCACCCTGCCAAACTGACGCGGCAATACGGTCGCCTCGCGGCCACGCCTTGCGCGTCTACGTTTCGCTATGCGCCAATTACTGCAAAGTGCGGCTAAACCTTTTCTGACATGATTACTACCCACAACTCAAGTTAGCAAATTATTTCCATGCGGCCAATTCCATATATCACGCTGACCCTGGGGCGGCGCATCGTGACGCCGCACCCGGGGAGCGCTTGCCATGTCTGAGATAGTCGCGGCGCGTTCATCGATGGCGGGCGCGGCGCGTGGGCAATCGCAGGCTGGGCGCGGCGCTCGCGTGCAGTCCTGGCGCGAGCGGATCTTCCTCGCCGGCACCCTGGCGCTCATCGCCGCGGCGTGGCTGGTGAGCCGCTTCGTGAGCTACAAATCGGGCTCCACGCTGGGCTACAACCTGGGGCTCGCGGGCGGCGTGGGGCTGCTTTTCATCCTGCTATATCCGCTGCGCAAGCGCGTGCGTTTCCTGAGCGCGTGGGGCCAGACGAAGTCGTGGTTCGCAATGCATATGACCTGCGGCGTCCTGGCGCCGTTTCTCATCCTCCTGCATTCCAAGTTCCACATCGGCTCGATCAACGCGGGCGTTTCGCTCACCTGCATGCTGCTGGTCGCCACCAGCGGCTTCGTCGGCCGCTTCATCTACGTGCGCATCCACCATGGGCTGTACGGCACGCGCATGACGCTGGCGGAGCTGCAGGCGCAGGTCGGTTTCAATTCCGGCGAAGTGCGCTCGAAGCTGAGCTTCGCGCCGCGCGTCGAGCAATGGCTCAGGGAGTTCGAGGCGGCGGCCGTCGGGCGGCCGAAGAACGTGGTGCAGGGCATGTGGCGCTTTCTCACCCTCGGCGCGCGCGCGCGCTGGGTGCGCCGCCGCTGCACGCAGGAGTTCGCGCGCGTCTACCGCATGCACGCGCGCACGTTCAAATGGGACGCCGCGCGGCAGCAGCGCCACCTCGCCGGGGGCGCGGAACTCATCGCGGATTTTCTTGACGGCGCGCAGCGCGTGGCGCAATTCAGCCGCTACGAGCGCCTGTTCTCCCTGTGGCATGTCCTGCATGTACCGCTCCTGTGGATGATGGTGTTCAGCGCCATCGCCCACGTGGTTGCGGTGCACGCCTACTGACACGCCGCGCCGCTGAGTGCCCCCCGCCGATCCGTCATGCCCCGCGCGCGCCCGCCGTCATGGTCCATGGATGCGCCGCCTGCTGGCGGCATGCTGCGCGCTCGCGTCCAGCGCCGCCCTCGCCCAGACGCTGGAGAGCGTGCTCTCGCCGGGCCCGGTGATCCAGGGGCATGCCAAGGTCGAGAGCGAGTGCCGCAAATGCCATGTCAGGTTCAACCGCGACGCGCAGGACGGGCTGTGCCTCGACTGCCACAAGGAAACCGCCGCGGACGTCCGGCAGCACACGGGCCTGCACGGCCGCCTGCGGTCGAAGCCCTGCCGCGAGTGCCACACGGACCACAGGGGCCGCGACGCGAAGATCGCTCCCATCGACGAGCGCACGTTCGACCACAACCAGACCGACTTCGGGCTGCGCAGCGCGCACGCGGACCCGAAGACGCAATGCCGCAGCTGCCATGTGCCCGGCAAGAAATTCCGCGAGGCGCCCGGGCGCTGCAACGACTGCCACGCCAAGAAGGACGTGCACAAGGGGCGCCTCGGCGTTGCCTGCGCGAACTGCCACAGCGAGAGCAACTGGAAGGTGCCGCTGTTCGACCACAGCAAGACGCGCTTTGCGTTGCGCGGCAAGCACGAGCCGGTCAAGTGCGCAAAGTGCCACAAGAACGACCGCTTCAACGACGCGCCGGTCACGTGCATCGGCTGCCATCGCGCGGACGACAAGCACAAGGCGCGCTACGGCGAAAAGTGCCAGACCTGCCACAACGATCGCGACTGGAAAACGATCGACTTCGACCACGGCAAGGACACGCACTACGCGTTGCGCGGGCGGCATCGCGCGACGAAATGCGACGCCTGCCATACCGGGCACCTGTATCGCGACAAGCTGCAGTCGGGCTGCAACGCCTGTCACCTCAAGGACGACAAGCACAAGGGCACGCTCGGCGTGGCCTGCGGCGACTGCCACAGCGAGCGCGACTGGAAGGTCGGCCAGTTCGATCACCAGAAGACGCGCTTCCCGCTGCGCGGCAAGCACGACGCCATCAAGTGCGAGAGCTGCCACAAATCATCCGTATTCAAGGACGCGCCGGGCACCTGCATCGGCTGCCACAAGAAGGACGACAAGCACAAGGGCGCGCTCGGCGAGCCCTGCGGCAACTGCCACACCGAGCGCAACTGGAAGGAAAGCAAGTTCGACCACGCGAAAACCAAGTTCCAGCTGCTGCAGAGCCACGCGCGCGTGAAATGCGAGGCCTGCCATCGCGACCCCGAATACAAGCGCACGCCCAAGGACTGCTACGGCTGCCACAAGAAGGACGACAAGCACGAGGGTCAGGTGGGCACCAAGTGCGAGAGCTGCCATGACGCCGGCGACTGGAAGAAGGCGAAATTCGACCACGCGCGCTCGCGCTTCCCGCTGCTCGGCGCCCACCTCGTGGTGCCGTGCAAGAAGTGCCATGAAACGCCGCGCTACCGGGACGCGAAGCGCGATTGCCTCGGCTGCCACGAGCGCGACGACGTGCACAAGCGCCGCCTCGGCCCGGCCTGCGAGACCTGCCACAACGCGCGCTCCTGGAAGAGCTGGGACTTCAACCACGACCGCCAGACCAAGTACCCCCTGGATGGCGCGCACCTCAAGATCAGCTGCTACGCCTGCCACCGCCAGCCGGTGCAGCAGAAGGCCACGCTGCCGACGAGCTGCATCAGCTGTCACGCCGGCGAGGATGTCCACGACGGCACGTACGGCAAGCAGTGCGAGAAATGCCACGTGACTTCATCGTTCAAGCGGATCCGTCAGAAGCTTGGCTTGCGCGGAACGGCCGGCATGCTGGCCCACCGCTGGGAGCATTGATATGAGCCCGAATCTGTACCGCGGAATTGCGATGGTCCTCGCTTGCCTGGCAGTGCTCGCGGCGGGCCCCGTGCATGCGCAGGGCTCGAGCACGTTCGAGCACATCGGCACCGGCTTTCCGCTGACGGGCGCGCACCAGGCCGCGCGCTGCGAATCGTGCCACGTCAGGGGCGTCTTCAAAGGCACGCCGCGGCAATGCGCCTCCTGCCATACCGCAGGCCGCGGCTTCGAAGCGACGGTCATGCCGGCAACGCATGTGCCGGTGACGCAGTCCTGCGACGCCTGCCACAACACCGCGTCCTTCGCGGGCGCCCGCTTCAGCCACGTCGGCGTGCGGCCCGGATCCTGCTCGAGCTGCCACAACGGGATGCAGGCGCCCGGCAAGCCCTCGGGTCACGTCGCCACGACCGCGTCCTGCGACACGTGCCACCGCACCACCTCGTACGTGCCGGCGTTCTTCAATCACACCAATCTTGCAGTCGGCGGCTGCCTCAGCTGCCACGCGAGCACCAGGAAGCCCACGAACCACGTCGTCTCCAGTGCGTCCTGCGACAGCTGCCACCGCACGACCGCCTGGCTGCCGGCGACCTTCAGCCACACCGGCGTTGCCGCCGGCGGCTGTCTCACCTGCCACGCCAGCACGGTCAAGCCCTCCACCCACGTGCAGACGAGCGCCTCCTGCGACACCTGCCACCGCACCACCGCCTGGCTGCCGGCGACCATGAACCACACTGGCATCGCCGTCGGTAGTTGCCTGACTTGCCATGCCGGCACGCCCAAGCCCTCGACCCACGTGGTGACCAGCGCGTCCTGCGACAGCTGCCACCGCACGACCGCCTGGCTCCCGGCGACCTTCAGCCACATCGGCGTTGCCGTCGGCAGTTGCCTCACCTGCCACGCGAGCACGCCCAAGCCCACGAACCACGTGGTGACGAGCGCCTCCTGCGACACCTGCCACCGCACGACCGCCTGGCTCCCGGCGACCTTCAGCCACACCGGCGTCGCCGCCGGCAGTTGCCTCACCTGCCACGCGAGCACCATCAAGCCCACGACCCACATGCAGACCAGCAGGTCCTGCGACGCCTGCCACACGACCACCGCCTGGCTGCCGACGCGCACGTACTCGCACCTGTCGCCGTTCTACAAGCCGCACAATTCGGGGGTGACCTGCAGGAGCTGCCACTCGTCGAACACCGAGGCGGCCACCTGGTCGTTCGCCGCCTACAAGCCGGACTGCGCGGGTTGTCACGCCTCGCGCTTCAAGGCGGACTCGCACAAGAAGGTCGACTCCCCGCAGATCCTGTATACGGTGGCCGAGCTGAAGGATTGCTCGGGGAGCTGCCACACCTACACCAACAGCACGTTCACCACGATCTCGAGATCCAGATCCGGCCATCACCGGTCCACCGATGGAGGCTTCTGATCCCATGCTGAATAAGTCCAAAGAACCGATCGGATGCGCTGGCGGGTACTGACCGGAAGAATCGTCTTCCTCCTGTGCCTCCTGCCCGCGCTGCTGCCGGTTGCGGCGCGCGGGGAGGTGCTCGACGAGCTCGCCGTCTTCCCGGAGCGCGCCGACGCGGTGATCCGCCTCACGTTTTCCGGGCCGGTGCAGTACCTGCGGCACGAGGTTTTCGGCGATTCACTCGTCGAGCTGTATTTCCGGCCGCTGACGGCCGAACCCACGTCCTCCACTGAAGCGCGCCGCGTCCCGCCCACGGCATCGTTTCCCGGCGTCGAGGTGGTCTACCCGCAGCAGCCGCGCTCGCAGACGCGCAAGCTCACCCTGCGCCTGACGAGCCCGCTCAAGCTGCGCGTGCGCCCGGCCGATGATCACGCCATCGACTTCGTCGTCGCGGGCGCCGCCGCGCGCCTCGCGCCCGCGGGCGAGCCGCCCGCGGTGCCGGTGGCGCGCCCCGCGCCCGTGCCGCTGCCGCCGGCCCCGGTGGCTGCCCTGCCCCCACCGCCCGCGCCTGCTCCCGCGCCGGCGAAGCCCGCGGCGCCGGCGCCAGCCGCACCGGCCGAGACAGCGAGCGTGCGCTACATCATCCGGCTGGCGACGTTCCGCTCGCTCGAGGAGATGCAGCGCGCGAGCCCGGTGCCGGGCGAGTTCGCGAACAAGGAAGTGCAGATCGCGCAGGCGCAGCGCCAGGGCCGCAAGGAGTACGACCTGGTGCTCGGCTATTTCCCGAGCGCCGAGGCCGCGCGCGCGGCGCGCCAGCGCCTGCTGCAGCGCTATCCGCGCGCCGAGGTCGTCGATCTGGGCACGCCGGTGCCGGCGCTTGCTGCGGCGTCCAAGCCCGCGCCCGCGCCCGAAGCGACGCTCAAGCCCGCGCCAACGCCCGAAACGGCGCCCAAGCCAACGCCGGAAACGGCACTCGCGGCGGCGCCCAAGCCGACACCGGTGCCGGCGGCGCCGGCCCTGCCCCGCCCGACCGTGCCGAGCGCGCCGATCGCATCCACCGAGATCGAAGCGAGCGCCGCCGAACTGCTCGCCAGCGCGCGCTCGGCGCTCGAAGCGGGCAAGGACGACCCCGCGATCGACAGCCTGAACAAGCTGCTCCGGCTGCCGCCGAACAGCCTGTCGCGTGACGGGCAGGAGTTGATGGGCATTGCGCGCGAGCGCGCAGGTGACGTCGCCAAAGCGCGCGCCGAGTACGAGCTGTACCTCAAGCTCTATCCGGAGGGCGCGGGCGCGGCGCGCGTGCAAGCGCGTCTGGCGGCGCTGGCGGCGGTGCCGGTGACGACAGCAGCGGCGCGCCCGGCGCGCGCCCCCCAGCGCATCGTCACGGGCGCGCTGTCGCAGTACTACTACGGCGGGCGCACCAAGGTCGAAACGGCGTTCGATACGCCGACCACGGTGGACCGCTCGTCGTTCTCGGCGACCGACCAGTCGACGCTGGTCACGAACGCCGATCTCTCGGTGCGCAATCGCAGCGCGGAGGCCGATACGCGTTTCGTGTTCCGCGACACCAACAGCAAGGCCTTCCTCGAGAACCAGAAGAGCTACAACCGCCTGACGGCGGCCTATTACGATTACCGCGGCCTGCAGAACGGGTTCTCGACGCGCGTCGGCCGGCAATCCGGGCTCTCGGGCGGCCTGCCCGGGCGCTTCGACGGCGCCGTCGCCGGCTACGGCATCGCGCCGAAGTGGCGCGTGAACGCGGCGGCAGGCATGCCAGTGGAGTATCCGCAGCTCGACGCGGAGCGGTACTTCTGGAGCGCCAACCTCGAATACCAGAACCTGGCCGACGCCTGGAGCGGAAACTTCTACTACGTGCAGCAGAGCAGCGACGGGCTGCTCGACCGCCGCGCGGCGGGCACGGAAGTGCGCTATTTCAAGGGCGGCACGTCGCTGTTTTCCGTGCTCGACTACGACACGAGCTACAAGCAGTGGAACGTCACCATGGTGCAGGCGACCTACCAGACCGAGGGGCGCACCACCATCAACCTGCTCTACGACAAGCGCCGCGCGCCCACGCTCAGCACCACCAATTCGATCTTCGGCCAGGGCACGACCTCGCTCACGACGCTCCTGCAGACGTTCACCGAGGACCAGCTGCGCCAGCAGGCGCTCGACGTCACGGCGACGGCGACTCAGGGGCTCGTCGGCTTCACCACGCCCGTGGGCAAGAAATGGCAGCTCGGTGCCGATGCGCGCCTGACCAAGGTCGGCGCGCTGCCTTCGGTGGAGGTGAACGGTATCGTCATTCCCGCCCAGCCCGCCACCGGCGACATCTACAACTACAGCTTGCAGGCGATCGGCACCAACCTGTACTCGGAGCGCGACACGAGCGTCTACAACGTCACCTACCTCGACGGCCCGACGCAGACCGGCTACCAGCTCTCCTACAACAACCTCACGGCGCTGGGCGGCTGGACGCTCGAGCCGTCGTTGCGCTACTACACGCAGAAGGACACCCAGAACGTCGAGCTCAAGCGCTGGACGCCCACGCTGCGCATCACCTACCAGGTGGTCGCCAACGTCGCCCTGGAATCCGAATTCAGCCTCGAGAAAACCGTCACCGTCGGTCCCGGCTCGCGCGACGACACTACACGCGGGTTCTACTACCTGGGCTACCGCTGGAACTTCTGAGGGCGGCCGCGCGCGCCGCTCAGGCGAGGGCGATCAGCACCCCGAGGCAGGCGGCCACGACCGCCGTGGCAAAGAGCCGCCGCGGCAGGCGGTCCTGCCAGAGCCGCCTGAACACACCCACGCGCCGCGGCGGCAGCGTAAAGCGCTCGCGCTTGGCGCGCGCCGCCACCCGCTCGAGCGCCGTGTCGCTGTCGAATACGTGCGACAGCGGCAGGCGCGTTTCGCGCGCGATGGCGTTCGCCGCGGGCGCGACGGGCAGCTTGATCGCGCCGGGCTCCAGCCTCTGCGTTTGGGTCTTCTCGACGTCGCGCTCGCGCTCTCGCTCGCGCGACGGCGCGCGGCCGCGCATTTCCGCCAGGACGTCGCGCAGGTCCGCGGCCATCTCGTAGGCATCCTGGTAGCGCACCGCGGGGTCCTTCTTCAGCGCGCGCGCCAACACGAAGTCGAGCATCTGCGGCAGCTCCGGGTGCACGCGCGAGGGCGGCGCGGGCTCGGTGTTGGCGAGGCTGTGCGCGATCTGGTTCACGTCCTGGCCGGCGAACAGCGTGGCCTGCGTCAGCATCTCGTAGAGCACGGTGCCCAAGCTGAAGATGTCCGAGCGCTGGTCCACCGGCGAGCCGCCGATCTGCTCGGGCGACATGTAGCGCGGGGTGCCGAGGACCATGCCGGTGCTGGTCTTGTGCTCGGCGAAGCGCATGCGCGCGATGCCGAAGTCCATAATCTTCACCGCGCCGCGCTCGAGCAGCATGATGTTGCCGGGCTTGATGTCGCGGTGCACGACGCCGAACTCGTGCGCGAACCCGAGGCCGTCGGCCACCTGCAGCGCGATCTCCACGGCCTCCATCGGCGGCATCTCGCCCTGGCGCATGCGCGTGCGCAGGTCCTGGCCCTCGAGCAGCTCCATCGCCATGTAGGCGATGTCCTCCTCCTCGCCGTAGTCGAAGATGGTGACGATGTTGGGGTGCGTGAGCTTGCCCGCGGCCTTCGCTTCCAGCATGAAGCGCTTCTCGTAGGCCTTGCGGTCCTCGTCGGCGTAGCCGAGCGAGATGGTCTTCAGGGCCACGACCCGGTCGAGCGAAGGGTCCTCGGCGCGGTAGACGACGCCCATGGCGCCGTGTCCGAGCTCGTCCAGGATCTTGTAGCGGCCGATGCGATTGTCTTTTTTCTTCGCCATCTACCTGCCCTTGCGTTTCGCGGGCGGCGGCGGCGGCGCGGGCGGCGGCTCGCCGCGCAGCCTGTGCACCACCTGCATCGCCCGATCGGCCACGCGCCCGGAGTACTGGTCGAAGCCCTCGATCGAGATGCGCTGCGCGAAGCCCGCGCCGACCAGGGCGGCGAACGCGACGAAGGTCGCCGCCACGTAGCGCGCGTTGCGGTTCGCCGCGCCGCGCGCGTCGGGACGGTAGAGCTCGTGCGCGCGCAGGCTGGCGTCGGTGTGCGTGCCCGCGCCGGCGAGCGCGGCCTCGGCGCCGGGCGCCGCGTCCTCCAGCGCCTGGCGGAAATCCCGGGTCAGCAGCAGCTTTTGCGGCCCGGCGAGCTCGGCGATCGCCGCGGCCACGGCGATGCCGTCGCCGAGCAGCCCCTCGTTCTTGCCCTTGCCCGATTGCTTGACGGCGCCGTGGTTGATGCCGATGGACAGCGGCAGCCCCACCGCCCCCGCGGCGAGGGTGCGCTCGGCGAGCGCGAGCGCGGTGCGCGGGTCATCCAGCACCACGAGCACGATGCCGTCGGCGGCGTCGAGCACGATGCGCGCGTTCTCCTGAAGCTGCGGCAGCACCACCGCCAGGACCGCCTCGAGCTGCGCCCTGAGGCGCGTCTGCTCCACCACGGGCCGGCGGCCGAAGTCGTGGATCTTGAGGAAGACGACGCTCGCGAAAACCGACGGCTGGATCTGCACCTTTGCCATGCCGTCAATTTACCGGTTTTGCGCTATGCCCACATATCCCGCAGTCTGGCGGCGACGTCGACGGCGGGACTTTCCGCCCCCGGTTTCGCAAAAGCCTCGGCTTCGCCGTAGACGATGGGCTCGAGGCAGGCCATCACCGCCTTCGTCAGGAAGCGGCTTTTCGCGCCGTAGACGTGGCGATCGCCCATTCGCGATTGTTGCGTCACGTAGTACTTGAGCGGCGCGATGAGATCGAGCTTTGTTGTCGCGCGCGTCATGGCGACGTAGAGGAGGCGCCGCTCCTCTTCGATCTGCCCGGGCTTGCCGGTCGAGAATTCGTTCGGAAAGTTGCCGTCGGTGACATTCAGCAGGTACACGGCTTCCCACTCCTGGCCTTTCGCCGAGTGCACGGTGGACAGGATGAGGTAATCCTCGTCGAGGGTGGGCTCGCCCGCGAGGTCGGAGCTGGCCGAGGGCGGATCGAGCGCGAGCTCGGTGAGGAAGGATTCGCGCGTGCCGTAGGTCTGCGCGATCCGTTCCAGCTGCAGGAGGTCGCCGGCGCGCACTTCGGGCGCATCGTAGCGGCGCTCCATCAGCGGCGCGTACCACTCGCGCACGCGCTGCATCTGGCCGGACCAGGGCGTTGCCGGGTCGGCGAGGCCGTGAACGAGGCCGTCGAATTCCCTCGACGCCGTCTTCAGCGCCGTCCACTGGTGGCTCGAGGCCTCGAACGCCGTCCATGCGCGCTCGGCGCCTTTCGGGCCTACGCCCGGCAATAGTTGTAATGAGCGCCAGGCGGCGACGCGGTTCTTCGGGTTGTCCGCCCACCGCAGCACCGCGAGCGCGTCCTTGACGTGCGCCGCCTCGAGGAATTTCAGGCCGCCGTACTTCACGTAGGGGATGTTCCTTCTCACGAGCTCGAGCTCGAGCACGTCCGAGTGGTGCGACGAACGGAAAAGAACCGCCTGGCGCTTGAGATCGGTGCCTTCTTCGCGCGCTTCCAGCACGCGCGTCACCACGTACTGCGCCTGCGCCGCGTCGTCCGCTACCGTGACGTGGCGCGGCTTCAGGCCCTCGCCTTTGGTTGAATGCAGCTCCTTCTGGTATTGGCGGTCGGCTTCGTGCATCAGCGCATTCGCCGCATCGAGCACGGGCTGCGTGGAGCGGTAGTTCTCTTCCAGCGTCACCACGCTGGCGCCAAAGCGTTGTTCGAACGACAGAATGTTGTCGACCGTCGCCGCGCGAAACGAATAGATCGACTGCGCGTCGTCGCCCACCACCGTGAGGCCTTTGCCGTCCGGCCGCAGGCGCGCGAGGATCTCGGCCTGCAGGACGTTGGTGTCCTGGTACTCGTCGACCAGCACGTGGTCCCATGCCTGGCCGATGTCGCCTGCCAGCGCGGCGTCCTGCATCATCGTGTGCCAGTAAAGAAGGAGGTCGTCGTAGTCGAGCGCCTGGTTGGCGAGCTTTCTTTCGACGTAGGCGGCGAACAGTTTCTTCAATTCGTCTTCCCACTCCGCGCACCAGGGAAAGGCGTCCTTGAGCGAATTCTCCAGCGTGCCCTGCGTGTTGACGCGGTGCGAGTAGATGGCGACGCAGGTGTCTTTCCTGGGGAAGCGCCTCTCGGTCTTCGAGAAGCCGAGCTCGTGCCTGACCACGTCCATCAGGTCCGCCGCGTCGCCGCGATCGAGGAC
>Ga0224512_10002228_pt1 | contig 17934 bp, 17 predicted proteins | sample SF_May12_sed_USG_4_FD_169103 | JGI IMG/M metagenome (GOLD analysis project Ga0224512, IMG submission 169103) | Sediment microbial communities from San Francisco Bay, California, United States - SF_May12_sed_USGS_13 | ecosystem: Environmental > Aquatic > Marine > Sediment | place: USA... | reverse complement strand
CAGCCCGGATAATAGTAATACTTCGCCGCTTTATTCAGTCCGAAAGCAATATCATTGTAGGGTCCGATCCACTCGGTCGCGTCGATTGCACCCGTTTGCAGCGCCGTGAAAATCTCCGAGCCCGGCAGGGTGACCGGTGTTCCGCCGGCACGGCGCAAAACCTCGCCGCCAATACCCGGAATACGCATCTTGAGGCCTTTGAGGTCGTCAACCGAATTGATTTCCTTGTTGAACCAGCCGCCCATCTGCGTGCCGGTGTTGCCGGCCGGAAACGGCACGAGGTCGAAGGGCTCATAAAGCTCGCGCCACAGCTCGAGTCCGCCGCCTTTGTAAAGCCAGGCGTTCATTTCGAGATTGTTCATGCCGAACGGTATCGCAGTGAAATATTGCGCGGCGTCGACCTTGCCCTTGTGATAGTAGGCCGCCCCGTGCCCCATCTCGACCGTGCCGCGACTCACGGCGTCGAATACCTCGAACGCGGGAACGAGTTCGCCGCCGGCGTAGATCTTGATTTTGATGCGACCGCCCGATGCCGCCTCGATTCGAGTGCCGACCGATTCCGCGCCGACGCCGATACCCGGAAACTTCGGCGGCCAGGACGTGACCATGGACCAGGAAAAGGACTGCGGTGCGGGGCTGCCGTCGCCGCTGCAATCGGCCTCCTGCTTGGCGCAGGCAACCACTCCCGCCGCCACGGCCATGCCGCCTAAAAACTGTCGTCGCTTCATCGCTTTTTCCGCGTGGTGGACATAGGCGGGTAAGTGTATTGGCCGGCGCGTGTCTTGCCAAACGCACCCTTGACCGCAGCCCTGGCGCGTTCGGCGGAGCGGGCGAGCGTTCGATTACTGGCTGATGTTTTCACTCCTTGCCTCCTACCCGGACTCAGGCGTTACCCTGTCGTGACAATTGGCGGTTATTTCCCACGAAATACGAGATTTTACGCTTGTGGTGAGATGTGTTTTCCACTTTGCAGATTATCAGGTTCATGTGGTTTTATAGTTGCAAAAATCCGGTATTTGTTAGCTATTAGTGGGAGTATTTATCAAAAAAGGCCCCGATCCTGAGACCGGGGCCCACCCTTCCCTGGTCCGACGCGGCGGCTGCAGTGCGGGAATCCGCCCTCCATGGCCCGATTCCGCGGCGGGTTTCACCGTGAGCGCTACGGAGAACCCCACCCACCGGCCGGTACACAGAGCTTGGCACCGGCGGGTTAGCCATCTGGCTATTCGTAACTCGTTAATGCATTAATAAAGACCCCGATACATGGAAAATTCGCGGAACACCCCAGAAATGATTGGTCTATTGCAACGAGTAACGCGCGCAAGCGTTGCTGTCGGCGATGCGACGATCGCCGAGATCGGGCCCGGCTTGCTCGTCCTCGTTGGGGTACAACGCGACGACACCGAGCACAGCGTCGTGCGCCTTGCGGAGCGAATCCTGACCTATCGGGTATTCCCGGACGACACAGGACGCATGAATCGCAGCCTATTGGATGCCGGCCTGGGGCTGCTCCTCGTGCCCCAGTTCACGCTCGCGGCCGACACCAGGAAAGGCCGGCGCGCGAGTTTTACGACCGCCGCAGCCCCTGAGGCGGGCCAGGCCTTTTTCGAGCGGCTCGCTGGCGCCTGCCGAGATCGGCTCGGGCGTGTTGAAACAGGGCAATTCGGCGCCAGTATGCAGGTGAGTCTGGTCAATGATGGCCCGGTCACGTTCTGGCTCGAGTCCTGAGCGCGGCGCCTACGGCTGTGACGCTGACACGGTATTGTTGTAGCGGCAGATGTATCATGAAACTATCGCGCCCGGCCAAGACCCGGCGATTAATATTAGTGGAGTAGCAGGGGGCAGTGCCCCAGGAGTGTAAAGATGTTATCCAACATCGGCCCGGTTCAGTTATTGATCGTGCTCGTCATTGTGCTTGCGATCTTCGGCACCAAACGGCTGCGTACGCTGGGCTCGGACCTCGGCAGCGCCGTCAAAGGATTCCGGTCGGCGGTCAATGAAGCCGAGCAAACCACCGAACAGATCAGCGATTCGGCAAAAAAGGATGCCGATTTCGACACGACGCCGGTTGAAGAGACCCGCAAAGAAAACAATTCCTGAGTCATAGTCGCATGTCGGGAATCGGTTTTTCGGAACTCATTATTTTGTTCCTGATCGGGCTCATCGTGCTTGGGCCGCAACGTCTGCCGCGCGTCGCCAGTCAGCTCGGCACCTGGCTCGGTCAGGCTCGACGCATGACCCGCGTGATGAGGCGCCAGCTGGAGGACGAGCTGAATCTTGAAAAGGAACTGAACATCAGACCACCACCGAGGCCAGCTCGGCCCGCCGACGACAGCTATTCGCCCAATTACGCGGCAAAACACGAAACAGCAGACGCCGACTCTCCGACGGTCGAGACTGAAGTCAATAACGCCGCAGAGGATATAGCCGAAGAGAAAGGTGCGTGAGCGACGACACGATCCACGAAGAAGATCTCGCCGAGGGCACGCTACTGTCGCATCTTGTCGAATTGCGCAGTCGGCTCCTGAGAACCGCGGCCGCGGTTGTCGTCGTGTTCGTCGTACTGTTGCCTTTTTCGCGGCAGATTTTCGGGTTCGTATCTGAGCCGCTGCGTGCCGTTTTGCCCGGTAACCAGATGATTGCAACCGCCGTCGCATCACCGTTACTCACACCTTTCAAACTGACTTTTTTCGTGGCGCTCTTTGTCGCAATGCCCGTCGTTCTGTATCAGACCTGGGCGTTTGTGGCGCCGGGGTTATACAGGAGAGAAAAACGTTTTGCGATGCCACTGCTGGCATCGAGCATTCTGTTGTTCTATCTCGGTGTCGCATTTGCCTACTTCGTGGTGTTTCCGCTGATCTTCGGATTTTTCACGGCGGTCGCACCCGACGGTGTCGAGGTAATGACCGATATATCGCAGTATCTAGACTTTATTACGATGCTAGTGCTCGCGTTCGGCCTTGCGTTCGAGGTGCCGGTGGCGACCGTGCTGCTTGTATGGACCGGACTCACGAACATACAAAAGCTCGGCAAAGCACGCCCGTATGTATTTCTCACGGCATTCGTCGTCGGCATGCTGCTGACGCCGCCGGACTTCATCAGCCAGACTTTGCTCGCGGTACCCGTGTACATGCTCTATGAGGTGGGTATCCTGATGGCGCGTGTGTTTACCCGAAAGCCGGCGCAAGCCGACGAGGGGCCTGTAACTACCGATAGCTGATTGGCTTGAATCCCGGGTAATGCTACGAGGCGGGTAGAATATAACGGCAGATATGGTGTTTAATTCCGAATTCTGACCGCTGCAAACAAATCCAGAAACGGTATGCGGCAGCACTTAACCGCGTGTTGAACAATCCGGTTTTTGGACCGGTATTGTAATGTTGACAAAGACCCCGAATGGCTTTTTTCAACAAACTACCAGGGGATAGTCCATGAGTGACTCCGTCGCCACTACAGCGGAAGACTGGTCGCATGACGCCGAGTTTCTCGGGCACCCGGTTGGTCTCTACGTGTGTTTTACAACCGAACTTTGGGAGCGGTTTTCATTCTATGGAATGAAATACCTGCTGCTTCTGTACTTGACAAAGTATCACCTGTTTACCGACGAAGCCGGACTCGACGTCCTCGGCGCTTATGCCGGTCTCGTGTATGCCTTGCCAGTAATCGGCGGCCTGATTGCCGATCGTTATCTCGGCATGAGAAAGTCCGTGCTGTTTGGCGGCATATTGTTATCGCTCGGTCACCTGCTCATGGCTGTCGAAGGCCACCAGGCTATCAACTATCCGGCCGGCACGGTTTTGACTGAAAATCTGACGCTCGCGAGCGGCGAATTGCTCGTCGCCGGAACCGTGCTTGTCGAGGGCATCATGTTCCGCGATACGGCAGCACTCAATGTCTTCTATTTCGCGCTCGCGTTGATCGTCATGGGTGTCGGTTATCTGAAGCCGAACATATCGACAATAGTCGGCAAGCTGTATCCACAAGACGACGCACGTCGTGACTCCGGCTTCACGATCTTCTACATGGGCATCAACATCGGCTCCTTCACGGCAACCCTGTTGTGCGGCTGGCTCGGCGAAACTTTCGGCTGGAAATACGGATTCGGCGCAGCCGGCATCGGCATGATTTTCGGTCTATGCACGTTCATGTACGGCCAGAAGTATCTCCTGGGACACGCTGAGCCGTCCGATTCCGACAGGCTCAGACAAAAAGTCCTGGGCCCCATATCCAGAGAATGGTCGATCTATCTGCTGAGCCTGCCCGTGCTCGGCCTCATCTGGCTGCTCGTGCAACACGAGCCCGTCGTGCTGCTGACACAGAACGTGTTCCTGATTATCTCGATTGTCGGCATCATCCTTTACTCGATGGTTTACCGAAAAGCGGCGGGCACCAATACAGCTGCGTATGCGTTCGCTGCGATCGCTGTCCTGATTGGCCTGTATGCGGCCGGCGCGAACCTCGGATTTCTGCCAGGTGGCGCAAAGCTGATCGAGTATGCAGTCTATGCGGCGATCGCAGTCATTATCGGCTTCGTTATCTACGGTTTTCGCACTCACAACTCCGACGAATTCGGTCGTACGGTCGTGCTGATGGTGCTGATTCTCTCGACCGTGGTCTTCTGGGCACTGTTCGAACAATCGGCAGGCTCAATGACGCTATTCGCCGATCGTGTCGTCGACCGGGAAGCATTCGGTATTACCTTTACGGCCGCGCAGTTCGGCTCGCTGAATGCGGGCTTCATAATGCTGCTTGCGATTCCGTTCGCATCGCTGTGGATCTGGCTCGCAAAACACGAACTCGAACCACGGACCCCCGTCAAGTTCGCGCTCGGCATCATACAGGCTGGACTCGGCTTCGGCGCACTCGTGCTTGGCGCCCAGTTTCCGGATCAATCCGGAAAGGTTGCGACGATCTGGCTGGTACTCGCGTATTTGCTGCATACAACGGGCGAGCTGTGCCTGTCGCCGGTCGGGCTGTCTGCCGTGACCAAGCTTTCGATCGGTCGCGTCGTCGGCGTCAGCATGGGCACCTGGTTCCTGGCGACGGCACTATCCGAAACGGTGGCCACCCGCATCGGCAAACTGGCGGCCATTACGACAGAAGCCGGAGAGACCGCTGACGTTGCCGAAGCGGTTACGACCTATACGCAGTTGTTCGAGTTCCTCATGTACCTCGGCGTAGGTGTCGGCGTATTCATGCTGCTGATATCACCGATATTGCGCCGCGGGATGCACGGCGTCCATTAACTGTATGCGTAGAGTCCAGGCCACACTCTCGCCGGATTTCGGAAATCCGCTTGCCGGCAGCGGACCGTGACGGTACGCGTCGGGGGTATCACGCAATTTGCGAATTTTCGTAACAAGACCTGAATGTCATTTGCACTATCACCTGCGGTTTTTCCGGGCGCCTAAACAGGACGGGCCGGTTCTGATTCAGTAAACTCCGAAGCTTCTCCCGGGAGCGAAGCCGATGGCCGAAGAAAAAAAAGAAATGAAGGAAAGTCTGAGCTCGCGCATGCTTGCCTCGGTCGAACGCATCGGCAACAGACTACCCGATCCGGCGGTGCTGTTCATCGCGCTCCTGTTCATCGTCTGGTTGTTGTCCTGGCTGTTGTCCTACGTCAGTTTCGAAATCATCGACCCGCGCACCCGTGAGCCGCTCATAATCAATAACCTGTTGGCGGGTCGGGCGATTACCGAGTTCCTGTCGGTCATGGTGACGAACTTTTCGCACTTCCATCCGCTCGGCGTCGTGCTCGTAGCGATGCTCGGCATCGGCGTCGCGGAACACACCGGGTTCATCACCTCGGGACTGCGCGCCTTGCTCGGCGTCACGGCCAAATGGCTGTTGACGCCGATGGTTGTTCTCGTCGGCATCGTCAGTCACTCGGCCGTGGACGCCGGCTACGTCCTCGTCATTCCCCTGGGTGGAGTGATCTTCTATGCGGCGGGGCGCCATCCGTTAGCCGGCATCGCTGCGGCATTTGCCGGCGTTTCGGGAGGCTTTTCCGCGAACTTCGTGCCGTCGTCCCTGGATCCTCTGCTGCAGGGCCTGTCGCAGGCGGGTGCGCAGATCCTGGATCCGGACATCGTACTCAATCCGCTCAATAACTATTTCTTCACGACAGCGTCGTCGCTTCTCATCATCGGCTTCGGCTGGTATCTGACCGAAAAAGTCGTCGAGCCACGCCTGCAGCACATCGAACTCGATGGCGACCCCGAAGGCCTGCCGGAAGTGCATGACCTGAAACCCGCGGAACGCCGAGGTCTCCGACACGCGCTGATCGGTATGCTGATCGGCATCGTGCTGTTGATTGTCACCGCGTTTCCATCCGGATCGCCATGGCGCGATTCCACGGGCGATCTCACGACGGGCGCGGCACCGATGATGCGCTCTATTGTTGCGCTGATTTTTCTGCTGTTCCTGATACCTGGCGTCGTTTACGGCGTATCCGCGGGCACGATCAAAAGTTCCAAAGACGTGATCGAGGGTATGACGAAATCGATGCACACCATGGCGTACTACCTCGTCATCATGTTCTTCATAGCGCAATTCGTGTATGCCTTCGGCCAGTCCAACCTCGGTGTGCTGCTTGCGCTACAGGGTGCAGCAGGCCTCAAGGCGCTGGCAATGCCGGCGGCTATCACGATCGTCGGCATCGTACTGCTGACCGCCTTCGTCAACATCTTCGTAGGTTCAGCCAGCGGCAAATGGGGACTGCTTGCGCCGATATTCGTGCCGATGCTGATGCAGCTCGGCATATCGCCCGATCTGACGCAGGCCGCGTACCGCGTCGGAGATTCGAGCACGAATATCATCACCCCGCTGATGCCGTACTTCCCGCTCGTCGTCGTCTATTGCCAACGCTACGTGAAAAGCACGGGCATCGGCACCGTTACGGCAATGATGCTGCCGTACTCGTTGACGTTCCTGGTTACCTGGACGATATTCCTGCTAATTTATTACGCAATTGGCCTGCCTCTCGGCATTCAGGCCAGCTATACCTATCCGTAACGAGGCACGTTACATGCAAGACTTCGAAAAACTCGGTGCATTTTATCTCGGCAAGCGCTTTGACATGGAGGCGGACAAACTCACGGACGAGCTCGTTCTTTACGACGCCAAGGATTTGACTACGCACGCCGTCATCATCGGCATGACCGGATCGGGCAAGACCGGTCTCGGTATCGGCATACTGGAAGAGGCGGCGCTCGATCACATTCCCGTGATCGCGATCGATCCGAAGGGCGATATGGGCAATCTGTTGCTGACGTTTCCGAAACTCGAGGCCGAGGATTTTCTGCCCTGGATCAACCAGCGCGCTGCGACTGATAATGGCAAGACCGCGGCCGAGTTCGCGGCGGCCCAGGCCGCGCTTTGGAAAAAGGGTCTCGGTGAATGGGGCCAGACCGGTGAGCGCATCGCTGCGCTCCGCAATAGTGCCGATCTTGCGATCTACACGCCGGGCAGCAACTCCGGCCTGCCGGTATCCGTGCTGCAGTCTTTTGCCGCGCCCGATGCCGCGCTCATCGACGACGTCGACCTGTATCGGGAGCGTGTGCAGGCAACCGCTACGGGCATTCTCACGCTGCTCGATATCGATGCCGATCCCGTCGCGAGTCGGGAGCACATCCTGATTTCGCAGCTGCTGGATCTCGCCTGGCGCGAAGGTCGAAACCTCGACATCGCGAGCCTCATCGCCGAGATTCAGAATCCGCCGATTCAGACGATCGGTGTCATGACGCTCGACTCGTTCTTCCCGGCCAGGGACCGCTTCGCGCTCGCGATGCGGCTGAATAACCTGCTCGCGGCACCGGGCTTCGAGGCGTGGATGGAGGGCGAGCCGCTAAATGCGAAAAGCCTGCTATACACGAGCGAGGGAAAACCGCGCATTTCGATAATGTCGATCGCGCATCTCGACGACCCGCAGCGGATGTTCTTCGTCTCGATGCTGCTCAATGAGCTCATCGCCTGGATGCGGGCGCAGCAGGGCACCTCGAGCCTGCGCGCCATTCTGTACATGGACGAGATCTTCGGCTACATGCCCCCGGTCGCGAACCCGCCGTCGAAAACCCTGTTCCTGACGCTTTTGAAACAGGCGCGCGCCTACGGCCTCGGCCTCGTGCTCGCGACTCAAAATCCCGTCGATCTCGATTACAAGGGACTGTCGAACACCGGCACCTGGTTCATCGGCCGGCTGCAGACCGAACGAGACAAGGCCAGGGTCATGGAAGGTCTCGAGGGCGCAAGTCAGGGCGGAGAGTTCGACAAGCAGAAGATGGAGCGAACCCTCGCCGGCCTGGGTAAGCGCCGGTTCCTGCTGCATAACGTCCACGAAGACGAGGCCGTCGTCTTCAACACGCGCTGGGCGATGTCGTATCTCACCGGCCCGCTGACGCGCGATCACATCAAGGCGTTGATGTCAGAGACCAAATCGGCGCTGGAAGCCGTGCCTGCTGCTACCCGACCAAAGCAGAACAGCAGCGCGAGCGCACCGGCTTTGCCGCCGTCGGTCGAACAATATTTTGTGCCCGGCGACGACGAGAACCTCGTTTATCATCCGGTTCTGATTGCGGCGGCTGACATCGCATTCAGCAGCGCTACGCACAAAGTCGATGACAGGCGCCAGCGCCTGTTCACCGTGGAATTCGATGAGGGGCCGGTCAGCATCGACTGGGACAACGGCGAGCCGCTCGAACTGTCGATCGATGATCTCGACAAGTCCGGCAGATCCGGAGCCGAATACGCCGACTGTCCCGCCTGTGCCGCCGACGTCAAAGCCTATACAGCCTGGAGCAAGGACTTCAAGCGCTGGCTCCGGCAGAACGAGACCGTGACGCTTTATCGCAGTAAACGGTTCCGTGTGTCGTCCGAGCCCGGCGAGACCGAAGGGGATTTCCGCGCCCGCCTGCAAACGGTCGCGAACGAAACGCGTGACCAGGAAGTCGCGAAGCTTCGTAAACGTTATGCGAGCAAGGTGACGACACTCGAGAATCGACTGTTACGCGCAGAGCAGGCGATCGAGCGAGAGAAAGGCCAGTCGACGAAAAAGAAACTCGATACGGCGATCTCGTTTGGCACCGCGGTGCTCGGTGCAGTGCTGGGCCGCAAGCGTCTGTCGACCAGCACGGCGACCCGGATCGGTAGCGCAATCAAGACCGCCGGCAGTGCGCGTAAGGAAGCTGAAGACATTGAGCGCGCGGAACAGACGGCCGAAAAAGTCAAAGCCGAACTCGAAGAACTGAATGCAGGACTGGAGAAAGAGGTAGCCGAACTCGACACGGCATTCGATGCCCAGTCAGAGGATCTCGACGAAATCGTCGTGCGGGCGAAGAGCACCGATATCCACGTGCCGCTGATCGGGCTCGGCTGGTTGCCGTATCAGGCTGACGACAAGGGCCGACTACGACCTGTCTGGAGTTAATGGGGACATTCCTGATCTAATGCATCGTTACGATAATTCAGGAATGTCCGCTAATCACCAACGCAGGTGCCAGCATATGCCTTATCGATGCCGGCATTCCCGAGCTGGCATTCGTTGTCATAACTAATGCCGTCCATGCCACAGACCGGCGCATAGACGTTCGGGCAGTTGCGGCCCTGGCCCTCACACACACCCGCGTAATCGATACGGATCCCGCGGCGTTCGGCCTGACAGGCATTGCCATAGGTCGTGCCGTCGGCGCCGCATACCGGCACGAATATACTCGGGCACGGGCGAACACCGCAGATACCTTCGGTAAACGAGTCGACTCCGGACGAGTCCGCATGGCATGCGTTGTCGTAGGTCTTGCTGTCGCTACCGCAGACCGGCGCAAACACGGGCGGGCAGTTGTCGAAGTCGCACAAGCCCTTGCGCTGCACGGGGACCCGGTCGGCTTCTGCCTCACAACGATTCTCGTACGTGCGCCCGTTCATGCCGCACACGGGATCGTAGGTACCGGGGCAACCACTCGCGGTACACGCACCCAGGCCGGCTATCTCGACGCCCGACTGTTGCGCGAAGCACTCGTTGATATAAGTGTTGCCGTCGACACCGCAGACGGGATCGAGATCCTGACTGCATTCTGAGTTGCTGATCGGGCAGATTCCCTGACTCGCGACCGCAACTCCGGCGACTCTTGCAACACAATCATTGCTGTAGGTCTTACCGTCCACGCCGCAGACCGGGTCGTACTGCATCGTGCACGCGGTATCCTTGCTCTGTGCAACCCGAACGTCGACGTTGCTATCCGCGAACAGCTGCGTCACGTCGATGTCACCCGCGTGCGCCGTCGTGACCATCAGCAGGGCAGAGAGCGATACCAGCCAATGCCGTCGTGTACCGGCAAGGTATTGTGTCGTTCGGGTGTATTGTTCGTCCATATTCGAGCTTAGAGCCTGCCGATCGGATCGGGTTCATCTAATTTTGGCGGTTCCCCAGTAGTTGTATGTAAAAATCCTGAGGCCGGGAATGTACATTCTGCTGTCCTCGACGATCGTGAATCCCGCCGAATCAATGATGTGGGGTATATCGCGGTTAAGGTTACAGCCGCCACCGATCTTGCTCCACGCCGGATTGACGCGCTCCTGCCAGCGGCGCACATTAACGTCGGGCGCCAGGCCATGCTCGCAGAACAACAGACGGCCATGCGGCTTGAGTACCCGGCTCATGCCCTCCAGCGCGACTCGAACTGACGGTATGGTGCACAAGGTATAGGTCACGAGCACCGTGTCTACGCTGTTTTTATCCAGCGGGATGTCTTCACCGGGCAAATCGATGAGTTCGACGTCAATGGTTGATTCTGCGATACGTTTTGCGGCCAGCCGGCGCATGCCCTCGGACGGCTCGAGACCCCAGACTTTTCTGATCTTTTTCGTATCGTAATACGGCAAATTCAGGCCGCTGCCGAATCCGATCTCGAGCACATCGCCGGTGGCCGCAGGCACGATTTTCTGCCGCTGTTTGCGTATTGGCTTGCCGCCGCAGGCCAGATTGATCAGATGCGGCAGAACGCGATCGTCATACCAGCCCATCGCGGTGCCCGCCTAGTGGCTCGCATTGACCCGCCGCAAAGACGGCGCGCTTGCACGCTGCCATGCGGCGGAATGCCCGAGCAGTTCGTCGATCGAAACGAGTTCGATACCCTCGGCGCGGAGCCCGGGAAGCTCACGCTCCAGCAGTTCGAGTGTTGCCGGGTACGGGTGGCCGATACCGACGGCTGCGCCTTGCCGGCGCGCCAGTGTCTTGAGCCGCTCGAACTCGTGGCGCACGGCATCGGCTGCGGGATCATGATCCAGAAACACGTCTCTCTTTGCGGCACGTATGCCTGCTTCCCTGGCAATCTTCAGCGCAACGCTTTCGACGGTCGTATAGCTGTCAACAAAAAACAAACCGTCTCGTGCGCGGATCTCTTCCATTAGCCAGCTCATGTGCCCAGGGTGACGCGTTAACAGACTACCCCTGTGGCTGCTGACCCCTGCCGCGAATGGCACCGAACTCATTGCGTTGGCAAATGTCGTCCGAAAACTGGCGCGGCTCATGTCGAGCGTAATACCGCCGGGTTCGTCCGGGCCGTCGTAATTGATCGCCTGCAGCGGTAAATGCAGCAGCACTACCTTACCGTTATCGTGCGCCGAGCGAGCGAGCCTCCGGCTAAGTGGCGTCTCCGGCAGAATCGCGTAGCTGACCGGGCCGGGCAACGCGATCGCGCGGCGCCCGGCCTCGAGCTGATAACCGAGGTCATCGATGATGATCGCGACGCGTGGCCCGGTCCCGGCAATGCCCTCCCCGGCGAGCAATGCCACCAGCATGACAATCAGCCAGCGCGTCATTGTGCGTTGCTGTGCATCACCCGACGCTGTTGCAGGCGCTCGAGCGCCTCGAGAAGCTGTGCGTCGTTTTCTCGGTCCACATAGCCGGTAAGGCTAAGATCCGGATAACCTGGAGTACCTTCGACGAATACGTCGGGCGTTATGCCGGTCTCGTGGATCGAATCTCCCGATGGCGTGTAGTAGCGCGACGTCGTGAGCTTGATAGCGCGTCCCCGTGACAAAGGCATGACCGTTTGCACCAGCCCTTTACCGAATGTCCCGGTGCCGACGACGATCGCACGATGATGATCCTGAAGAGCACCCGCGACGATTTCGGATGCGGAGGCTGAACCTTTGTTAACAAGTACAATTACCTCGGCACCGTCGAGCACATCACCATGGTGCGCGAGTCGTGAGAACTGCGCGTCAGTCGTGCGGCCATCTGCCGTCACGATTACACCCGAATCGAGAAACAGGTCGGAAACATCGACGGCCGCATCGAGAACACCCCCAGGGTTGTTGCGCAAGTCGAGGATAAGTCCTTCGAGCAAGCCGCCCGCAGTTTCCTGCAATGCGTCGATCGCGCCGCTTAGCTCACGCGCCGTCGTCTCGCTGAATTGATTGACTCGCACGTAGCCGAAAGCGGGAGCGAGAAGTTCCTGATACACACTCGCGACACGAATAATCTCCCGCCGCATCTCGTGCACGATAGCGTCACCATCACGGAGCACAGTGACCGAGATCTTGCTGCCCGGCCGACCGCGCATGCGGCCGATCGTGTCGGAGAGCCTGCCAGGCTCCACTCCAATGCCATCCACGGCAACGATCTGATCGCCGCTGCGTATGCCCGCCCGAGCCGCCGGTGAGCCGGCAATCGGCGTGATTACGCGAATGCTACCCTCGACATCGCTGACTTCGATGCCGACGCCGGTGTAGGCGCCGGTTGTGCTGATACGTATGTCGCGATACTCGTCGGCATCGAGATACTGCGAATGCGCATCGAGATCACTGACCATGCCGCGGATAGCGCTTTCCAGAAGCGAGCCGTCATCTAGCGGCTCGACGTAATCGCGTTTGACGAGTTCCAGTACCTCCGCAAACAGCCGCGCCTGATCCCAGGCCAGGTCTGTGTCGGCCGTTTCCTGCCGTTTGGCCATGAGGCCGCCGCCGTATGACAGGCCGAGGCCCATCACGGTACCGATGAACAAAACCAGAATCGCTCTGGTTTTTAATGACATAAGTGTCTCCAGAAAGCGGCACGCGGTGCTATCCGCAGATCGACTGTCGACGATAGCACAGCGTCAGGAGAGCGCCTACAAGAGCGCGTCACGATTTGATTACGGGCACGTCTAGCTGTCCGGGAACGGCACGCCGGCGCAGACTACGGACTAGCCGCCGGGGCGACGTGTGATCCACAGTCGGGGGTTCACGGGTTTCGTGCCCTGACGAATTTCGAAATACAGTCCGGACTCCGCCTGACCACCACTGTCACCGACGGTCGCGATGACGTCGCCGGGCGCCACCCAGTCGCCGGCATTCTTTAGGATGGTTTCGTTGTAACCATAAAGGGTCAAATACCCCTCGCCGTGATCGACGATGACGAGCAAGCCCAGACCGGCGAGCCAGTCGGCGAATGCGACGCGGCCATGGTACACCGCGCGAACTTCACGTCCGCGTGGCGCCCTGAGCACCACCCCGTTCCATTTCAGTCGGTCGCTGACGCGCGGCTGGCCAAAGTCGTGAATGAGCGTCCCCGCGACCGGCCAGGTCAGTCGACCCTTGTGCTCCGAGAACGGATCTTCGGAGGAGATCGGGTAATCCGAGAGTATGCTGGTGAGTTCCGCGATCAGCCGGGACAAATCCTTCTCCTGCGCCGCGAGTCGATCGACCTCGCGCCCCTCGGCAGCGATCTTTTCGTTGAGGGAAGCAAGCAGCCGCCCGCGATGTTCCTGCGCCGCATTGAGTTCCGTCAGCTCGGCATAACGCGCACGTGCCAGGTCGGCAATGCGTGCTTCCTCGGCCGCAACCTGATCGTGGAGCACCGCGAGTTCGCTGATGTGCGCCGTAACCGTGTCGATATTCCGCATGCGGTAGTCGTTGAGGTATGCGTAGTAGGTCATGAGCCGGCCGAGCGTTGCCGGATCCCGCTGATTGAGCAACAGCTTGATTTTTTCCTCGCTGCCACTTACGTAGGCCGAACGCACCTGTTCGGCCAGATGCCGCGCTTCTGTATCGAGCTCTTGCCTGCGAATCGCAAGCTTCTCGTCGAGTTCGGCCTTCTGTCGCACACTATATTCGCGTTCGCGTTCAAGCTCCCCCAATCGCAGGCGTTTTTCGGCGATTGCGACTTCGGCCGTCTGCAGCTCCTGGGCAAGGCGATCCCGCTGCACAGCACTTTGGTCCATGCTGTTCTTTAGCTCGCTGATGCGAGCGCGGACCTCCTCGAGCTCCTGCTCCTTGATCTTGCCGACTTCGCCCTGCTGGGCTTCTAGCGCCTGGAACATCACCAGGGCCAGTATCAGCAACAACGAGCGTTCGGGACGGTTCATGAATTCGGATTGTAGTGGCTTTATGGCGCACTTAGAATGCCCCACCAGGGACTGCACTTTGACGGTACATTGCTATAATGCGCAATTGCCTCAGCCAGGGCAGACTATTCCGCTCCCAATAAAACGGACCCATGGAACAATTCTTGGAATTTGCCGGTAATCATACTTTGCTGGTGTTCGCACTTGTGACCAGCTTTTTTGTGCTGGTTTTCACTGAGCTGCGGCGCAAATCGAGCAACGTCATGTCGGTGGAACCCAATCAAGCCGTCAAGCTCATCAATAACGATGCAGCCGTCGTCGATCTGCGCTCTGCGGAGGCTTTTTCGCGCGGACATATCGTCAATGCCAGGAACATTCCATTCGACGAACTCGAGGCCAGCAAGGACCGCCTGAATCATTTCCGCAACAAGCCACTGGTCGTTGTCTGCGATGCAGGCCTGACCTCGAACAAAGCCGCGAATTCCCTGCGTAACTCCGGATTCGCCAGCGTTTATGGTCTCAAGGGGGGCATGAACGCATGGGGTCAGGCGGGACTTCCGGTCGTTACGGGCAAGAAAACCAGGAGCAAGAAGTAAACCGTCGCGCAATGAGTGGCGACCCGAAAGTTGTGATTTACGGTGACCGCAGCTGTGGTTATTGCGCGGCCGCACGCATGCTGCTGAAAAAAAAGGGCGTATCCTACGAGAACATTATCGTCTCGGACGATGCCGACGCACTCGAGGAAATGCAGCGGCGAAGCGGCCGCCGCACGGTGCCACAGATTTTTATCGGCGACAGGCATGTGGGCGGATTCGACGACCTTTTTGGCATTGCCAAGAGCGGTGAACTGGACCGGCTGCTCGCCGGCGAATGTCCCGGCGAGCGAAAATTAACATCAGGAAATAACGATGACAGATGAGCAAAAGACGGACTCCGGCAAGCGTATTTCAATCGCAAAGATCTATCTAAAGGACTTCTCGTTTGAGTCTCCGCAGGCTCCACAGATATTCAAGGCCGGCGAGTGGTCGCCAAAGACGAATTTGAACCTGCGCAGCAGCCACAGCGCGCTCGATAACGACCATCATGAGGTCGTACTGACGATTACCGTTGACGCCAAAGAGGCAGACAAAACCGTGTTCCTCGTCGAGTTACACCAGGCCGGTCTGTTCGAGATTGCCGGGTACAACCCGGAAGAATTCAGTGCGATCATCGGCAGCTTCTGCCCGAATATTCTGTTTCCGTATGCACGCGAGTCGATTGCCGGAATCATTCAGAAAGGTGGCTTTCCCGAGTTCGTTCTGCAGCCGATCAATTTTGACGCTCTGTATCTGCAGTCGCGGCAGCAGCAGTCTGCGGACATTGCGTCGTCGGAGACCCACTGATAGTCAGCGGGTCGAAACGCCTGATTGCGGTTATCGGTGCCGGTTCCTGGGGAACGGCGCTGGCGCTGCAGTTTGCGCGCAACGGTTCCGAGGTGCGGATCTGGGGTCGTGATTCAGCGCAGCTCGAAGCAATGGCCAAAAGCCGCGTCAACTCACGCTATCTGCCGGGAGTGGAATTCCCGTCGAACCTCGTTGCGGTCAAAGAACTCGATCGTTGTCTCGACGGTGCACGAGACGTACTGCTTGCCGTACCGAGTCACGCTCTTCGCGAGATGCTGCTGGCCGTGCGGCCGTTACTCCGTAATGGTGCGCGGGTCTGCTGGGCCACAAAAGGCTTCGAGCTGCACACCGGTAAATTGCCGCACCAGGTGGCTGCCGAGGTACTCGGCGCCGACCGTCCGATCGCCGTGCTGTCGGGACCGACATTCGCCAAAGAAGTCGGCGATGGTCTGCCGACGGCGCTGACGATCGCCGCAAACGACCAGTCGTTTGCGGCGGATCTTGCTGTCGCTTTATCGGGCCAGAACTTTCGGGCGTACACCTCGGCCGATATGATCGGCGTCGAAGTCGGCGGTGCCGTGAAGAACGTGCTCGCAATCGGCGCGGGCATCTCCGATGGACTGGGGTTCGGTGCAAACACCCGCATCGCACTGATAACGCGCGGCCTCGTCGAGATGACCCGTCTCGGTGTCGCACTCGGCGCCAAAAAAGAAACCTTCATGGGCCTCGCAGGAATGGGCGATCTCGTACTTACATGCACCGACAATCTGTCACGTAATCGAAGGATGGGGCTCGCGATCGCGGGCGGCATGACTGTCGCCGAAGCTCAGCAGGAGATTCAGCAGGTCGTCGAAGGCGTCATGGCCGCAGAAGCCGTCCAGGAAGTCGCCGACAAGCTGAAAATCGAGATGCCGATATGCCATCAGGTGTATCGAATCCTGTATGAGGGCGCCTCGCCGCGCGAGGCCGTCGGCGCACTCATGAGTCGGGAGCTCAAATCGGAATAGCAGTAACGGCATTCATTATTGCGAGCTATGGATGCTCGAGAAATTACGCCTGCTGCGATTCAAAAATTGTCGTCCGAATTCGACCCTGCGCTCGGCGGGCTTCCCGATTTGCTGCCGGCTGACATGTTATTCTGCTTTTCAGCTGACTACATATAGTCTTATGGTTCTCCGGATATGAACCGGGCTTACGCAATACACCTCTCGGCACCCATCAAAGACAGCCAGCATTCCTGGCGCGTCGAGTTGCTGCTCGACAACGAGCGGCCGTATTTGCTCACGCTGAATTCCCCAATTCAGGTTAGCCTGGACGTCAAACGGCAGTGAGTATCGCGCGAGAGTTCACTCGAATCGACGGAGCCTGCCATTGCCGGAACCTTCGATTTGTTCTTCTGTGGCCGGGCTCCGGATCGGACATTCTCATCCGCAAGTGCGGCTGCACTTTTTGCAGAAAATGCGCCGGTTCGTGGACGTCTCATCGAAACGCCGAGCTGGTAGCCGAGATTGCCGAGCCGGGGGCAGTGTCGAAATATCGATTCGGAACGAAGACTGCCGATTTCTATGTGTGCTCGGTGTGTGGCCTGGTTCCGTTCGTATTATGCGACATCGACGACAGACAGTATGCCGTGGTTAATGTGAACGTATTCGAAAACTTCGAAGTTTCAGCACTTCCTGGCTCATCGACGAATTTTGATGGCGAAGACATCTGCAGTCGGCTTGAGCGTCGAAAGCGAAACTGGATCCCGAATGTCCGGGTTCTGGAAACTGTCGCCTGACAATCGGTAGCCATTAATCGGTATGAATATGATCTGCCCTATCCGCTGCTTCTGCAAAATGAGTGTGCCGGCCTCGCACACCGCGCATCAACCTGATGTTTATCATGTGGTTTGCATCAAGAGGCATGGCCATGCCGGCGCGCTGGTAGCCTGATTCCGCAGCCTGTCCGGGCCGTCCGAACTGAGACTCGACAAGAATCACTTGATGAACAGCCTGGTACTTGAACACCTGTGGAACCTGAAAGGACTGCGTTTCAGTTCCGAGCTGATCAATCGTGCCGGTGATTGTCAGCGGCTGGATGGACCCGGAGCAGGACGAAGAAATCATCGCAGCAACGCGGGACGTCTACAGCCAGCTCGACCCGCATACCGGCGGCTACTATGACAATATCGATTTCGACCGCGCCCGGGCGGTCGGCAACTACGGTCCTGCTTCTGCGCGCCTGGGCAA
>Ga0224512_10002227_pt1 | contig 17947 bp, 14 predicted proteins | sample SF_May12_sed_USG_4_FD_169103 | JGI IMG/M metagenome (GOLD analysis project Ga0224512, IMG submission 169103) | Sediment microbial communities from San Francisco Bay, California, United States - SF_May12_sed_USGS_13 | ecosystem: Environmental > Aquatic > Marine > Sediment | place: USA... | reverse complement strand
CATGTGCAGCAGCCCGAGAAAGCCGCAGCGGAACCCGAAGCCGAGCGCGGTCGAGGTCTCCGGCTCGAAACTGAAGCTGCCGTCGTCGAGTCGGAGCTTGTCAAGCGCATCGCGGAAGTCGGCGTAGTCGTCGCCGTCGACCGGGTACAGGCCGCAGAACACCATCGGTTTGGGTTCCCGGTAGCCCGACAGCGGCTCGGTCGCCGCATTGGAGCTGGTGGTGATGGTTTCACCGGATCGGGCCTCCCGCACGTCTTTGATCCCGGCAATCAGATAGCCGACCTCCCCGGGGCCCAACGAATCGACGGGAGTGCTCTCGGGGGTTCGTACGCCGATTTCGTCGGCATCGTGAACGGCACCGGCCTGCATGAACCGAAGCTTGTCACCGGCGTTGAGCCGGCCGTTCATGACGCGAAGGCTCGAGACGACACCTCGGTAGGTGTCGAAGTGGCTGTCGAAGATCAGAGCCTGCAGTGGTTTGTTCTCATCGCCGACCGGCGCCGGAATCCGCTCGATGACCGCATCGAGCAGCTCCTCGACCCCGAGGCCGGTCTTGGCCGAGATCCGCAGCACGTCGGTGGCCGGGATGCCCAACACCTGCTCGATCTCGGCGGAGTAGCGATCCGGGTCGGCGGCGGGGAGGTCGAGTTTGTTGAGCACCGGAACGATCTCGAGATCGTTCTCCAGGGCCAGGTAGGTGTTGGCCAGCGTCTGCGCCTCGATTCCCTGTGCTGCGTCGACCACGAGGATCACGCCCTCGCAAGCGGCCAGCGAACGCGACACCTCATAGCCGAAGTCGACGTGGCCGGGCGTGTCGATGAGATTGATGACGTGGCCCCTCCACTCAAGTTTCACGCTCTGGAGTTTGATCGTGATGCCCCGCTCCCGTTCCAGATCCATGGAATCGAGATACTGATCCCGCATCTCCCGGGCTTCGACGGCACCACAGATCTCCAGCAAGCGGTCGGCCAGGGTCGACTTGCCGTGATCGATGTGGGCGATGATCGCCAGGTTTCGAATGTTGGAAGTGCGGATCTTGTCCGTGGTTGTGCGAGGCATGAGTTCTGAACCTTGTAGTGAAAGCTACCGGTTTCAGAGGTGAAGCGTCTCAACCGCCAAAGCTCGGACAATCGGTTCCGATCGCTGGTTGGGCCACTCCCATCGCCCGCTATCATTGGCGGGTCCCCCAAGACGAGGTTTAACTTCCGTGGCCAACATCAAGAGCCAGATCAAGCGAAATCGCCAGAACGAGAAGAGCCGGCTCCGCAACCGCGCCCTGCGGTCCGAGATCCACACCCGGGAAAAGGCGGCAATGGCCGCAGCCGGCACCGAGAACGAGGCAGAGGCTCTCCGCCTCACCATCAAGCGCATCGACAAGGCTGCGGCCAAAGGTATCATCCACAAGAACGCCGCCGCCCGCCGGAAGAGCCGGCTGATCGCTCGTATTCGACAGCTCGGCGCCGAGAGCTGAACTCCGCCACAGTCGGCGGATCCGCTCGTCACGGCCCGACCTCGACTTCACTGCGGCTCCCGTACCCTGGTGGGCCGCAGTTGTCGCGTCTACCGGCCTGTTGCCGCCGCGGTGAGCCCCTCGATGGCGTCGGCCGGCCTACGAGGACCGGGCGGCGGAGCGGCTGAGATGGGCGAGACGGGCGACCAGAATCGTCACCACGGTGTTGCCGTCGATACCGGTGCCACCCCGTAGGTCGAGATCGCTCTGCGCAAGAAGGCCGACGGCCCGCGCCAGTCGCTGCGGACCCAGACGCTTCGACAGCGACAGCGCCTTTTTGGCCGGGAACGTCGATCCGGTCATGCCCAGGTAGGCGGCGGCCGATCGCTCGTCGAGCACCGGTGCCCCGTCGAGCTTGAGCGCCCGCTGGTAGTGGTTGTGCAGCGTGGCCAGGGTCTGCAACGGGTGGCGTTCGCCGCCGACGACCATCCGTTCCAGCTTCTCGAGGGCAAGCGTGACGTTTCCGGAGTCGATGGCGTCGGTCAGTTCCCACGGGGGAACATCGGCGGCGGTGCCGAGAAATGGGGCGACGTCGTCGGCGCCGAGCGGGGCGTCGACCCCGAACGTCGAGACGAGTGTGTCGAAGACCGAGGCCAGCCGACCGAGGTCGTCACCGAGCCGGTCGGCGATCGCCTTGCGGGCCGAACCGTCGAGGCGGACCGGGGCGGTGGCCAGCCGCTCGTCGAGAAACGCCTTCCGACCCCGACCGCTGGGGGCGGCGTCGACCGTTTCCGCTCCGACCGCCTTGAGCGCGGTCTGCAGTGTCTTCGGGACCGCGGGCAGCCGCTGGTTCGACGATGCCTTCTCCCAGACCAGCACCAGGTCGGTGGTGTCGGGAAGGTTGTCGAGCAGCTGGATGAGCGGTTCGATGGTGGCCTGTTTGGAGAACAAACCCAGGTTGCGGCCCACGACGACCCGCCTCCCGGTGAGGAAGGGCAGCGTCTGGGCGGCATTGATCAGGGTGGCCAGGCTGGCGTCGTTGGTTTCGCCGAGATAGACGGCCTCGGTGAGTTCCTCCACCATAAGGGTACGGTCGCCGTCGCCCACCAGTTCGTTGACCGTGGCCTGGATCGCCTGGCTGACGAGGGTATCGTCGTCACCTTTGATGACGATGACGGCCATCAGCGAACCTTGTCACCGTCGACGGCGAGGATCTCGGCCATGAGGTCGGCGACCCGTCGACCGGCCTGCACGTTGTGGGCCCGGAGCACCCGGCAGCCGAGGGTGACACCGATGACGTGGGCCGCCGTGGTGCCGGAGTCGATGTCGTAGCGGTCGGTTTCCAGCAGTTCGAACAGGAACCGCTTGTTCGAGGCCGACAGCAGCACCGGGTAGCCGAGCTCGACGAGGGCGTCGGAGTGGTGCAGCAGTTCGAGGGACATGGCCGGGGTCTTGCCGAGGTCGAGGCCCGCGTCGATCAGGATCCGCTCGCGGGCAATCCCACAGGATTCGGCCTGGGCCGCCCGATCGGCCAGGAAGTCGACCACGTCTCCCACCAGATCCTCGTAGACCGGTTCGGGATCCGGCACGCGGGGAGCGAGCCGGATGTGGGTCGCCACTACGGAGGCGCCGCCCCGGGATGCCACCGGCAGGTAGTCGGGATCGGCGAAGCCGCTGATGTCGTTTCCGACGTTGGCTCCGGCCCGGATCGACTCCTCCAGCACAGAGGCCCGCCAGGTGTCGACCGACAGCGGGACGTCGAATCGCCGTCGCAGCGCCTCGACCGCGGGCACGACCCGTTCCAGTTCCTCGGACTCGGTGACGTCTTCGCCCGGTCCGGCCTTGACACCGCCGACGTCGAGGAAGTCCGCGCCGTCGTCGACCAGCTGCTCGGCCTTGCGAAGGAAGTCCTCGAACTCCCAATAGCTGCCGGCGTCGTAGAAGCTGTCCGGCGTCCGGTTGAGGATGCCCATGACGAGCGCACGATAGGTGATGTCGAAACGATGGGGTCCCAACTCCAAGAGCACACGCTCACGGTAGTCGCCGCCGTCCGGGCCGCCACCCATCCGGTTCCACCTGTGCGCCCCAGACCCGGGAACCCGCACGCAAGCCGCACAGAATCACCGGCGTTGACGGGTATCACCGGTCGGCACCCGCAGGCCCCACCCAGCGGATGTGGCCGTCGGCGGGATGGCCACGACCAGCCCGGCGCCGGCCGGTTCGGGCTCGACGATCACGTCTCCCCAACCGGTGGCCACCATCATCTCCTCGGTCACTCTCGTTGCCCCCCGGATGCGGTGTTGCGGTGGTGCCAGCACCATCGCCGGTTCGACCACTTCCATCAACGCGACCACGATCCTCGCCGAGAGGAGGTCTCCTCGTTCGGTGATCATCACGTCGACCGACCCGATCCCCGACGCCAACACCGCATCGAGGGCCGACGGTTGCGGGTCACGAACGACCAGAACACTGAACGTGTTGGCACCCGCCGCTCGGGTCGGGACGTACAGCACGCCCTCGGCGATCACGGCAGGCCGATCCGGTGGCGACGTCGTAGCACCGACCACCACCGAGGCGATCGCCACCAGCGACGCTGCGGCAACCACTCGGCCGACGAGCGGTGGGCGAGGGCGCAGCGCAATGACAAACCCGAGTATCATCAGCGCCGCCAACGAGGTCGAATCGAGACGGGGCAGACCGAGCCCGGCGGCCCACCGGGCCGTTCCGTCGATCCAGCCGACGAGCAGCCGTGACGGCCATTGGAGGATCTCGGCGGCATCGGGAAACCGGGCCCGGTGGAGCAGGCCGCTGATCGGTCCGGTGGTCAGACCGAGGGTCATGACAACACCGGCGGCCCATCCGGCCCCCAGATTCGCCGGAATCGACGCCAGCGGCAGCGGCCCGAAATGATGGATAAGGAGCGGGGCCACCCCGGCCTGGGCGCCCACGGTCAAAGCGAAGGCCTGGGCCGGCGCCGTCAGGCTTGGTCGCCGTGTCATCGCTGCGGGCAGCCGGGTGACAATGAGCGGCGACACCACGATGATCCCCGCCGAAGCGGCGACCGACAGCTGAAAGCCGACCACGTCGAGGAGGAACGGATCGATCAGCACCAGACCCGTCACACCGACCGACAGCGTACGCAACCCCGACCCGATGCGCCCGGTGATCAACGCCCACGCGGCTACACCGGCCGCGGTGGAGGCTCGAAGGACCGACGGTTCGGCCCGGGTCATCGCCGCGAACAGGACGAGGACACCGACGACCACAACGAGGCGGGTACGACGGCCAAACATCATCAGGAGCGGTCGCACCACCAGCAGCACGAATGCGACGTTCTGCCCCGAAACGGCCAGCAGGTGGGTCAGGCCCGAGGCGCGAAACCGGGCCTGCTGGTCCAGCGACTGGAAACGGTCGTCGCCGATGACGAGTCCGGTGTACAACGGCCGATCCCGATCGTCGAACGACGCCGCTCCGTCGACGATGACCGAGCGCAGCGCGTTGACCAACCGGTTGAACCCGGACGCAGGTGCGACCATCGCCACCTCGTCGAGCGACAGCCGACCCACGATGTGGCGGGCCCGCAACCACGGTCGATCGCCGATCGGCCGCACTCGACCGGCCACCAGCACCCGGTCTCCCACCGCCACCTGCCTCAGCTCGAATCCGGCTCGACCGAACGCCGTCGCCTCCAATCGTTCACCGGAGCCGAGTTGCAGCTCCGCCCGCCAGCCGATGCCGACCGGCTCCGGATCTCCCCGAACGACCGCCTCCGCCTCCACGGCCTGAGCCTCCAGCGGCTGATAGCCCCGGGCCACGTATCCGCCACGGCCGCACGTCAACCCGAGAACGAGCACCAAGCCGGCGATCAGCCGATGCGGTCCTGCACCGCCGTTCCGCACGCCGACGGCGACGGCCATGGCGGCGACGAGGAGGGCGACGGCCGCTGCGCGGGTGGAATGCGCCGGCAGCCGCAGGCCGAGGAACGTGCCGACACAAGCCGAGAGTGCCACCGCCACCAGGCGCAACTCGTCGGCGGCGGTGCCGAGCGACAACGCCATCGGGCCGCGGTCGCCTTCCTCGGCACTCACACCGCCACCTGATCCTCGATCGCCGCCAGCTTGGCCGGTCCGATGCCGGGTACGTCGAGCAGGTCGTCGACCGAATCGAACGGGCCGTTGTCGTCTCGCCATGCGACGATGGCCGCGGCGATGGCAGGGCCGATGCCGGGAAGGCGCTGCAGCTCCGTGACGTCGGCCTGGTTGACGTCGATCCGCTGGTCGTCGGCCCCGGGCCTCCCATCGTCGTTGCCGCCGGTCACGACGCGGGTTTCGGCCGTCTCGATCAGCGGTCGCGTGGCGGCGGCGCCCTCCTCCCCCGCCTCGGGCACGCGGATGTGCATCCCGTCGACGAGCGGTGTGGCCAGGTTGAGGCGGTGCACATCGGCGGTGGCCGTCGGTCCGCCGGCGGCGGTGATGGCGTCGGCCAGCCGTGCCCCGTCGGCCAGCTCGACCAGCCCTTCGGTCACAACCGCACCCGAGACGTGGACGACGAGGCGAACCTCGGGATCGGTCGAGGTCGGGGGCAGGAGAGACGGTGGCGCCGGTGCCGACAAATCGTCGGAGGCGACCGCCGGATCGCCTGCACCCGACGGCCCGGCGGGCTCGGCGAGCTCGGCGCTGCCACCGTTGCCCTCGGGATCGACTGGAGCGACGTCGGCGGCAACCATGTCGTCGACCCGGGGAATACGATCGTCGATCGGCTCGACGGACCGCCAGCGGGTCAGACCCCAACCGACCGCCAGGGTGAACACGAGCAGCGCCGTGACCGCGGAGGACAACCGGGGACGGTCCCGGAGACCGTCGAGACGAACCAGCGCCTGATCGACCAGATCGACCAGACCGACGTCGGGGTCCGGTTCATCGGTGTCGCCTTGGGAGCGGGGGCGTTCGGCAAGCGGGTCCACGACAGCCTCGCAGGGACCTCTGGTGCGGCCGGGCGGGATCGAACGGGTCGATCCCAAGCGGCGCGGCACGACAAACGAATGGCGAGGGAAGTACGACACCCGCTTCGGGGCCTGGTAGCCGATCGAACGGGTGGGGACCGGGAAGTCCGAGTATCGGTTCGATCACCGGCCGAGTCGGCTCCGCTGGACAACGGCCGGACCGGTGAGCCGACGAAGGTCACTGTAACCGGCCAAGAACGGTCCGCAACCTGGCAGGATGCGGAGGCACCGATCTCCGGCACATCCCTTCCGGGCCGAAGAGCCTGGGGAACCCAGACTGGTGGTGCCGATCCTTTGGATCGGCGTCTAGCAGGCTGCGGAAATCTCGATCTCCAGGGCACCCCGGCACAGCCAGAGAGTTGCGAAACGCAAACTCGTAGCGGCTTGCCGCCGTCGATACCTCCGGATCGGCGTCTAGAACAGGCGGGTCGACAGCTTGCGACGCCAGTCGGCAACGGCTTCGGGGTTGCCGACGGACAGTTCGTCGAGAAGCTCCACGAACTCGGCCCGGTCGTCCTCGCTTTCCTTCACGGTGTCGAGCAGCGTGGCCAACTTCTGCTCGATCTCGTTCTGGGCGTCGCTCGGCATGGCAACCTCCCGGGCCTGGGCCAGGAGCTGAGCCAGCATCGGATCCTCGGGCCCGGCGGTCAGCACCTCGACGGCTTCCGGCGCCCGGTCGGATTGCAGGAGCAAAGCGGCCAGCATGCCGACGGCCTGCACGTTGTCGCCTTCGAGCTCGACCGCCTTGCGCAGCGACTCCTCGTCGCCCGCGGCAAGAAGCGCCTGGACCTCGTTCGACGACTCGTCGCCGAGCAACTTGGCGACGAACTCCCGGATGGCGGGCTCGGGCTGGCCGCCGATGAACCCGTCGACCACCTGCCCTCCCTTGAGCGCGTAGACGGCCGGAATCGACTGCACCTGGAACGCAGCCGATGCACCGGGATTCTCGTCGACGTTGATCTTGGCCAGGACGACCTTCCCGTTGGTTTCGTTGATGACCTTCTCCAACATCGGACCAAGCGTGCGGCACGGGCCGCACCACGGAGCCCAGAGATCGACCACGACCGGCGTCGTCATCGATCGTTTAATCACTTCGGCTTCGAAAGTTGCGTCTTGCACGTCGATCATCATCGACAACAACGGTACCAACGACGAAACGATTCGAGCGAGACACCGATGACGTTCCCGGATTTCAACCTGTATCCGAGGCGACGGCGTTGCCTCCGCAACCGTAGAGTTGTTGGCCAACGGGCTATCGCAAAGGAGACAACGGTGAAGGTGGACGGAGGAGCCGGGCTTGGCGAATCACTCGACAGGGTGGCCGAACTCGCCATGGAACAGGAGGCGGCAGGCTACGACGGCTTCTGGACGGCCGAGACCAGTCACGATCCGTTCCTCCCCCTCCTGCTGGCCGCGGAACACACCGAATCGATCGAGATCGGCACGTCGATCGCCGTTGCCTTCGCCCGAAATCCGATGACGTTGGCCAACACGGCGTGGGACCTCCAGGCCTACTCCGGTCGATTCATTCTCGGGCTCGGTTCCCAGATCAAGCCCCACATCACCAAACGGTTCTCGATGGAATGGTCGAAACCGGCTGCTCGTATGCGCGAGATGATCCAGGCCATTCGGGCCATCTGGGAGTGCTGGAACACCGACGGCAAGCTCAACTTCCGCGGCGACTTCTACTCCCACACCCTGATGACGCCCTTTTTCAACCCCGGACCCAACCCGAACGGAGACGCCCGCATCTTCCTGGCCGGTGTGGGACCGCTGATGACGAAGGTCGCAGGTGAGGTCGCCGACGGCTTCATCTGCCATTCGTTCACCACCGAACGATTCCTTCGGGAGGTGACCCTGCCCGCCATCGAGGCCGGTCGACAGGCGGCGGGCAAGTCGATGGACGGCTTCGAGGTGGTCGGCCCGTCGTTCGTCGTGACCGGCAACGACGAGACCGAGATGCAGGAGGCCGCGGCCGCCACCCGGAAGCAGATCGCGTTCTACGGATCCACTCCCGCCTATCGGCCAGTGCTCGATCTCCACGGCTGGGGCGATCTGCAGGACGAGCTGAACCGCCTGTCGAAGCAGGGACGGTGGGAGGAGATGGGCGACGCCGTCGACGACGATGTCCTCAACGCCTTTGCGGTCGTCGGCGAACCCGAGGCCATCGCACCCGAGTTGAAGCGCCGCTACGGCGACTGCGTGCACCGCATCTCGTTCTACGCGCCCTACAAAGGCGACACCGAACGATGGAAGAAGGTCTTCGCCGACCTGAAGTCCGACTGATCACCGCCAATCACACCCCACGCTCCAATGACCGACCAATCCACCGACGAAGAACCCGTGAGCCCATCGCCGATTCCGGAGGCCCCGACATCCGGCCTGTCCCGTGGACTCAACGTCCTGCTCACCGTTGCCGCCGCCATCATCGTGGTGGCCGGACTGCGCTCGTTCGCCTCGTCGATCGGGCCGATGTTTCTCGCCCTCGTCGTGGTCGTCGTGGTCAGCCCCGTCTACCACTGGCTGAGACGCCTCGGTCTGAACGGCACGCTGGCCACCGTCGGCCTGGCGGTCACGGCCTACGGGGTGCTGACGGTGATGCTGGCCGCACTGATCTGGACCGGCACCCGTCTCGCCCAGCTCCTGTCGAGCGACTTCTACACCACGAAACTGTCGCAAACCCAGGCCGACATCGAAGCCCAGCTCGCCGAGTGGGGCTACACGAGCGACGATCTGGGCGACGTCATGGCCGACATCGACCTGACGTCGGTTGCCGGGCAGGTGACCAACGCTCTGTCGAGCGTGCTCAGCATCACCAGCGCCATCGGTCTCATCCTGATCTCGATGCTGTTCATGGTGATGGACACCGGACCGTTCACCGCCCATCTCAACGCCGTCAGCGAGGTTCGGCCCGCTGTCGTCGATGCGCTGCGTGGCTTCGCCCGACGGACCCGGTCCTATTTCGTGGTGTCGACGTTGTTCGGTCTGATCGTGGCCGCGCTCGACGTGATCGCACTGATGATCCTCGGCATTCCCCTGCCCTTCGTGTGGGGGGTGCTCTCGCTGATCACCAACTACATCCCGAACATCGGCTTCGTCCTCGGTTTGATTCCACCGGCGACGCTGGCGTTCTTCGAGGGAGGGTGGCAGCTGTCGGTGTGGGTGATCGTGATCTACACGGCGATCAACGTGATCATCCAGTCGGCCATCCAGCCGAAGATCGTCGGTGACGCGGTCGGCCTGTCGGCCACGCTCACCTTCGTCTCGCTCATCTTCTGGGGCTGGGTACTCGGTCCGCTTGGTGCGCTGCTGGCCGTTCCCATGACGCTCTTCAGCAAAGCGATGCTGGTCGATATCGATCCCACCACCAAGTGGGCGGCGCCATTGATCGCCCTGAGCAGCCCTTCGAAGACAGCCGGGGCGGAGCGGCCGCTGAAACCCGATCGGGCCGACCACACCGACGATCCCGAGGCCGACGTCGACGTGGTCGAGCCGACCGGGCCGGAGATCGACCAGTCGGAGATCTGACCGACGTTTGGACGTCAGCCGCTCGCCGCGGGCTCCGCGACGATCTCGAGTTCGCCGTTGATGTACTGGGACTTGCACAACGCCCGCTGCAGCTTGCCCGAACTGGTCTTCGGCAAGGTGCCCGGCTTGACCAGCACGACTTCATGGCAAGGCACCCCCACGGCGGCGATCGATCCCTTGTTGACAGCGGCCCGAATTGCGTCCAGCCCGGAATCGACCCTGGTCTCGGCCACCACCACGATCTGTTCCTTGCCGGCGCGGCCCGGCGAACCGAACGCGATGACGTTGCCGGCTCGAATGCCTTCGATACCTCCGGCGGCCCGCTCGATGTCCTGCGGGTAGACGTTGCGGCCGCCGACGATGATGACGTCCTTGATCCGGCCGCACATCGCCATCTGACCGTCGACCAGATAGGCGAGATCGCCGGTCTTCAGCCAGCCGTCGTCGAACAGCTCGCGGTTGACGTCCTCCCGTTTGTAGTAGCCGGGGGTGACCGAGGTGCCTCGGATCTGGAGTTCACCCACCTGACGCTCGCCGAGCACGTCGCCCGACTCCGGGTCGACGATGCGGAACTCGAGCCCCGGGACCGGTCGACCGAGAAGCACGATCTCCCGTGCTCTTGGATGCTCGATGTCGACGGGAACGGCCAGGTGATCGAGTTCGAGCCGTTCATGATCGACGACGTCGGTGTTGAGACCGGTCATCGGCTCGGGGAAGCTTCCGGCGATGGCCACCTCGGCCATACCGAACGCCGGGAAGACGGCACCCGGTCGCAGACCGTGACGCTCACCGGCGGCGATGAGGGAACGGACCGATTCCGGGTCGACCGGTTCGGCGCCGTTGAGCCCGATCCGCAGCGATGAGAGGTCGAGGGCCGGACCGTCGCGGCGCAGCGCCCTGGCGGCCAGAACCCAACTGAAGTTCGGCCCGGCCGTGGCGGTGCCCCCGTAGGTCGAGATCCATTCCATCCACCGGCCCGGCGAGGCCAGGAAGTCCTGGGGCGCGGCGAGCACGAGATCGATGCCGGCCGACATGGGCAGAATGCAGAAGCCGACCAGACCCATGTCGTGGTAGAGAGGCAACCACGACACCATGACGTCGGTGTCGATGTCGACGTCGGCCGCTTCGATGATGGCGTCGAGGTTGGCGGCGACGACGTGGTTCGGCAACACCACACCCTTCGGCTCGGACGTGGAACCGCTCGTGAACTGGAGGACGAAGAGATCGTCGGGCCGGTAATCGGGGCGGATGAAGTCATCAGCACTCGGGCCACCGGGAGCGGCCAGCTGATCGAGGGCCAGCAGTGGTGGATCGTCGGGCTCGATCTCGATGAAGGGGGCGAAGTCGGGGTCGACGAGCACGGCTACGCAGTCGGCGGCACGGATGCGGGCCTTCGTCGACGAGGTGAATTCCTCGAGCGAGGCCAGGCGCATCGGCAGTGGCAGCACGACAAGGGTGGCGCCGCACAACCAGATGGCCTGAAAAGCCGTCACGAGATCGGGGGTGGTCGGGCCGAGTACGGCCACGTGGTCTCCCCGACCGATGTTCTCCTGTTGGAGCCGGGCTGCCATCGCCCGGGCTTCCTCGTGAACCTGCGCCCAGGTCTTGGTGAGGGGTTCGTCGCCGCCGACGAAGGTCAGCGAACCCGGGCCCTTGGCTCCATGTTCAATCCGCTCGACGATCATGTCCATGCCCATTTAGACGCCTCTCAACGCCAGAAGGTTACGCATCGGTAACACCGCCGCCAGGTCCGAGCCAACGGGTAGGGCCCCAGACATCGGTTGAGACCATGGTGGCGACGGTGCTCGAGACGGCGGACGGGGTGGCCAGGGGGCTTTGGTCAGCTTCCGAAGACGGCGATCTGGTTGCCGACAGCTCGCCCCGGTTCCGATTGCCGGTTGACGATTCCCTTGCCGGCGATCCACATCGCGCTCGACCCGCCGCCGTCGAGCATCACTGCATCGTGGGCGCCGAGGCGCTCCAGCAGGCGCGTCGTCTCGGCGCCGGTCATGCCGACTGCAGCGCCCCGTCGGCCGTCGACCGTGACCAGGATGAGCACGTCCACGGTTCCTGAGACCCCGATCGCGGTGCGCGGGTTTCGGCCGGTGAACGTCGGATCGCTCCCGAAGTCGGTGCTGGGTGTTCCCCGGTGGATGAGAGTCGGGTGGCCGGACACCGCCTCGACGACGCGTGGATCGACCCGGTCGTGGATCTTGTGGTGGTGATCGGCGACGAGGTCACCATCGGCGGTGAACCCGAACAGGGCCGTGTAGCCGTGATCCGAGCCGCCGTAGATCCACCCGCCCGAGACCGCTGGACCGTCGAAGGGGTTGTACCAGTTGGCGTTGATCCCGGCGGTCGCCCCGATCGACCGGGCCCACTCCCCCACCGGCTCGCGGCCGCGATCGCCCGGGCTGACCCGCATCGGTGAGGTGGCCGACCGATGAACCAGCACGACGTTGATGCTCTGGTCGTCCTGAACAATCGTGCCGTGGACGAGCCCGGAGGTCAGGTAGTCGGTGGTGGTGAAGTTCCTCGCCTCGACGAATCGCCGGAACGAAGCAGCGGAAATCGGGCGCCACTCCCGGATCGCCATTGTGTCGGGCGGCGCCGGTGCGACCGTCGTTGATGTTGTCGTGGATGACTGTTCGACCGGAGCCACGAGGCTCGGCGACGGGTCACCGCCGGAGTCCGAGGACTCGATCGATGTTGCCATGGTCGTCGGGACGGAAACGGGTGGCGGGGAGTCGACCGGTTCGGGCAACCGTTCCAGCTGCCCAAGCGCCACCAGAAGGTTCTCCGAGGCGACCGCGGGCGCGTCGACGCGCAGGGCCGGGTGAGCGGGGTCGAGCTCGACCGCGTGCGGTGCCGACGCGCCTTCGTCCGCCCGGATCGAATCGGCGGTCGTGGCCGACGCCGCGGCCTGTCCGAGGCCGACAAAGGCGCCGGTCGCAACGGCGATCGTCGCCAGGAGGAACGACAGCGTCGTCCGCTGAGCGTCATTGATCCGGTCACCCGATGCGGCGCCGGACCTCCGCCGAATCATCCTCCTTCGCTCATCGCCTCCCATCCAATCTCCAGGGAACCGCGGGTGATCCCTGCGGCGAAAGAACAGACATTCCCGGCGCGATCCGGCGGGATGGGTCGTTCGGCCCGGTCACAGCCTCGACCCCACCCCACGCTTGCCGCTCCAACGCGCCGAAACAGGCTGCTTGTCGGCGTTGGGCCGAAGTCCTCGACTCTCCGGCCTGGGCGCGCGAGAGTGGAAGCGATGTCAGCCGAGCCGCCGCCGCCTGACTGGGTACAGAGCGACGCCGCGTTTCACCATCGCCGGTCGATCCTCGACGGCGAAGACGCCGGGCCATCCCGGTCGCTTCCTCGAGTCACGCTCGAGGCGGTCCCCCGCGTCTCGACTCTCGGTGACTCGGAACGGTCGGCGGACGACGGAATCGTGTCAACCGTCCGACGCGAATGGGAGGATCTGGCGTTCACGATGTTGCGCTGGAACCAGCTGCTCGCCTTTGTCGGTTTCGTACTCGTGCTGGCGCTGGCGATCTACGGTTGGGAGCGCGGCACGCTGTCCGGGATGGCCGCCGAGATCTCCGCTGAGCGGATCGAGGGTGGCGCCCCGGCGGCACCGAAATTGAGTTCTGATCAGGTGGCGTGGGACGACACTCTCGGTGAGGACGGCGGAGACGGCCGGCGGTCGACGGCCAGTTTCGCATCGGACCGGGCGCTTGCCGAGGCGGTTGACGACGAACCGACGTCCGGGGCAAAACTGTTCGTCGCCGACGGCAAGAAGTCGAAGAGGGCGGCGTCGAGTTCAGCCGAGGATGAACCGACCGACGACGCGGGTCGCGACGCGTCGAGGGTCGCCGCCACCGGGGCCGCCGACGGTGACTCGGCGAATCGCGGCTCGACGACGCGAACACCCGTCGAACCGACGACAACGACAGCCGTCCGCTACGAGAATTGTGCGCAGGCAGCGGCCGCCGGCGCCGCGCCCATCCAGCTTGGCGAACCCGGCTACCGACTCAGTCTCGACCGGGACAAGGACGGTGTCGCCTGTGAGAATGGATCGACGCCGGAGGATCCCGGGGACGCCCCGGTCGACTCGCTGTACTCGAATCCGACGACGACAACCTCCGGGGGTTCCGGTTCCACGACGACGGCCTCGAGCACCGGAGCCGGTACGACGTCGACCGTCGAGTCGACCACGACATCGAGGAACTCGACGACCGGGTCGACGACCACCACGGCGAAACCGACATCCTCCGCCTCGACAACCACGACAACGACATCGACCACGGTGACGACATCGACGGCCTCCTCCACGACGACAACGATGTCGACCACCACGATGTCGACCGCCTCATCGACGACGACAACAACCAGACCTTCGACGACGAGCTCGACAACAACGACATCGGTCCCGACCACAACCTCATCGACGCCGACGACCGTCTCGACAACCGACGACCTGCCTCCCGTCGACCCGCTCGGCGGCACACAGGCCGGCCCGGCCTGAGCGCCGGGGCCGGCCTGATGTTCCGAAGTATGACCCGCAGGCTGGTGCGACGTCAGCCTGTCGAGTCGTCCGCTCGACCGTGACGTCCGGCCCCGGCCGCGAACCGGGCCGCTCCGGCCCGGGTTTCGCCGGATCGGATCGTGGCCAGCCCCAGATCCATCTCCCGGCTCAGGGCCGTGCCGAGGTCCAGATCCCACTGGTGGTAGGCCGACAACCGGTCGGATCGAAGGCACAGCGATGGCAGATCGGCCAGCCGGCGGCCGAGTTCGACGGCCTCGGTCAGCGCCTGCCCCGGTTCGGTCAAGCGATTCGCAAGACCGATGTCGATGGCCTCCGGACCTGACACCTCCCGCCCCGTCAGAATCAGATCGAGTGCCCTCGACTGGCCGATCAGACGGGGCAGCCGGATCGTGCCACCGTCGACCAGCGGCACACCCCAACGTCGGCAGAAGACACCGAACGCGGCGTCGGAGGCGGCAACCCGAAGATCGCACCACAGCGCCAGTTCGAGTCCGCCGGCCACCGCGTATCCCTCGACGGCGGCGACCGTTGGTTTCGTCAGCAGCATCCGTGTCGGTCCCACGGGCCCCATCGATCCCACCATTCCCTCCGGCGGGGCGGCCTCGATCCGATTGCCCCGATCGGTGGCAATAGCCTTCAGGTCGGCCCCTGAGCAGAACGTGCCGTCGGCCCCGGTCAGCACCGCGACGGCGGCATCGTCATCGGCGTCGAAACGACGAAAAGCCTCGTAGAGTGCGGTCGCCGTCGGACCATCGACCGCGTTTCGGGCATGAGGCCGGTTGATGGTTATGACCTCGACGGGCCCATGACGGGCCACCAACACCGTGTCGTGTTCGGCCGGCGTGACATCGGGCCTGTTGCTCATGTCCGAACCATAGAGGATCGACCACTTTCACACGGATTTCTCCGAAACATGTCAGTCTGGGTCCATGACCGGACATAACCAGTCGATGAACAGCCAGGTCGATGACTTCCGGGCGATGTTCCACGCCACCTATCCGAAGGTGGTGGCCTACGCCCGACGCCGGGCCGACGACACCGTCGCCGACGAAGTGGTGGCCGAGACGTTCCTGGTGGCCTGGCGCCGGCGGGCCGAGTTGTCGGGCATGGACAATCCCCTGCCCTGGCTCTACGCCGTGGCAGGCAACCAGCTGCGAAACCAGCATCGCAGCGCCAATCGTCATCTTCGCCTGGTGTCGAAGGTGGCCGGCGACGCAGCCACCGGCCCACCCGCCGCCGACGGCCGGTCACCGGTGGAGACCGACCCCGCGGTCGACGTCGTTCGATCGGCATTGGCCACCCTCTCCTTCGATGACCAGGAGGTCCTTCGCCTGGTCGCCTGGGAGGAGCTGACCTACCAGGAGACGGCCGACGTGCTCGGCTGCTCGCTCGACGCCGCCGCTCAGCGGATTCGCCGGGCCAAGCAACGATTGGCCGGCGCGATCGACAACCTGGCCGACACAGCACCGGCAGAACAACAACCCGACACCCAAACGCACACCCGAGGTGCATGACATGACCGAACCCAGCCACAACGCCGGCCCGGACGACCCGCTGGCGGGCGACCATCTGCTCAACAGGCTCAAGGCGGCCAACCCCGTCACCGCCGGTGATCACCTCGTCTCCCGGGCCGAGGCCGACACTCTGCTCGATCGGATCACGAGCCGAACCGGCGGATTCACGCCCTACACCGACACCAAAGCGACGCGATCGGCGGCCGCCGCCGCACCATCGACCCCGTCGGCGGCCTCCGAGGGCACCGGTGGAGGCCGATGGGCTCTGCTGGCGGCCGTGGCGGCGGTGGCCGCCCTGCTCATCGGGGCCGTCGCCGTGTTCGCCCCGAGCGGGGCCCAACCGGCGCTCGCCGTCGTCCAGTCGGCGGCACAGGAGACGGCCGACGCCCGAAGCGGCCGCGTGATCACCGACTTCGACGTCGTCGGCCACGACGACGCCGAGGAGGGAGCATTGAGCGGCTCCATGACCGCAACCTTCGCCGACGACGATTTCGCCGTGAGCATCGATCTGGACCCGTCGAGCAACGTGATGTCGGCGGCGGAGGCGGCGGCGATCGGTCAGGCCGAAACCCGGTTGGTCGACGGTCAGCTGTATGTCACCGCCGACGGCGAACAATGGATGAGCATCGAGGCTCCGGTCATCCTGCAGTCGACGCTGGCTCGTCTCACCGACCTGCGCACGATTCTGGCCGAGGTCGAGGAACTGGTGGACGTGGAGACCGTCGGTTCGACGGAGATCGACGGCCAGGCCGTGACCCACTACCGGAGTGAGGTCGATCTGGCCGATCAGACACTGGCCGAGTCGGGATGGCTGCCCGGAGCGCAGGGAGCGCAGGGTACGCCCGTCGACATCGACGCCCAAGGGCTCGTGACCATCGACCTGTACGTCGACGGCAACGGCTTGATGCGGCGGATCGAGGTCTCCGGGCGCGCCGAACCGGTCGACGACACGATCGAGGCCTCGGCCGACTTCACGGTGACCACCAACTTCGTCGACCTCGACACCGACATCACCATCACCGCGCCCGACCCCGCCGTCGTTGAGACGCTGGACTTCGAGGCCGGCACCCTGGGCGGCCTCGACGGCTGATCGCCTCGGCCCGGTCCGGATCGGCGGTCACATCGGCCGAAGGTCGACCCGGTCCGATAGGTTCGGGTGGATGGTCACAAGCGACCCGATCCCGTCCGGCCGACCGCTGGTGGTGACGACCTGGCTCTCGCCCGGTCTCCCACTTGGACTGTTCCAGGCGATCACCGACCACCTCGGAGAAGTCCTGGGCGTCCGAACCGAACTCACCGTCGAGTCCAAGATCTCCGGTCCGCTCAAGCCGGAGGACGACCGCTTCACGTTGGGGTTGACCGATGTCGGCTTCCTCTGCCCGCCGGCCTACGTGTGGCTCCGGAGGCCGCCGGTCGATTCGGTTCGCCTGGCGCCACTTGCTCCGGTCTACGACGACCCCCGCAACGACGGCCGGCCGGTCTACTTCTCCGACATCGTGGTTCGCCTCGACGCCCCCTTCGATCGATTCGACGATCTCCGGGGCGCTCGATTCGGATACAACGATCCGTCGTCGCTGAGCGGATACCTGTCGGTGCTCGGTCGGCTGGCCGAGCGCGGTCTCGACACCGGATTCTTCGGCCGCTTCGAACGAGTGGGCGGCCATCGTGACGCCCTGGAGCGGATTCTCGATGGTCGGCTCGACGCCGCGGCCATCGATGCCAACGTGTATCGGGCCTGGAAGGCCGATAATCCGGTCGCGGCCGGAGGCCTCCGATCGATCGATGCACTGGGCCCACATCCGGTTCAGCCAGTGGTCGTTCGAACCGCCTTGGCCGACCGTCTCGTCGAACCGATCAGTGCCGCACTGGCCGATCCGATGCTGGTCGACCGGGTCCGGTCCTAC
>Ga0224512_10002226_pt1 | contig 17959 bp, 19 predicted proteins | sample SF_May12_sed_USG_4_FD_169103 | JGI IMG/M metagenome (GOLD analysis project Ga0224512, IMG submission 169103) | Sediment microbial communities from San Francisco Bay, California, United States - SF_May12_sed_USGS_13 | ecosystem: Environmental > Aquatic > Marine > Sediment | place: USA... | reverse complement strand
CGAGCCGAGTTCTACCTTTTCCTGTCTCTTCGGGCCTGGAGGAGTTCGGCCGCGCGTTCCAGCGTGATGGTGTCCGGGTCGTCTCCCTTGCGCAGGGATCCGTTCACCACTCCGTCGGTGACGTAGGGCCCGTATCGGCCGCGTTTGAGCACCACCGGCTTGCTGGAAACAGGATCGACACCCAGCTCCCGGACCGGGGCAGTTGTTTGCTGGCCGCGCCGTTGCTTTGGCTGGGAAAGCAACACCAATGCCTCGTCAAGGGTTAGCGTCAGGAGTTGTTCCTCGTCTTCCAGAGAACGGGTTTCGTCACCCTTCTTGACATACGGCCCATACCGACCGTTCATGGTGGTTATCTCCACCTCGTCGGCGGGGTCTGCTCCGACGACTCTGGGCAGTGACAACAACTGGAGGGCGACTTCCAGGGTGACTTCCTCAGGATCCATCGATTTGAACAGCGAGGCCCGTTTCGGCTTGCCGGTTTCCTCTTGCTCGCCCAGCTGCACGTAGGGCCCAAATCGGCCGGTCCGAAGGGAGACGGGTAGGCCCGTTTCAGGGTCGGGGCCCAACTCGCGGTTGCCGCTGGGCGCCGACAAAAGTTCGAGCGCCTTTTCTACCGTCAGCTCGTCGGGAGCCAGCTGATCCGGGATGGACGCCTTGTCCTCTCCTCGCTGAAGATACGGTCCGTAGCGGCCGGCCCGGGCGATGATCTCCTTACCCTCCGGATCGACGCCGAGCGGAATCGAGTTGATCTCCCGTGCGTCGATGTCGGCGAGCCGGTCGGTCACCATGTTGTGCAGGCCCACGCTGCCATTGCCGAAGTAGAACCTGCCCAGCCATGGAGCCGAAGCTTCCTCTCCCCGAGCAATCAGATCGAGGTCGCTTTCCATGCGGGCGGTGAACGCATAGTCGACCAGGTTGGGGAAATGTCGCTCGAGCAACGTGACCTTGGCGAAGGCGGTGAAAGAGGGAACCAAGGCTGAGGCCTTTTTCCACACGTAGCCCCGGTCCTGAATTGTGGTGATGATGCTGGCATAAGTGGAGGGACGGCCGACGCCGAGCTCCTCGAGGCGGCGTACCAGGGATGCTTCGGTAAAGCGGGCCGTCGGTCTGGTTTCGTGTCCTTTCGGGTCGATCCGGTCGAGCTCCAGCGGGTCGTCTTCCTTCAATGGCGGCAATCGCCGCTCCTGGTCGTCGAGATCGGCGTCGGGGTCGTCGCTGCCTTCGACGTAGGCGCGGAGAAAACCGGGGAACTCGATGACCTTGCCGCTCGTAGCGAACTCGGCATCTTCGCCCGCCGATGAGGTGCCGCCCAACCGAATCTGGACGCTTTCGCCGACGGCGTCGGTCATCTGGGATGCAATCGTTCGTTTCCAAATCAACTCGTAGACGGCCGCCTCATCCCCGTCGATCTCGGCAGCGACCTGCTCGGGTGTCCGGAAGATCTCCCCGGTCGGGCGGATGGCCTCATGCGCCTCTTGGGCGTTCTTGACCTTGCTCTTGTAGGTGCGCGGTTTGGCGGGGACATAGTCTTTGCCGTACATGTCGGCGATCTGCCGACGGGCGGCTGCTACCGCGGACTCGGCAAGGTCGGTGCTATCGGTGCGCATGTAGGTGGTGTAGCCGTTTTCGTACAGACGTTGGGCGGCGCGCATCGTCCGGGAGGTTCCGTAGCGCAGTTTGCGGCCCGCTTCCTGCTGTAGCGTGGACGTGCGGAACGGCGGGTAGGGCGAACGTCGGTAGGGCTTGCGCGTGACCGAACGAACCTGCATAACGGCATCAGTGAGGCGCTCGGCCAGGGCTACGGCCGTATCCTCGCTGAGCACGAGAGTGTCGCTGTTCAGTAAGCCCGTATCGGAGAAGTCCTTGCCGGTGGCCAGTCGCCGGCCATCCAGCATGACCATGGTCGCCGTGAAGGCGTCGCCATGTTGGGTCTTGAAGAGCCCTTCCAGATCCCAGAAGGAGGCGGATCGGAAGGCCATTCGCTCGCGTTCGCGATCCACGATGACCCGAACGGCGACGCTCTGGACGCGTCCGGCCGAGAGTTTGGGCTGGACCTTCTTCCAAAGCACCGGGCTCACCTCGTAGCCGTACAGCCGGTCGAGTATTCGCCGAGCCTCCTGCGCGTCAACCAGCCGGTCGTCGATGTCCCTAGGCTGCTCGAGGGCGCGACCGATGGCCTCGGGGGTGATCTCGTGGAACACCATGCGACGCACGGGTACTTGGGGTTTCAAAACCTCAAGTAAATGCCAGGCGATCGACTCTCCCTCCCGGTCCTCGTCCGTTGCCAGGTATACCGCGGACGCGTCCTTGAGGGCCGCTTGGAGTTTCTTGATCTGTTCCTTCTTCTCGCGAGGGACGATGTAGAGGGGCTTGAAATCGTTCTCAACGTCTACGCCGAGCTTGGCCCACGGATGTTCTCGATATGACGCGGGAACCTCTGAGGCGTTGCGCGGCAGATCGCGGATATGGCCGATTGACGACTCAACTACGTACCCGGAGCCAAGGAAACCGGCGATGGTGCGCGCCTTGGCAGGGGACTCGACAATGATCAGTGGCTTGGACACAGAGACAGCAATACTAAGCAGACATCGGGGAAGTCGAGACATTCGTTGACCGCCGCTTGCACGAAGTGAGCGAATTGGGGGGAGTGGTTTGGCTCAAGGGAGCCAAACCGGAAGGGGGCGGGTCTCGACGGACGGGGGATCGTTCCCAACCCCGAGGCGTCGCCAAAAAGGGCGGAGGCGAACGGCAAGCGAAGCTTGCCCGTTATTGTTGTTCGATATGGTGGAAGGGGCAGCACAGAAAGCGCGGCCGTTGAGTATGGTCAGGCGAGGTCCCTTCGCTCGCCTGTGGTGGGCCGGGGTCGTGTCCAGCTTCGGCGATTGGGTGGCGTTGTTTGCCACGATCGCGCTGGCCGATCAACTCGGTGGAGTCACCGGAATCCTGGTTCCGCTGAGCGCTCGGATGCTCCCCGGTCTGTTCGGGGCCGTTTCCGGCGTTCTGGCTGATCGGTTCAACCGCAAAACGACCATGATCGCAGCCGATGCGGGGAGGGCTCTGCTGGTGCTTTCTCTCGTGTTTGTAGATAACCTGGCGATGCTGTTCTTGGTCTCTTTCCTCATGGAGACCCTTACATTGTTCTGGCAACCGGCCCGCGATGCCAGCGTTCCCAATCTGGTCCCAGCGGGCCGGCTGGTGGCCGCCAACTCGATCACGCTGGTCGCCACCTACGGCAGCTTGCCCGTTTCGTCGGCGTTCTTCTCGTTCCTAGTGACGGTTGCAGACTGGTTGCCGGATCTGGCGGGGTTCGGCATGGACTTCGGTCCGGCGTTCACTTTTGACGCCTTCACGTTTCTCCTCTCTGCGTTCTTGGTGGCCAGGATCCCGATTCCCAAACCGGAAATAGCCGGCCACCGCAAGGCAAAGGGAGCCTTGGATTGGCGGGCGCCGCTTCGAGATCTGGCCGACGGTGTGCGGTTCGTGGCCGGCGACCGGGGCGTGCGCAATGTAATCGTGGGGATGGCCACTGCCCTCTTCGGAGCGGGCATCTTCTTTATCCTCGGTCAACCTTTCTCACGCAACGTCCTGGGCGGCGGGAATTCGGGATTCGGGGTTTTGATCACCGCCCTGGGAAGCGGGGTGGGTGGCGGCATGCTGGTGCTCGCCACCTTGGGCTCCAGGATCGGCCGGCGCGATCTCGCCTTTGCCATCAGTCTCATCCTGACGGGGGCGGCCATCACTTTGGTCACCACGATGAGCTCGGTCTTCGCTGCCGCCGGGTGGCTGTTTCTGGCCGGGATAGGTGCCGGATCGTCCTATGTGATGGGCTTCACCCACCTCCACGAAGGTGTTGAGGATGAGATGCGGGGGAGGACCTTTGCGGCGCTCTACACGCTGGCGAGGACGGCCCTACTGGTCTCCATCGCTCTGGGTGGTGTCGCCGCGGCAACTCTCGACGGTCTTCTTCCGGCGCCTTTCGACAACGGGATTCGCAATGCTCTGGCCATCGGAGGAGCGATTGTCCTATCGGCCGGCTTGGTGACGTTGTGGAATCTGCGCGGCACCCTTTCGGGTCCTGAGTTCAGCGCGGAGACGTATCGAACGTTAAGAGATGCCAGCGATGCGTTCACCTCGGTACGAGGCCAACGTCGGTCGCCGGAGGACGACGAGTGAGCCGCGGCCGGTACATCGCCCTGGAAGGAATCGAAGGCGCCGGAAAGTCGACGATCCGGGATCACTTGGCGGGCGCTCTACGCGGCGACGGGCATGAGGTCGTAACGGTCCGTGAGCCCGGTGGCACCTCGACCGGTGAAGGAATCCGCCGGCTCTTGTTGGACGGTGACGATATGGCACCGTGGACCGAGGCGCTCCTGTTCGCCGCCCAACGCTCCCAACTCGCCGAGGAAGTAATCGAACCGGCCCTGGGTCGCGGCGCATGGGTGATTGGCGACCGGTCGGTCTACTCATCCCTTGCCTATCAAGGCGGCGGGCGGGAGCTGGGGATTGAAGCCGTCAGGCAGGTTAACCAGGCAGGACTCGGCGACACATGGCCGGACCTGGTGATCGTGTTGGCCGTCGATCCGGAAGCAGGTCTGGCTCGCCAGCACGGCGCAGACCGCATCGGAGGGCAAGGAGTTGAGTTCCAGCGAAGGGTGGCCCGGTTCTACGAGGAGCTCGCCGCGGCCGAGCCGGATCGCATTGCGGTGGTCGGCGCCGCCCGGCCCGTCGGCGACGTTGCCGAGCAAGTCGCGAAGCTGGTGCGCGACCGATGGTGAGGGGACCGTTCACCGGTTTGATCGGCCACGCCCGCGTGATCGGCCTGTTGGAGAGAGAGATCACGGCTCCTGCCCACGCCTACCTGTTCGCCGGTCCTTCCAACGTTGGGAAGGCGACCGTTGCCCACCGTTTTGCGGCTGCGCTGTTGTGCGGGCAGGGGGGATGGCACGATAACCCCTGCTCATCATGTCGGCGGTCCGCCTCCGGGAACCATCCGGATCTCATCGGAGTCGAACCCGACGGGAGGGCTGCATTGTCGGTCGAGCAAGCGCGAGCGACCGTCGCCCAAGCGCCCATGTCGCCCATAGAAGGGAACCGGAAGGTGTTCGTTTTCGACGAAGCGGGCTCCATGTCGGAACAGGCGGCTAATGCTCTGTTGAAGACCCTCGAAGAACCGACCCCATCCACGGTCTTTGTTTTGGTTGTGGAATCGGAAGACGATCTCCCGGAGACCATCGCCAGCCGGTGCCGCACCGTGCAATTCGGCCGGGTTCGCGAAGAGGAACTCATTGCCGCACTCGAAGCACAAGGAATGGGAGCCGGGCAAGCCGGCGAGGCAGCCCGGATCTCAGGGGGCCGTCCCGGCCTCGCATTGGGTCTGGCCACCAACCCGGACGTGGCCGCGTACCGGGACGTATGGCTCAGTGTGCCCATGCGCATGTCCTCGCATCCGGGAGAGGCCTTTCGGTTGGCGGATGAGGTGCTCGAGGCAGCGGAGCCGCTCCTCAAGGCACTCGACGCTCGTCAGGCAATCGCAGAGTCCGACGACCTGCCGCCCTCGAGGCTTAAGTCTCTCCAGGACCGTCACGAACGTGACCGCCGCAGGGAGAAAAGGGCGCTACATGTGACCGGCTTGGAGATCCTCGCATCGTGGTACGCCGATGCAGCATCTGCCCAATTCGGAGGACCGGTTCGCAATCATGATATCCCGGCCGCGGCGCTGGCGATGATTCGACCAAGGGCGGCGGTGGCCAACGCAGAGAGGGTGCTGAACGCGGTGACCGAGCTGCAAGCGAACCAGCGCCCCCAGCTTGTGTTCGCGACTTTGTTTGCGGAACTGACCCCGGCGTCCTGAGCGAGTCGGCGGAGGGGAGCCGGAGCGGGGATTTGAACCCCGGACCTGCTCATTACGAGTGAGCTGCTCTACCCCTGAGCTACTCCGGCGCGGCGCATAAGTTAGCACTCAGTTCCCAGCTACCAGCCAGCAGCCAGCACCCAGCTACGAACTGTGACCCTGAGGCCTCCGGGTGCCCGATCGGGAGGATCTCGCCGGTTTGGGCCGAAAGCCTGTCGTGCAACCGGTTGCTTTGGGTGCACTATGTAGTGAGAACCCGGAGGAGCCATGGCAAAACGCCACCCGTCCCGCGACGAGTTCCTCTCTTTCGCCCGGGAAGTGGAGCCACGCCTCCGCTTCGCGTTGGTGGCGGCCTGTGGACCGCAGCGGGGTGTGGAGGCGGCTACCGACGCGTTGGCGTTTGCCTGGGAACCTCGGGATCGGGTGGGCGGTGTGGCGAATCCGGCCGGTTACCTCTACGGGTGGCCGAACGTCGGACATGGCGGACCCGCCGGAACGTTGCGCTGGTTGGCGATGTGCCCGTCGCAGATTCGCCCTGGGTGGAGCCGGGCCTCGATGGGGCGTTGGACCATCTGTCGAAGATGCAGCGGACGGCGGTGGTGTTGATCGATGGGTTCGATTGGACCCACCAGGAGGTGGCTGATCAGCTGGGGGTGCGCCGCTCGACGGTGCAGAAACATCGTGAGCGGGGGTTGGCTCGCTTGCGCCGTGAACTGGGGGTGAGGGCCGATGTCTGATGTGAAGACCCTTCTGCGCCAGCACTACGAGCCGGTAACGCCGATCGACCTCGAACGGCTGTACGACCAGTTGTCAACCGGTGCATCGAGTCGGGCAAGGTGGCGGCGGCCGATGTTCGCCGTTGGTGCGGCCCTCCTCGTGCTGATCGTCATCGGGGGTGTTGCGCTGCTCCTACCCGGCGGTGAACCCGACTTCATCGACGAACAGACGACAACAACGGCCCTGCCGACGGATACCGCTACATCGCTGCCGACTCCTGCGTCCACCGCTCCCACCACTCAGGCCGCTCCCTTGAGGCAACAGCGGGTGCTGTACGAATCGCCGATCGGGTCGTTGGATCTTGGGGGAATCGATGTCGCCCCGGACGGGTCGCTCGTCGTGGCTGTAACCGAGGGAACGACAGCTGAGGGACCACCCCTCCCCGGGGCGGTACGAGTTGGCCGATGCCCAGACCTCGAGTGTGCCGAGCCGCCCGAATTCGATGGGGTCGCTGAATATGCCGATACCGCCGACGTCACCGTGCGGAGTGGGCCGAACGGGGCTCCGGTGATTGCCCTGTCGGGTTTCAGCTTCCGGGAGCCTGGCGGCGGTGCTTCCGAGATAACGCTGCAACTCGCGACGCCGGAGGGGCTCCGAGCCCTGGACACGGGCATATATACCTACGATCTCGAACTCGACCGTGATGGTCTGCCGGTTCTTGCCTACTACCGGTGGCAGGGTTCACGAGGTGAAGTCGTTTTGCTCTCCTGTGGTGACGAAACCTGTAGCACCGATATCGATCGCACGTTGGTCGACCTGGCAGACGGCTTCAGTGCGTTGGATCTCGAGGTACGCCCGGACGGCAGCGCCCGGCTCCTCTATGAGTCATTCGAGCCGGGCCAACCTAGTTCGGTGAAAATGGCAACCTGCGTCGAAACCACCTGCCCGAGCGGTCCGACGATCACCGAACTGCCCTTCACTGATTTCGTTCGTTTTGCTTCGGGACCCGACGGCTCGCCTCGCCTCCTCCTGGGTCGCGGCGCGCCGGAGGAACAGGAAGGTTTCGAGTTGGTCGTGTGCGACGATCCATCCTGCTCGAGTTGGACAATTGCCGGCATCGAACATGGACGGGCGGTGCCGGAACCCGGCGAGGATGCCTACTTCGACCAGATCTTCGACTGGGCCGATACGTTCGTGTGGGGGGCGGAGTGGAACCTCTCGGCCGATGCTCAGATCATGATCGACTCAGCCGGTCACCCGGTCGTGGCGTGGTTGTCCGGTGCGCAACGCGGATGGATTGCCATCTGTAGCGATGCGCAGTGCTCGGGTTACACGGTCATCGATCTCGGGTACCTCGAGGGGGCCAACCATCTCGACGCTCTCCTCGGATCGAGCGGTCAACCGGTGGTGCTGTACTCCTCTGGTTACCAGATCGGCCTGCTCGATTGCGTGGATCGAGTCTGTCGATCCAAATGACCAGTAGTGGCTTGTCCTGGCCGGCAGCCAGCGAACGAAGATAGGCCAAAGCACTTGACTGGGTCAAACAGCATCGGTCAAACCAGCCCAGTCCGAACCTCCGTCCGCGTAGCGTTCACCGGCGAGACCTTCCGGGTCCTGGCAGAAGAACACTGTCGGTGCGATCTCAGCTCAATGTTCGCGGCCTGGGTGGAGCTAGGCACCTAGTACCAGGTACTGACCTAACTTCTTACTTTCCACTCCCTCGGGTATCGTCCTGCCTGTCCGACGGGGAGCCCAGGTTGGCTGAACAGGCCGATTTTGAGAAAGACGCAATGCAGTACGCGCCGCAGTTGTATTCGGCCGCCCTTCGCATGACTCGAAACCCAGCCGATGCTGAGGATGTCGTGCAAGAGACGTTCCTGAAGGCGTACCGGGCATATCACACCTATCAAGCGGGCACCAACCTGAAAGCATGGCTGTACCGCATCCTGACCAACACGTACATCAACCGGTACCGCAAGCAGGTGAGGAGTCCCACTGAGGTGGACTTCGGTGAGGTCGAGGATCTCTACCTCTACAAACGCCTGGGTTCAACCGAGTCGGGTAGTTCTTCGCGGAGTGCCGAAGAAGAGGTGCTCGAGCAGTTGGTCGACGCTGATGTCAAAGCCGCCGTCGAGGAACTACCGGATCACTTCCGGATGCCCGTACTGCTTGCCGATGTGGAGGGTTTTTCGTACAAAGAGATTGCCGAAATCCTGGACGTTCCGATCGGAACGGTGATGTCGCGACTCCATCGGGGAAGAAAGGCACTCGAAAAGACGTTATGGGCGTTTGCAGAGCAACACGGACTCACCGAAGAACGGGTGACAGGAGATGAGTAAGCACAGCTGCGAAGATGCGGTGGCGCATGTCTACTTCTTCCTCGACGATGAGATCGGATGGTTCAGGAAGGCGCGCATCAAACGTCACCTCAAGAAATGTCCCCCTTGCGATGGGGCATTCCGTTTTGAGGGCCGCCTGCAGAGCATCGTGCGGGAGCGGGTCCGCGAAGAACCACAGCCCGAGGTGATGGACCGTCTGCGGGCTTTCCTGAAGGAAAACGAATCCGGCTTCGGGAAATAGCCGACTGCGGGTGCTCTCTGCATCTCGCAGCAAGGTAGGCTGTGGCGGCCATGTCCAATCTCCACCGCCGATCTCTGGTTCCCATCGTCATCGGGTTGCTAGTCCTGATCCTGGCGCCGGCGGTCCTTGCTCAGGAAGAGGCACCAACCGATGCCACCGCCCCGGCCGACGAGCAAGGTGCCGTGGGCGAAGTGCCAGAACCTGCCGTAAGAATCGCCCCCGAGGCGCCGGCCGAGGTGGAACAGGCGTGGACGTTCCGATACCTGATCCCGACGTCTCTGGTGATCGCCCTGCTGGTGGTGGTGGGAAGCATCGTCGCCTACTTCGTCAAGGTCGTACGAACCAGGTTTCGGCTCATCCAGTGAGCGGCCGGATTCCCTGGTCGGTGGCAGCCGGTATCGCTGGGAGAATGGCCGGCCGCTATCCGCTCGGGGGCACTTATCACGAGCGCCTACTGCGCAGTCAGGCTCCCGAGTTCGTCGCTCGAGCAGGCCGGTTGGTGATGGAGGAGACGGGTTTGACGGGTCCCGGCGTGCCGCAGGTGGCGGTGGTATCTCGCGCGGAGTGGGCGGAGCGGAACATCCGGTTTTTTTCGAAGATGCTGGAGCCGACCGAGGTTCGGCTCGCAGAACGTTTCCAGGCGTCGGGTCTGGTCGGCAAAGCCGCGGCCGTAGCGTCGCAACGGCTCGTGGCTGCTGAGATGGGAGCATTGCTCGGGTTCATGGCCCGGCGAGTCCTGGGTCAATACGAACTGGTGTTGCCGGCCGACGAGGACAACGATGGCGACACGGTGTACCTGGTGGGGGAGAATGTCTTGAGCCTCGAACGGACCCACCAGTTTCGTCCCGTTGAGTTCCGGTTCTGGTTGGCCTTGCATGAGTGTACGCACCGACTGCAGTTCGTGGGGATTCCTTGGATGAGGGAGTATTTTCTGGGACTCGTTCAGGAGCTGGTGGCCACCGCGCAGCCCGAGCCGGGCCGGATGGGCCGGCTCGTTACCGAAGCTCGGACCGCTGCCGCCGAAGGCCGCCCACTCGTTGGCGAGACGGGGTTGTTGGGGCTTTTTGCCAGCCACGACCAACGTGCACTGCTCGACCGAGTCCAAGCCCTGATGTCCTTTTTGGAGGGACACGGCCACGTGGTCATGGACCGGATTGGCGCCCGGGTGCTGGTCACGCAGCGCAGAATGTCGAATACGTTGAAACAACGTCGCAAAGATCCGCGCACTGCGGCCTTCTACCGCCTGACCGGCCTCGAAATGAAGATGCGCCAATACGAGCTCGGTGAAAAGTTCGTGCTCGGTGTCGAGAAGCAGGCCGGGTGGAGCGCGCTCGACCACGCCTGGACCGCCGCCGAGCACCTGCCGACCAAAGATGAGATCGAGCATCCGGAACAATGGCTGGCTCGCGTCGCCTGACCAGACTGAGCGGAGACGTTCTCGCTCACACCAAGCCACACCTCCCGGAAGGACGTTTGGCTGTTGCCTTGAGCGGGGGAGCCGATAGCGCCGTCTGCGCCTGGGCGGCCCACCGCCTCGGAGACACGGTGCGGGCCGTACATATCGACCACGGATGGCCGGCCTCGGCCGCCCTACGCTCGGCCGCTCTCGCAGTGGCTGGACACCTCGGTCTCAGGCTCTCGGTGGTCGAAACCGAGGTTGGGTCCGGCCCGTCCCCGGAAGCACAGGCCCGGCTCGCCCGGTACCAGGCTCTGGAGGATGAGCTGGCTCCGGACGAGTGGTTACTGACCGGTCACACGATGGACGATCAAGCGGAGACGGTTCTGGGTAATCTCTTGCGTGGTGCCGGCGCTGCCGGATTATCAGGCATACCGAGACGGCGAGGGAGGATTGTCCGGCCGCTCCTGGACGTCACCCGCTCGGAAACCCGGGAGCTGGCGGCGTTGCTTGGACTACCGTGGACCGACGATCCGACCAACGTCGACACCGCACTGCGTCGCAATGCGCTCCGTCGTGAAATCATCCCGTACCTCGAAACCCGTTTGAATCCTTCCTTCCGAGCCGCGCTCGTAAGGTTGGCCTCCGCCATCGACGCAGACGAGCGAATGTTCGACGCCGCGGTCGGCGAGTTTTCCATGCAGATCGACGGATCGACCGTCCGCTTGCCGGCGCCGCTGCTGGCCACCGTGCCCGACCCGGTGGCAGTCCGGGCAGCTCGCCGGGCATTACGACAGATCCACCATGGCTACCCGGGTTCGTCGGCGGACGTCGCGACAGTTCTGTCGGTGGCTAGGGGCGGACGGCCTGCCGAGCTGGCCGGCTCCGTACGGGTCGCCCGGACCGGTGTGTGGGTCACGATGGAACGTTCCGACCTCGAGATGACCCTGCCGGCGGTGCCGTGGGCGCTCCCCGGGGGAATCGAGGTTGGCCCTTGGGTGCTCGAGGCTTGGCTAGAAGAGACCCGGCCGGTCGCCTTCCCGCTGTCTCCGTTTGTGGAGGTGTTTGACGGCGATACGATGCCGGCGTCCGTCACGGTGCGCAGTATCGAGCCCGGCGACCGGGTTGCCATCGTTGGAGGAACCAAGCCTCTCGCGGATGTCCTGGCCGAGGCGCAGATCCCCCCCACTCGACGATCAGATTGGCCGGTGGTGGCGACGGACGGAGAGGTGATCTGGGTTCCCGGTGTGCGGCGAGCTCATGCCGGTTGGGTGGGTACCGCTACCAGACGCTACCTTTGGGTTCGCGCCACAATGGAGGGACATTCGTGAAGGTCGGGAAGGTGCTGATCTCAGCCGACGAGATCGCCGCGAAGTTGGCGGAGATGGGGGAAACCATCACTGCCGACTATGAGAACAAGGATCTCTTGATCGTGGGTGTCTTGAAGGGGGCGTTCATCGTGATGGCAGACCTGGCACGTCATATTGAGCTTCCGATCGAGTTCGACTTCATGGCCGTTTCGTCTTACGGGGCAGCCACTCAGACGTCGGGTGTCGTGCGGATCCTCAAAGACCTTGATCAGGAGATTGCCGGACGGCACGTGCTCATCGTTGAGGACATCATCGATTCCGGGTTGACGCTCAACTACCTCCTCAAGAGTCTGCGGGTAAGACGTCCTGAGTCACTGGAAGTGGCCGCGTTGCTCGTTAAGGAAGGTATCCAGCGAACGCCGCTCGACGTCAAATACACGGGGTTCACCATCGGGCCCGAGTTCGTCATCGGCTACGGGCTGGACTACGCAGGCAAGTTCCGGAACCTCCCCTACGTGGGCGTGATGGACGAAAGCTCTCTGTAGGCCGACCTGCCTCCCCCCGGGCAATGAGGGGGGAGATGGCTCGCTTCGTTAGAGCTGAGCCGGAAGGGGAGGGCTCGACAGAGGGCGTCCGTTCCGAGCAACGAAACGAGGAACGAGAATCGACTGTACGTCACGGCGACATACACCCGGGATCCGCATACCATGGTGAACAACCACCGGGTTGCGCTGGTCACAGACGGTGATACGGTGATACCCGGGCCCCACAAGTAGTTCGACGAGGAAACCTTTGACTCGCACCTTCCGCTCTATCTTGATCTACGGGATCATCGTGCTCGTCGTGCTGATCATGTTGCAGCAATGGATGGGCGGCATCGAAGCTCCGGAGGAGATCTCGTACAGCGAATTCTGGGACCGTGTCGAGGCCGGTCAGGTCGCCACGGCCATGCTGCTGACCAAGTCAAACATCGTCACGGGCGAGTTCGTCGACGAAGTTGACGATACCCCCGATTACCGCATTGACTATCCGCCCGAAGAGGAAGACGAACTTTCGGCTCAACTGCGCGCCAAAGGCGTCGACGTCCAAATCGACGGCGAGCCGGCTGGCATCTGGGAGATCCTGCTGAGCTTCCTCCCGTGGTTGTTCCTGATCGGGTTCATGGTCTTCATCTTCATGCAGATGCAAGGAAGCGGAAACCGCGTCATGCAGTTCGGAAAGTCTCGGGCCAAACAGGTCACGAAAGATATGCCCAAAGTGACCTTTCAGGACGTTGCGGGGCTGGAAGAAGCCATCGAAGAGCTAGAGGAGCTCAAGGAGTTCCTGCAGAACCCGGACAAGTTTCGCGCCATGGGAGCCAAGATCCCCAAAGGGGTTCTGCTATTCGGTCCGCCGGGAACAGGAAAGACCCTGCTGGCAAGGGCGGTGGCCGGCGAGGCGGGCGTTCCGTTCTTCACGATCTCAGGATCCGACTTCGTTGAGATGTTCGTCGGAGTAGGAGCCAGTCGGGTGCGGGATCTGTTCGAACAGGCCAAGGCCCAGGCGCCGGCCATCGTGTTCATCGATGAGATCGACGCCGTCGGCCGTCACCGCGGAGCGGGTCTGGGCGGTGGACACGATGAACGCGAGCAGACTCTCAACCAGTTGCTGGTGGAATTGGACGGCTTCGACGTCAACAGTGGCGTCATCGTGATTGCCGGTACCAACCGGCCCGATATTCTGGACCCGGCCCTGCTCCGGCCGGGCCGCTTCGACCGGCAGATCGTGGTTGACCGCGCCGACCTTGCAGGCCGCAAAGCGATCCTGGCGGTACACGCTCGTGGCAAACCGCTCGCCCAAGACATCGATCTTGAGGTGCTGGCCAGGCAGACCCCCGGCTTCACCGGCGCCGATCTGGCCAACCTGATCAATGAGGCTGCGATCCTGGCCGCCCGGCGCGGCATGACCGAGATCTCAATGGACGAGCTCGAGGAATCCATCGAGAGGGTCATTGCCGGGCCGGAGCGAAAGAGCCGGTTGATTTCCGAAGAAGAGAAGCTGGTGATTGCCTACCACGAGACGGGTCACGCCCTCGTGGGATGGGCTCTCCCGATGGCCGACCCTATCCACAAAGTCACGATCATTCCGCGCGGCCGATCTCTCGGGCACACCCAGGCGTTACCCACCGAGGATAAATACCTGATGCGGCGCAGTGAACTGGTGGACCAGCTGGCCATGCTGCTCGGCGGACGAACTGCCGAAGAACTCATTTTTGTCGATCCTACGACCGGAGCCGCCAACGACATCGAAAAGGCAACGGAGATAGCCCGCAAGATGGTGATGGAATACGGCATGAGTGACCGGTTGGGCCCGATGCAATACGGGCATGCCAACGGCGAGGTCTTTCTCGGACGTGATTACGGACGTCAGCAGGACTACTCCGATGAGGTTGCGTCATTCATCGACGCCGAGGTACGCAAGCTCATCAGCCAAGCCCACGAAGAAGCCCGCCAGATATTGTCGACGCATCGCGAACCGCTCGACCGCATGGCAACCGTCCTGATGGAACGAGAGACTATCGACGCCGATGAGGTGGCGGAAGTCTTCGCTGATGTCCCAAAGTGGGAGCATACCGAGAGCGGCGTCATGCGGATTCAAATCCCCAACGGCCGTCCCGACACCACGCCGGATACGGTTGTGCCAGACGGTGTGGCCGCAGTTCGCGAATCGGGTTCCTAATCCAAGGGGGCCTTTTGTGACGGCTGACGAGCACCGCGACCTACCCGACCTCGATGCGATTGCCGGAGCAGTCAAAACTATCTTGGACGCGATTGGCGAGGACCCCGGTCGCGAAGGTCTGGTTAACACCCCTGAACGGGTGGCCCGCATGTATGCGGAGGTGTTTAGCGGTCTCCGCCAGGATGGCAACGGGATAGTGGAGACGTTCTTCGAGGATGAGGAGCACCATGAGATCGTCATGGTGAAGGACATCCCTTTTTACTCGATGTGTGAGCATCACCTGCTTCCTTTCCACGGTCGGGCTCATGTCGCCTACACGCCGCGGGGCACGGTGACCGGACTATCCAAACTGGCCCGTCTGGTCGACACCTATGCCCGCCGGCCGCAGATGCAGGAGCGCCTCACTACCCAGGTTGCCGATGCTCTCACCGAGGCGCTGCAGCCTTACGGTGTGATGGTGGTCGTGGAAGCGGAGCATCTGTGCATGAGCATGCGCGGGATCAAGAAGCCGGGTTCGATCACCGTCACTTCGGCGGTTCGCGGATCGTTCGCTGACGATTCTGCAACACGTTCCGAGGCCATGGCGTTGCTCTTCGGGGGTCGTTGAGATTGGTCGACTGGACCATACGCGACCGTGTGCTTTCGACCGCGGATCGCACGCTCATCATGGGGGTCCTGAACGTCACCCCCGATTCGTTCTCAGACGGTGGCCGGTTCCTGGGCGCCGACCGGGCTATCGCCCATGGGCGACGCCTGCACAGCGAAGGGGCCGATCTCGTGGACGTGGGCGGCGAGTCGAGCCGTCCCGGAGCCGAGCCGGTTCCGGAAGCCGAGGAGATCCGGAGGGTCGTCCCGGTGATCGCCGGGCTCGTAGAGGCGGGGGTACCGGTGTCGGTGGATACCTCAAAACTGGAGGTAGCTTCAGCGGCCCTCGACGAGGGAGCCGTGGTCGTGAACGACATCACTGCTTTTGGTCACCCGGAGATGGCCTCACTCGTTGCCGACGTCGGTTGTGGAGCGGTCTTGATGCACATGCAAGGTTCGCCGCGAACGATGCAGGAAGACCCGATCTATGAAGACGTCGCCGTCGAGGTGCGCGACTTTCTCATGCAGCGGGCAGCGGCAGCGGAGACGTCAGGGGTAGCGCGGCAGCGCATCTGTGTTGACCCCGGAATCGGATTCGGCAAGGCCCAACATCACAATCTGCAGCTTCTGGCCCGCCTCGACCTGCTGGTTTCGACCGGGTATCCGGTGCTAGTCGGGACATCCCGCAAGTCATTCCTCGGCAGGATTCTGGATGAACCCGATCCAGCCGAGCGCGACGTGGCAACGGCGGCTACGGTGGCGATTGCAGCGACCCGGGGGGCCGCAATCGTGCGGGTGCACAACGTCGAAATGACCCGACAGGCGGTGCTGATAGCCGATGCGATTGTCCGCTCGATGGATGTGAAGGAAGCCTATTGACCGGACTAAAACCCCGTGAGTTTTGTTGGGTGATCCAGGGCCGGCTGGCGGTATCAGAACGTATCGGGGGACACGGGATTCAGCATCGGCGGGTTCGGCGGGAGGAAGAGATCCTCTGGCTCCAGGAAGAAGCAGGGATCACAACGATCTTCTCGCTGCTGGGTGGAATGCAGAATCTCGCCAGCTACCGAGACTCGGGGTTCGACGTGCGGGGCGAGCCGCTCATCGGTCAGTACGAGCCCTCGGATGTACAACGCGTATTCAATGCGCTCGACGAGGCTCTCCAGGATCCGACGTTGGTAGTTCTGGTCCATCGTGACCTCGTCGATGACACTGTCGCCGGCGTGCTGGCTGGCTACCTCGTCTACTCAAAATTGGTCGACGATCCGATTCTGGCCGCCGCGCTCATCCAGGAGATACTCAAGCGCCCCCTTGGTCCGGAAGGACGGTCGCTCATACCGGTACCGTCGTGAGGGCTCTCGCCGGTTAAGGAGAAGAAGGTGGACACCATCAGCTTGCTCGGGATGCGCGTCTTCGCGTATCACGGGGTGCTCGATGAGGAGAAGTCCGCCGGTCAGGAGTTCGTGATCGATGTGACGATTCACGCCGATCTTTCATCGGCGGCTTCGTCGGACGATCTAACCGACTCAATCGACTACGGAACGCTGGCGGCGGCGATTCACGACCGGGTCTCGAGCGAGCGATGGAATCTCATCGAACGCGTTGCCGAGCGGGTGGCGGACCTGGTCATGGAAGACGAGCGGGTGGCAGGCGTCGAAATCCGGGTGCACAAGCCGGCTGCGCCCATCCCGGTTCGGTTCAAGGATGTTGTGGTCGAAATGCGGCGCAGTCGATGACGTGGGCGGCGATCGCGCTCGGCTCCAACCTGGAGGATCGCATGGCGTATCTGCGTTTTGGGGCGGATGCTCTTACGGAGCTGGGGGTGGCGGTGTCCGTGTCATCGCTCTACGAGACCGCCCCGATCGGTGGTCCCGAGCAAGAGCCGTTCTTCAATGCTGTGATCGTGATCGAGACGGATCTCGAGCCCCGCCAACTCTTGGACGAACTGCATCGTATCGAAGCCGAAGCCGGCCGGGTTCGAGAGGTCCGATGGGGTCCGAGGCGGTTGGATCTCGATCTCATTCTCTACGGGAACCAGCGGGCCGAGGACGGAGGGATGGTGGTTCCCCATCCCCTGTTCGGGGAACGTCGGTTCGTTCTTGAGCCTCTGGTCGAGGCATGGCCGGAGGCGAAGACCCCCGAAGGTCGCCTAATTGCTGATCTCCTCCCCGGGGTCGCGGCCCAGGAGGTGGTCTCACTCGGCCCGTGGTGGATCGAGCAGGATGGCCGTTCGATTGTGCTCGACGACGAAGACCCCGGAGGAAGTTCTCACCGGCAGTCGATCGAGGAAGCGCGAATCCCGGGAGCGGACAAGGTGAGCGCACCGCCCGCCGCAACGTTTGCTGCCCGCGGCGGCTGGTGGGTGGCTGCACAGGTGGTGATCGGCGTCGCGGTCATCATTGCAGTGCTCCTATTCGACAACTCGATTGAGGCGGGCCCCTGGTTGGGATGGCTGGGTGGCGCCCTAGTTGTCATTGGCGCCGTCCAGGCGATTCTCGGGCTGCTGCATCTTGGGGTCAGTTTGACACCGTACCCGGAGCCGCTCCAGACCGGCAGCCTCGTCCATGGAGGTATCTACCAGTACGTGCGCCATCCCGTGTATGGGGGGATCACGTTTGGGATGGTTGGATTGGCTCTGTACCGGCTCAGCTGGTTGGGTTTGCTCGTGGCCCTCGGCGGGGGCATCTTCTTCTGGCAGAAAGCCGGTTTCGAAGAGCGACGTTTGCTGGCGAAGTACCCGGACTATCTCGACTACCGCGTTCGCACCCCTGCCCGGATGATCCCCTGGATCATTTGAGTTGG
>Ga0224512_10002224_pt1 | contig 17969 bp, 44 predicted proteins | sample SF_May12_sed_USG_4_FD_169103 | JGI IMG/M metagenome (GOLD analysis project Ga0224512, IMG submission 169103) | Sediment microbial communities from San Francisco Bay, California, United States - SF_May12_sed_USGS_13 | ecosystem: Environmental > Aquatic > Marine > Sediment | place: USA... | reverse complement strand
GCCTATCTCCCACCCAGACCTGAGGGTTCAACTGGTCTTTGACAGCAAAACTGGATAAATCGATAGAACTAGGATCTACCAATTCTTCAAGGAAGCTGTTCCAGTTTTCAAAAAGCATTTTCATTAACTAATTCCCCTCAAAAACAAATCATATGCTTTTTTGTTCACTTCTAGGATTTTCAAAAGACCTTTCTCTTCTTCTCTCAAGAAATTCTTGATGTATCCTTCATCATATCCCTGGTCTCTCAAGCTTGCCTCTTTTTTCGCAGCCATCTGCTCTTTTTCATCGGCAGAGCCTTGAAGTTTTGCTTTGTAAGTATCTTTGACATGTTGGATCATTGCATTTCCATTGGTGATTCCTGCTTGATCGAGCGTGAGAGCCAGACCCTTGATACCTTCTGCAAACCTTTCAATCGACACAGCCTCAGGATCGATACCACTGTTCTTGGTTAGAATAGGTTCTATCGACACATCTTCACCGGCAAAATACTTTGCAATATCAATGAGGAAGTTTCGTGGGTCTGTGCTGATGGTTTTGATTTGAACGCCTTTGCGAACTTTTCCTGTGACCAAATTTCCATCTTGAGTTCTAGCAATTACGCCTTCAGTTCCAATAGAAAGAGGAAAAAAACTACCCAAACTGGTGTACAAGTGACCCGTAGCATAGCCCTTGATGCCTCGTTCGGGCGTGTATCGACCTCCCATCCACTCACTGTAGTCTGGGAATGTGATAACTGTGTCTGCCTGGACATACACTCCCTCACTTAATTGTAGAATTACCAAAAGAACGTTTCCTTTCAGCGTCTCTTCTACATCTACTTCAGGAGAAACGGTACCTGAATTGAGATAGTCTACGAATAACTGGGTGTATTTGCGCTTTTGAGCATTCTGCTCTTTCCTTTTGGCTGTGTCATCCTCAGCTTCTGATGCAAGAGGGAACTCTACAAGATAGTCGATGTCTCCATAGACTGTTCCTGGCTTCTCTTCAAGATCTTTTTCATAATAACTCACAGAACCAACAGGTCTGAGAGCTTTGACTGGTTGCTCTCCTTGCGATTCCAGCCACTTGTTCCAATCGGTTATGACATTTTCATATACCGCAACTGTCTTTTTCACAAGCTCTGGAGACAAAACAACCCCTCGCGTCTTGAGAGATTTGTTTCCGCCTTCGTTGAGGTTTGTGAAACTTCGCCACGACTCAAAGAATTGTTTCATCTTACTCCTCTTCGATCGTTTCAAGCTTCTCGTAGTATTTTGGGTCTTCGGTCAAGTGATCCATTGCGATTTCTTGAGCCAACGCTCTGTCATCTACGTGTTCCATCTCTACTTTGGTGCCTTTTGCTAATTGCTTCTTGTCAAAATCTTTAGGACTCTTCTTGTCAGCCAGCCCGCCAGGAAGTTTGTCTTCGTTCCATCCGCACTTTTTACCGATCTTAATGACAATCATAGGTCACCCTCTTCTCTGAACACCAACTTCTGCGCTGCCTGAAGGGCTTTAATCGTTCCAGCACCCTTTTTTTTGTAAACCTTAGAAAGAGAACTCTGATGCCACTCAACGCCCTGACTATTGGAAGCAGCATTTGAAACAGCTGCATTTTGAGCACAATTGTCAGATTCTTCTGGTGTTAATTCGTTCTTCATGTTGTCTAGCTGCATCATTTCTACATCTGAACGAGAGTTCATGTAGTTGTCCCACACTGCCTCAGCTTCAGCGCTCACCATTGAACGGTCTGGAGCCAACCCGACTCCTGACCCTCTCATAGAAGCCCATTCAATAGCAACGTCGTACAACAACGGTCCCCACCCGTGATCAGCGTGGGCACCTTGAACAACCCATGCGTTTAGACAAGTTCCAAACCATTCAGCGTTCTGCGAAGGCATATTCCCAATAACCACTTCACCTCTGGGTTTGTTGGAGGTTCCTGCATTATGAAGATCAACATAAGAAATGCGAATCTCATCAGGAGATTCCTCTGTATCGATGAGGATGCCCACACCATCTGGCAAATCATCAGGTGTTCTCATTCCTTCGTTGAGGAATCCTCTCCAGTTTTCGAACAACAACTTCATTGTCATGGCTTAAGCCTCGTAATCGTGCCAAAAATTGGAGTGTCATCTTTTTTGAGACCTCTTACGAGAGTGATTGCACCAGCGATGGCAATCTTGTTGTACGCGCTCGCTGACTGAATCATGTAGTCTTTCGCTTGTTCGATCTTTCTCGGATTTCTGTAGTCTGCCCAATATAATTGATTCTCTTTGTCTGCAAAGACACAAACAGCATGCGCGGCACGCTCGCTTCCGTCTTCATTTTCCATGCTGTAGATTGCAAACCAGACCTTTTTGGCTAGACCAGATTTCAAAAGAGCAGCACACCAATAAATGGCATGATCATCACAGTCACCGAATTCCTCACTCTCTTCATTCAGTCTGTGCTGAAGGCGGGAGGGGTGAGTTAGATGATCGGATTTGATTCCGAAGCTCTCATCCCACCGGTATTTCCTCCCATAGTTGAAAGCTTTGGGAATATCTTCTACCTTTTCATATTTCTTTACCTGGGTGCCTTTTTTACGGGACCAGAGCATTGTAATTCTGTACCACAAGATGGCAAGAAAAAGGAATCTATAGCTAAATTTTGTAAGTTTTTGGATCATTGTTATACTCCCAGAATTTTGAATGCTTCTTTGATCACTTCCTTTACATCTGTAACGGTGTCCATTGAACTTACTTCGTTCTTAGTTGCCCATTTGGACGCTTCATGTTCTTTAATACCATTTGCGTTGATTTCTGTTTTACCCGCACTCTTCTTACAGGCAAAAAAAGCATGTTTCAACTTGTAACTAATAGCTGGAAGGTAAAACAAATCCTCCAACTCTACATCAAGACCCACCTCTTCTTTAATCTCTCTTTGCAATCCTTGCTCAAGAGCTTCGCCTTTGTCTAATTCTCCACCTGGAAAAGCCCATTTGCCCGGCATCCAATGATCGTCTTCGGCTCTTTGAACCAAAAGAACTTTTTTTCCTTTGATGATCGCTACGTGCGCTGAATCCCACTCCTCTCTTTTGGCTTCGCCCAAGAAAGCCTTCCATTCATTTAGCATTATTGTCACGAAAAAACCCCGCACTGTAAATAGTTGCGGGGTCCTTCTAAGTTAGTCTTTGTTTGTGTGTTCGATAAACCGGAAATGCACTCGTGGTAAGAACTTTCCGGTACCCTGAACATACACTTTTGCCACTTGAAGCGTGGGCTTAACGCTGACGATTATTCCAAAATTGACTATCCACTTCTTGTTCTGTTGATGGGAAACCTTGACAAGGTCGCCTTTCTTAAACTTTTTCCTTTCCACGCTTGACTAGCTCCAAACCAACAATAAGCTCGCTGCGCTTTTGTACCTTCTTTGTCAAGCCCACAACTTTAGGCGTCAGTTGCCAATATACTTCGCAAAATTCTGGTCTAGATTTAAACATTTTGGTCACGATTCCTGTGCATCCCAACAGCTTGTGCTTGACTAGTGAACCCTTTTTTAACATGTAGGTGAAACCCTTTCTCGAATTTTGTCTGAATGTAGTTCAACAAACTTCTGATAAGTATCAGTGCTGCATTCCATCATCAAGTAAGCCCAAAAATTACGCTGCGTGTTTAGCGTCTGTGTTGTGAAGTGAGTTCCGAGCAAATAAAGAAGCTTGAATGGTATTTCTCTAGGAAGGAAAGGAAATCCTCCAGCGCTGTCAAGAAAAGGCTCAGACCAAATTTCATGCGCTCCCCTCAAGTCCGTCTCGAAATCATCGATCGTCATGCTGAAAATAGGGTGTTCAAGCATGGGATTTTTTTCCATCTCCATTATACCATCCTCCAAGATTTTTGTCAAGTCATTTGACGACAACCACTCTAACTGGATACTTGGGCTCATCGTTGTAAGTTTCTTCTTGGTAGACCCCGCCATTTCTATAAAGAGTTTCAGGAAGGACCGAGCAAACCTTTTCATAACAATCCCAAGTATATCTTTTTGATTTGATTACGATCTCAACATCATCATCCAACTTTTCAAGTGCCGCTTTCAAATCTTTAACAAGCATTTGTTACTCACTACGGTCCATAATTATCAAACCAGTCATCGATATCATCATCGTCAGGCAACTCAATCACTCCATCATCGTCTTTGATTGTAGAGCCAGGAAGGGGAATCATTGGGTCTGTCTTTTCATCCCATAAATCTACTTCTTTTGGTACACTTTGTACACTCTTTTTTCGCCGTCGATAAGATGGAGGAGTAAACAACTTTCTAAGACCGTCGTCAACAATGCGTTTTTTTGTAGCTTCCCACTGTTGAAGTTCGGATCCTTGCTTACGCATGGTTTGTTTTGATTCTGCATCTTCTTTTGTAGAGTGAATGACGTGACGTTTCAAAAACCACATCCAATAATGAGTGTGTTTGTCATCATATTTGCACTCTTTAAAATCAACCGCTACTTTGATCTTGTCGTTATCTTCTCCTGCGACACCGGACATAAAATCTTCTTGCACTTCCATGATCTTTCCCACGGCTCCGCAAAAATCATCATGAATCGGTGTCCATTCGGACCAGGAGTAATCTGGATTGGGAGTGATCTCTACCCAATCTCCTGTGTTAAACTTTGCCATGTTGCCTCACCTTTGTAACGTCCCTACAAAATCCGGAGACGCCATGTACTGCGCTTGAAGGCTTGTATCGCCTCTCTATGAGTCTCATTCTAACAGACTGCTGACAGACCGTATAGGTTCATCTTTTCAATCTTCAATTAGTCGCCAGATAACTCGTTTTTTACGAGTGTTTTGTTGAATTACAGTCTCACAACGCTCTTTGGTAAGTAGACCCGTACTTAGACAGAATTTGTTACCACCATACTTATCTAAGTATCTTCCTGATTTCTGACAAAATTTCTGAAATTTTTCTTGCTTGCGTGTGTACGCTGGATGACAAGGCTTAACTACCGCAACTTTTTGCTCTGGGGCACCATAATTGTGTCCGGTCATGTGCCACCATCCGACATAGACAGGTTGAGGTTGCGGGACGTGAAGAAAAAAACAAAACACAAGAGCCTTATACATTTTTCTTACCCTTCTGTTTTCTAATTTCCTCTAGCATTGTTTTTCTTTGTTCTAAGATTTTGCTTAGATCTTTTTCTCTTTGTTTTGCTTTGAGAATTGCATTCTCTGCTTCAAGTTCTCTTTTAAGGACCTCTTTTTCTCGCTTGAAAGTATCTTTTTCTTTTTGAACCAAAAGCTCTTCTTTCTTGTCCAAGGCGGCTTGCCAATCGTCAAACTCAAGAGACAAATCTTCGAAATGATCTCTTTCTTTGAGAGCTTTTTTGAGCGTTCTGCTTCCCTCGCCCTTGATATATTCTTTTCGCTCAGCACGATGCTTTTGTGCCATGTCCATCCAGTGCTTACGCTGCTTAGTTCTAGCATCCAGTGTCTTCAAGAGTTGAAGAGACACAGAAGCTCCATCAAAATCCTCTGGGCTGCTAGGGTTCTTTTCTAATAGGGCTCTCACTAGCTCTATTTCATCATAAGACAGGATCCTTGGTTTTTTTTTGCTCATTTCTTTTCTCCAATGAAAAACGTGCAAGTCCTGCTAAGAACCCCACATACATAAGTATGCTGATCCCTAGCAGGACAAAGCAAATCGTTGTAAGGATCACGAGCTATCCGCGAGGAGCGGGAACAAAAAACTCGTGCGCTACGTGCTCGAACTCTGCAATACACTCTTCAACATCATCGAAGGCTCGATGGCTCTTTTTCTTCACAAAATTTGAATCCTCTCCAAACCAAATGCCAGCAGCAATACGAAAACTCGTAACATCGAGATACCTGTAGTGCATTTCTGCATCTGAAAGAGGTAAGTGTGTCTCGGTGAATGGAATGTCTACTCTGGCAATGCTGTTCCCAGCCATCATGATATTTTTTGGATTTCCACCATGATGTGAACGGAGAAACTCTGCCCACAGTTTGTCAGCTTCTTGCGTCGTAGGGGTTCCATGATCTGTCACATCATCAAGAAGACCATTCTCTGTGTGCATCTTCACGACGATTTCCGGCATTACACAGAGAGCTTCTTCGCCTGGGTACACAGCGGTCCTGAATCGTCCAAGTTCTTTAAAGAATCTGTCTGTAACAATCGTGGCAATCTCAAGAACGCCACCAAGTTCCTTGTCGAATCCAGTAGTCTCAAGATCTGTCCATGCAAACCTAAGAGTGTTGTAATCCATTTTACTCATTAGTTGTTCTCGTGACAGGTGGTATCAGAGATAACTCCCCACCCAAAATTACACTTCACAGTGATAGAGCGATTGACCTTGCCACACGTCATGGCAACCTCAGTCTGGCTTCCTTTTTCTCCACCATAGTTGTGAGAGATTTTGTGATGGTTCGTGCATTCTGGATGGGCTCGCTGAGCATATGCAACAGCAACATCCGGATTAACGCAACCACTAAACATTAGAGCGCTCAAGAACGCTACAATCATCATCTTCTTCATTTTTTGTCCTTTTTCTTTTTTGGGTAATGTCGCCAAGTATCTTGAGCTAGAAATTTGGCGACGCTAAAAAAACCGTAGCTACTTTTGTTATAGTTTCTGTAGCCACTTTCATCGAAAAGTGACCATCTTATGTGGACGTCCTTATCGATCCTAGTTATAATCCCAACATATCGGAATCGGACGCCCTCGGCGATAACCATGTCTCCCTTACTCAGGGGCTTTATCGTTTTTTTCTTGATGGGCATAGGCACCTTTCATGATTTGCTTCCTGAGATATTCGGTAGGAAGCAATATCTCTCTTTGACCAAGCCTTGAGTTGTTTTTGTGATTTGCCCACTTTACAGTAACCGTGCTTCTTTCGACCTTGACGATCAGCCCATGAAGGTTGCGCGTCTTGTCAATGATCAGATCTCCGCGTTTGAAAATAACTATTTTCATTTCTTCTTTCCAAGCCTGATTGGACATTCACCAAGCTTTGCGTCGGGACCACCAACTTTTTCGATATGACCGTCCCAGATCAACATCTCTAGGACGTGAATAATCGTACTCTGACGATGACCCGTTATTTCTTCCGCAGCTTCAATATACCCTGTTGCGGGTCCTTTGTCAAGCATAGAAAGAAGAATGATGTAGACGGCGATCTGAAGACGTGTAGTCATCTTCAAAATGGCTTTGAAGTTATTGGGATTGAGAGTGACAGAGTTCATCGTCCAAAACCTTTCTGATTATAGCGCCAGAGGAGTGTAGATCATCGGGTTCAAGACAAATGAGAACGTATCGCCTACCGTCTTCTCGATGTCGAACAGGACGAAACTTGCAATAATAATAGATAAATTCTTTGTCATCCAAAAGACGAATGGGGAACTTTTCAACTTCGCAGCTTTCAAGTTCCCCATCAAGGATTCTTACAACTTCAACTGGTTGGTGCGGTGCGAAAAGAAGTATGTCAGCCATTCTCGATGTTTTCTGTCAATTCATCAATCCAATCTTGAAGGAGTTTTTCTTTCACCAAGTAGAACTCCTTTTGTTCGGGAGATTGAAGCAACGGCTTGGTCATTGTATTCATGTATTGATCAAACTTCAAGTGAGCTAGGCGAGCTTCTTGCACTTCTTTTTTATTCACTGAAACCTCCAAAAGTATCGTTTCCATCAACAGTAACTGCGCCCGCAAGAGGATCAGAAGAATAGGCTTGTTCTTGGATCGGTTGCATACCGTCTCGTTTTACTTTGTGATCACATCGGTCACAATAGACAAACCCATGCTGATCTTCATTCTTGTAAATTCCATCAGGGCACTTTTCACATTCTGTGTAGTTTTTGTCGACTGGCGGCATTGTTACCTCGGAGAAATGTTTGCATTCCAGACATCTTCTTCTGGACGTTTAATGGAAACCTTCAAAACTTCAAACGTTTTGTCTCCACCACCATATTTTTCACCGACCGTCAAACCTTCACCATCCGGACCAGCAAGAAAGTTGCAAATCTGCTCAGAAAGAACTTGAATTTCTTTCTCGGTATAGTTGTTTTTGGCTTCTACTTCAATCACCAACTTCGTCTTAAGCATCTACCCTCCCGATCAGACGCGATTCCGACCACCCAAATTTGGAAGGCTCTTGCCCAATGTACTTGTCATACCACGTAAGGCGAACTTCGTCCCATTCGATGCGATAAAAAATCACACCGTCATATTGATAAGAGTCGTCAATAATTCCTTGACGCCCTCCAACATGAACGCGCTCGCCTTTTTCGAATTTTACCTTATTGCCCTTCTTGATTCGCTTGAACTTCGGATTATAAACACCAATGGTCTTGCCGTATTTGCTTGGACTAGGTTTTCGATACCGAAGACGCTTGCGATAATCGTCCATGGTGGGCGATGTAGGCAGGTTCGGATAAAGAAGCTTGTTACGACCTTCGCCGCTACGCCAATAATCTGAAAAGTAGTGGTGTTCACTCATTGTTTTCTCCGTTCACTTCAATCATAGCACAGCAATTGTAACTTGTCAATGCTTCTTTGGTTTCCAAGAAGCTGAAATTTTTCTTGTCCCACCGTTAACGATAATCATCAAACGGGGGTGCCTTTTCTTAAATTCCTTGGAAACTTCATGAACATGATGAAGAGGACAATTAATGCTTTTGAAATCCCAAATAACAACCCATTGTCCTTGCTCTGCGAATTTCTTGACGTCCCTTTCCATGGTGGCGATAAACGTCTCTAGAGCTTCTTTTTTGATGTTCCTGTTTACTTTGCCTTTTGTTTCTATATTTTCTATAGCATCGCGCGTGATTTTGCGAAGCTCTTCTAGATCCAAAACAACAGGCTCTGTCGGCTCTAGACTTATAGTTGGTGCCGTTTCACTTTCACCTTCCATTGTACGTTCCTCCTAAATGCTGATGCGGTCGTCTTTTTCGCCACATCGGCTGCAAGTTCGCTCATAAGAGTAGTTTGCAGTGAGTCGTCGTTGGGTTTTTTTCATTTTCCATTCAGACCAACTATGCTTAAACCAACAAAGAAAAGGCATGTTTGCTCCTGTCCATACAGACTACCACAAGAAAATCAAGTTGTCAAGGTGTTCAGTTTTTCGATCTGATCGTCGAACATGAATATTTTCTTTCCAACACCTTGCCAATAAACCTCATAGCCATTCCCGCTTACGGTCAGACCAACTCTTGTTACTATTCCTAGAGTCCCTTCTGGGATGAAAGTTTCTTCTTTAAGACCGTGCTCTAGGTCGTAGCAGCACCTAACCATTTGTCCTTTTTTGATTTTGTGCTGCATCTTTTTTTATTATTTCGAAATCAGAACGTGGAATGGTTATTTTAAATCCCAACTTGGGGAGATATACATAGAAAAAATCGACGATGATTGCTTCATGTTCTTTCTCACCAACATTGGTTGTAACGAAAGCAGTGAAAATTCCAATGTCACCTTTTTTTATTTCGTGAGGACCATAAGGAAAATCTTCTAAGATTCTCACAAGGCAACATTTAGGAGGCGGCTTCTTCTTCAACCTTTGCTATCTCAAGTTCATCGTTTCCAAACCATACTTTCTTTCCAATCTTCTGCCAATACACTTCGTATTGAGGCTCAAGAATCGGCATAATAGTTTTCAAATTAACTACAATTCCCATATCACCATCCTCCAAACCAAAAGCATCAAGTTTATTGACTCTGTTGATTGAGTTTGGTCTCGCTCTGACTAGAGTTCCTTTTGTAATCATATTTGCTCCAGAATTCTGTTGAGACTCCAACGGGGAGACATTGGATTGGAGGCGGCTTATGCCCAGGACATTTGCCAAAAACTTGAATATCGCAGCACTCACAAAGATACTCCTCCCAAGCAAATGAGGGAATTCCCGTCATAGACGAGAAGTATGCTATGATAAGCTTCCTGTCGCACTTTCTACAAAACCTTATCAGCAACGAATTCCCTCATTTCTTCAAGAGTCATGCCGTATTTGTTTTCTAGGGCACGAAGGTAATATCCGTCGTTAACAAGCGGATTACTTGGTTTGTTGTGGGGAGGTGAGCCGTCCAACTTTGCAAGCTCATCTTTGAGGGTTTCTTTATTCGGCTTCATCTTCTTCTTCTGGTTCTGCGTTAATCCAAATGATCTCTGTTTCGTTTTCTGGATGGGCATCAATGTGTAGCTCTCTGAAGGCTTCAAATGACTCTGCCCAAACTCTAGTCTTTCGACCAGAGCGCCACGTATAGGCTACTTCTCCATTAGAAAAGACACAACCTTCCATCACAATGCCTGTTCCTGAATTGCCCGTATCATCTTGTTTCCGCTTCATTAGAAACGGCTGAGGATCCGGTTTTTTCGGTCCTTTAACATCAGACATTTATTCTTCTCCTTTCTGTACCACAACCATTTCTGATTCTGGTACCACGAACTTTCCCGCTCCCTGAAAATATACCACCCACCTTGGATCAAGTGAAGGGGCATGGTCTTCATCTGTGATATTTAGCCCACCATAGGTAAGAGTTGGAACTGAAACAGAGCCAGAAGGAATCAAAACAGGATCAGGTTCTGGACTGAAAAGTTTACTATTAGTGGGAGGAACGTATTCCCCGGTGACCAAGCCCAACTTTCCACGCTCAAAGTGCGTTCGACGCGGTAGTGATCCAGACGCCTGAAGATTTACACCATTCCATACTTCCATGTCTCTGGTATAAAAATCTCCACCCTTCTCAGAAGCTATTCTGACCAACTTTCCTTTCTTGACAATCATTAGTTCTCCTTAAGGCTCTCAAACTCGCCATCATAAACACCAATTGATTTTGCTGAGCGTTGCCAATAGACGATATGTATGTCCATTTCAAGACCGGTTGGATCTTTTGGAAAGCCATATTTGTATATTCCAAAATCGCCTTCTTGGAGGCACGCAACAGGATGCGCAAACCCTGGTTTCCCAGCAGCTTTCACAAATCTGACAAGCTCACCCTTCTTGAATTTTTGCACGCTTTTTAATCACTCTAATGTGTTGAGGAACCATCACTACTTTCAACTCAGCTTCTTGAATGTAAACGCGATAAATGTCCCCTTGTGGTCCGATGCTCACTTCTGTAATTAGACCAAGTGTTCCTCTTTTGAGAAAGAAGGAAGGTCGGTCGGGACCACGAGATTTCCAACCTTCTTGAGTCACTCGAACAAGATCGCCCTTTTTCACGAAATCTTTTCTAGAAGCTCAGACCATGACGTCTTTTTGTCGCCAACAGTCTGCCAATACACAACGCAATCTCCAAGAGCCACATTGCCATCTTCGCCTTGTTCCATCAAGTATGAGCCCCGTCCTACAGACAAGAAATTCAAGAAAATCCCAAGTGCTCCAGAATTCTTGTGACGGACAAGAACGCCTTTTGTCAGGTCTCTTTGCCTTTCCTTCTGCTCTTTTTGTGTTCTAAAGACAAGAGCACCAGGAGGAACAGTCCCAGCCTCAGGCTTTTCTGGCATAGGAAGAGATGTTCCTGGGTTTGGTCTTTCTTCGAAAGGCAAATATGGTGGACCTCCCTTCCAATTCTTCTGCTTGTTCGGTCTTTCTCCAAATTCAAAACTCATCAATTTCCTCCATGCAGCAAAGCATAACGCAAGCTCTCCTCAAGATCTGCATTTCGCTTTCGCAAAGCAGTGTTCTCGATTTCAAGCTCACGTAGCTCTTTTTGAATTTCTGTCTTTTGAGAGCGCAACTCGTCGATTTGTTCAAGCAAACTCTCTTCCCACGATTTCATTTCCTTCCTTCCAAAGTGTTTGAAATCAGCGTCATCTGCATCGAAAGAGCATGCTTGATGTTTTCAAACGCTGGGCGCCATGAAGGGTACTTCTTGCGAGCGGCTTTGAGCATGGGCAGAATCAGATTCTTTGCTTCCGAAATATATCGATCCTGCTTTTCTGGAGTGAAGACGCCGGGCATGCTTTGGAAGTTGTGCATGCGGTCAGCACCCTTTACAATTGCAGCATAAGGATTGTTGCCCATCGCGGCATAGTAATCCTCATTGGTCTTCTTGAATCCGGTACCAGTATTCTCCTTGCTAATCAGTTCGACAGCATTCGCAATATTGGAACCAAACTTCGTCCGAATTGTCTCCAGAGGATATTTGTAGTCCTCAACAACATCGTGAAGGAAAGCAATGCAATAAATATCTTCTGCTGCTGCTCCAGGCACAACCTGACTAAACCACGGCTCCAATGTAGTCAAATAGAGCACAATGGAAAACTGGTGGAACCACTCAGGAGTCACACCATCACGGCGCATGCCATTATGGTATTCCAAACAAATGTCCATAGCTTCGAGAGCTTTGAACATTCTGGCACCTTGCAGATGTGCTCTAAGGTAGGTTTTCGCTTTGTCGGGCGTCGTGAAGCTCATTTGGTCCTCTCTTTCGAATACAGGCTAACACATTTACAGCTAAGTGTCAAGAGGGCTCTTTTTGCGATCCCTTAATCAGATCGCTGCTGCTCTGAATCTTGCCTCCACCGACATTCCAAAGCAAGCCAATCCCGTGTTCATTGCAGAATCGCACCTCGGGAGTGTTCGTACCGATTCTGTCACCACCGTTTGCAAAGTAATCAGGATCAACCAAATCAATTGCGCCGATGGCAGTGTTGTCAGAGTCGTCAAAAGCAATAACTTCATCCACTGCTGAAAAGCCTTCCAAGATTTCCTTGCGCTCTTCGAAAGACATGAATTCTTTGCCCTTCTTCCGAACCAACCATTCGTCGCTGTTAAGAGCTACAACGACCCTTACATCATCCGCATAGGCTTTTGCAGCTTGAAACATTCTCAAGTGTCCAATGTGGACAGGGTCAAAACCACCGCTCAACAAAATAATCATTTCTTCTCCTGTGTTAGCTTTTCTAGATTGTCAGTCCAAGTGAAAAACTTCACTCCACTTGACTGCGAATATACTTCAATTTTGTAGACCTCATTACCCTCGTCATCAAACGATATTACAGCTTCATCCGAACTTTCATCAATCGTCACTATTCCGATAGTACCATATCTGACGTTTGAACCCCAATTGCTTTTAAGGATTCTGACCAGATCTCCCTTCTTCATCAACGGAATTCTGGTGGAGGCAAAAGCTGATAATCATCTGGCTCTCGGTCCAAAAGAGTTTCAGACAACAATTGCACTTCGCCATCTCTCTCATAGAGAGCCATCTCAAGTTCAAAACGTCGCTTCTCAGATCTATAAAGCAAACCAGCAGCTGTCAAGCCAATGGCTGATTGAACAAAGAACAGTCCTATAAACATAGCAAGAAACATTATTCAACCTCCACAAACGCACCATTGAGGATGGTCATGGTAGGCTCTCGCGCGTGCCAGTCTCCTGGCATGTTCTGTTCAGTGAAAACAAAAGAAATACTCTTTGGATCAATTCTCGTCTTATGAATCTCTCGCATATAGAGCACAATAGCGTCTTCTACATCTTTCAACTCAAGCGTTGCTCTTTGTTTCTCGAATTTCATTTCTTTTCCCTTTGGTCATTGCGAATCGCTTCGTCCCAATTTTTTCTCACTCAACATAGCAGAACGGCACCTAGATGTCAATAGAGAAGACTAAGATTGGTCAGTCCTACCAGACAATGGCGAAACCCTTTTGGGTGAAGCGCGCAATTTTTTACCCAATCTCTGATGGTAAACGACCATGTAAGACTCTTCAAGAGTTTTCACAGTCACAAGATTCAAGTAGATGCAAATATCACTTTCAAGGACAGGGTGCAAGTGATTGTGGAAATCCAACGCGGGAGCATTATATTCATGATAGTACACAGGGACGCGATTGATCACGCCGCCCCTATTAGGCTGACCATCAACAAAGAAAGTGCGCCAGCGCTCTTCATTTAGCATATCGACGTCTAGCTTAACCAAATCACCTTTTTTGAACAAGTTCAATTTCCTCCTCAGAGAAACCATATTTTTTACATGCGCGAAACATGAACGCCACATGATTTCCCATATAGTGTTCATCGTTCAGTTTAGTTATGATTCCCAAATCGCCAATACGCGCCAAGATCAACACCATGTCATCATTAGGTAGGTTGGGATCTTTGATGACCCTAATCAAATCACCTTTTTTGAACAAGCTCAACTCTCCTCCAACCAATACGTCTTGTTTTCTTATAACAATCAAGACTAGGAATGTAAACCCAGCATGTATGCCTAAGCTCATCATCTCCCCCAAGGAAGATTGCGAGCCTGGGCGTTTCGTTTGGAAGGCGATCTACTCTAACAAGATCGCCTTTGCTGAGATCGGTCACTTGATTTCCTTTTAAGGTTTTTCTTCAAATGTTCGGTATTCTCGATGAGCTTCGGTAGAACATGGTAAAGAATAATTTCTGCCCTACGACTAATCCCAATCTTGTCGTCATATGGGTTGGGATTCTTTGAATATTCATAGAACAGTTCTTCAACTGTACGTTCGACGTCTTTCAAACCAAAGCTATCGAGCACATCATCATTCATCTGGAAAGCACTCGTCATATTGTTCTTCAAGTCAATCATTGATTTCTCCTTTTTTTGCAGTGTTTATGTTTCCAAATCTGACACATGTCGGCAACAGTCGCTTCGCTCATAGCAATCCACATGCATGCAACAACAGCATCGTGCGCAGCATGGCTGAGTGATATCATCGCTCTTGAAATTCGCTCAGTCATCACTCCCCCTCTGCCGGATCGGCGCGGTAGGGGTTTCGGAAGTGCCTGTCTGGATCGTCGCAACAACGCCCGAGAGCATAGTAGTGCGCTTCCGCGCCCCGACCAGCGTCGTGCCCCTCGTCCCACGCGTCTGCCTTGGCGGTTCGCACCTCGGCGCGCAGGGCGTCGCGTTCGGCGAGCAGCATCTCGGCATCCCGCTTTGAGGCGCCGAGCACGTGGTAGCCGCCCAGCGCCAGCAGGCGCAGTTTCCTGATGTCTGTCTCTTTTTTGATTTCCTCGAATCGTTCTGGGTCGTGCGTCATCACTCCCCCCCCAGTTTGTCGTTAACAATAGCGCGTATGTCGTTGAAAATGAGGTAGCTAGGTCGGTTGTCATTCTTCAGCGCAGCCCGCACAGCATCAAGCTTAGCTCTCAAAGTGTCGCGTTCACATTTCAGACAACCCACAGCGCCATCATGAATTGTGCATTCCAACGTTCCTTCACCCGGTCGCGCCACATGACATTCTTCGCCAGCCTTCAATCTCTCCACCTCGGCGCGCAGGGCGTTACGTTCATCGTAAAGCGTTTTCGTCGCCACTGCTCGACTTGACGCAGCTGCACGTAGATCAGCGCAGGTAACTTGTAGGCGCTCTATCTCAGCTACAGCTTCAGAAAGAGTCTTTCGCAAACGACGTGTTGCTGGCATGTATTCCCAATCAAAACAGGCGCCACAGATGTACAATAATGGCTCATCAGGTTCACGATCATATTTGTTGTATGCTCCGCACCAAATACAGGTTTGACTCATTTGACCCTGCTCCAACGAATAGGTCCATCATCCCACCTGATGAGGTACTTGTCATCTCGAATGTCGTATTCGATAATTTTTCCTTCTACACGAACCTCTCTACCATCCATTAGCTCAACGACATCTCCGATGTCGTGCTTTTGCTCATTGAACGGGTTAAATGTTTGTTCGGCAATTTCCCCGTTCAACTCAAACTCTTGTCCATCTTCAAAGCCTGCTTCGTAGGCTTCATTCCAAACTTCTTTTCTGGTATTCATTGTTTCTCCTTTGTTGTTGTTAGAATTTTCTGCCACCACGCTTTCGTGGGTTCTTCTTCACAAGTGGCTTGTCGTATGTCTTTAATAATTCGTTTCGTTGCTTCGTGACTCTCAAGTAGGATTTTGTTCACTTCTTCAAGCTTCTTGTTTTGGTCAACCAAATCAACAATGTGCTTCTTCATGCTGTCTACATCGAACTGCCCACCATTGAACTGAAGAACTAGTGTTTGCGGCATGCTTGGGTCTGGTGGTCCAAACAAATCTACATTCCTGTTGTCGTAGTAGTAGAACCACTCTGTGTTGCCTTCTGAACTATACACCATCTCTGTGATGCGTTGCAGAAGCTCTCGTTTGTCCTTTGGATATTCTTTCATTATTGCTCCTTTTCAATTAGCTTCAAATGCTGAACTGGTATCTCTACCTTCTTCCCTAGTCTCTGCCAGTAAACCTCAAAATAGAGTGCAGGACCACTACCATCATGTCGCAGATGTTCGCTTCCCTTGCCCGTTAAAATCCCTAGCTCTTGGTCTTCTACGGCTTGATCAGCATCTGCGTAACCCAAGTTGTCAACGTAACGACGATCTGTAGTTTCACAAATGAACCACCCGCTAGGTAAATCCAATCTAACGAGTGCGCCTTTTTTATAGCTTGACATGTACATGTTCGAATTCGCTTGTGTAGAAGATTGCCTTCTTGCCTGTTCTCTGGAGATAGATGCGATGCTTGTCAACTCTGTCAGGGTTTGGTGTCTCTAGGTAAATCCCAAAATCTCCTGGGCGAGCACCTGACCGGTTAGACAAAATCCTTACTAGCTGACCCTTCTTATATGTGTTCATTTTGGTCCCACACTGTTTGTTCCGTGTGGGTCTCCATCGGGGTCCCACGGCTCACTATCCCAAGCGCACTCATCACAAAAGCTCTCTGTCTTCTTTGCACAGAAAAAGTTCTTGTCGCACATGGAACACTTGCACTGGTACTTGACTAGAGTAAGGCTGGGGACTGCTGTAGATGTGATGTTATACATAATGTTCAAATCTCAAAAATTGGTGCGCAGTTAAACTGGTTTCTGAATCTTTAATATCTCGACCGGGACCCATCCTTTGTCTTCTTTGCTTGCCCAATATGTCCAAGCTAGCTCTTCACCAGGATGGTCAGGGTCTCGCTCTACATCTTCTAAGATGATTCCCAAATCTCCATGTCTCAAAACAAAAAGATCGTTTCCATGATGGTCCCAAACTTGGTAGGTTCCTCCATCTGGACCAAGATGCAATTTGACAAGTTGACCTTTACTATACATAATGTTCAAATCATTTCTGAAATGTTCCATCCATATGGACTGGATGTGTCTTGTATCCTACAGGAAGTTTCTCAACATATAGTAGTCCGGCAGCAGTCCACTCTGACATGAGGATGCCTTCAAGAATCCCTCCCTTTCTTCCTGCCCACGCAATCCTTACCATCATTCCGTGGTCGCTAAATTCAGGATTATCACTACTGATGGCATGTAGGGAAACGCTGTAGACCCATCCCAAACCCTTGGTTGAGTGCGGGTCTTTTCTCATCACCAAGTCTCCGCGTTTGAGGCGTTCAGTCATGTTGTCTCCTTATACAAAAAAGTTCAAATCTCAAAAATTTGTAAGCACTTTACGAACAGACCTCCCCCGCATGTGACACCCATCACATACATTAGGACATACATTCCGGGTGGGGGGGAGGGGGTATAGGTACATGTATTAAACATATAACAAATAAGCTTTGCTTCTCTTCTCTCTACTACTACTGACACTACACACACTCATGCATTCTCTCTGCTGAATGTTCTTCTTTCTTTGTCTCGCAAACATTCTACACCGGCACGCACACAATGTCAAGTGAGGATCCACAACGACGAAAGGCAGCCATAAGCTGCCTCAATGTGTCCTCGGTTGTACATCCCAATACTAATACACATTATAGAGAATGTGTCACTTTCCATAGATAGAAGCACTTTCAATCCTTCAACACGTCTTCCCCCTTCAATAGATATTCAGTCTCGCTCTTTACTCGCTCGTGCAAATACCAATACAGTTCGCTTTCTACTTCTTCTCTGGTCTCTTCGCTTACAACGACCTCACCAGTAGCAATGTTGCGAAGGTTCCCCTTCTTCCCTGTCATGGTGTATATGCCCGCTTTCTCTCTAGCCATGCCTTACAGTACCACAGGACGCGCTCTGTGTCAAGTGTCCAATTCAGGCAAAGATCCCCCATTGACA
>Ga0224512_10002223_pt1 | contig 17973 bp, 8 predicted proteins | sample SF_May12_sed_USG_4_FD_169103 | JGI IMG/M metagenome (GOLD analysis project Ga0224512, IMG submission 169103) | Sediment microbial communities from San Francisco Bay, California, United States - SF_May12_sed_USGS_13 | ecosystem: Environmental > Aquatic > Marine > Sediment | place: USA: California... | reverse complement strand
ATCTCCGGAAACTCGCGGAGGAGGGACGTCTCACGTCGGAAGTCGTGTTCGACGCGCTGTTGGACCAGTCCGACCAACTCGCCGAGAACTTCTCGAGGATCACCCCCACCGTGGAGGAGGGGACGAGACGTCTCAGGGGTTCCATAAAACGGTACATCCACGAGTTCGACCGGGGGCTGCGCCTTTCCGAGAAAACGGGCGAGAACCTAAACAAGTGGACCGCCAGGATCAAGGAGGCCACCGAGGACGCCTTCTTCCTGGGGAACACCATCAACGTAACGTACCACCGGGTCATGTCCCTGTTCGAACCCATGTCCGACGCGGCCATCGAGGTGGGCAGGACCGTGGTGAACTCCCTCGTCAACATCTTCAGGGTGTTGCACCACCACATCGGCTCCCTGCGGGTCCCCATCGCCAAGATGACGTCCGACATAAGTCGGTCCATCGCCGACGCGTTGGACTTCACGTACCTCGACAGCCTCTCGCTGACCATCGACACGACGTTGTTCCTCGCCAAGTTGTCCATAAGCTTGTACCAGTTCAAGCAGAGGATGGACCAGTTCTTCTCAGAACTCAAGCAGTCCTTCCACGACATCTTCAACCTCACCGAAACCGAGAAGCACTGGCTCAACATCGGCGTCGCGCCGCTGGCGGTGAGGATCAAGGCGCAGCTGGTGCAGTTGAAGGACGACGTGAAGAGAATCTTCAAGAGTCTGTTCGACTTCAGCGACCAGCAACAAGAGTTCATCGACTCGAACATCGCGCCCCTGTTCACGAGGGTCAAGTTCTACATGTCCAAGATCGCGGACATCCTGACGAGCACGCTGTCGGGGATCCGAGAGTGGTTCTCGTTGCTGTTCCGCGACATCGCGTACAACGCCAACCTCCGTTCCGTGCTGCTCGCGCTCAGGGACTTCGGGTACGCCGTGATCGACGTGTTCCGGAACATCTGGTACGAGCTGATCGGTGGATCGTACTGGACGGACACGGTCATCGGGATCATCTTGGGCACTACCCTGTTCGTGAACGCGGCTTTGGTCGGCGTGCTGACGATGAAGCTGGGCTTCATTAAGATGTTCGCGGCCATCTCGGCCTTCTCGCTGGGCTTCTTCTTGACGATCACGGCTGCCATGGGGGCGTTCTCTGATCAGATGAACAACCTGCTGAATTGGGCGGAGGGCGTGGAGGAGTTGAAGCTGTTCCACAGGGGCGTGGAGGATCGTTCCAGAAGGATGGTGAACTCCTTGTTGGGCGTGTTCGGCTACTTGGCTTTTGGGGTTGCGACGTACTTCTTGCTTGTCAGGAAGAGCATACTAGGGTTCGTGTTCGGAATAAACCTGGCTCTCGGTTCTCTCGGCGGCTCCCTGTTTCACGGCATAACGCTGTTCTTGAATGCCAAGGACGCGTTGGTCGACGCGACTTCCTCCGTGTTCGACGGTCTCATGGACAATTCCTCGAATTTCTTGACGGACGTGAAGGCGCTCGGCGGAGCCGTGGTGAAGGCATTCGTCACCGGTTTCAGTGGCGGGTACCTTTCCATAAAGTATTGGCTGAATGGTGTGACATCGTTGGTGGAGGCCGCGAAGTTCAGGGTGAAGGCCGGAATGGCTTCCGGGGACGATTCCATGTTCTTGCAGGGTAGCGTGCGGGAAAGTATGCTGGACGCGGACGCGTACTTCGACGTGGCGTCGGACGCGCTCACGGTTTCGTTCTCCGGGTTCTATCGACTAGTTGAGATGGCTGTCAACAAGGTGCACGAGATTTTGACCGATGCGTTTCCTGGTCTGAAGAGCTTTCAAGAAAGTACCATCGGCGTGTTCGAGAACATCTACGAGGAGGTCATCGGAAATTCCTGGTGGACGGACCTGATCCACGCCATCGTGGTGTCCTCCGAGCTGTTGTGGTCGTGGACGAAGACGGGGTTCAAGAGATTCGCCGACGGCATCAAGCACGTGTTCAGGGAGCTGTTCCACGACGTGCAGGAGGAGCTCCCCGAGTTCGAGAAGTACTTCGACGGGCTGTCCAAGGAGTTGCAGCACGCGCTCCGCCCGCCGGGCATGGAGGAGGACCTCAAGTTCACGCTGCGCAGGATCGTGGACAGGGATCCCATCCTGGACCAGGACAAGCCTCTGGTGGGACAAGTCATGGGAGGCACACCGGGTATGTTCGGGGCGCCCGTTCCGTTGTTAGATTTCACGGACAAAGAAAGCCTGGACGCATCCGTGCGAGCGCTGGGCGACGCCGTCTACGACACGCTCAAGAGGACGGCCGACGCCTTCCCGGAACTCATGAAAGCTGCGCTCGTGAGCGTCGGTTGGGTGGCCGCCACGCTGCTGTTCCCCGCCTCCTTCATCAAGACCGCCCTGACCGCCGTGCTGGCGGCGATGTCCCTCACCTTCACCGACAAGTTCGCGTCGGATCTCGGCCTGGAGTTCGAGAGAGGCTCTCTGTCCAGGCAGATCGGGTACTCGATGGGTAAGGCCGCCGCGGATTTTACCCTAGGCTTGTTGAAAGCATTGCCCGACTTCATAAGCGGGATGGGCGTGGCCGCCAACACGTTTTTCAAGGAGCTTCTGGGGAGCATCCCGTACCTGGGCAAGGCGTTCACCGACCTGTTCAGGAGCATAGACTGGGTCGTCAATCTGTGGGAGCCGTTCGCCAGGTTCATGACGCAAGTCTCGGGCTTCATGGGGATAATCGGTCTCTTCCTGTTCGGTCGTTACGGCTTGAAGACCCTCGCCACCGTTTGGTTAGCGCTAACGGCCATGGGCAAACTCAGGAGACTCATATTCGGCGGGGCACTCAACAAGGGCGTTCCCAAAGAGGCACTGGCGGGCGGCGTGATTTCCAGATTCTTGTGGGGGACGGCGGGTCCGGTCCGCGTTTTGGGGGGCGTCGGCGCGTTTATGGACTACTTGGGTGTCTTCGATAAATTCAGAGAAGAGAGTCCGCTTCTGGGGATGGGTCTGTACGGGCTGTGGGGTACGTTGCTGTTCGGTCCCGCCGGTTTCAGAGGACTCAGTTTGGCGATGAGGAAGCTCGCCACGGGTGCCAAGAAACACCTGGGCAAGTTCTTGCCCGAAAAGAAGATGACGTTCTCCACCCGGTACGACCTCCGCGACAAGGGCACCAGGGCCGCGGCGATGAGAGCCAGGGGCATTGCGATGGGCGTGGCAATCGGTCATGGAATAGCAGAGGGTGTGACTCTGATATTTAAAGGAACGGTAGGTTTGTTCAAGTGGTTGCTCTTCGGCAGCGCCGGTCCTCGTGCGATCACTCGCGCGGTCGTCGCCACGTTCACGGTCATATACCTGAAGTTCGCGCAGATGCTGATCGCGATGGAGGTCGCGTTCACCGCGTGGCAGGCGAGGATGGCGGCGCGGGGTGGGTTACTAGCCATATTTGGCCCCGGCAAGTTCAAGACACTCATGGCAATTTTGGTGGGTATCGGTCTGTTGGCCTTCGGCACCATCGCCAGCGCTTCCGAGAAGACCGGCGAAGAGATCGAGGAGAACCTGTTCAAACGACTTAAGAGGGGCTTCTCCGCGGCGTTGAAGGGCTCCTTTGAGTTCGAGGGGATCGACCTTGCCTTCCTGGGCACCATAACTGCCGCGCTGTTGTACTTCAGGAAGCAGGTGGCGACATTGCTCTCCGGTCTGTTTGGCCTCAGCGTCAACATGTCGCAGAAGTGGGGCTTCCTGCTCATGAGGGGCCTGGGACGCGGCATCGCGCTGGGCGTGGCGGGCTTGGGCATCGCCAAGGTGATAAGCGGTGCGTTTGGCGGACCGAGTGGCGAGATCGCGGAGGGGGCCGCCCTGACGGCGCTCGGGTTCGCGGTGGTCTTCAGGAGGTCGCTCGTGGCCCTCATGAAGAAGATCGCACCTTGGATCACGAGGGCTCTCGTGTTCGGCATATTGGGCACGGTCGGCATCCTCGGCGCGGCGATCGCGGGATTGGCCGGGGTCATCTGGTTGTTCGCCTTCGACGGATTGGAGGCCGCCAAGAAGAAGTTGAACGAGATGAGCGACACTGTCAAGGAGTTCGTTGGCGTCAAGGTGAGTAAGTTGGTGCTGGACGACCTCATCAAACCGGCGACGGCCAACACCCTGAAGGATTACGGCTTCGACTCGGGTGCGTTGAAAGAGTACGAGAAGATCGACTTCGGTCGGTTGCCCGTGGCGGACGCCAAGGAACTCAACAAGGAGTTGAAGGCGGTAAACGAAGAGGCCGAGAAGCTGACCAAGTCTTCCGTGGAAGAGAAGGACCACTTTTTCAAGATGGTGGAGAGCAAGTACCTCAGACTGAACGAGCTCCTCAAGAGGGCGAACGAGACGTCCAGGGTGACCGTGAAGGACTTCGAGTTGATGTCGGAAGAGTTCCAACGCAAGCTCAGAGTGGTACCGCCGGGTCCGTACGATTCGTTTGCCAAGATCATGCCGAGCGAGGCAGACGTCAAAAAGAGCCTGGGACCCATCGAAAGAATTCTGTATAATATGAACAACCCGGTCACCAGGGACATGAAGTGGTTGGGACTGGAGAAGGCCGGCAAGACCATCGACGACATCTTGGAATCGTCCTCGGCGTTCGGCGAGAGGGAGCTGTCCGACATGGAGCGTCGCATGTTCCTGCTGCACAGAGAGTACAGCAAGCTCCGTCGGGTGGACAGCGACCTGTTGAAGCAGATCGACAGGAAGATGAACCAGTACGTCAGCGTCTCCAGGACTCTGGTGGGTGCAAGCGGCGGAGTCGGGATCCTGCCGAGCGTTGAGGCTGAAAGTCAGTTGCCGAACATCGCGGAAGAGCTGAACAGGGACTTCCGGGAAGCTCTGGATCAGGACGTCGTCAGGAAGGCCACCAAGAAGTTCAACTCCGAGTTGCTCCGGATGAAGGGCGTCTTCGACAAGATCAAGGTGGACTTCAACACGAGCGAGTGGCAGAACGCCAGCGACGACGTGTGGGAGACGCTGAAGGGTATGAGCGAGGAGGCCAAGAACATACACGAGAACCTGTCCAAACAAAAAGGACTCGACGGCCTCATCGCCCTGGAGAATCAGGCCAGAGGCCTGGAGAGACGCTTGAAGATCATCTCCGGTCTCGGCCTGGATCTGGAAGAACCTCACAAGGACGTGGTGGAGACGCTGAAGAGCGCCGGCGTGGAAAACCCCTTGACCGAGAGGTACGCCAAACGATTCCCGGTCGAGATTATGGAGCGCATCGTCGAGGAAGGTGATAAGGTGATCTTGAGGGAGGAAGGGATCGGTAAGTTGACCCCGGAAGTCAGTAAGGACATCGACCTGTTCAGACGAGGACGACAAGAACAACTCGATCAACTGCTCACGTCCGATTACTTGGAACGTTCCTTGGGCACCGTGAATATCGGGGTGAGACTGATCCCGGACGAGCGCGCTTGGAAGGCGGACACCGAACGCATGATCGACGACATAAAACAATCGAACATAGAGTCCACGTCTCCGGGCGGTCCTCTGTACGAGCTGGAGCTTGCGAGATCGCTGGAAGGTTCGAGGAAGGCCGGAGAGTTGGTCTTCGGGCAGATGGCCAAAGACTTGGAAGGTTTGTCCCTGTTGGCGGACTTCACGGGCGTGAATCTACAGCAGATGCTCGACGTTCACGGCGGAGCCGAGACCGAGCGCTTGCTCAAGAGAATGAAAGACGAAACGCTCAAGATGAACGCTGCCCTCGAAGCAGGTGAGACGTTGTCGTTCGACGCCGCCGCGAGACGTCTGGAGGACCTCAAGATCGTGGCCGGTCGCACCGCCGTCACCTTCACCGAGATGGTCAACGCCGTGGCGGGTTTCGGGCACCAGTTCGTGGACGCCGACCTGCTGGCCGTGTCTCCGGATACCCTGCGAGACATCAGGGCGCTCGCGCACGAAGTGCAATTCGTGGACGAGGCGATAAAGATCCTGGGAGGAGACATCTCCGACGCGAAGATCGCCGAGTTGGTGGAGAGAAAGATGAAGGCGGCCTCCGAAGCTTTCGGGATCTTCCTGGAAACGGCGCACTCGACGGTGTCCAAGGTGAACGCCGCGTTCGGCGAGCTGAATCTCACCCAATCACGACAGGTGATCGCGTTGAGCGAGGAGGATCTGGAGAATCTCCTGGCCATGCACACGGCGATCAAGCTGATCGAGCACGCCATGCAGAATGCCGACAAACAACAGTTGAAGCACCTCAACAAGGCACTGATGGACACGAAGCACAACGTGGAGACCCTCGTGAGGACGGTGGAGACGTTGGAAGGTAGGCTGAAAGAAATAAACGACGTACTCGAACTGGGTCTGGGGAGGCGGGAGTTGTTGGAGGTGCCCGAGGAGATTCGGATCCAGCTCCAACTCGATCTGGACGCGTTGAGAGAAGAGTTTAAGGACGTGCTGGGCGAGGGCGTTCCGGATACGGAGCGCAACAGAGAAAGGCTGCGTCTGTACGAAGCCGAAGTGGACGAAATATCGCTCAGATCCCGGTTGAGCGTGGACGCGTCGGGCGCCAGAGGCAGGGCCGAGACGGGGGCCGCGGCCAGGTTGTCCACCGAGGATCTCGCCAGCGCCGTCAGCACCATGCTTCCGTCTCTCTCCGAAGGATTCGTGAGCACGCTGACCCGCGACGTCTTGATGATCTTTCACGACGTGGGGGTCTCCATCAAAGAAGCCATCGCGGGAGCCAGACAGGGCGTCACCGGCGTTTCCGATCGAAAAGACGTGTTGGACACACAACTCAACGCGGACCTGTCTTCCGTGTCCCTGGCCATGAGTCAGGAGTACGGTCAAGGCGTCAAGCTCGCTTTGGAGAAGTTGGGGATAGACGTGGAGGAGGGCGCCACCAACTTCATCGATCGATTGGAACAGGCAGACTTCATCAGACGTTTCGCCGAGATACGCGCCGATCAGAACATCCTTGCTTTGGAGAAAGACCCCGACAAAAGAAAGAGGATGCAGCTGAAGATCGACCAAGACATCTACGATCTGGCCGAAGACTTCCGAGTCGATACGAGGGACGTGGGCAAGCTGTCCAGGGAGGCCGGAGAACGATTCGCGGACGACATAAGATCCGGCTTCAGGGAGTCATTCTCGGATCTTCTGAAGGGTGTGGACAACTTCGAAGACTTCGTGAAGAGCGTCCTGGACACCTTCACCAACTCCGTGATAAACGCCTTCGTGGACGGCCTGCTCGACCCCCTGACCGGCGAAGACGGCGTGGTGACCAACGCCCTGAAGAATCTCGGGACGAAGATCTTCGGCGTGGGCAATCTTTTCGGAGAACCCGCGGCGGAATCGGCCAAGTCCGGTTCCGTGGTGAAGGCGATCGAAGGAAGCACGGCGGCGATCGACAACAACACGGCCCAAAGACCGGGCCTGTTTTCCACGCTCATCGGCGTGCTGTCCGTGCCGTTCAAGTTGATCGGCGGTCTGTTCAAAGCGATGTGGGATGGACTCAAGGGTCTGTTCACCGATACGGGGACGGGCGAGCCGATCTTGGAAGCCAAGTTGCCCACGCAAGAGTCCCTCGTCATGCCCGACGCGTGTGCGTGTCTTAAGAAAATATCGGGACGATCCGATGAGCTGCCCGGCATGGAAGGAGGCGGTGTAGAAGAAGGTGTGGAGTCGGTGGAAGATGTGTTGGTGGCCGGCAACGAGCAGCGTAAGGGTTTGTTCGCCACGTTGTTGGCTGGATTCAAGGCGGGTCTCACCGGTTTGGGTGGTTTGATAATGATGGGCCTGAGAGCGTTGATGAGCGTGATCGGCATCGGAGGCGGCATAGGCGGCAGTTTCTTCGGGGACCTGTTGAACGCGGGCGCGGGTGCTCTCTGGGGCATGTTCGGAGGAGGACCTAATAAGCTCGCCTCAGGCGGTTTCGTCAGCGGTCCCGGCTCCGGCACGTCCGACTCGATACCCGCCATGCTGTCCAACGGCGAGTTCGTCATCAACGCGAAATCCACGGCCAAGTACTTCGACCTGCTGAAGTCTCTCAACGAGAACAAGTTCGCCGCGGGGGGTCTCGTGGGCAGTCCCGTGGTGGCCTACGCATCCGGCGGTGCCGTCTCCACGCCTCGAATGTACACACCGGATCAGACGTCTAAGTTCAGTCGTGTGGACAACGCGGGATCGGAGCAGGTGTTCAACATCAACATCACCGGCGACGTCAGCAAGCAGACCAGGAAGGAGATCATCACGATGCTACCTCAGATCGCGGGCGGCGTGAACCGTTTCAACAAAGAGAAGTTGAGGAGATGACATGTACGGCATACTGAGAGATAGTACCAACACCAACATCCCTGGGGAGTTGATTTGCACGTTCGCCGCGCCCATCTCCGTGAGTTCCAGGAGGGTCGTGTTCAGCTCCGACACGCTGTCCTTGAAACGAGTGGCCGCTTCCGGATCCTCGCAACGGTGGGAGATCGAGACGACCATCGCACAATCGGAGAATGGGGTGGAGTTCTTTCTCAACAGCGTGGTGAACGACGTGGATCAGAAGGTGTACGTCAGGATGCCACAACCCGTACAAAAGTTTGGTGATGTGGTGCGCGGTCTGGGCAGATCCGGCGGTAACGCAGAAGAGTACCCCACCGCCAATCCAACTCGCGTGTCCAACAATGATTTTGCCTTTGCCTACGGAACCGGGGACGTCGTCAGCAGTAAGGGTGCCGGCGAGAATGCCGTTGGAATCTTATTGGATCCCAACAGTCAGCTGTTCACCGGAAGCTTCATAAGATTCACGAATCATAACAAGGTCTACTTGATAAGAGAGATCACCAGCGTGAGCGTGAACACCGCGAACGTGGTGGTGTTTCCGAATTTGACGGCGAGCATCACTGGAGGAGGTACCCCGGAAACGGCGTACCTCGGCGGGCACGTCACGGCTCACATGTACTACGACCTGGACAACGCGATCGGCATCTCCTACTCCGACGGCATCCTGACGGATCCGGGAGTGGTCAAGTTGGTGGAGGCGCTATGAGAACCCTTTCCGCGGAGTTGCTCAGTCTCGTGGGGAACGACTCGTTGGAGTCTTTCGTCCTCTTCAAGATCGGCCCCAACGACGGCGGGCAGTACTATCGGTACACCACGCTCCCGTACGACTACGTCAGCCCCTTGGACGGTATGACGTACTCCGCTCAAGACAGGGTGATCATGGCGGACCCCCCGAGGGTGTCGGACTCGTTGGACCGCCAGGAGTTCAAGGTGACGCTCGCCGACTCGGACGGAAGCCTGCGGGCCACCCTGGAGTCGTGGGGCATGCACGGGGTCCCCATGTCCGTGTACAGCGGGTTGATCAACAACACGGACGCGCCGATCGGGGGTACGCCCGTCGGCTCCCCGCTCCCCGACCTCATGGTGTCGTACGAGGGCACGGTGGACACGTTCTCCTACGTGATCACCCCCGACGAGGAGATCCTCCTCACCCTGGAGGGGACCTCCCCGGTGGGCGCTCTGGACTTGAGGAGGACGATCCTCACGTCGAAGGAGTACATCAACCAGGAGTACCCGACGGACACCTCGTACGACCGCGTGTTCACCAGCTCCAGACACATCACACTACTGTGGGGTAAGCGATAATGCCATTCTGGTCAGCTTTATTTGCACTCGGCGCGAAACTTTTCACCACCAAGATGATCATCGCCGCGGTCACCGTGTTGGCCTCGGTGGCCTACCAGCGGTACCAGATGAGGAAGGCGGAGCGGAAGGCCAAGGAGGCCGCGGACAAGGCCAAGGGCTTCCGCATCTCCACCGAGAACGAGGTGGGGAACGTGCCGGTGGTCTACGGCAGGCAGAAGATCGCCGGATTCCGCGTGCTGCACAAGGTGAAACGAGATTATCAACACGACGACGGCACGGACTTGGTGTTTCTCAGCTCCGGGGACCCTCGGGAGGTGAACACCCTCAGGTTGAACTCTCCGATCTCCGGGAATGCCTTCGACGCGACCCTCTACGACGACGGCGGGACGTACCTCGCGGACAGTCCCACGGGCGACTGGCCCGCGGGTTCCTCGCACACGGAGGTGATCGCCGCGACCACCATATCCAGGACGTCGGTCACGTCCGACTACACGGTGGACGCCGAGGCGGGTGAGTCGGCCTTCCTGAAGGTGGGCGTTCACGTCACCGTCACCCACGAGGTGATGAATCACCAGCCGTACTGGCTGGACGACGAGGAGACGGAACCCGGACCGCAGCCCGTGACCTACACGGTGAAGGCGTACGACAACGCGACGGGACTTCTCACGTTGGACAACCCCGCGACGCAGAGCGAGGCGGTGGTCAACGCCGGGAAGGCGGCTCTGGGAGCGAACGTCGGCAACACCAAGCGAGAATTCCTCTTCGTGCAGCAAGTGATCTGCCACGAGGGCGTGAATCAGGTGTACGCGGTGGACCTGGACGACAAAGACTGGCGCGATCCGGTGTTCGCCGAGAGCGCCAGGATACACGTCTACCGCGACGGCGGTCGGGATGCCATGGCGGAACTGAACAACGTCGTGAGCGCGACGGCGACGTTCCCCGAGACGACGTATGCCAGCATGGTGTTCCGCCTAAATCGGGACGAACCGCAGTACAGCGGCGTGCCCAACGTGACGTTCTACGTCGAGGGCATGAAGGTTCGGGGCGTGGACGTGGGCGGCAACCTGACCGCGGCGGCGTACACGAACAACCCGGCGTACTGCCTACTGGATTACCTGACGCACGACAGGTACGGCCTGGGCCTGGACCCCGCGAAGATCGACCTGCACAGCTTCAGGAAGGCCGCCGAGATATGCGACGAGGTGGTGAAGCCGACCGCGCCGACGTTCGGCAAGTTCTGGCTGGAGAAGGACCGGGAGGAGGCCGGGCCGGGGACGAAGCCCGTGAAGCGTTACGAGTGCAACCTCGTCGTGGACACGGCGGACACGGTCCGGGACAACATCGACTCCATCCTGAACACCATGGACGACGCGGAACTGATCTGGTCCGAGGGCACCTACAAACTACGTCTGTCTCACCCGTCGCTGTGGGACGCCGCGGTCACGTACGGCGTCGGCGACATCGTGCAGCACACGGCGGCGGGGCAGGTGGACCTGTACAGAGCACTCACGGGCAGCACGAACGTGGCGCCGGACACGTCCGTGGGGGTCGACTGGGAGACCGGACCGGACGACGAGAATCTCGTGGTCGCCTACGTGACCGACGACGACATCCTGCTGGAGTCGGAGATATCTCAATCATGGCCTTCCGCTGAGAATCGGCTAAATCATTGTACAGTACGATATTCAGATGAGTCTTTAGACTTCGACGAGAACACGGTCAGCTGGCCCCCGAAGTACCAGGGTCCGGGTTCCGTGTACGAGACGTACCTCGCGGACGACAACGGTCTGTTGTTGGAGACGGAGTTCTTCGGGAACGGGGTGACGACCAAGTACCACGCGCAGGCCATGGCCGAGTCCAGGGTGAGACTCTCCAGGAACAACCTCGTGTACAAGCTCGTGCTCTCCCGGAAGTTCGTCGTGCTGGAGCCGGGGGATTTGATCAAGGTGACCAGCACGCTGCTACAGATCGGCGGCGAGCTGCTCCGGATCCTGGAGGTGGAGGTCAGCGAGAACGGGAGCCTGGAGGTCTCCGCGTTCAAGTTCGACGCCGCAGTCCTCGCCTGGAACGCCGACGACGACGAGGTCGTGGTGGGTCGAGACGTCTACTCCAGCAGGATACGGCAGGCGACCAATCTAGTCTTCGACCCCAGCAGCGCCGTGAAGAATCTCTCCTCCGGGGTTCTCACCTGGGATCTTGCCCTCGATCATCGCGTGGTGCAGTACGCCGTGTTCATCGCGTTCGGACCGGCGGGGTCGCAGGGGGTGACCACTACCTGGAAGCTCCTCGGGAGGACCACGGACAACGAGTTCGAACTGGATTACTACACGCCGGGGGTGTACACGCTCACGGTGGTCTCCATCACCGAGACGGACCGACAAGCACCGGTCCTGGACCTGCTGACGGGAGACCAGTGGCCGAAATTGACGGTGACCCTGTCGGCGCAGAGCCTGGGCAGCTCCTCGACGGTGCTCTACATCTACCAGAGGAGCGACTCAGACCTCACGCAGTCCACCCCGACGGGAGGGTCGTTCGACTTCGTCACGGGCCTCCTGACCGGGAGACCCGCCGGTTGGCACTCCGTGCTCGCGGACGCGGAGGCCGCGCACCCCACCTGCGACATGTACTACACGTACGCCCTGGTGAGCGCGAACGCCCCGGTCACCGTGGTGGACCCCGTGGTGTGGGAGAAACCGCAGCTGTACTCCCCGGACGTGTCCTCCATCAACTTGGCGGCGTACCACATGTACAACCCCGGCATGGAGTACCTCCTGCTGGACACGGGAGGACCCGACCGACTGTGGCTGGACGCCGGAGGCCCCGACTTCCTGGGCCTCATCTCGGGGGTGGGCGTGGAGCCTCTCGCGCCGGACGTCGGCAGCGGTTCCTACGTATTCCCGAGCGGCACGTTCACCCCTCCCACGGGGAACGTGACGTGGTCCGCGACGGAGCCGGTGGGACCGGGGACGCTCTACGAGACCACCGCCGTCGCCACTCGACTGGGCCTGTGCGGGATCAACACGAACACGCTGACGTGGACGAAGCCCAGGCCGCCCAGCGTGCAGGGCGCGGACGGGGACCCCGGCGATCCAGGCGTCATGAGCGAGGAGTTGCGCATCTACAAGTGGTCCGTGTCGGAACCGTCGATACCCGCCGTGGCGGACACGTACACCACGGACTGGACGTGGGCTTCCGGGGCGCACGGGAACATGTCGGCGGCACTGAGCACGGCCGGGTGGTCCCTGGACTTCCCCACCTACGGAGGATTCACCGGCAGTAGTCTGTGGATCGCCGTGAAGACCATCACGGCCAACGCGGGGACGATCACCACCGAGGCGGACTGGTCCACGGGCGTGACCATGCACTGGGGCGACACCAGCAACGTGTTGGGCGGCAAGAAGGCCGAGGCGGTGGCGTACAATTGGGATTTCACCATACCCGCCGGCCCCACCGGTACGGGGACGTACACTTGGGCGAGCGGGACCGTGGACGCGGTGGGCGGCGGTTGGCAGCTGGACGCGTCCGGAGGATCGGCGGGGCAGACTCTCTGGCAGGCGTACGTGGAGGTCATGGACGCGAACGCGGCCACGACGACGACGGTCAACTGGGTGGAGGCGGGGATACGCCCGGTCGGCGTGTACGGCGAGCAGGGCACCCCCGGCGCTTCTTACTACACCTGGATCAAGTACGCGGACACACCCACCAGCGGAATCAGTGATCTACCTGAAGGGAAGTCATACATCGGTTTAGCCTATAACAAGACAACTCCGACAGAGTCTAATGTATACGGAGATTATGAATGGAGTAGGGTGGGACAAGATGGTGTGGACGGTGTAAGTCTGTACACGTGGATCAAGTACGCGGACGACGTGAACGGCAACAACATGTCCAATGATCCAACCGGAAAAGACTACCTCGGCATATCGTACAATCAAACCAATCCGATAGAGTCTAACGACCCGGCCGATTACTCTTGGAGCCTGTACAGAGGCGCGGACGGCGTGGCCGGTGTGAATGGGACCTCCTATTACACTTGGATCAAATACGCAGACACTCCGACCACGGGCATGAGCGACCTGCCCGAAAATAAGCAGTACATAGGCATCGCCCACAACAAAACGACCCAGACGGAGTCCAACGTGTACGGGGATTACAGCTGGAGTAGGATGGGCGAGGACGGCGTGGACGGCGTGAGCTTATACACGTGGGTCCGTTACGCAGATGACGTGAACGGCACCAACATGTCCAACGTGCCGACCGGAAAAGACTATCTGGGACTTTCGTACAACCAAGTAAGTCCCGTGGAGTCCAATGATCCTCTGGACTACACTTGGAGCCTGTACAAAGGCTCGGATGGTGTGAATGGACCCGCCGGTACCTCTTACTACACATGGGTCAAGTACGCAGACACGCCGACCAGCGGCATGAGTGACGATCCTACCGGAAAGACGTACATCGGCTTGGCACACAACAAGACGACCCCCACGGAATCTTCCACGTACGGGGATTATAGTTGGAGCTACACCGGACAGGACGGCATAGACGGGATCGACGGTGAAACCACGTACACCTGGATCAAGTACGCGGACGACGTGAACGGCACCGGCATAACAAACGATCCCACGGGTAAATACTACATAGGCCTGGCATATAACAAGACGACCGCCGTGGAATCCAACAATCCGGCGGATTATACCTGGAGCTTGTACAGGGGCTCGGACGGCGTGGACGGTGGCACAGGCCCGGCGGGGGTAGCCGGCGCGGAGGCCAGGCACGCGTACGCCAAGAGCACGCTGGCCGTCAACAACGACTTGAACGATCACGTCAGGATCGGGGACCTCCTGCCGAGCACCACCGCTTGGGACCTGAACACGACGTGGTACCTGAGCCCGCCAACGCTCGCCATCAATCAGTACCTCTGGGTGGCCGACGGTGCGTACGACCCCGTGGGGAACACGACGACGTGGACGCCGCCCTACTGGTCGTCCCTAAAGGTGGGACAGCTGTCGGCCATCAGCGGGAACATCGGCACGATCTCCGGCACCAGCGCCATCACGCTGAACACGGCCAGCTACATAAATGCCGGGCAGACCGGGTACAACACCGGCACGGGCTTCTGGATGGGCCGATCGGGCGGTCTGTGGCGATTCTCCATGGGCAACGGCGTGGGCAAACGCATGTACTTCGACGGCACGGACGTGTACTTCGAGGGCAAGTTGACGGCCAACGCGGTCTCGATCGTGGACACGTTGCACATCGCTGGCAACGCGGTGACCCTACCGCTGTCCTCCACGCACACGATCGCCACCGTAAACAATCCGGGATGGGTGAACGGCGCCACCCTCACCGTCAACACCACCGCAATAGGAATGCAACCTCTCCCCATAAACGTGTTCGCCGATCTGGATGGGTTGGCCAAGTTCAAATTGGATATGCCGAATTTCGGAACGTACACCTACACTTGTCAGTTTGAATACACGGCCCTCGATGACACTCAGGCCGAGGAGTGTGAAAACTGGCTGCACGGGAGGGTTCTTAGGAACGGCGCAGTGTTCATAGCGCCAAGTCTGATTTATTATTGGAGGAGTCCGTACACTTTTAGCGGCCAATGTGGCAATCAAGATCCCACCAACATCACGTCGACTCTGACGCTCCTGATATCTCAGAGGTAAAAGATGAAAACTCACACCATTTACGACAACGTCGACGGCACGGTGCTTCACGTCGTCTCCTGTCCCGATTCAATGCTTGGAGATCAAGTGGGAGTCGGCGAAGCTTCCGTGGAAGGAGAGTACCCCGCGTCAGACTATTACGTGAACGTCGGGACGGGAACCCCCGTCGAGAAGGCGACCAACCCCTCCGTGTTCGACAAGACGACGGCGGTCTCCGACGGGGTGGACGCCGTGACGATCTCCTCGATACCGGTGGGTAGTGAGGTCATCTTCGGGAAAATTATGGAAGACGCCCCTTCGACGAAGGAAGAATCCGTCGTCGTGAACGACGGGGTACTCGTGGTCACGTTTCATCTACCCGAGAACGTGCGAGTGTTGATACGTTCTTCACAGATGAAGGATAAGGAGGTGAATGTCTATGTTACATAGCCGAGGGTACGACACCCTGGATAACGCCAAGACCGATTTGAAAGGGCAAATAGACGCCGCCGCGGGTCGCGCCCGCGCTCGGTACATCACCGTGGTCGACGGCCAGGACATCACGTACGTCAACAAGGAGGCGGACGCGCTCGCGTACATCGCCGCCGGGAACCCGGCCGACGCCACCCCGTACCCGTGGGTGAAGGCCGAGGCGGAGGCCAGGGGCATCGCCTACGTGGCCGCCGCGCAGGTGATCAAGAACACGGCGGACGGGTGGCGTCCGATCGGCGTGGCCATCGAGAAGGAGCGGATCAAGGGCAAGAACGACGTGGACGCCACGACGACCGTCGAAGACGCCCTCTCCGCGAGGAACGCGAGCGTGACCGTGCTGGACGCGGTGTGACCTTGACTCCCCCGGTCGGGCGGGGCGGCGGACTCGGCCTCCCCTCGCGGCGTCTGCGGGGCGCGTGCTCCCTCTCCGACCCGATGGTGACGCCCCCGCACCCCCGTCGGTGGCGGGCCGCAGAGGTTCGCGATGACATTGGACGCCGGAAAGTTCCACTCGAAAGGCCCACCAGCCCGTTGAATTAACCCACACCTCGGAAAGATGGAAGGAGACGAAGATGCTTCCAGAGAACGTACACACCATAGTGGTGCACTGCAGCGCCACGGGACCCGACCGAGACATCGGCCGAGACGAGATCGACCTGTGGCACCGTCAGAGAGGGTGGTGGGGCATCGGCTACCACCACGTGGTGCGTCGGGACGGCACCGTGGAACCGGGTCGCCCGCTGCACGTCCAGGGTGCCCACGTGAGGGGCAACAACTACGACACGTGGGGGATCTGCATGGTGGGCGGCGTGGGCGAGGACGGTCAGCCGGAGGACAACTTCACCGACGCCCAGTACCAGTCCCTGCGCCTGATGATCGGCGGCTACCGGGGGTACGCCGGCAAGAAGATCAAGTGCCTGGGCCACAGGGACTTCAGCCCCGACCTGAACGGTGACGGGCAGATCACCAAGGAGGAGTGGACCAAGGCGTGTCCCTGCTTCGAGATCGCGGACAAGCTGAAGGAGTGGGGAATCAAATGATAGATTTCAAGAAGGCCTCAGTTTCCGTACCCCTGACGGCGATCCTGGCGGGTGCCCTGTGGGCGGGCGGTTACTATCTGGACAAGACGTACATCCGTCAGGAGACGTACCGTCAGGCGCAGATCGACAACCGCGTGTTCAAGTTGCAGGACGACACCGACGAGATACAGGACCAGGTGGACATACAGGGAGGGACCCCCACGGACTATCAGAAGATGAGACTAAGGAGGTTGTCCACGCAGATGGAGAGGTTGAAGAGTGACAGGAGTCTGGAGTGACGGGACGGTAGACGTGTCCCCGCAGAGATGCGGGGATAAAAAACGCGGAGATTCGGGTATCTTATTTGAGTAAGGGTGAAGAGCCTTTTCTCATCAACCAACCCAAAGGAGATACCCGCATGAAAAACCAAACCACGATGTACGATCGCGCCGACATGGGTTACCGCGTCGGAGACGTCCATCCCGGAGTGCCCCGGTTCGCCCTGCGACACAGGACGTCCGGGGACGTCGCGTTCGACCGTGACGCGCAGTGCATCAACGACGTGGTCACCTGGCCGATCAGCAACCACGATGGCTGGCACGACGTGATCGACCTCCGCACCGGAGACGTGGTGGAACAGATCTGGATCTGATCTTCACCGGGCACAGGGACGTGCCCACGAACCCAACCAGAGGAGAAACACCATGAAGACTTTATTCCATACAATGTGGATCACAGTTGTCGTTCTTTCAGTTGTAGTAGCTTTGTTAGCGATGTCAGCTCTCAAAACGTCCGAACTCAAGATTGGACTTTTGGAAGATGAGGTCGTCTCCCTGGAAGAGCAGCTGGCGCAGAAGATCTCCGAGGTGCTGGAGAAGGACCGCGCGATAGCCGCACTTTCCGACAGCAACATCAAGCTGCAGACCGCGCTCGCGGAGACCGAGGGCGATCCGTGGTACAGCAGGGTGTTCAGCAGCGCCAAGGCCTCCACACTGAAGGCCAAGGATGCCGTGAAGGGCTGGTTCACCGACGTGTCGTGGGAGAACGACCTGACCCGTGCGGTCAACGAGAAGGTCGAGAAGTACAACGACGCGATCTTCGAGTGGGCGAAGGATCGTCCCATGGACGAGAGTATCAGCAATGCGGAAAAGCTGGTGTCCATGCCTGAGGTGAGAGAGATGTTCGAGCAAGGAAAGAGCGTCAGCATGAAGATGATCGAGCACGCGGGTCTCTCGGAAG
>Ga0224512_10002221_pt1 | contig 17974 bp, 17 predicted proteins | sample SF_May12_sed_USG_4_FD_169103 | JGI IMG/M metagenome (GOLD analysis project Ga0224512, IMG submission 169103) | Sediment microbial communities from San Francisco Bay, California, United States - SF_May12_sed_USGS_13 | ecosystem: Environmental > Aquatic > Marine > Sediment | place: USA... | reverse complement strand
GACTTGATTCGCAAGGAGGCGCTTGGCGCGCAGGTGGGCGAGATCATCAGCCGCCGCGAACACTAGAGCCATGCACTTCGCAATAACGCGCACCCGTCAGATCGCCATTCGCCGCGCCGATTTCGACGACGCCGCTGCTATTGCCGAGGTTGGCGCCGTCTCATTCGGCACGACGTACGCAGCTTCGTCAACTGCCACCGATATCGCCGTACACCTCGAGCAATTCTTTAGTCCCGCCGCGGTTCGCGCGGCAATGGGCGTGCCGGATTGTGGCTACCTCATAGCAACGATCGACGAGAAGCCTGCCGGAATGGCCAAGTGGCGGCATGGCAGCGCGCCGGGTGCAGTGCCCGAGTCCAATTCGATAGCGCTGCAGCAGCTCTATATTCTGCCGGCATTTCAACGGCACGGCCTTGGCTACGCCTGTGTCGATGCCGTCGCGGAAATCGGCTCACTGCGGGGCGCGCACGGTATCTGGTTATCTGTCTGGGACCACGCAGACTGGGCGATCGGCTTCTATCGCAAAGCCGGCTTTCGCGAGGTCGGCACAACCGACTTTCGGGTGGGCGAGACGCTGCACACCGATTTGCTGATGTGGTCCCCGTTGCGCTAGTCCAGCGCAAAAAAGCGCGTGGCGTTCGCCGAGGTGATGTTCGCGACATGTTCTTCACTTTGGCCTCGCGCTGCGGCGACGACGCGTAGCACCTCGACCAGGAAGGCCGGTTCATTTCTGCGCGACTTCGGTTTGGGCGAGATCGTGCGCGGCAGGAGATACGGCGCATCGGTTTCAATCAGCAGCTTGTCGTCAGGTATCAGTGGCACGATGTCTTTAAGGTGCGCGCCGCGCCGCTCGTCGCATATCCACCCTGTGATGCCTATCCACAGATTCATCGCGAGGTATTCTCGGAGCGACTCGCCCTCGCCGGTAAAACAATGCGCGACGGCGCGCGATATGTTTGGCAGCAGCGGCTCGAGGACTGCAATGAAATCGTCGTGGGCGTCACGCTGGTGCAGAAACACCGGCAGGCTCGTGTCGACGGCGATCTGCAGCTGTGCGCGAAAAGCCTGCAGTTGTGCATCACGCGGCGAAAAATTGCGAAAGTAATCGAGCCCGCATTCGCCGACAGCGACCACTGCGGCTTTCTGCGTCAAGGAGCGAATCTGCTCATCGCAGGCATCGTCATAATCCACTGCATGGTGCGGATGCACGCCGGCCGTGGCATACAGCCGGCCTGGATGGGCCTCCGCGAGCCTGGCCGCTTCGCTGTTGCTGTGCCTACTACTGCCCGTAACGACGATTTTCGTCACGCCGGCATGCTGCGCCCGCTGGAGCACGTCCTCACGATCTTCGTCGAAGCTGTCATGTGCCAGGTTGGCGCCGATGTCGATCAGGGTGTGCGGCATGCTGCGACGGATTAGGGCAGGGAAAGCCTTTGATTGCAACCGTTTGGCTCGGAGCGGTATCTAAGCTATACAACGATCGACGAGGAAGACAGAAAATGACCATTGCACTAAAAAAGAGCGCCTTTACGATTGGCCTGCTGGGATTGCTGGCGCTGGCGCTGGCGCTTGCGGCACCGGCACGCGCCGGTGCTGTCAACAAGAGTGTCCGCATCGATGCTGGCCAGCAGGTCGATGCGGCATCGTCGGTCAACGGTAGCGTAACCGTCGGCGCAGGTGCGGTGGTTACGGGCGAGGTCAGCACGGTCAATGGCCAGATTAAAATCGATGCGAATGCTGAAGTTCAGGAAGTATCGACGGTAAATGGCGAGCTTCGTGTGGCCGGCGGCGCCCGGTCGCGCAACCTGAGTACTGTGAACGGCGCGATTCGAGTGGACGAGAATGTTGCGGTCGATGGCTGGATCGAGGCGGTCAACGGCGGTATCTCGATCGCGAGGGACAGCACTGTAGCGGGTCATGTCAGCAACGTTAACGGCGAAATCGAGCTGGACGGCAGCCAGGTCGGCGGCGACCTCTCGACGGTCAGCGGTGACGTCACTCTCGACAACGGCGCGATCCTGAGCGGCGACCTGATCGTCGCAAAACCGGGCGGCTGGAACTGGGGCGGCAACAAGGGCCGGGCGCCGAACGTCGTCATCGGCCCGAACTCGCGGGTCATGGGCACCATCCGCCTCGAGCGCGAGGTCATGCTGTATATCAGCGACACGGCGGACGTCGGCGGTGTCGAGGGCGAGCTGTCGATGAGCGATGCGGTCCGTTTCAGCGGCGATCGTCCCTGAGCAACCGCCCGTAAAACGCTCGCATCGGGGCTAAAGCCAAGTAAGATTGGGCCTGTGCAGACTGCGGCGAAGCAATTAGCCCTTTTTTCAGAAACCGAAGAGCCCGGCGATGGGTCGGGCTTCTCAGTACGTATCAGCGGTCGCGCGCGGCGTTTATCGATCAAGGTCTACCCGCGCGGGCGTGTCGAGGTGGTGGTGCCCAGGCGCACGCGGCCGCACGAGGTGCAGAATTTCGTCGCCGAGCACCGCGAATGGATAGCTGACGCGCGCGCATCATTCGCCCGGCAGCATGCGCCGGAACCCTTCGCTTTACCGGGTCTGATCGAGCTGCCATCGATAGAGCAACGCTACCGGGTGAGCTACGAGCGGCAGAGGGCCGCGAAGGCCGTGCGTTACCGCTGCCGTAACAATCTCGTCCTGCTGAGCGGCCGCACCAGCGATGAGCGCAAGTGCGTAGCGGCATTGAAGCGCTGGCTCGCGGCTCTGGCCAAGGACGAGTTTGCACCGCGGCTGCAGGCCCTGGCGGCGCTGACCGGGAATCCCTATCAGCGGCTGCAGGTGCGCGGCCAGCGCACCTGCTGGGGCAGTCACTCCTCCAGCGGCACGATCAGCATCAATTACTGCCTGTTGTTTCTCGAGCCGGCGCTCGTTCGCTACCTGATGATTCACGAGCTTTGCCACGCGCGACACATGAATCACTCGCGCCGCTATTGGCGGTTGGTCGCCGAATTCGAACCCGACTACAGGCGTCTGGACAAACAGCTGAGCGAGGCCTGGAGACAGGTCCCGGTATGGCTAGGATTTAATTAAAACAACAAGTTATATTGTTTAATTAATGTAAAATATTATCCCTGATCGAGCAGTTCGCGGAGGTTGATGACCGCGGCGTTGGCGCGTGCCAGGTAGTTCGCCATGACCAGCGAGTGATTGGCGAAGAAGCCGTAGCCGCCGCCGTTAAGGATTACGGGTGAGCGCAACGGTTGCAGGCTTGCTTCAAGCTCGCGGATGATCTGCCGCACGCTGGCTTTGGCGTTCTTGTCAGCGAGCACCTGAGCAAAATCGAACTCGGCTGCGCGGAAGAAATGCACCAGCGCCCAGGCAGTGCCGCGAGCTTCGAAGAACACGTCATCGACCTCGAACCACGAGGTGCGCACGTCCACGGTGTCAGTCTGCTGCGAAGTTGCCTCGGCGGCGGCATCGCCGGCAAGGTCCTCATTGATTCGCGTCGTCGCGACGCTGTCGCCGAGGCGCCGGGTCAGGCTGCCAAGCCGCTTTTCGACCTGTGCGAGCCATTCGCGCAGATTATCTGCCCGCGCAAAAAACTGGGCCTTCGAGCCGCCGGCGCTGGCCAATCGGTCCCGGTAGCTTTGAAAACCCCGGATCGCGTCGCGGTATTCGGCTTCCGTACGCGGCAGCAGCCACGAGTTGTTGTCGAAAAAGAACCGCGGCTCGGCCGCCGCGATGTCCGGATCCTCCTTGGACTGCGATTGGCTGCGGCTGTAGTCGTTGCGCACCACACGTGCCAGGTCGCGCACCTGCTGCAACACACCGAACTCCCAATTCGGGATATTGTCGAGAAATACGCTCGGTGGCGTACGGTCGTTACTCAGGTATCCACCCGGTTTGTCGAGCAGCGCTTCCGCAACGCGAATCAGCGTGTCGGTGGACGAATAGCCGACAACGATGCGTTCGTTGTCAACTTTGTGATTGACCCAGAAAATATCGGGCATTCGTGACCAGTAGATGCTGATGAGCACCATGATGAACAGGATCACGGCGAGGATAACGCCGGTGGTCTTTAACCACACGGGTCGCGCGAGCATTTTTTCGGCGGAAATCGATGTCACGGTAGAGCTAGCCTGTTAGGTCAATTAGCGGGATAGGGAGTCTACCAGTTCCGGCAGGGCGACCCCTGCCGGGGCCGCAATTGCAAAGTCGATATTGGCGGCCAAATGCGTTGGCTGCGGGTTGATTTCGGCGACCACGGCACCCGCGGCAGCCGCGATCTCGGCGAGGCCGGCCGCCGGATAGACGAGCGAGGAAGTGCCCACCGACAGGAACGCGTCGCAGGCGCTTGCTGTTGCGAAGGCCGTATCGAGGGCTTGCTGCGGAATCGCCTCGCCAAACCATACGACGCCCGGTCGCACGTGGCTGCCGCAAGCCGGGCAGCGTGGCACGTCGGCGTCGCTATCGCAGGCAACGATGCGGCCCTCGACAAAGCAACGATCCGCAAAAATATTGCCGTGAAACTCGGTGACCGCCGTGCTGCCGGCGCGCTGATGCAGGCCGTCAACGTTTTGCGTAATCAACGTCAGACGCGGTAGCAGTGAGCCGAGCTTTGCCAACGCCAGGTGGCCAGCGTTGGGCTGCGCCTGCCGCACGAGTTCACGACGCCAACGATACCAGCGCCAGATGAGCGCCGGGTCGCGCCGGAATGCCTCGGGTGTGGCGAGGTCTTCGGCTTTGAAACGTTGCCAAAATCCAGTCTGGGCGTCGCGAAACGTCGGTACCCCGCTCTCCGCGGAAATCCCGGCGCCGGTTAGCACGCAGACACTGCGGGCGTTCCGGAGCGCTGTAACCAGCGCCGCAGGCACTACCCGGGTCCCTGGCATGGCCCACTCCTGCCGACTATCGGGGTCGAACCGATTATTCCTGTCGGGTGAATTGCGACGGTGCAGCACAGCCAGGAGAAATCGGTTCGACCCCGATAATGGCTCAGGCGGCGAGCTGGCGCAGTACGTAATGCAGGATGCCGCCATGCTCGTAATAGTCGCGCTCCTTGGGCGTATCGATGCGCACCTTGGCCGCAAAGGTGATCGGCTTGCCGTCTGCCGGCGTGGCCGTCACGGTCACGGTATCCGCAGCAGCGCTGGTCTGGCCCGTAATATCGAAGGTCTCCGTGCCCGTCAGGCCGAGCGATTCGGCATCGTCACCCTCGAGGAACTGCAGCGGCAGGACGCCCATACCGATCAGGTTGGAACGATGGATGCGTTCGAAGCTCGTGGCAATGACCGCTTTGACGCCCAGCAGCAGCGTGCCTTTCGCAGCCCAGTCGCGTGATGACCCGGTACCGTACTCTGCGCCCGCAATCACGATAAGCGGCGTGTCCTCTTTCTTGTATTTCAGTGACGCATCGTAAATCGACATCTGCTCACCACTCGGCTGATGGCGTGTCCAGCCGCCTTCGGTGCCCGGCGCGAGCTGATTACGCAGGCGGATATTGGCAAACGTGCCGCGCATCATGACTTCGTGATTGCCGCGTCGCGAGCCATAGGAGTTGAAGTCGGCGGGCTTGACGCCGTTAGCCTGCAGGTACGCGGCGGCCGGGCTGTCCGCGGCGATACTGCCTGCCGGCGATATATGGTCGGTCGTTACCGAGTCGCCGAGCAGAGCCAGCACACGGGCGCCGTGAATTTCCTTAACCGGTGCGGGATCCAGCGTCATGCCTTCGAAGTAAGGTGGATTCTTGACGTAGGTCGAGTCCGCGTCCCAGCTATAGATTTCGCCCTCGGGCGACCGGATGTTGTTCCAGTTTTGATCGCCAGCGAACACGCTGTCGTAACTCGACTTGAACATGTCGGAGTCGATGTTTGCCGCGATGACATCGTGTATCTCGGCCTGGCTCGGCCAGATGTCCTTGAGGTAGACGGGACTGCCGTCCGTACCTGTGCCTAACGGTTCGTTGAACAGGTTGACGTCGAGATTGCCGGCCAGCGCGTAGGCGACGACAAGCGGCGGCGACGCGAGAAAATTCATCTGTATGAGCGGATGAATGCGACCCTCGAAGTTGCGGTTACCGGAAAGCACGCTCGTACCGATGAGTTCGCCCTCTTTGACCGCCGCCGCTATTTCCGGCTTTAGAGGGCCGGAGTTGCCGATGCATGTCGTACAGCCGTAGCCGACCGTGTAAAAGCCCAACGCGTTGAGGTCGTCAAGCAGCTTGGACTTCTCGAGGTAATCGGTGACCACTTTCGAGCCCGGGGCAAGACTGGTTTTGACCCATGGCTTGGTTTGCAGGCCTTTTTCGTGCGCATTTCGCGCGAGCAGACCGGCTGCCACCATGACGGCCGGGTTGGACGTATTCGTACAGCTGGTTATTGCAGCGATGAGTACCGCGCCGTCGCGAATCTCGACGTCCTCACCGTCCAGCCTGGCCATGGCCGACCCGCCGCCGTCGCGGTCCGCGATCGCGGCCCGCAGGTGTTCCTGATACGTGCTGTCGGCAACGCTTAGCGCGATTCGGTCCTGCGGCCGTTTCGGACCCGCAATACTCGGTTCGACCGTCGCCATATCAAGCTCGAGAGTGTCGCTGTACAAGGCGTCCGGCTGCCCGTCGGTGCGCCACAGGCCCTGTTCTTTGGCATAGGCTTCAATGAGGCGGATGTGCTCAGCGTCGCGGCCCGACAGTTCGAGGTAACGCAGCGTCTCGCCGTCAATCGGGAAAATCGCACAGGTCGAGCCGAACTCGGGTGACATATTGCCTAGCGTTGCCCGATCTGCAAGCGGCAGTTGTGACAGGCCGTCGCCGAAAAATTCAACGAACTTGCCGACTACGCCTTTCTCGCGCAGCATTTCGGTCGCCGTCAGCACCAGATCGGTTGCGGTCGAGCCTTCCTTGAGCGCGCCCGTCAATTTGAACCCGATCACGTTCGGGATCAGCATTGTAATGGGCTGCCCGAGCATCGCGGCTTCCGCCTCGATGCCGCCGACCCCCCAGCCGAGCACGCCGAGGCCGTTGATCATTGTCGTGTGCGAATCGGTGCCGACGACTGTATCGGGATATGCGCTGCGCACGCCGTTTCTTTGCGCATCGAACACGACGCGGCTCAGATACTCGAGATTGACCTGGTGCACGATACCGGTATTCGGTGGCACGACACGGAAGTTCTCAAAGGCCGTCTGTCCCCAGCGCAGGAACGAATAACGCTCCCGGTTGCGCTGAAACTCAATCTTGTTGTTCAGGTCCAGCGCGTTCGCGGCGCCGTAGTTGTCGACCTGCACCGAGTGATCGATCACCAACTCGGCCGGTGAAAGGGGGTTGATGCTGTCGGCCGAACCGCCCAGCTTGACGACGGCGTCGCGCATCGCGGCGAGATCGACAACTGCCGGTACACCCGTAAAGTCCTGCAGGATGACACGACTGGGAGTGAAGGATATTTCCGTACCCGGCGCCGCTTTCGCATCCCAGTTGGCCAGCGCAAGAATATCGTCACGAGTAACGTCACGACCGTCCTCGTGGCGCAGGAGGTTTTCGAGCAGAATCTTGAGCGAGTAGGGCAGTCGCTGTACGTGACCCTCTGTGACGGCGTCGAGGCGGAAAATTTCGAAACTTTCGCCAGCAACGTCCAGCGCTGAGCGTGCGCCGAAGCTGTCCTTCATCGTGTTCTCTCCGGAGTGGTTATTGTGGGTTGCGGCCAGCCGGCCGCGCGGCGGGCGAATTATAGCCGATGGCGTGGTTGGGTGCTGCTCAGATTGCCGCGGCTTGCAACGCTGTATCGGTAGCCGCTGCAAGCCGGATGCTTGCAATCACCGCGCCCCCAAGACAGCGTTGTCCTGCGTAAAACACTACGAACTGCCCCGGTGCGACGGCACGCTGCGGCGTAGCGAAGGTAACCAGGAGCGACGCATCGCCGCGGCGGGTCACGGTGCACGCCTGGTCAGACTGCCGGTAGCGTACCTTTGCGCTGCAGCGCACGCCGGCGTCGAGCAGCGGCGGAGCATCTCCGATCCAGCTCGCGCCGGCGCCGATCAGGCTACTGCTCATGAGCAGCGGGCTGTCGCCCTGATCGACAATCAGCGCGTTATCGTGAATCGACTTGTCGACGACATACCAGGGCGCCTCGAAGGCGCCTTTACGCCCTCCGATGCCGAGTCCCTGGCGCTGGCCGAGCGTGTAAAACATGAGCCCATGGTGCTCGCCAACCGTCCGGCCGCCCGGCGTTAGTATCGGCCCCGGATTGGCGGGCATGTAGGTACTCAGAAATTCGCGGAACGGCCGCTCGCCGATAAAACAGATACCGGTGCTGTCCTTTTTGTCATGGACCGCAAGACCGCGATCGCGGGCGATTCGCCGCACCTCGCCTTTTTGCAGGTTGCCGAGCGGAAAGACCGTCTCGGCAAGCGCCTCGGCACTGACCGCGTGCAAAAAGTAACTCTGATCCTTGCCGGCGTCGGCCGCTTTCAATAGCGTAGTCACACCATCAATTTCCCCCGTACGCGCATAGTGACCGGTCGCCAGCCACGCGCCCCCCAGCCGCTTCGCGTAGTCGCGAAATACGCCGAACTTGATTTCACGATTACACAGCACGTCAGGATTCGGCGTCCGGCCAGCTCGATATTCGTCAAGGAAGTACTCGAACACGCGCTCGCGATACTGTTTGCTGAAATTGGCGTGATGCAGCGGTATCTCGAGCTGCTCGCAGATGCGCCGCGCATCCTGCAGATCGGCGGCAGCGGTGCAGTGGCCGACGTCGTCTTCCCAGTTGGTCATGTGCAGTGCGTGTACATCCGCACCGGCGTCCTTGAGCAAAAGGGCCGCGACCGCAGAGTCCACCCCGCCGGACAAACCAAGAATGACGCGCTGATTTCGAAGGTCGCTGAGCATAACCGTACGATTTTACCATTGAAGTCAAGAGAGGCCGTGAGAGCGACTTCCAGCCGCGACTCGTAGCCTTGTGTCCGGGTCGCGATGCCGGGGAGTTGCTCGCGCTCAACTTCGCTCGCCATCCCTGGCGAGCTCAGCTCGGGCCTCACCGGCTTCGGCGTCCTGCGTCGCTCGGCTCGGCACGACGCGCGAGCAACCCCCCGACACCACGCCCCTCCAGCAGCACCGGCCACCGAGCGCCGCGGCCCGCCCAAAAGCGAGCAGATCGGAACTGAATGTCGCTCCCACAAGTCAGGCGCGAGTCGCGGCCGGCAACGTGATTCAATGACGACTTGGGTCGTGCTTCAGACCAGGTCGGCGTTCGCCAGTATCGCGTCGACATTGTGCTGCAGCGGCAGCATGCCGGACAGCAGCTGGTCGGACTGCCGTTTGCCCGCTTCGTAATCGTGAATGCAGCGCAGTACCGCCGGGGAGCGCAATGAGTTGCGACGATTTTCGAGTTCAGGGCGAGTCATCCAGCGGCGCTCGATAATTGTTTCGTCGAGTTCGCGCGTCTCATCGCAGCCGAGGTAGTCGGCCACATAAACGATGCGCAGGAACTGCTGACGTGACTGCGGGTGAATCCACAGGTAGGCACCGATCAACCCGCCACAGGTCACGGCGCAGCCGGTCTCTTCGAGAACTTCGCGAACGACTGCGGTTTCCGGAGATTCGCCGGCTTCGATGTGGCCGCCCGGTTGGTTGAGGACCCTGCCACCCATGGCGTGCTCCTCGACGACCAGGTAATGGCCATTTCGTTCCACGACAGCCGAGACAGTCAGATCCGTTGTGTGCATAGCCAGCGTTCTTGATCGTTCTTATAGGCCGAGTTGGCGGAATTCCACTTCGACTTCGCTGGCAAGCCAGATTTCGTCGAACATCTTGCCATAGAGTTTCGCGACAGCCGGTTCGAAGGTGTCTGCAATGCCGTCCCAGCGACCGGCCTGCAACCGGTAAACGAGCGCCGTTTCATCCGCGATGCAAAACGCTTCGGCGTGCGTGCGCAGGTCGTCGCGAACATGTCGAAACTCGATGTAGCTGTTCAGGCGGCGGCCCAGGTGGACAAATTTGTTGCCGTTTTTGATGGCGCGTGAAGGATCGGCGATCAGCACGCGGATGCGCGAGTAGGTCTGGGACAGTACCAGTCGTTTAATGACTTCGAGAAAATCGGGGTCGTCGTAGATTCCGGGTTCGAGGTCGTGCGTGAAGATCGAAACTTTGCGTTTGGCTTCGCGTGCCACCTCGATGGCGGCCTGGCGCATTTCATCGCGGGTCGAAATAACCCAGCGTTTGCCTTTTTCGCGTGTTTCTTCCATGCCCGATATTGTGTGTCCGGTGTCCGCCCGTGTCGCAGCTCGCTCTCGGCACCCGCATTCCCCCGGTGTGCGCCGCTCGCAGAGTGTCATCTTAACGGCCACAGCGGATTGGCAGTGCCAACTGCGTCACGTTTTGGGTGGCGCTGCCAGTGATGCGAGTTATTCGCATCCCGCATCGCGCATGGACTTGAGAGGGCCGCCGCAGGCCGCGTTGCGGCGCCGGTAATTTCACATAATCCAGCGCATCCCTACGCCCGCCCGGTGCCGGACGTCAGATGTCGTTCGCCAGTTGCTCTGCCAGACCGACATACGCCGTGGGCGTCAGTTCGAGCAGGCGCTTTTTCTCGTCTTCAGGGATAGCGACCGATGCGATAAATTGCTGCAGCAGCTCACGGTCGACGGTTCGGCCGCGCGTCAGAGCCTTGAGTTTCTCGTACGGCTCGGGAATGCCGTAACGGCGCATCACGGTTTGCAGCGCCTCGCCCAATACTTCCCAGGCTGCGGCCACGTCTGTCTCGATGGCCTGCGCGTTGACCTGTAGTTTGCCGAGTCCCTTGAGCGTCGCCGCAAGGGCGATAAGGACGTAGCCGGCCGCCACGCCAAAATTTCTCTGCACAGTCGAGTCGGTCAGGTCGCGCTGCCACCTCGATATCGGTAATTTTTCGGCAAAGTGGCCTAACATCGCATTTGCCATACCGAGGTTGCCTTCCGCGTTTTCGAAATCGATAGGATTGACCTTGTGCGGCATCGTCGATGAACCGACTTCGTCTTTAGCAACCTTCTGCCTGAAGTAGCCGAGCGAAATGTAGCCCCATACATCGCGGCAGAAATCGATCAGGATCGTGTTGTAGCGCAGCAGCGCGTGGGCATATTCGGCCGTCCAGTCGTGTGGCTCGATCTGGGTGGTATAAGGATTCGGGTCCAGCCCCAGGGACGCCACAAATCGCCGACTGATTGCCGGCCAGTCGGCGTCCGGGTAAGCAACGTGATGTGCATTGAAATTGCCGACCGCGCCGTTGAACTTGCCGCGAATGTCGACATCGCGAAACTGCTGTTGTGCACGGTCCAGGCGGGCGACGACGTTGGCGAGTTCCTTGCCCAACGTTGTCGGACTGGCAGTCTGGCCATGCGTACGTGACAGCATCGGCAGTGCCGAGTACTGGCGAGCCATTCCTTTTAGCCGGCTGCGCAGCTCGCGCATCGGCGGCAGCAATGCATCGCTGCGCGCCGTTCGCAGCATCAGCGCATAGGCAAGGTTGTTGATGTCCTCGGAGGTACAGGCGAAGTGCAAAAAGTCCTTGAGAGTTGCCGTTTCGGGTCCGTCGCCGAGGCGCTCCCGGATGAAGTATTCGACCGCTTTGACGTCGTGGTTCGTGCTGGCTTCGATGCTCTTGATACGTTCCGCCTCGTCGATCGAAAAATCGTCCACGATATGGTTCAAAACGTCCTTCATGACGCTGGACAGCGGTTGCAACTCGGCGATGGCCGGCTCGTCCGCCAGGCACTGTAGCCAGCGCACCTCGACCAGCACGCGAAAGCGCATGAGTCCGTACTCGCTGAAGATGTCGCGCAGCCCGCTGACCTTGTCGGCGTAGCGACCGTCGGTCGGTGCCAGGGCCTTGAGCGTGGAGACTTTCATGTCACGGAAACCAGTGTAGACTTGCGCGCGCGAAGCGCGAATGATACACGCGCGGCCAGTATGATTGATACACCACTGCGTGAGAGAAGCGATGAGTGACAAGGCATTTCGAATCGAGAAGGACAGCATGGGTGAGCTCGAGGTACCCGCGGACGCGCTGTGGGGTGCCCAAACGCAGCGCGCCGTCAATAATTTTCCGCTCAGCGGGCTGACGATGCCGCCACAGTTCATCGCGGCGCTTGGCCTGGTGAAGTGGGCCGCCGCTGGCGCCAATGCGGAACTCGGGCTGCTGCCGACCGACGTCGCGATCGCCGTGCAGAAGGCCGCCCTTGCAGTCGCCGCGGGCCGGCATGACGCGCAATTCCCGATCGACGTCTTCCAGACCGGCTCGGGCACGAGCTCGAATATGAACGCGAACGAGGTCATCGCACACCTGGCGACCGAGAGCCTCGGCGCGGCCGTGCATCCCAATGATCATGTCAACATGAGCCAGAGTAGCAACGACGTCATTCCGACCTGCGTCCATGCCAGCGCTGCGATTGCGATTCAGACTACCCTGTTGCCGGCGTTGCGGCACCTGTCGGATACGCTCGAGAAGAAGGCGGACGAAGTGCGCAGCATCGTCAAGACGGGCCGCACCCATCTGATGGATGCGATGCCTGTGACGCTGGGGCAGGAACTGGACGGCTGGCGATCGCAAGTGGAGGCGGCGACCGCTCGACTCGGCGACTCGCTGCGCCGCTTGACGGCACTGGCGCAAGGCGGCACGGCCGTCGGCACTGGCATCAACGCGCATCCGAAATTCGGCGCCAAAGTGGCTGTACTGCTTAGCGAGCGCACCGGCATCGAGTTTCGCGAGGCCGAGTCGTTATTCGCGGCGCTCAGCAGCCAGGACGCGGCAGTAGAGGTGTCCGGGCAGCTGCGGGTGCTGGCGGTCAGCCTGACAAAAATCGCCAATGACCTCCGCTGGATGAATTCGGGCCCGCTCGCGGGCATTGGCGAAATCGAACTGCCGGCACTGCAGCCAGGTTCGAGTATCATGCCCGGCAAAGTGAATCCGGTCATCCCGGAAGCCGTCGCCATGGTCGGCGCGCAGGTGCTCGGCAACGACCTGACGATTGCAATGGCCGGCCAGTCGGGCAATTTTCAGCTCAACGTCATGCTACCCGTTGTCGCTTACAATCTGCTGCAGAGTATCGAGCTGCTCACCAATGCCAGCGCCTGCCTGGCAGACAAGGCCATCAGCGGCTTTACGGTCAATGTCGACAAAATCAACCAGGCGCTCGATCGCAACCCGATCCTCGTCACGGCGCTCAATCCCGTTATCGGCTACGAAAAGGGCGCGGCGGTGGCCAAAAAGGCCTATGCAGAGGGCCGGCCGGTCAGGGACGTCGCCAGGGAGATGACCGACCTGACCGACGAGGAACTCGAGCGGCTGCTGGATCCCGCGTCACTGACCGAAGGCGGCATCAAGAACTGACGCGGCAGCGCCCGCCACTCCTTATGGCCGACTCGACAATCATTACCACGGCCGGTCTGCGCGACCGGCTTGCGGCCACCCGGCTTCCCGCTGACCCGACCGATGTAGTGCTGCCGCCTGGCAGCGAGCGCTGGCCGCCGCGCATGCGCGAGCAGCTGACCAAGTCGCTCACACCCGCCGGGGTTCTGGTGCCCTTGATCGAGCGTGCCGCGGACGAGCTGTCCGTGTTGCTGACGCAGCGATCCGCCGACCTCAAGCACCATGCGGGCCAGGTCAGTTTTCCGGGTGGTCGCATGGAAGCGGCGGACGCCGACATCGCGGCGACAGCACTGCGTGAGACGCACGAGGAGGTTGGCATCGAACGCGAATCGGTTTCGGTCATCGGTTATCTCGAGCCCATGCCGACAATCACGGGCTATGCGGTCACGCCGATCGTCGGCATCGTCGACGCAGCGATCGTGATCGAGGTTGACAAGACCGAGGTCGAATATGCGTTCGAGGTCCCGCTGGCGTTCCTGCTCGATCGCGACAATCGTCGCCTGGTGGAGCGCGAGGTGCACGGCAGCGTGGCCAAGATGGTGGAATTCCATTATGAGGGTCACCGCATCTGGGGCGCCACGGCTTTCATCATCATGCAGTTTATAAAAACAATAAAAAATATATAGTTATGGCTAATATCGATAAATTACGTGAAGTTATGATGCGCCTGCGCGACCCGCAGACCGGCTGTGCCTGGGACCTGCAGCAGGACTTCAGGAGTATCGCCCCGTACACGATCGAGGAGGCCTACGAGGTCGCGGACGCAATCGGGCGCGACGATATGCCCGGCCTGCGGGACGAGCTTGGCGACCTGCTGTTGCAGGTCGTGTTTCACGCGCGTATGGCAGAAGAGACCGGCCATTTCGATTTTGACGACGTTGCCGCGAGCGTTACGGACAAGCTGGTACGGCGGCATCCGCACGTGTTTGGCGACGCGGCCGAGCGGGATGCCGGAATACAAAAAGGCAGCTGGGAGCGTATCAAGGCTGACGAGCGTGCCGCGGCGGCTGATGGCAGCGCGCTGGCGGGTGTCGCCAGGGCACTGCCGGCGCTGAAACGGGCGCAGAAGCTCGGCAAACGGGCGGCCCATGTCGGCTTCGACTGGCCCGACCTGGAGGGCGTCCGGGAAAAGATTCGCGAGGAGCTGGACGAGCTGGATGAGGCGATCGGCACACGGCGGACCGGCCAGATCGAGGAGGAGTTTGGTGACATGCTGTTTGCCATCGTCAACCTGGCACGCCACCTCGATATCGACCCGGAACAGGCACTCAGCGTTGCCAATGCCAAGTTCGAGCAGCGTTTCCGGGATATGGAGCGCGCCATCCGCGCATCCGGCAAGTCCTTCAAGGATTATTCTCTCGCGGCGCTCGACCAGGAATGGCGTGCCGCCAAGCAGCGGATCGATTCATAAACCGTTCAGTTTTCTGCCATTTTTTTGCCGAATCTATTCAGCCAGTATTCATTGGCAGGGGCTTAATCTTGTCCCCAGGCTGGCAAGAGGGCCGGTCGGAATACAGGAAAGGAACGGGACAATGATGAGCAAACGTATGACAGCAGGTCTGGCCACAGTGGCTTTGCTGCTTGGCCTTGCGACGCCGGCACTCGCCGATCATGATCGCGGCAAATACGGTGCAAGGGCGATATCGACGAGCGGCTATGCAAGTAATCGCGGCCACGGCAGAGGCCCGGTCTACGATTATGCGAAGGTCATCAGCGCTCGGCCCATTATTCGCCATGTGACGGTGACTACGCCGGTGAAGGAATGCTGGCAGGACACTGAGTACTACACGGTGAATCATCGTCCGGCCGGTGCCGGTGGCAGCACGCTGGTCGGTGCGATCCTGGGTGGCGTTGTCGGGCACCAGTTCGGCAGTGGCCGCGGCAATGACGCGGCGACCGTGGCGGGCTCGCTGATCGGCGCGGCAATCGCCAGTGACGCGTCGCGGCGCCGCTACGGCGGCAGTTACGATACTACGCATTCGCGGCCGGTGACGCGCTGCGAGACCCAGTACCGCGAGCACCAGGAAGAGCGTATCGACGGCTATGACGTGGTGTATCGCTATAACGGCCAAAGGTACGCGACTCGCATGCCGCACGACCCCGGGCGCAAGCTGCGCATCCGGGTGGACATCCGTCCGGTCGGATAGGCGGTGTGACGTCGTTCATTGCAATAAGCCTGCCGACATACGACACTTGTCGGCAGCGCTTGTTGAGTAAGGGTGCAATGCGCCGTGGCGCGAATACAGGACTGATTTAAGTGAGATTTCTTCGGACAAGGCTGTTGCTCGGCATACTGGCGCTACTGCCAGTTCTGTCCGCGCAGGCATTCGACCTGGAGCAGTCTCTGCGCGACCTGCAGCCGCGTCCGCATCAGGATACGCTGCTCGATTATCACCTCACCCAGCAGAATGGCATGAGCCTCGCGGAGGCGATCGAATCGGTTCGCCGTCGCACCGGTGGCCGAATCCTCAGCGCCGAAACGCGGTTGCAGGGCGGTCGCGAAGTGCATCACATCAAGGTGCTGACCGAGGACGGCAAGGTCAAGACACACCGGGTACCGGGCCGCAAGAGCGGCGGCCGGTAGGAACAACGATGCGCCTGCTCGTTATCGAAGATGACGCGACGCTCTTGCAGTCGCTGACCCGCAAGCTCGGCGAGTCCGGATTCGCCGTCGAGCAGGCAGCCGACGGCAAGGAAGGCCTGTATTACGCGCTCGAATACCCGATCGATCTGGCCATTATCGACCTCGGCCTGCCAGAAGTGTCCGGCCTCGACATTATTCGTGAGGTCCGCAAGGAGGGTAAAACCTATCCCATATTGATTCTGACTGCGCGCGATCGCTGGCAGGACAAAGTCGATGGCCTGGAGGCCGGGGCCGATGACTATGTCGTCAAGCCGTTTCACTTCGAAGAGATCAGCGCGCGGGTCAACGCACTGCTGCGTCGCAGCGGCGGCTGGGCGTCGTCGGTCATGACGGCAGGTCCCGTGACGCTCGATATGTCGCGTCAGGAGCTGAAGGTCAACGACGCCGAAATCGAATTGACGAGTTTCGAGTACAAGATCATCGAGTATCTGATGGTGCGCGCCGGCAAGGTCATCTCGAAGACCGAGCTGACCGAGCGTTTATACGACCAGGATTTCGAGCGCGACAGCAATGTCATCGAAGTCTTTATCGGTCGGCTGCGCAAGAAGATGGACCCCGACAACTCGATAAAACCCATTGAAACGCTGCGCGGGCGCGGCTACCGATTCGCACTGGAACGTAACCAGTCCGGCTGACAGCGCGGATGTCCTCGCTCAGCGCCCGACTCCTGGTCTCAGTCAGTGTGCTGCTGCTGGTCTTTTTCGGCGTTACGATCGTGGTGCTCGACACGGCGTTCCGCAAAGCCGGCGAGCAGGCGCAGGAGGATATTCTTGACGGCCAACTGATGGCGTTGCTGGCTGCGGCCGAGCCCACCGACGAAGGTATCCTCGGCATGCCACCCGATATGCCCGAGCCGCGCTTCGGCAACATCGGCTCCGGCCTTTACGCCGAGATACGCGACAGCCAGGAAGCCATTGTCTGGCGATCCCGCTCGGCTCTCGGACTGGAGATACCGTTTGGCGTTTTCCCCGAAGAAGGCAATCACCTGTTTCTCGACGAGGCGCTGGCTGACGGTACGCCGCTCAGGACGCTGAGTCTCGCAGTGCAATGGGAGTTCCCGGACGGTCAGCTTAAACCGTATATTTTCAAAGTCGCCGAGAGTCTCGATTCATTCAACGCGCAGCTGGCGCAGTTTCGGCGCCAGCTGTTTGGCTTATTCGGCCTGGTCGCGCTGGTCATGCTGCTGTCCATATCAGTGCTGATGCGGCGGCTGTTACAGCCATTGCGACAGATCGAAACCGAGATCGGCGAGATCGAGGAGGGCGGGCGCGCCGCCTTGTCCGGCGAGTTTCCCGATGAGCTGCTCGGTGTTGCGCGCAATATGAACCTACTGATTGACAGCGAACGTGCGCGCTCGGATCGCTACCGCTTTACGCTCGACAACCTGGCGCATAGCCTGAAAACGCCGCTGGCAGCCATGCGGGCGCTGCTCAATGAACACGGCAACGCGGAGTTCGCGGGTCGCTATAACGAGCAGATCGACCGCATGGACGAGATCGTTCGCTACCAGTTACGCAAGCCGGCAACGTCCGCCGCCGAGAACCTCGTCCTTACTCCGGTGCGCGTTGCCGCGGAGGTCGAACGCCTCGTAAAGGGACTGCACAAGGTCTATTACGACAAGCAGCCGAAGATCGAAGTCGACGTTGACAAGTCGGTAAAATTTCGCGGCGACACAGGTGACTTCCTCGAACTTGCCGGCAATCTGCTCGACAATGCGTGCAAATGGTGTGTGAGTCGCGTGCGCATTCGTATTCGCGCCGCTGATGACCGGGGAGCGGCCGCGAGCGGCATGATCCTGTGTGTCGAAGATGACGGACCGGGTATTCCCGACGGTGCTGCCGATGCATTGCTGCAGCGCGGCACGCGCCTTGACGAGTCGACACCAGGGCACGGCATCGGCCTCGCCATTGTCAAAGATATTGCCCGCTCGTACGGCGGACAGCTCACGATCAAGCGATCCGATCTCGGTGGCG
>Ga0224512_10002220_pt1 | contig 17978 bp, 13 predicted proteins | sample SF_May12_sed_USG_4_FD_169103 | JGI IMG/M metagenome (GOLD analysis project Ga0224512, IMG submission 169103) | Sediment microbial communities from San Francisco Bay, California, United States - SF_May12_sed_USGS_13 | ecosystem: Environmental > Aquatic > Marine > Sediment | place: USA... | reverse complement strand
GCTCACAAGAGCATATCGCTTTTCGTCTTTACAATCAAAATGAAAATTGACATCATCATGCCGTTCCGTCACGTCGCTGCCGGGCAAGACGCCGGGTGAAACATCCCTGCTGAGAAAGGATCCATGATGAACAAGGCGTTTAACAGAAGACACAGGAACAAAAACATTCTCATGTACGCCGACAGTGAAAGCGATGCAAATATGCTTTACGGAACAAGCCTACAGGTCCCAGATCCTTTTATCTTTATTCGCACGGCGCAGGGCAGAAGACACCTGGTAATGAGCGATCTCGAAATCGATCGCGCCCGGGTGCAATCCAATGCCCACAAAGTGCATTCGCTTACGGATTACATCGCGTTGGCCAAGAAACAATTTGGCAAGACGTCCGACGTCCCAGAGATTTTGACCACCATTCTTCGAGATCTCGGGCTTCGTAGTGTTGCGGTCCCGATGAGTTTTCCCGTTGGCCTTGCTGATACCATGCGCAAACACGGAGTGAAGATCACTCCCCTGCCCGATCCGTTCTACCCCGAGCGTATATACAAGCGCCCCGGGGAACTCGTCGAGATCAAGAAAGCGTTTCGTGCAACCGAGAAGGGAATGCGAGCGGCTATTGACACACTTGAAGCCAGCAGAATCAGGAATGGTTATCTCATATACAAGGGCAAGAGGCTTACCGTCGAGAAGCTCCGTAGCATCATCAACACAACGGTTCTGTCCTTGGGCTACGTCCCCAACGGGACCATAGTCGCGCCAGGCAAACAGGGCTGCGATCCCCACGAGCGCGGATCGGGGACCATTCGTGCCCACGAACCGATTATCCTCGACATCTTTCCCAGATCCGAAACCAGCGGATACTTCGCCGATATGACACGTACTGTGGTTCGCGGCCGGGCGTCGGACATGGTCAAGAATATGTATCGCGCCGTCTACGAAGGCCAGCGGCTGGGCTTAAAGCTCATCCGACACGGTGCAAGAGCTCGGCAGGTTCATAGCGCGATCAATGGGCTGTTTGAAGAGCGCGGCTTCTATACCGGCAAGAAGAACGGACGCATGCAGGGGTTTTTCCACGGCACCGGTCATGCCCTGGGGCTCGAGATTCACGAGCCGCCCCGCATCGCGATCAATAACGCAACGCTTGAAAAGGGCATGGTGTTGACCGTCGAGCCGGGTCTCTACTACTACCCCCATGGTGGCATACGTATTGAGGATACCGTGGTCGTTACAAGAACGGGGATCGAAAACCTGACGCGTTTTCCGAAGTTCCTTGAGATATGACGGTCACTTGTGGGCGTTGGGGCTCTTGACCCGCCCGGCCCCACCCCGAACAAAGGCTAGCCACACCTGATCACTCGGATCCACATAAACCTTGCGAACACGGGGGTCCGGCAGCCCGCTGCTCGCGATAAAATTGATAATTCTGCCGCTGCGCTCGCGCCTGGAGACGCCGACCTGAGTACCTACCCACAGGTCTCCGTTCGACCTCAGGCCAAGGGACATCGCAAGGTCACTCTGAAATCCGTCAACCTGGGTCATGTGCGTCCATTTTCTTGCTTGAACGTCGACGAACGCGACTCCCATGGCGGGCATGGTGAACCACATCAGGTCTGCCTGGTCATCGCGAATCAGATCGGAGATCTGATTGCCGGGCAAGCCGCTCGTTGATGATTGAACCCGGACGACCTTAAGAAACTGTTCCGTACCAGCCGTCATCGGGCTCCATGTACCCCCGTCGAACCTAAAAAACCGATCGGAGCCGTTCAAATAACTGGAGAGCCCGCCGGCTGTGAACACGTCACTCGAAGGATCCCCCCACACCGAGTGCAACGTGAGGTCGACAGAAGCGCTGCTGGTCATCGGGCTCCACGATACTCCGTCATAATGGAGGATGGTTGCATTCGTACCGACAGCAAAAACGTTGCTCGCGGAAGTCCCCCAAACGCCGGTCAGTGTCTCCTCCGTACCACTGGCCATCGCAGTCCAGGTCCCGTCGAAGTGAAGTATGGCACCCGAAGCGCCTACCGCGAAAATATCATTGGCCGTGCTGCCCCAGATCGCTTTCAGATCTTGTGACGTCCCGCTATCGATGATCTGCCAGTCGGAACCACCGGATCTGACCATCGTGCCGTTATCCCCCACTGCATAAATGTTGCCTGGCACGGCCCATAAGCCGTGGAGATTCTCCGTGGTTGGCACGGTCTGGCTACTCCACTGGTTGCCGTTGAAGCGGATGATTGTCCCCTCGGCACCGACGGTGTAAATATTGTTGGTAGCGAGCGCCCAGACTGCTTTGAGGTCCTTCGATGTATTGGCGTTTACCCGACTCCAATTGTTACCATTATAGACGACCAGCACCCCACCGTCTCCAACCGCATAAGTGGCGTTCAGCCGTAAGGCAAAGACTCCTCTCAACGCCCCTCCCCCCGCAGTCGGGCCTATCTCACGCCGCCAGACCGAGCCATCGAACCTCATTATCGATCCGTTGTCACCGACTGCGATCAGGTTCAAGCCGGCGGTCGCATCAATGACCCCCGCCACACCATAAAGCGACGGCAGACGAAGCACGATAATCCCATTGTTTTGAGTCCCGAACCAGGCCTCGGGTCCCCTCACCGGGTCGTCGTGGATAAAGCTTCCGACAACTACCTCTTGAGTCCCAACCAGACGCGAGTGATTTACCCACCGCTCGCTCATCGGCAGCGCGTCGTCGTTTTTGTATTGGCTTACACCCGCGGCTGTGCATACCCACAGCGAGGTATCATCGGCGGCCATCTCGAACACCCGATCGCTCACGAGCCCGGGTTGGTTTCCCTGCATGATGGGCAACGGGGTCCACATGGGAGACCCGTCGTAGAACGCCAGCCCACCCCCCCAGGTGCCGACGAATATCTTGCCGTTGTGCTCCGCCAAGCCCCGACACTTGCGGTTGGGAATACCCGAAAACTCATCAAAGATTTGAGACTGCGCACCTTGGGTCATGAAAACCCCGGCGTCAGTGCTGATCCAGGTACGCGCCTGGCTGTCGACCAGAATGTCAAAAACGTCGTTGTCGGGTAGACCTTTGGATTCACTGAACAACTCTAGATCAATCTGCAAAGGGGGCGGTGGAGGTGGAGGTCTTTGAGTATCTTCACAGCCGTACGACAAAGCGGCCGCGAAGGCAACCGCCACCCAACTCATTCGCCTCAACATGTCCAACTGCAACCTCCTACCAACTCATCGTCTTAATCAACAGGTCAATCCAGGTGCTTCCTTAAGAACAAAAAACGTCGACTTCCTTGTATTGTGGGGGAACCGAAAGAAGGCAGGGCCAATCTTCTATATCATTCGGCGAGTACATAATACGGAGATCCCAGCCGAGTGTCAAGCCCGTAAGTCCAAGAATTCCTTGACCCTGGCCGCCACAGAGCGCGAAACCCCCTGAATTGCTGTTAGTTCTGCCTCGCTCGCGCACATCAGCCCATCGATGCTGCCAAAGGCCCTCAGTAGACGCCTCTTGAGAACCGGCCCCACCCCGGGTATCGAGTCGAGAATCGACTTTTCGAGCTGCTTGCTGCGCAGTTTCTTGTGATAGTTAATGGCAAAACGGTGTGCTTCGTCCCGGATCCGTTGCAAGAGATAGAGTGCTTGCGAATTACCCTCCAGCAGGAGCGGCTGGTCCAGCAGCGGAGAGTATATTCGCTCTCTGTCCGGCGCCTTGCGCCTGCCATGGCCCTCACGGACTTTTGCTATAGCCAACACATCAAGATCATCCGCACCCAACCGATCCACAACGTCCAGCGCTACGTTGAGCTGGCCGCGTCCTCCGTCGACCAAGAGAAGATCGGGAAGGGCGTTCTCCTTGATGCCGCGGGCGATGCGCCGTTCCAGCACCTCCTTCATCATGCCGTAGTCGTTGGCGCCTTGGAGCGTGCGAACGCGGTAGTGCCGGTAAAACGCTTTTGCCGACTCACCATCGATAAACGTGACTTGCGATGCAACTGCCTGCCTTCCTTGAAAATTCGAGACGTCGAAGCATTCGATTCTTCGCGGATACGTCTTGAGCTCGAGAATATCCCGTAGTTCCTCCAGCAGCTCATGGCTCAGCCCCGCGACTCCGCGCTCCTCGAGCGCGTGTTTCGCATTCTTTACGGCGAGTTCCACCAGACGTTTTAACTCCCCACGTCGCGGGCGGCACACCTTGACCGACCCCTCACGCCGTCCCCGGAGATATTCCTCCAGGGCACCTTTCCCCTCCACATCATCCGACACCAGGATCTGACCGGGGATGAGCCGGCCGCTTTGGTAATATTGGCTCAAGAACGAGGACAGGTGCTCGCTCGTCGTCAGGCTCGCGTTGTCAAAATAGTATGAGTCACCCCCTGTCATCTTCCCATCTTCAACCAACAGAGACTGAATTACCATCTTCTCCCTGTCCCGGTGAACGCCAAAGACGTCACGCCGAGCTTCCTTCGGCGTCGAGATACGTTGCTTCTCCAGCGTCTGCTGCACGGCGTACAGTTGGTCGCGGGTACGCGCCGCCGCCTCGTACTGCCGCTCCGCTGCTTGCAAATCCATCTTGTCTTTGAGCGCTTTGACCAGCTCATCACCGCGGCCCTTCATAAACATGGTCACTTTGTGCGCGACATCCTTATACCCCTGCGGGTCGACGTAACCCACACAGGGAGCGGGGCAACGTTTGATATAATAGTAAAGGCAGGGGCGTTTGCGGCTCGTAAGTTCCGAATCGTTGCAGGTGCGCATGGGGAAAATCTTGCCCAGCATCCGTAGAGTTGCCCTCACCGATCCTGCCGAGGCGTAAGGACCAAAATAACGCGCCTTGTCCTTACCAGGAGTCCGCACTATCGTAAGTCTTGGAAACGGGTGGTCGGCATTCAACTTGACATGAACATAAGTCTTGTCGTCTTTGAAAAAGATGTTATAGCGAGGTCTATGCTTCTTAATGAGGTTGTTTTCGAGGATCAGCGCCTCTTGTTCGGTTCCGGTGATGATATAGTCGAGATCACGAACACGTTGCACAAGGAATTGGATGTGGTGACGACCATCGCCGCCTTCGCGCAAGTAACTGCGAACCCGCGTTCTCAATTTCTTGGCCTTACCCACATAGATGATCTGTCCCTTGGCATCCTTGAACATGTAGACGCCGGGCTCGAGAGGCAAATGTGAGATCTGATTTCTTATTCGACTCTCTAATGATTTTTGGGTCATGTACATCGCCTGGGCTGATGTTCGGCGTCACCGCGCATGCGCGCGCGGCAACTGAGTTGCAACCGGTTATCCATCATTATATTTTTATAACACACGGCTGCTGGACCAGCAACCAATTTAAAATCAAAGGGTTCCTGAATTGAACGACGCTGAGCGGGAAGTCGTTGTCGTGGACGCTCTCGGCGAGGAGCTCATCTTGCCCCGGCTGCCGCAGCGGATCGTGTCGCTGGTACCCAGCATCACGGAGACCGTAATTGACTTGGGGGCCAGCGCGCGACTCGTGGGAATAACAACCTACTGTACACACCCACAATCGGTGGTCGCCAGCATTCCCAAGGTCGGCGGTACAAAAGGGTTCTCATTTCGCAAGATAGATTCACTCACACCCGACCTAGTGATTGCCAACAAGGAAGAAAACCGCAAACAACAGATAGAAAAGCTGCGCAAAAAGTACCCGGTGTTTGTAACGTACCCACGAACCGTCGAAGACGCCATCAAAATGGTCGCTGACTTAGGGGTTTTGACCGCAACGTCAGCCATGGCATCCAAGTTTATTGCAACCTGCCAACAACTACTTGCTGCCATCGGCAATTCCGCCTTGGGGCGACCGTTGCGGACCGGGTGCATGATTTGGCGGGACCCGTGGATGGCCGCGGGGGCCGACAGTTATGCGAGCGCCCTCCTCGGGCGTGTGGGGTTTACCAATGTTTATAACCTGTCTGCCGGTCGCTACCCGGAAACCTCGTTACAAACTGTTTTTGAGCGCAACCCCGACGTAATCATCCTTCCCGACGAGCCGTACGAATTTGGCGAGCAGGACAAGCAAGAGGTTGAGTCATTCTTCTCCGAGCGGGGCAAATCTATTCGGGTTTTGCTGATGGATGGCAGTTACCTGACGTGGTTTGGCACACGCACACTAAAGGGCCTTCGCCACCTGCGCCAGGTGAAATCCAAGCTATGCGCAAAAGCGTGACCATGCCGCTGCACAAGGGTTGGGTTCGGCGAACTAGCCGTGACCGGCACGAAGAGCAGCGCGGCACCCGGCGGGTACCGCCCGCCCGCAGGTAGTTTCTACTCAAAAAAGGCTTACGCATTGGCTTACATCGTACTTTGGAAACACTCGTTTAGGCGCGGGTAGCGACAGCGACAGGGGGTCCCGGTGATAGATTTTGCCGTTATCCAGCCGATGCATTATACTTGCCGCGATATGAGGGCGTTTTCGTCCTCACCCCTTTCGTATCATCAACCCGGGAAAGAGCCGATGTACAAGCGAACCCAGACGAGAAAGGTCATGGTCGGTGAGGTTGCGATCGGCGGCGGAGCACCGGTCTCCGTACAGTCGATGACCACCACCGATACGACCGACATCGATGCCACTTTAGACGAGATACTGCGGCTGCAGGATATGGGCTGCGACATCGTTCGCGTGAGCACGCCAAGTCGCGACAGCGTCAAGGCTCTCGAGAAAATGATGCCCAAGACGACGGTACCCATCGTAGCCGACGTTCATTTTGATTACAGCGTTGCGCTTATTGTCGCCGATATTGGTATCGCCAAGCTGCGTATCAATCCCGGCAACATCGGCAGTCGGGCGAAAGTAGAGAAAGTGGTTCGCAAGGCAATCGATAACCGACTGCCAATCCGTATCGGGGTCAACGCCGGCTCGCTGGAGCGCGATCTTCTGGAGAAGTACGGTTATCCAACGGCGGAGGCCATGGTGGAGAGCGCGATGCGCCACATCGGCATTCTCGAGCAACACGACTTTCACGACATCGTCGTATCGGTCAAGGCCTCATCGGTGCCCCTGGCGGTCGCTTCGTACCGGTTGCTGGCGGAAAAAGTCAGCTACCCGCTCCACCTCGGCATTACCGAATCGGGCACACTCGCCAGCGGTACCGTCTACTCGTCGGTTGGTCTGGGTATCCTGCTCAGCGAGGGCATCGGTGACACCATTCGCGTGTCTTTGACCGCCGATGTCGAAGAAGAGGTCAAGGTGGGCCGCAAGATTCTCGCCTCGTTGGATCTGGCTTCCAACGTTCCACGCGTGATCTCGTGCCCGTCGTGTGCGCGCAACCATCTCGATCTGTTTCGCATCGCCGAGGAAGTCGAGCAGCGTACGGCTGATCTAAAGAAATCGGTCAAAATCGCCGTCATGGGCTGTGCGGTAAATGGGCCTGGAGAAGCCCGTGAGGCCGATTTTGGCATCATGGGAGGAAAAGGACAGGGTCAGATCTTTGTCGACGGTAAGATCGTCAAGAAAGTCCCCGAGGAGGAGTTGGTCGACGAGCTCGAAAAGGAGATCCGCACTCGCCTCGGCTAGGCATAATCGCTTGCGCTCAGTTTTTGCCCCGCTCCTCGCCCACAGGTTGTGCGGAGGGCATTTTTTTGAAGTATCTCTCGACGTAAAAACGATCCTTGAAATACCGGTCTCGCCAGCCCGCGTTTTCTCTGTCGAGCAGCAATCCCTCGGCAGCTCCCGCATAGTAGAACGCCATCCGCCCCGACTTCTTTAACGACATTCGCATCAGTTCGTTCAATATGTGATCGCGTGTTTGCTCGGCGTCGGAAGCAAATGATACGTAATCAGGCAGAGTCTCGAAATTCTCTGTGGGTCGGTACGCCGCACCCGCCCTCTGCGCCACCACATACTCGGTGTAGCGGGCAATCCCCTCCTGCCACAGCTGAAAAGAGAGGTAAGCATAGTCGTCGCTGCTAAGGGTGTCTCTTAGCCGAGTCTTGGCTTGCGAATAGGCTCGCAATAGATCCCGATACTTGGGTGTTCTCATGCCAACAACTGCATCCCGCAATCGCCGGCAAAATTCCTCGAACGCCTCGCGAACCTCCTTTTCTTGGTAAGGAAACGGGTAGTTCAACATCCACATTCCCGTCGAATCGCCGTTCGCTAGACCGAGACCATCGACCGTGGAATAGTAGTCGGGCTGTGACATCTGCCACTGATGAAAATGTTCATGCAGCAACGTAACCACCCATCGTGTTGAATGGCTGGCCTCGGTGTTCTTTGGCTGACCGATGACGATCGTCGGTATTCCCCCAACGGCGGGAAAAGTCGCAAGCAAACTCGTTTCATATCTGCGATCGCGGGCGTATACATCGCTTTGCAAGAGCGAATCGTAGCCCAAATGTCTAAAACTGCTCGTGGGGTGGGGATGGTGCACCAGGAATTCTTGGTCTTTCGTAACCAGTAGCACGGCAAATGGTGCCCGGCTCCAGCCAGGCCACAGTTTTTCCCCTACTAAACGGGCCAGACGCCGTGCCTCGGCGATCCGTATGCGATCATCGTCCGGCACAGCCGTCGCGGGAGCGACCGTGGGCGGCGAGGCCGCGGGTAGCGTCTCCACGATTGCTGGGGAACCAGCAATCGTGGCTGCAAACAATATCGAGTTTACAATCACCAATTTCATGACGGGCCTTTCAACGCTCATTGTCTAACGGGCCAATGACCTTGTCTCCCCAGTCGATGGCCCGAACCACCGCCGCTTTTATCCCCACCATTTCGGCTTGAAAACCATAAGATAAAACGACAACAAGGGTAACAGAGTTGCGATTCCACCCCACATCGTCCATGCCTTTAGCAACTTATAGAAATGCTCGTCCAGCCCCTCCTTTGCCTCCGCCGCCGCGCGAGTCAACTCCACCATCCTTTTCTGCAAACGAATGAGCACAGCAAGCCAAATCGCACCGGAGAGTATGAGCAGCGCCAGCGCCAACTCGGCCCAGCTCGTCCCCGGAATGCCACCCCACGGTCCGACGATCAACAACCCGGGACCCAGTATCAGAAGCAAACCTGGGAGCGTAAACATCCTGTCTCCCCGCACGACTGATTGCGCGGCAAAGTGCAACACGTGCACGTCACCGGTGCGCTTAGCCCCCACCATCCACATCGCGCTCACGATGATGTTTCCCAAAAAAATGATCGCTCCAAAGACGTGCAGAAAAACGAACAGGCGGTGAATCGGCTCCGTAAAGGCGACAAAAGCGTAGGCCGTTCCTGTATGCAACAACAACGCCGACCCTAAAGTTGCCAGAAGAACCAGAAAACGGTAACGCATACATACCTCCCGTCAAGGTTTCGCTATCAATCACTATTCATCAGCGATTTCATTGCGTCACGCCGAAAAATCTTACCGATCGGGTAAACGTTCTTTCGATCATCCCAATACGGCGTCTGTTGAAAGAACCAGTTGAGTATCGCACGTGGATTCTGTGCGAACTCCTGGTCTTGTTCTTTCTTCTTCTCAAATGTCTTCTTGAGCTCCTCATCCGCGGCCAACATCTCTCGGGCCATTTCCTCCATGACGTACGACTCCGCGTATTCTTTCTGCTCGAAGATTGCGTCAAAGAAACCCCAATAGACATAGGAATCGGGGCCATTTGGCTCGAGAATGTGGGCTATTACTCGCGCGCCTCGCTGGTTCATATTCACAAGCGCAGACCCGGCGGGGTACGTCTTTTCTACCGATATCTCTTCGAGCTCGAACGATAAGGGATGTCGTCCCTCGAAAGGACTGGACTGCCATGACACGTTGTGAAAGCGGTAGGTGTCTACGGATAGCGTGTGAGCCTTATCCAGTCGAATAAGTTCGATCCCGTGTAGCTCGAGTCTTTCGATTACGCTCTGCCACTGGGGCGGGATGATGTAGGCTTCGGGGAGATCGGCCTCCGCAGTTGGAATCTGCATGTTATAGTAGGGAGTCTTGAAGGTAACGGGTTTGCCATTGAACCGGTACCACATGCCACCGGTGAGATCACTCTCACGCACTTGAAAATCCACCCCTTTGAATTCGATCGGCACCGCCCGTTCACTGTGTTCGAATTGCAGCGGAAAAAGGGCCGTATCCCGAAACTCACGACCCGCCGTGAATCGGTCTGCTTCTTTAACCACGTCCGTGAGGCTTGCATATTCCTTATTGAGAAGAACCATGGTCTGCTTGAGCATCTCATATGTGGCGTCGACGCGCGTTCTATAATCCTTGAGCATGTGGGTCTCGATCAACAGCCCGGGTCGATTGCGAATCGACGTATAACCGTTGGAAAACCGCGGCGTGGAAACCCAGCTCTTGATGCCGGCTTTCGGATTGGGCCAGTCAACGAGATACACGTACGGGAATATCTCAACACCCGCCTTTGTCATCGCCTCCTCTACACCGGTGAGATAGACGTCCCGTGTCCACTCGCTGAGCCCCGGTGACATGTTACCAAAGATGTCAAGCAGGTACGTTAGAACGTATTGATAGTCAGCCCCATCGGTTACGTGACAATCCACAAAAAAATCGGGTTGCCACGCGTTGTACAAGGCAATCCACGCTCTCATCTCGGGGGCATCGGCTTTGAGGTAATCGCGGTTCAAGTTGAGATTTTGCGAGGTCGTACGCCAACCCATCTCCACCGGACCGTTCTGATTGATGCGGCTGTGAGGCCCAAAACGCTCGTGTCCATCGACATTGAATATGGGAATAAAGAGAAGAGTGATATGATCTAGCAGATGCTGATATTCTCTGGTAACGGCAATATCACGAAGAAGCATCAGGCCGGCGTCCTTGCCATCGATCTCTCCCGAATGGATCCCCGCTTGAACCAATAACACGACCTTGCCTTCGCGCGGCTTCTGCTGCGGGTAAAAATGGCCGTCCCTATCGGCGATAACAAGTGGGAGCTCACGTCCCTGAGGGCTGTTGCCAAAGTTCGTATAGTGCAGCCACGACGAGGCTTCGGCGAGTTGCTCACAAAACTCGACCGTTTCGGCATAGCGCGGTGTCTCCTTGTAGCCCGACTTCTCGTAGTAAGTATCCATGCCAGTGGCGCCGGCCGACGTCGCCAAAGCGAGGAGCACCAGAATCAATCTTTTCATTTTCCTCCTCACTTGCTTTGATTCAACAGGCGACTGATGCGAAAAGGCGACAAATCGAACTCCGACTTCTTGTCGACGACCAAGTCCGCCAGGATCTCCCCGAGTACAGCGGCAAACTTGAAGCCGTGTCCCGAACACGCGCTGGAGATCAGCACCTGAGGTACATCAGGGTGGAAATCGATGATGAAATGACCGTCCGGCGTGTTGGTATACATACAGACCTCAGTTTTGATCAGGGGCCCTGCAAGGTTGGGTATCATGGCGTTGACTAGCAGTCGCATGGCCTCGATCTCCACCGGACTCACCTCGCGGTTTATAGACTCGATATCAGTAATCTCTCCCTGGTGATGAAGCGCAACCTTGACACCGTCTCCCAGATTGGGAAATCCGTAAAACAATGCCCCGGGTGCGTACTCCCACGCAAAGATCGGCAGTCTATCGAGTTCGAAGTCCTCCCTGCGATCAATGGGTTCGAACCAGTACAGGACCTGGCGCTCGACGGTGATTGGCAGCGCGAGCTCCGGAATGAACGCGCTCAGCCAGGGACCCGGGGCCAGAAGCAGCTGTTGTGCGCGATATTCGCCCTGCGTAGTCTTCAGCCGAACACCATCGCCATCCGGTTTCCATTCGGTGACTGGCTCCTCGAAGTGAAGGTCGGCCCCCTGCTGCTGGGCCAGTTTGAGATGGGCTTCCAGGCATTTTTCGGGAAGGAGAATGCCCGCCCGTGGTTCCCACACACCAACCGTTGAATCATCGGGCTGGATGACCGGGTAGTGTTTGCGAATCTCCTTTGCGGACAGTATGTCGTAGTCCAGTTTGTGGCGATCTGCGCTCAAACGTGTACCCGCGATCAGCGTTCCATTGTTCGGCCCGAGAAGTAGCCCGCCCGTCGTCAATATGAGCCTCTCTCCATACGCCGCCTGCAAATCGCTCCAGCGCTCGTACGACTTCTGCACGATGGGCACGTAAAGAGGATGTTCGAAGTACGCTTCGCGAATGATCCGTGACTGCCCGTGGGAAGAGCCCAGCAAGTGGGGCGGGGTGGACAGATCAAAAGCAACCACGGACTTGTCACGTTTGGACAGGTGATAGGCGGCTGAGCTGCCCATTGCACCCAGGCCAACAATCGCCAGATCGATGGATTTGCGCATCAACGATGTCCTGTCAACAGACCGGTAACGGCAAGAAGGTTAGATCATAAGGGTATTATTTACATTCGATTTGAGCCAGTCGGGTGAAGATCTTGACATTATTCATCCCGGTAAATAAACGTGTGCAATTGACCGTCGTCTCTTACGTATCCGCGATACATTCCTGCTGTATTGAATTCCATCGCCACGTTACCCCGGCCGTCCAGCGCGATGATCCCACCACGCCCTCCTAGCAAGCCGAGACGTTGCTCGACAACCTCTTTTGCAGCGGCCTCGACCGTCATACCGGCATGCTCCATGAGCGCCGACACTTCGTAGGCCAGCAACCCACGCATAAAGTACTCTCCCTGACCCGTGCTCGATACCGCACAGGTCGAGTTCTTGGCGTAGGTCCCCGCACCGATGATGGGAGAATCACCAACACGACCGTGCATCTTGTTGGTCAGCCCCCCCGTCGAAGTTGCCGCGGCGAGATTACCATCGCCATCGAGAGCGACGGCTGCGGCCGTTCCGAATTTAGACATGTCCGGACCCTTACTGAGACCGGAAGACTGTTGTTTGTCTTTTTCCTTTGCCTTGAGAAGCGCTTCCCACCGTCTTTGCGTAAAAAAGTACTCCGGACCGACTATTTCCAGCCCACGCTCGGCCGCAAATAACTCGGCCCCTCGCCCCACCAACATGACGTGTTTGGTGCTCGACATGACCTCCAGCGCCGCCTTGATCGGGTTTTTCACGGTGGTAACAAAGGCGACAGCACCGGCATTCTGAGTCGAGCCGTCCATAATCGAAGCGTCCATCTCGTTCGTACCTTGTCCCGTAAAGACCGAGCCCTTGCCCGCGTTGAAAAGCGGCGAGTCTTCGAACACGCAGGCGGCCGCCACAACCGCCTCGATACTGGTGCCACCCCCGACGAGAATTTCGTGTCCGGCGCGCAGGGCAGCCTCGATGACATCTCTGTACTCTCTCTCGCGCTCAGGCGTCATGTTCTCCTTGAGGATGGTACCCGCGCCACCGTGGACAACCATGGTGATACCACCCTGTTGGTTCTCATCACTCTTCTTGCCGCAGCCGCATAACACCAGCCCGACTGTCAGAATGGCCGCAATCCTTGAAAACCCTCTCATCATAAACCTCGCTTCGTGCGTCCCGGGCGAAGTCGCCTAATGCGGGTATGGTTCAACTCGACGTTACTCCGCTTCTTCACCAAATTAGATCGACCGCGCCACACGAGGTCCAGCTTGCAAAAACGGCCCACTAATACGGTGGATTCCGCAACGCTTCAAACCGTATACTTGAGCGGCACCGACATCGACCTGTTTGCAAACCGCAGATCCAGTGGCGCGCGATGACTGCTGGCAAGCATATCACAGGACGGATTCCCCGCAAAGATTGGGCGTGGGGACATCGGCAAATCAGGGGCGGCGACCACCAACCGAAGCACGGCAAAGGTGGGTCGGAGCGGGCAATATCATGAAAACTCGGACGATTCTGCATGTCGATATGGACGCCTTCTACGCGTCCATCGAGATGCTGGAAGACCCAGCATTGAGGGACAAACCGGTCATCGTCGGCGGTATACCCGAAAAACGGGGTGTGGTGGCCGCGGCCTCCTACGAGGTGCGAAAATACGGCGTGCACAGCGCGATGAGTTCTTACCAGGCCAAGAAGCTCTGCCCACAGGCCATATTTATCTCCCCGCGGATGGGGCTCTACGCACGCTACTCAAAGAGAATTTTTGCGATCTTGAGAGAGTACACGCCGCTGGTCGAGCCGATCTCCATCGATGAGGCTTTTCTCGATGTGACGGGAAGCAGGAACCTATTTGGCCCGGGTTCCCAAATCGGGCGCACGATAAAGCGCCGCATCCGGGAAGAACTGGGGCTAACGGCGTCGATCGGTGTTGCAACCAACAAATTCCTCGCCAAGCTCGCCAGTGACTTGGAGAAACCCGACGGATTCGTCGTCATCCCACCGGAGACAGCCACCGCCAGGCTCGCCGACTTGCCGGTAGGGAAACTGTGGGGTGTAGGCCAAGTACTGCAACGCGAGCTTGCCAGACAGGGTGTGCACAAGATAAGAGATCTACTTGTGCTTCCCGTAGAACGTCTCGAGGCGATCGCGGGGTCTCACTCACGCCGTCTTCGAGAACTTGCGCGCGGTATCGACACACGTCCGGTCGTGGTCGGCGAGGCCTCGAAATCCATCGGAGCGGAGACCACATTCACAAAAGACATCAGCGAAACAAGACGATTGTTTGCAGAACTCGACGCGCTGGCGACGCGCGTGGCCAAGCGGCTTCGCAAGGAGGGATATCGTGCCCACACGATTCAGCTAAAAGCAAGGTACGCAGACTTCACGACGGTGACACGCGCTGTCACCATACCCGTCCCATCGGCGTCCACGCAGACACTCATGCGAACCGCCCGCGACCTCTTGCAAACTCGACTCGATCGGCACGGTAGACCGCTTCGGCTTCTGGGGGTATCGGCATCCGGCCTGGTAAGACCCGCGGAAGGCGAGCCCGAGCTTTTCCCCGACAGACAGCGTGAACAGGACGAAAGGGTCGACCATCTGCTGGACGCCCTGCAGGATAAATACGGCGCGCAAAAAATATGGCGTGGATACCAAAGGCGTGAAGAAGACGCCTGACGCCACGATGGCACACTCAGTGCCCGGCGCCCGAGTGAGGTTCATTCCCTGCCAAAATGCACGTTGGCCAAAGGCAGCAGGCGAAGTAGCGGCGGGTTGTTTGCCGCGTAATTCAGCACGCCTATCTGGACTCCGTTGAGAACATCGGTTGCGTTTACAATACCGATCTGGACACCGGTCATCTCGATGTGAGCACGGTTCCAGCTTCCTATAGCAAGGCCTTTTGCGTACTGGAACTTGGACAGCACGCCGCCGATGCTCACACCCACCAGTTCGTCGCCTCCGACACCGACACCGCCTATCGCAACACCCTCGAGTTCTTCGCAGCCCACACCCACACCACCGGCAAAGATCCCGCGCAGATCCTCACCTCCGACGCCGATTCCACCCAGCGCCAACCCGGTCACATTCTCACCACCTACACCCACGCCACCCAACACCACGCCCTTTATGTCACCACCCCCCAATCCGATCCCACCCAGCCCCACACCGCGGAATGCCTGTACACCGATGCCGATGCCACCCACCGCCAAACCAGAGACACGTCCCGCACCCAGGCCGATGCCCCCAACAAAGATACCCACAAGATCACCGCCGCCGATACCGATGCCACCAACACCGATACCTACCAGACTCTCTTCCGTCCCCAGCCCCATCAAGCCCACCGCGACCCCGTTGACCCGACTCGCGCCGAGCCCCACCCCACCGAGTGCGAGACCATTTAACTCTCTGCCGGCCGCTCCCACAAGCCCCAGCGAGATTCCGTTGATGGTCGCGCGCGGGTTGTGCCCCGGCTTCCACAGGGTTAAGTTGACGCCATTTATGGCCCGCACACCCTCGTCGCTCAGGTTGACCCGCAGCCCACTAAATTGTCTCGAGTTTCCCAGGCTGAGCCCAATGTTGTTGATGCCTATATTGAGCGCGCCACCCCACGCCGGCTGAAAACTCGCTATGATAATAGCGATGGAGAAAACGACCGCTTTAATCACTTATTCCCCCCAGCGATCCGGATTGTTATTCCCCAGTTAAACGCGTCCGCGGGCGGGCTCGCGTTCCATCGGCCGAACGAATGGGACCCGTCCGATTCGTAGCGCACAATATACTCACCTGCGTCGAGACGAATGGTGTCATCGAAGACACGATTCTTCTTCGCGCCCCCCGCATGATCGGTCATGCGATGACTCATCTCCCAAACGACTTTTCCCGTCTCCGCGCTTTCGATCCAGGGATAATCATACATTCGTCCCCGCGAGCCCTCGCCCAAAGCATAGATCGATACATCTCTGGTTCGCTTGAGCGTAAAGCGCTCCGTCTTGTCTGCGTTGTTGCCGACACCCGTAAGCCGGATAAGCACGGCTGTATCGGTCTTCTCGTCGTATGTCGAAACATGCTTCATACCGTCACCCTCGGCGAGCACGGTGATCCCCCAGTGTTCCTGGTCATGCGGGGGAGAGGCGTTCCAAGCGCGGTATGAATGAGAATCATCGGTCACCGCGTACACGACATAGTTGCCCTTCTCGAGCTCAATGACGTCGTCGAAAGCTCGATTCTTGGTTGCGCCACCGGCGTGTTCGGTTCTCCGCGCTTTCATTTCCCAGACCACTTCACGGTTGTCGGCGTCGACGATCCGGCTATAGTCAGACATCTCTCGTCTCTGGCCTTCACCGATCGCGTAGATGCGAACCTTCGTATCTCTGGCGATCGAGAACCCGGCACTGCGGTACTCGTTATCACCAAGCCCGGTTAGCTCCACGATGACATTCTTGGCGGGCATGTCCTCGTATTCGTGCACTTTCGCATATTTGCCCATGCTGGCGTCAGCGGTCTGGATGGTTATCCCCCAAAAGTAAGGATCGTAAGGAGGTTGCGAGTTCCAACCGTCGAAATAATGCGAATCATCACTCACGCAAAACATCGCGTACTCCCCGGCCGGCAACGAGATTGTATCTTTGAACACACGGTTCTTGCGCGCCCCCCCGGCCGGGTCAGAATCCCAGTAGTTGAACTCCCATACCTTCTCACGCGTGTTCGCGTCTATTATCCAACTGCAATCGTAGAATTCGTCTTTTCTCAACTCACCAATCGCATAAACCTGGAGGTCCAGCGGACGCTCGAGTGATAGCCCGGTTTTTTGGTAGTGATTCTTCCCCAAGCCGGTGACGGATAGGAGAGCCCCTTTGGTCAGTTCCTTGTGAAACTTTGCAATATCCCTCTCACTGAGTGCCTTGCCTTCACCCCGCACAATGATTTCGAAGTCTCGCGAGGCATCCTCGTAGTCCTCATAATCAAATTCGCGTCGGTCGTCCGAAGACCACGAAAAAAAACTGCCATCCGACCCGCTATGTGGGTAAGTCGCATAGTAAACCTCATACGTGCCCTTGTTCAGTTTGACCACGTCACTATAATCACTAAGATATCTCGACCGCCGCTCGGACTCGGCATCCTGCAGACTCCAGATCTCCTCCCTCGATTGGGCGTCCAAAATCCAGGCATCGCCGCCTCTCCACCCGGCGCGACCGCCGCGTGCTCGAAATCCAACTGCCTCGATGGCCACGTCCTGATCCTTGTCCAGGACAAATCCGCCTACCTTGAGCTCCCGCGGATCGATGCGGTCGATCTTCGCGAGAACTTTTTCTTTTGCGTGAATTGATGTAACCAGAAGTAGCAGACATGCCATACCGACAACGTGAGCCACAGAATGACTTCTCATAATCTTCCCCCTAAGTGTGATGGTTTGGATATGTCACTACTACGATTGAACCGGTCCCAGAGTTGCAGAAGCACATAACTGGTTTTAATACAAGGTGCTATGTCTTTGGCGCTTGTCGGCAACCGTCTGCTTGTTGACGCGAGCGGCAACAGCATCCATCGCGGCCTAAGGGCCGTATCGAAGGATGGTTCCGGCGGTTCCCACGACGTAGACCTCGTCGGAAGACCCAGTCCGCAAACCACTCAACGAGTGGCTGGTGATGCCTGGCAAATCGCGCCACCGGTCCCCGTCGAAACGAAGAACCACCCCTCCGCTGCCAACGGCAAAGACGTTTCGGGAATCTGTACCCCAGGCGGCCTGCAATTGTTCGCTCACAGGGCTTTGCTGCGAC
>Ga0224512_10002219_pt1 | contig 17980 bp, 14 predicted proteins | sample SF_May12_sed_USG_4_FD_169103 | JGI IMG/M metagenome (GOLD analysis project Ga0224512, IMG submission 169103) | Sediment microbial communities from San Francisco Bay, California, United States - SF_May12_sed_USGS_13 | ecosystem: Environmental > Aquatic > Marine > Sediment | place: USA... | reverse complement strand
CGGAGCGTGCACCTCTTCGACGGTCAGGTCGTCAGCGAAGACGACGCCCGCAAGGCGGCCGAGCTCAACGAGGCCGGCTTCGACGTCGCAACCTAGCCTAGGCAAACAGGGTGGGGTGGGGTGTGGGCCCGAAGCCACGGCTTCGGGCCCTTCGTGCATCCGGAGGAACTAGGCTCATCGTCGGCGGCGCTCTACCTTGGCGGCCTCTGCCGCCACCTCTCTCTCGCCTCGATCTCCATGAAGCTCCGACCGGACCGCGCGATCACACCATCGCCTCGACGACGGGGCATCTTTCGGTTCCTTGCCGCGACGCTCGTCGCGTCTACCGTGCTCCTCGTTACGCCGCCGGCCGCCCGAGCTCAGTCTAGGGTCGCGGCCGAGCTCCGTACGCGAGCCGAGCGAACCGACTTCGTGGAGACGAGCACGTATGCGGACGTCATGGAGTTGTCGAGTCGCATCGCCGAGCTCTCCGACGAGATTCACCTGACCACGTTCGGCTACACGAACGAGGGGCGTGCCTTGCCGTTGCTCGTCGTCGGCGCGGCGGATGCCTCGCCGGAAGCGGTGCGCGCGACGGGGAAGACGCGCGTGTACCTCCAGGGCAACATCCACGCAGGTGAGGTCTGCGGGAAGGAGGCGTTGCTGATGCTCCTCAGAGAGTACGCGGACGGAGGCTACCCGAGATGGACCGACGACCTCGTGCTCCTGGTGGCACCCATCTACAACGCCGACGGCAACGAGCGCGTGGACCTCGGGAACCGCCCACGTCAGCACGGCCCGATCGGCGGAATGGGTCAAAGACCCAACGCGCAGGGGCTCGACCTGAATCGGGACCACATGAAACTGGACTCGCCCGAAGCGCGATCGCTGGTCGCGATGATGACCGCGTACGACCCTCATGTCGGGGTCGACCTCCATACGACGAACGGCACCCGGCACGCCTACCACCTCACGTACTCGCCACCGCTGCATCCCAACACACCGGCGGTCATCGACCACTTCCTGCGAGACGAATGGCTCCCCACGGTCACGCGCCGAATCAAGGAGACGCACGGTTGGGACTACTACTACTACGGCAACCACAATCCGCGGCGACCCGGGTGGTACACGTTCGACCACCGTCCGCGCTTCAACAACAACTACATCGGGCTCCGCAATCGGATGGCGATTCTGAGCGAAGCGTACGCGTACGCCACCTTCGAGGACCGCGTCTTGGGAACGCTCTGGTTCCTCGAAGAAATCCTGAACTTCGCCCAGGAACGCGCGACCGACATCCGAGAGACGGTGGACGAGGCCGAGCGGGAGTCGGTCGTTGGACGGCGGCTCGCGACTCGCGCCGACTTCGAGCGCTCCCCCCAGGAGGTCACCATTCTCATGGGGGAGGTCGACGAAGAGCGTCACCCGTACACGGGAGAGATCGTCCTCCGGCGCCGCGACGTTTCCACGCCGACGCCGATGTTCGAATATGGAACCTTCGCCCCCTCCGAGACGGAGGTCGCCCCCGAGGCATACTACATCCTGCCGGAAGCGGAAGCGGCGATCGAGCGGATGCGGGCACACGGGCTCACGGTCCTGCCGGCGGTCCCGGGCCAGGGCGTCACCCTCGAGCGGTTCCGGATCGACTCGACCGTGGTCGCCCCCCGACCGTTCCAGGGTCGTAGCGAACGTACGCTCTTCGGATCGTGGGAAGCGTCGACAGAGAGGGTCCCGGCGGGCACCGTGGCGGTCCCGGTAGACCAGCCACTGGGCCGTCTCGCGTTCACCCTGCTCGAGCCGCGCTCCGACGACGGGCTCGCGAACTGGGCCATTCTCGACGAATCGATCGAAGCGGGGCGCTACCCGATTCTCAGGTCGGCGTCGGCTCGGTAGGGCCCAGCTAGATCTCCTCGACCCGCTGAAATATGTGGACACCGCGGTCTTCGAGGTGCTTCACCACCGCGTCGAAGCACTCGGGATCGCGACCGACCAGCTCGGGCGCGGCGAGGCCGGGCTCGGACCAGAGCCCGCGTGCGACCAAGTTGACCATCGCGGTGCACGTGTACCCGGTCGTCCGCGCCATCGACATGGTCTCGGTGTCGGGGTTGTAATAGTCGAGGAGGTTGTAGGTGTGACGGACTTCCTTCCCTTCCTGAACACCCTCGACCACGATCCTCAACACGGTCAGGTCGGGCTCGCCCTCCTCGAAGCGCCAGGCGCTGAACAGCAGCGATTCGGTCACGTCGATCGGGCGCACCGTTCCCGACGCCGCTTGGATTTCTTGGGTGGAGAAGAAGCCGGCGTCCCGCAGGATCCGCATGCGTACGGCGTGTCCGGGATAGCGCATGGTCTTCTCGACCATGTTCGGGGTCTTCGAGGTCTTGAGGAGCGACCGGAGTCCGTCGGTGTTGAACGCCTCCAGCGAGCCGAGGCCCGGGAAGGTCACCAGCTCGACGTCGGTCAGCGCCGGACGCGTGATCTCGACGCCATCGACCCTCATCCGCGCGGGCCGCACGTAGCCCTGGATTACGTCCGCAGGCGAAAACGGTGCCTTGTACTCCCAGGGCCACGTGCGCTCTACCGGTAGTCCGCCGACGAGACAGTGATACCGGGTCGTCTCGTCGAGGTGCTCTTCCATCCGACCGAGCACGAGGTTGCTCAGACCTGGAGCGACTCCGCAGTCGAACAGGCAAGGTACGCCCGCGTCCTTGGCGATCTTCTCGAGTCCGAACGCGTCTTCGGGGAAGAACGAGATGTCGACAATTGGCTTCCCCTCGCCGAGGACACGCTCCACCGTGCGGTACCCGAGGAAGCCGGGAACCGCTCCGACGACGAGGTCGGCGTCCTTGACGGCCTTCGAGACCGTCTGGGCCTTCGAGAGATCGGCGACCACTCCGTCGGCCCCGAATTCCGTCAGCTCCTCGACCCGGACCGGGTCGAGATCCACGATGAGCACCTCGTAGTCGTCTTCGGCCGCCAGGTCGCGCACGATGGCGCTACCGACCCGACCGCCGCCCAGCACAACGATGTTCAGAGCCATTCCTCCGGTGAAGCCTCCGGCAGAGAGCAAATCAGTCCAAGGTCGCGAGCATGTGCAAGGGGGGGGCGGCGGTCCGTCATAAGGGGCGAGACCGATGGATCGTGGCTTGGAGGTGGACGATGGATACGACGAAAAGCTTGCTGGCTCCGCGGCTGATGGGACTCGCGCTGTTTCTGCTCCTGGCTCCGCCAGCCGCGGCCCAGGGGTGGATCGAGCCCGGTGTGGACCGTGGCGGCATCACCGTGGACAAGATCAGGAGCGAAGTGACGGTCCGTATCGAGGGGCGGGTTGCCCAGATCGAGGTTACGGAGTGGTTCGAGAACGTCGGCCGCCGTCTCGCGGAGGGCGAGTATCTGTATCCTCTTCCGGGAGAGGCGGTCTTCCAGGGCTTCTCGCTCTTTCAGGGCGACGCCGAGCTCCGGGGCGAGATCATGGATGCGGAGCGAGCGCGGTCGATCTATGAAGAGATCGTGCGGCGCCGAGCCGATCCGGCGCTCATCGAGCTTGCTGGGCAGGGACTGCTTCGAGCTCGCGTCTGCCCCATTCAGCCGGGCGAGACCCGCAAGGTCTCGCTGAGGTATACGCAGGTGCTCGAGCGTGCCGGAGGCGCGCTCCAACTCGCGTACGTGGGTGGCGTGCGCGGCACGTCCCGAGCCGGCCGCGACGGAATGCTGCACCCCGACGGCCGTCCGAGACTCGTTTCGGAGGACGTCGAGACCCGCTTCGAGGTCGTCGTCGAGAACGGCGACGACTTCCTGGATCCCTTCTCCCCCACACACGCACTCGAAACCGAGCGGGACGGAGATCGCATGACGGTCTCGATCGAGGACGAGATCACCGGACGTCTTGCGCTCTTCTTCCCCCTCGCGGGCGACGCGGTGGGCCTTTCGGTAGCCACGCACCGCCCCATTGGAGAAGACGGCTACTTCATGCTCACCCTCTCCCCGGACCAGGTGAGGGGCGAGCTGCAACCACGAGACGTCACGGTCGTCATGGACGTTTCGGGTTCGATGTCGGGCGAGAAGATGGAGCAGGCGCGCGAGGCGCTTCACCAGCTCCTGTCATCATTGTCCTCGCAGGACCGGTTCCGCCTCCTCTCCTTCTCGAGCTCGGTCCGGGCGCAGGCTCGCGGCTGGACCTACGCCCGTGGCAGCGGGCTGGAACGGGCTCGGGAATGGGTCGACGACCTGGCGGCAGACGGAGGCACCAACATCGAGGCGGCGCTCAACGAGGCGTTCCGCCTGGAAAGCTCACGAGGTCGCCTGCCCGTCGTCCTCTTCTTGACCGACGGCCTCCCGTCGGTGGGCGAGGAGTCACCGGATCGTCTGGCGCGTATCGCAGAGTCTCGGGCAGGACGCGCCAGGGTCTTTGCGTTCGGCGTCGGCCACGATGTGAACACGCGCCTGCTCGATCGGTTGGGTGAGGCCGGCCGGGGCGACACGGACTACGTGCAGCCGGGTGAGAACGTCGAGCGTGCCCTGTCCCTCTTGGCGGCGAAGATCCAACATCCGGTTCTGACCGATCTGGAGCTCTCGGGTGGCCCGATCGATGTCGATGACGTCTACCCGGTCAACATCCCCGACGTGTTCGCGGGTGAAGAGCTCGTGCTCTTCGGACGATATGACGGCGATGGTCAGGGACAACTCACGATACACGGCGAGCGGGTCGGGCGGCCGCTCGAGTTCTCGACCGAGTTGATCTTCGCCGAGGCCTCCGACGCGAACGACTACATCCCACGGTTGTGGGCGTCGCGGAAGCTCGGACACCTGCAGCGGCAGGTGGTCACGGAGGGGCTCACCCAGAGTCTGGCCGACGAGATCCGGACGCTCGCGCTCCGGTATGGACTCCCGAGTCGGTACACGGCGTACCTCGTGGAGGAGCCGAACGTCGTGGCCACCGCGCCGGTGGACCGGCAGGGTCAGGGCGGCTGGGTTCGCAATCTGGCGGGCCGCGCGCCCGCGTCCGCCCCCACCACGGGTGCAGATGCCGTGCAGGCCGCGTCGAGCGCGCGGCTCATGCGCTCGATGGCATCCGAGGAAGATTTGAACGAGGCAGAGCAGAAGTTGATGGCCGAGGCTTTGGGAGAGCTCGACAACGAGCATCCCCGCGAGGCGCTCGGCGGCCGGATCTTCGAGCTGCGCGATGGCGTCTGGACCGACGTGGCGCATACCGAAGCAGATCGGGTACTGAACGTGAAGGCGTACAGCTCCGCGTGGTTCGACCTGATCCGGGCGATCCCGGAGATCGAGGCTGTATTGCGCGCGCACGACAGTGTTGTGATCTCCGGCGCCGAGCGTAGTCTGCAGGTAGGCTCGGACGGGGTCGACCGACTCGACGCGTCAGAGCTTCGATCGATCGTGACTGCTTTCCGGGGTGAGGCCCCGAACTGATGGCTCCGGCGACCGCACGACAAAGGGTGAGGGCAGGTCCATGAGCACCATCGACTGGAACGACCTCTACCGGACCACCTTCGAGGACCTCGTCCGCTTCCTGCACCGAAAGGTCTGGGATACGGAGCGGGCGAGGGACCTCGCGCAGGAGGCCTTCGTGCGCGCGTTGCAACACGAGCCGAGGAAGCCGCGCGCTTGGCTCTTTCAGGTCGCGGCGAACTTGGCGCGCGACGAGGCACGGATGGTGATCCGTCGCAAGAAGCATCTCGTGCTGCTGAAGTCCGAGGCCGAGTCTCGAGAAGCGTCGGGCAAGGATCCGGCCGACGAGCTGATGGAGCAGGAGAAGTGGGCGATGGTGCGTGAGGCGCTCGACTCGCTCTCGGAGACCGACCGCGACGCCCTGCTTCTGTGGGATGCCGGCCAGAGCTACACCGAGATCGCAAACGAACTGGGCCTCGCGGTCGGTGCAGTCGGGACGACGCTGTCCCGTGCCCGTCGCAGGCTCGCGGAAGCATACAACGAGAAGGAGAAGGCCGATGTCGCACGTCGATGAAGGCGCGCTGCACGCCTATTTGGATGGGGCACTCGACGAGTTTCCCGCCGCGGAGGCAGAGAAGATCCGGACGCACCTCGATGGTTGCTCGGAGTGTGCGGAGCGACTCGAAGTGGAGCGGCGCATCCGGGCCGACGCGCATCTGATGCTCGGCTTGGCGGCGCCAGCCGTCGATGTTCCGAGCTTCGAGGAGATTCGGGCGTATGTTCAGCGGACCCGACCGGCTGGGGGCCGTGTGAGCCGTGCGCAGCGGTTGGGGTGGGCGGCTTCCGTGGTCCTGGCGATCGGCGCGGGCTGGATGTTGCGCGAAGGTCAGCTACAGCAGCGGGCCCTCGACATCGGGCAGGAAGCTGCGTCCGCTCCCGCGATCGGGGTGGCCCGCGAATCGGAGGGATTCGCGGAGCGCCAGAACGCGCTTCCCGTGGAGGCTGGAGCCGATCAGAATCTGGCGGCGGACGCTCCGGATCGTCTGACGCCCGCCCGCGTGGAATCCGACGATGAGCGCCTTGCGGGCGCGGTCGGAGAGCTCGGCGACGCGCCTCAGGAGGCCAAGGCGAGCGCCGAGGCCACGGTCCGAAGCGCGCTCGAAGAGCGGACGGCCGCGCAAGACGAGCCGGGTTCTCCGCTGCTCGCGCCAGCGCGCTTGGCAGACCTGGCGGACAGCTCCGACGTCCTCGGGGACCCACGCAACGAGCGGGCCGACGCGGGCGCTTTTCGGGGCGCGGCTGGCGAATACGATTCGGTCGTCGTCGAGTCGATCGTCGCGACCGGCTTGGTGGCCGAAGCAGAGACGACCGCTGCGGCAGCCGCCGCGATGAACGACGCGGTCGGGCGTGCCGATGCCCAGCAGGTTGCGGCGCCGGCCGAAGAGGCCGCGGAGCGTCGCCGGCTCGCCGAGTCCGCTGTTCCGCTGACGTCGGCGCTGAACACGAGCGGGCGGGCGGTACCGAGCGCGGCGGACGAGACTCGCTCGGTCGACGACGAACCGTTGGCGTCCGTGCCTGGCTTCGAGGTGTTGGATGTGGCCAGCCTCGGTGACGGCGCGAGGCTGTACGGGTCTCGCATTCTCCAACGCTACTCCGACGATGTGGTGTTCGAGGTGGTTCGTCTCGAGCCGGGTATCGACCCGTCGATCCTGGCTGCGGCCGCGGCCGGCCACGCGGAAGCGCGAGCGGAGACCGACAACGGGTGGATCCTGGTTCGGGGTCCGCTCCCGCTCGTCGAGCTCGAGCGATTGCTCGGTCGCTTGATCCCCGAGCCTCCCACTTGGCCGTGATCGGAGGGTCGAGCAGATCCGGTGATCGAGTCATCGGACGGATCCCGGTGATCGAGTCATCGGGCGGGACGCGGTGATCGGGGGCGAGCCCCCGGGTATCCTCGACCTCCTGGCGGACTGGGAGGGGATCGGGGTCATCGTACGGCGGGATCGCCCGACCGGCACCTGGATCTTCGTAGTCCTCCACAACGACACGCTCGGCCCCGCCACGGGCGGATGCCGCATGAAGGTCTACCCATCTCCTGTCGACGGGCTCGCCGATGGTCTGAGACTCGCCGAGGGGATGACGTACAAATGGGCGGCGATGGACTTTCCGTTCGGGGGCGGGAAGAGCGTGCTCGCGACCCCAGGGCCGCTCGACGCCGAGGCGCGTCGAGGGCTGCTCCTCCGATTCGGCACGCTGCTCAATTCGCTCGGTGGTCGCTATGGGACAGGGGCGGACCTGGGGACCGACAGCGACGACATGCGCACGATCGCCGAGGTCACGCCCTACGTCATCGGTGTGCACGGTCGCAGCGACGGCCCGATGGACCCGAGCCCGTTCACCGCGCTCGGCGTCTTCGCCGGAATCCGCGCCTCCTTGAGGCAGAGGTTTGGCGACGACTCCTTCGACGGTCGCCGGATTCTGGTCGAAGGCGTAGGGTCCGTCGGTAGCCCCCTCGCCCAACGCCTCGCCGACGTAGGGGCGGTGGTTCTGGTGGCCGACATCGCCGAGGGGCGGGCCCGAGCCGAGGCCGAACGGCTCGGCGGCACGTGGGTGTCGGCCGACGCGGTGATCGGGGCCGAGTGCGACGTCTACGCGCCGTGCGCGGTGGGCGCGACGCTGAATGTGGAGACGATCCCGCGTCTGCGGTGCGGGGTCGTCGCCGGCGCCGCCAACAATCAGCTCCGTGAAGAAACCGACGCCCAGCTCCTGGACGAGCGGGGGATTCTGTACGCGCCTGACTACGTCATCAACGCTGGGGGGGCCATGGCCTTCACCCTGATCTTCCAGGGTGAGACCCGCGTGCCGGAGCTCGAGCGCCGCGTGACCGCGATCGAGCGAACGCTCGATTCGATCTTCCAGGAGTCCGAGCTTTCCGGGCTCACGCCGCTGGAGGCGGCCAGGGCTCGGGTCGAACGCATCTTGGCTCGAGGGCCCGCCGGTGGTGTTTCGTCCTCATTCGAGGACATGCGTGGCCACGGAGAAGGATGAGTGGTCCGGTCGCACCGAGGCGACCGGACCACTCATTTCAATTCAACTCGTCGCTGCCTTCCGGGTAGGTCAGGAAGAGATGATCGAGCCTCAAGATCCGGAGGACCTCGGCGGTACGCCACGGAATGGACCGCACCCAGACCTTGTCGGAAGGCGCGGTGCTGAGGCGAGCCGTGAGAATCAAGGCCAGATCACCGACATTGGCCTGGTGTAGGCCGGTGAAGTCGAAGACCACATGACCGTCGTCGGGAGTCTCGACGGGGCGCGTCTCGAGGCGCTCCATCAGCTGTCTTCCCTTGTTCTTGTCATCGTGTCTCATGACTGCCTCCCAGCGGTTCAGGGTAATCCCCCCTGAGGCGTACCTGTCCTTAGAACAAGAGTCGTGCCAGAGTGAAACGGCCCCATTTCTCCGTCTTTTCTGCCATCTTGGCACAATCTGGTGTCATTCATGGGGGAGACCCATGTTGTAAAAGGACACTTTTTGCGGAGGACATGATCGGATCCCTGGTGCGCGCCCTGGCGGTGTTGACGCTGTTCTCGGTCTCGACGGAACCGCTTTGGGCGCAGGCTTCAGGCGCCGCCCGCGCGGACTACCTCCACGCGGTCGCGGCGTTCTTCAACCTCCCGCCGAACGAGGTCGGCATTCTGTCGGACTGGGAGGTCTCTGCCGACGAGATCCCGGTGGTCCTCTTCATGGCCCGCCGAGCCGGCGTGTCGCCCGAGGCGCTCGTGGCGCTCCGCGAGTCCGGTCAGGGTTGGGGGGTGCTCGCCGAGCGGTATCGAGTCCATGCTGCGGCGCTGCACGTTCCGATCTCCGATGAAGCTCCCGCCGGGCGACTCGAGACCGCCTATCGACAGTACCGGTCCACCCCGGTCGCGGAGTGGACCACCATCAGGCTTACCGATGACGACATCATCGCGCTGGTCAACGTACGGTTCATCTCCCAGTCGCTGAAGCTCCCCGCCGAACGCGTGCTTGCGAATACCGTCGGCATGGTCTCGTTCGTGGAACTCCACGCTCGCCTGCGGCGCTGAGCCACAGCCCGCCGTGACCCGAGCCGATTTCGTCCCGCTCGCGGGGTACCGAGCGCTGCCGGTCGAGGAGATGCGTGCGGAGGCCCAAGGGTTCCTCGAACGCATGCGAAAGCGGCGAACCGTCCGCGACTTCTCCGATCGCCCCGTGCCCCGCGACGTCATCGAGCAGTGCCTCTTGGCGGCCGGAACCGCGCCGAACGGTGCGAACCGGCAGCCGTGGCGATTCGTCGTCGTCGGTGACCCCGAGGTCAAACAGCAGATCCGACGCGAGGCCGAGGTGGAGGAACGGGCCTTCTACACCGGCGGAAAGGCCCCCCAAGAATGGCTCGACGCGCTCGAACATCTGGGAACGGACGAGAACAAACCCTTCTTGGAGCGTGCGCCGTGGCTCATCGTGATCTTCGCCGAGCGGTATGAGCTCTCGCCCGGCGGCCAGAAGGTGAAGAACTATTACGTGACCGAGTCGGTCGGGATCGCCACGGGAATCCTGATCACGGCGCTCCACCATGCGGGACTCGCGACGCTGACCCATACTCCCTCCCCCATGAACTTCCTCAACGACCTGCTCGGGCGTCCCGACAACGAGCGGCCCTTCCTGATCCTGGTGGTCGGGTATCCCGAAGACGACGCCACGGTGCCGGACATCACCAAGAAGCCGATCGAGGACATCGCGGTCTTCCTCGAGTAGCCTTCGCCACCTGGAGCAACGTGGGACAAGACATCACCGGGCTGGCAGAGACCCCCGCGGGGACTCGAGCCTTCACGAAGGCGCTGCTGCGCGACGTGAAGGCGTTGGAGCGAATGCTCGCGGAGGGTCTTTTCGAAACGGGCATTCGCCGTATCGGTGCGGAGCAGGAGATGTTCCTCGTCAACGAGGCGTGGCGCCCGGCGTCGATGGCAATGGAGATGCTCGCCAAGCTCGACGGCCCGTTCACGACCGAGCTCGCCCTCTATAACCTCGAGGCCAACATCGAGCCGCGGGAGCTCGGGGGGACGTGCTTCAGCCAGGTGGAGGCTCGACTCAACGAACTCGTGACCCGGGCCCGCGAGGTCGCGCGGGGCATGGGGGGTGAAGTCGCACTCACGGGGATCTTGCCCACCCTCTCGAAGTCCGACGTCTCACTCGAGAGCATCACGCCGAAGACGCGATATCACGCGCTCAACCAGGCCTTTGCGAAGGCCCGGGCCGGGGAGCCCTACAAGCTCCGGATCCAGGGCAGCGACGAGCTCTACACCGAGCACCAGTCGGTCATGCTGGAGTCGTGCAATACCAGCTTCCAGGTGCACCTGCAGGTCGACCCCGGCGAATTCGCGCACGTCTACAACGTGGCCCAGCTCGTCACGGCGCCGGTCCTGGCGGCGGCGGTGAACTCGCCTGTGCTCTTCGGCAAGCTCCTCTGGGACGAGACGAGGATCGCCCTCTTCCAACAGTCGATCGACACACGCCAGGGCTCGGTCCACATGCGTGACCTCTCGCCCCGCGTCCGCTTCGGCGAGGGGTGGATTCGTGACGGAGTCACCGACTTGGTCCTCGAGGACATCGCTCGCTTCCGCGTCCTGCTGACCCGTGAGGTGACCGAGGATCCGCTGGCAGTGCTGGACGCGGGGGGGTATCCCTCGCTGCAGGCGTGGAGCCTTCACAATGGCACCGTCTACCGATGGAATCGGCCCTGTTATGGAATCGGGGGTGGCGTCCCCCATCTGCGGATCGAGTGCCGGGTCCTCCCGGCCGGTCCGACGGTGGTCGACGAGGTCGCGAACGCCGCGTTCTGGATCGGCTCGGTGTTGGGAGCCGCCAACGCCTACGGTGATGTCACCAAGAGGATTGACTTCGCGGACGCCAAGTCGAACTTCCTCGCCGCCGCTCGTTACGGACTCAAGGCCGGCTTCCGTTGGCTCGACGACCGGAGTTGGAGTGCGCCGGATCTGATTCTCGACGAACTCCTTCCGACGGCGCGCGCCGGATTGGCCGATGCGGGAGTGGCTCCGTCCGAGATCGACCGGTATTTGGGTATCGTTCACGACCGCGTGGAGTCGGGCACGACCGGGGCGCGGTGGATGGTTCGTTCTCTGCAGTCGATGAAGGGACATGGGATTCGATCGGAGCGACTGGCGGCGGTCACGTCGGGCATGGTCCGGCGTCAGATCGAGGGGACGCCCTGCCATACATGGGACAACGCACAGATCCGCGAATCGGGAGGATGGCGCCTGAACTACGAGAGGGTCGAACAGCTCATGACGACGTCGCTCTTCACGGTGCATGAGGAGGAGCTCGTCGACATGGTCGCGTTTCTCATGTCGAGGAATCGCATTCGACACGTGTTGGTCGAAGACGATGCCCACAACCTCGTGGGCCTCGTGTCGTACCGGTCGGTACTTCGCCTGATGGCTGAGGGCTTCGACCCGACCAAGGGGGAGGCACCGCCCGTCCGTGAGATCATGGAGCGGAATCCGACATCGGTCGGCCCGGAGACGCCGACGCTGGAGGCGATCGACCGCATGCGCGAGCATAAGGTGTCGTGCCTTCCGGTGGTCGCGAACGGCAAGCTGGTCGGAATCGTGACGGAGACCGATTTCATGCCCATAGCCTACGACCTTCTACAAGAACGCCTGGATCGGTAGCAGCGATGCCGGAACATGGAATTGCCGAAATGACCTCGGGAGCACGAGTGGAGGAGCGTTTGCTCGGTGGCGTCGTAGGGCGCCGACCCGGACCTACCCTTCTCTGCGTGGCGGGAATCCACGGGAACGAGCCAGCCGGCGTTATCGCGGTGCGACGAGTGCTCGACGCTCTCGAGAACCGTCGTGCCGACGTGCACGGTCGTTTCGTGGCGCTCGCCGGGAACATTGCCGCGCTCCAGCAAGGTCGGCGCTTCATCGATCGTGACCTGAACCGAGCCTGGACGTCGGGCCGCATTCTGCAGCTCCGAGCGCAGGGCACGGCGGGCGGGACCGTCGAGGACTGCGAGCAGTTCGAGTTGCTACACGAGATCGAACGCGTGCTCGACGCAGCCGACGGCCCGGTCTACGCACTCGACCTTCACACTACGTCCGGTCCCGGCGGGGTCTTCTCCGCGTTCACCGACTCGCTGCCGCACCGTGATTTCGCCGAGGCCTTTCCCGTCCCGATGATCTTCGGTCTCGAGGAACTCGTCGACGGCACGCTCCTGAATCTGCTCAGCGAGCACGGGATCGTCGCGGTGACCGTCGAGACGGGGCAGCACGACGAGCCGGCCGCCGTCGATCGCGCGGTGGCCGCCATTTGGATCGCGCTCGTGAAGGCGGGAGTCCTCCCGGAGTCGCTCGTCCCAGAGGCGGAGAAGGGTCGTGCCTTGCTCGCGCGTGACGTGAGCCACTTGCCGAGAGCGCTCGAGATGCGGCAGAAGCGAGATTTGGCCGATGGGGACGGCTTCGTCATGGCTCCGGGCTACACGAACTTCGACCCGGTCGTCGCGGGCGAGGTCGTCGCCCATGACAACCGTGGGGCCGTGGTGGCCGCGGAGGCCGGCCGGCTGCTCATGCCGCTGTACCAGGAGCAGGGAGAGGACGGGTTCTTCTTGGTTCGTGAGTTCAGTCCTTTCTGGATGCGCGCGTCGGCGGTCATTCGCCAGACGGGTCTTTCTCACCTGGTGTGGCTCCTTCCCGGCGTGCGCCGCGTGGAGGGGAGCGCCGACGAGGTCATCATCGACAAGCGAATCGCGCGGTTCTTCGCACGGCAGCTCTTCCACCTCCTTGGCTTCCGCCAGATAGAAGACGCGGGCGACAGGCTGGTGATGCGTCGTCGTCGGTTCGACGAGAGACGCTATCTCGAGCGGCCACCCCAGCCGGAGCCGATCGAGCCCGACGCCCCGCACCGAGCGTGAGGTCCGACGGCCTGGTCTGATCCGACCGCGTCTCCTGAGGAAGCTGATCGGATGTGTGGTCGATACACTCTCGCGGCGGCCGAGGAGGACCTGATCGAGGCGTTCGACCTTCCCGGTCTTACCTTCGACTACTTCGCCCGCTACAACATCGCTCCGGGCCAGCAGGCCCCCGTCGTGGCGGAAGACAGTCGGGGGCGACGGATGGGACTCATGGAATGGGGCTTCCTTCCGAGTTGGAAGGAGGAGGCGTCCGGCGCATTCATCAACGCGCGCTCGGAGACCGTGGCATCGAAGGCGTCGTTCCGTGAAGCGTTCGCCCGGCGTCGCTGCCTCGTTCCAGCCGACGGCTTCTACGAGTGGACGAAGCGGGGCGGCCGAAGGGTCCCGTTCTGGGTCCATCCACCGGCCGGGAGAGTGATCTCTTTCGCAGGCGTTTGGGAGTCGTGGACGGCGGCGGGGGTCGCTCCAAAGCACACCTTCGCGATCCTGACCACGGACGCGAACCGAGAGGTGTCAGCGATACACGACCGCATGCCGGTCATCGTCGCGCCCCAGCACCGAAAACGGTGGCTGGATCGGGCGACGCCGAGCCGAGCGCTGGCAGATGTATTGGCACCGGCTCCGGACGGTACGCTCGCGCTTCGCGAGGTGGGCAACCGGGTGAATCGACCCGACGACGACGACGAGGGGCTGCTCGACCCGGCCTGATCCCTGCCCGACGGGTCCGCGCGCGCGACGATCATTCTGGACGGACCAACCGAGGTGTGGGGACCTACGCGGGACGGGGTGAACCGCCGATCGCGAACGGGGTGGTCGTCAGCGATCCTCCGAGATCGGCACGCCTCCTCTTCGCGACGTGATCACCTTGCCCGGTAGCGCGTACAGGATGCGACCGTCCTCGACCACGAACTCCCCGTTCACGATCACGTGGTCGATGCCCGCCGCGTGCTGATGCGGCTCGAAGAACGTCGCTCGATCGGCGATGCGCTCGAGATCGAAGACGACGAGGTCTGCCCAATTGCCGACTCGGATCTCGCCACGATCCTGCAAGCCCATGATGCGGGCGGGGAGCGAGGTCTGAGAGCGGATCGCCTCCTCGACCGACAGTGCCTCGGCGGTCATCGCGTACTGCCGGATCTTGCGAGGGAAGGTGCCATAGAACCGCGGATGCACCGAGCCGTCCTCCTCGACGGCGATCCCCCCGTCGGACGCGGTCGCCACCCACGGTTGGGCCGCGTAGTTCTCCACGTCGATCTCCGACATGGAGAATCCACGGAGTCGACCGCCACCCCGTCGCTCCGGATCCCCTTCCAGCGCGAGGTCGATCGCCATCTGGACCGGATCGACGCCTCGCCCGTCGGCGATCTCCTGCAGGTTCTTGCCGACCCAGTCCTGCCGCGGGTACTCGAAGACGACGACGCGGTCCGCGCCGCCTCGGCGTCGGATCTCATGTGCGATATCGCGCCGGATCATCGCCTCGGTCAGCGGGTCCGCGAGGTTGCTGCGCAGCATGGCCGCGGGACCCGGCCCGTTCTCGTCACGGGAAGTGGTCGCCCATCCGGGGATCAGAACCGTATTGCCGTCGGAGCCCGACGTCGCGTACGGGTATTGGTCCGCGAAGACCCGCACGCCTTCGGCGCGCGCTCGTTCGATGAGCTGGATGGCGCTGCCGCTCGAGCCCCAGAAGTGCGCACCCTTGGCTTTGATGTGGGACGCGACGACCCTCGCGCCCGAATGACGTCCGATCTCGATCGTTTCGAGAATCGCGTCTTGGAGCGTCGGTGGACCGGGGTCGTCTTGGCTTGGCCAAAACCACATCGGGTCGGCTCCCTCCGACCGTTCATGAGAGATGTATACGCCGTCGTAGGGCACCAACTCCTCCGCCATTCGGCCGACCTCGTCGGTCGTGCTCCAACGGCCCGGGGTGTACTCGAGGCCGGCGGACATCCCCACGGCGCCTTCGTCGAGCGCTTGGCGGACCAGCGCGCGCATCTCGATGACCTCCGCGTCGGTGGACGGCCTCCGGAAATCCTCGCCCAGGACCCGCCGCCGGACCGTACCGTGTCCGACCATGAGCATCGCGTTCGGTCCGATGCCCTGTGCCTCGAGGAGCGCACGCTGGTCCCGAATCGGCCAGGGCGAGCGGCCGTCGTGATTGACTACGACGGTGGTGACCCCCTGGGAAACCACGTTCGGTGCCGCTTTCCGGTGAAGCGAATCCGTCCGGATCGTCGAACCGCCGATTCGCGCGCTCCCGTCGTCGGCGTGGGAGTGGATGTCGATGAATCCGGGCGAGACGTATCGGCCTCTGGCGTCGACCACTCGATCGGCCCGTGCCCCTTCGAGGAGCCCGAGCGCGACGATGCGTCCGTCCCGGACGCCGACGTCAGCCCGAAACCATGGGTTACCCGTCCCGTCGAGGACACGTCCGCCCCGGATCAATAGGTCGAACGGGCCCACGTCACGAGCGGCGCCAGGCGCGCCGGGCTCCTGGGCGCGGACGCCGAGGGGCCCCGAGGCGAGAACCAAGAGCACGAGGCTGGTGGCAAGGCGTCGCATCATGTGATCAGTCCTGCTCGGGTTGCGTAGGCGGTCCGCCGGACGGGAGTCCTGCGTGGTGGCTTGGGCCTCGGTGCGGTCCAGCGCGCTTCGAAAGTACGGCCCGCCCCCCGAGCCTGACCATGGGTGGCCGTTCGTGCAGCCGGTAGGTTAGAGAGATGTGCTCCCCATCTCGTCCGACTCGCGTTCCGCGCTGATGCTCGGCATCCGCTCCCTCGGCCTCGTGGTGCCGCTCGGCCTCATGGTCGTCGGAGGTCATGCGGCGTCGGCCCAGACGTCAACGGACCTGCCTCCGGGCGCTCGAGAAGAGTGGGCGGTCGAGAAGCTGGTCGGCTTCGGCCTGATCGACGATCGCGTCTTCGCGGTGCGGCCGTGGTCCCGTGGGGAAGTCGCTCGACTATTGGGGCTCGCGCGAGAGCGCCTGCCGGGTCTGGGCGACGAGGAGCGGGAGGCCGCCGAAGCGATCCTCGCGACCGTCGCGGGTCGAGACCTGGCCGCGCGTCTCCGGCTCGAAGGCATCATCGGCGGGAGCCTCTTGGATAGCCCCTGGCTGCCCGTCCCCGAAGACACGGGCATGGGGGCGATCGACGCCGAAGTCAATCACCTGGTCCGGTACCGCGGAGGGCGCGACTACGTGGACGGCCAGATGCTCGGAGGAGAGCTGGCCCTCGACGGCGTCCTGGGTGATCACCTCGCGGCTCAGGTGCAGCCGCGGCTGTGGGTTGGACGCGGCGCAGGGGCGGGGTTGGACGGCGGGCAGCTCGTCCGGGGCCACGCCCGCCTGCAGCGCTCCAATCTCCGCCTCGACGTCGGGCGCTCCTCGTCCGTTTGGGGCCCCGGACGCGACGGGGGTACACTGCTGGCCGGCAACGCTCCTGGGCTCGACCGAATCCGGGTCTCTTCCGACTCGCCGTTTCGCTGGCCCGGATTCCTCTCGGCGCTCGGCCCGACGCAGGCAGAGGTCTTCATCGCGTTGCTCGAGGAGCGTCGCGACATCCCTCGGAGCAAGCTCGTCGGCTACAACGTCTCGATCCGTCCGCACCCCCTCGTCGAGGCGTGGTTCGCCACCTTGATCCAATCTGGAGGAAGAGGTTCTCCGACCGCCGGCGCGTGGGAACGCATCGCGGATCACCTCCTCTTCATCGACTGGATCTTCAACGGCGGGGAGACCTTCCTCTTCTCGAACAAAGGAACGTCGCTCGGCATGCGGGTGCGCGTGCCGCGGCTCCGACACAGCCAGCTTTTCGCCGAGTTCACGCTCGAGGACAAGGGGCACAACCCGCGAAGGATCTTCTGGCAGGACGGGGCGTGGCTCGTCGGTGTCTGGGTGCCCCGGCTCGACGCGGTCGGTACCCACGACCTGCGCGTGGAGCTCCACCACAGCGGCTACCGCATGCATCGGCATGGCCAGTTCACCTCGGGTCGAACGGTGGACCGCCGCCTCCTCGGGATGGGCGACGTGAACAGCGATGGGGGCTTCGTCGAGGTCGCGACGAATCGTCGGGGACTGCGCTTCTCCCTTCAGCTAGGGGTGGAGAACCGGAGCGCGGATGTGTGGGACACCCGGTTTCGTGCGGACGGTGAGCTCGATTTTCTCGAGAAGGTCGACGACCGCCCCGACGAGCTCTATCTGCGCGGATTAGCCAGCGTCCGCGCTTTCGGTGACGGTGGCCGGGAGCTCGTCGTCGGCATCGGATTGGCTCGCGTTTCGGACAGTCGCTTCGTCGAGGGCGCGGTGCGCCACGACGGGATCCTCGAGATCTCCGGTCGCGTCCCGATTCTCAGTCGCGACTAGGACGCGCGATGGCGGAGGGACCCACTTCGCACCTCGCCCGCTCTCCGCGATCTTTTCGGAACCCCGAGACAATGGAACTCGTCATGCAGCGATTCGCCTTCATCCTCCTTTCGACCCTCCTCCTCGGCTGCGGACCATCGAACGGCGCCGAGACGGCCGGAGCCCCCGGCGCGGGGGTCCCGAGTCGATCAGCGAGGCCGACATCGCGGAGCACTTGGCGGTTCTCGCCTCCGACGAGTTCGGCGGGCGCGCGCCTTCATCACCGGGTGAGGAGCTGACGGTTACGTACCTGACCGAC
>Ga0224512_10002218_pt1 | contig 17996 bp, 18 predicted proteins | sample SF_May12_sed_USG_4_FD_169103 | JGI IMG/M metagenome (GOLD analysis project Ga0224512, IMG submission 169103) | Sediment microbial communities from San Francisco Bay, California, United States - SF_May12_sed_USGS_13 | ecosystem: Environmental > Aquatic > Marine > Sediment | place: USA... | reverse complement strand
TTTCCCTTTCTTGGACTTCATGCCCCGGTCAGCCGGGTGAGTTCACCGTGGTCGAGCCACATGCCACGGCAACGGGGACAGATGTCGATTTCGATTCCGTCGCGTACGACGACCTGGAGTTTCGTGTTGGTGCAGTGGGGGCAGATCATGATTCGGCGTCCGGGTCGGGTTTGCCCTGGAACTGGTCGATCACGGCTCCGAATCGCTCCACCGCCTCCGGGCCGGTAACGCCGACGAGCCCAACGCAGATACGGTTGACGCCAAGGGCGTGGAGCCGACCGAATCGATCGACATGTTCGGCGGTCGTGGCGGCGTGGTTGGCGGCGGCGAACGCGTCGGCCGACTGGTTGGCGGGCCGCATCGCCTCGACCAGCCTGTGGAGCTCTCGCCCGGTGGTGGCATGGAGGACTGGGTTGAGCGTGGTGACCGTCAACGAGTCGGGATCCCGGCCGACGTCGACGCAGTGTCGGCCGACGACGGCGATCTTGTGGGCCACGGTGTCGGGATCGGTGCCGAGGAAATTGCAGGCGTCGGCGTGCTGCGCGGCCAACCGGAGGGTTCGCCGTTCACCGCCGCCGCCGACGAGAATCGGCACCGGATCCTGAACCGGGCGGGGGTAGGCCATGGCCTCCGGGATCGACAGCGTCCGGCCCTCGTACGACTTCGACCCTGGTCCCCACAGCACGGGCAGCGCCCGGAGTGCGTCTTCGAGACTGTCGAGTCGGACCCGGTCCGGGTTGACGGGGTAGCCGTAGGCGGCTTGCTCGGCGGAGAACCATCCCGCTCCCAATCCGCATTCGGCCCGCCCATTCGAGAGCACGTCGAGGGTGGCGATGATCTTGGCCAGCAGCCCGACGTTTCGGTGTTCGACGTTGGTGACGAGCGTGCCCAGCCGCAGACGTTCGGTGGAGGCGGCCAGGTAGGCCAGCGTCGTGTAGGCCTCGAGCATCGGATCCCAGGCTCGACCGACCTGAGGAATCTGACGGAAATGGTCCATGACCCACAGCGCCCGGAAGCCAACCTGTTCGGCGGTTCGGCCGATCGTGATCAGCGTCTCCGCCGTGTCGTCGTCGTCGAACGCGTAGCTGGACAGCGCGAGGTCGAACGCCGGGCCACTCCCCGGTCGGGTTGGCGCATCGAGGTCGTGCTCCGGTAGTCCGCCGGCCACCGGTTCCCGTACGACCAAGGTCGATGGGACCCGCCGGGGCGGACCGGGATCGATGACAACCAGGTCGAATCCCTCGTCGGCCAGCTCGGCCTTGGCGGAGCGCCACTGTCTGAGCTGCCGGTCGATCACCGACTTGGCCAGCGGTCGGGGCCGCTGCTGGTTACGTCGATGGCATTCGGCGGCGGAGGTGTCGAATCCCACGGCGACGCAGGCCACACCGGCCTCCTCGGCCGCCTCCCGATAGGCCGCCCGCTTGTCCGGGTCGAGTCCGAGCGTGTCGACGACGGTGGTCAGACCCCTGGCCAGACGGGCCCCGACCAGGTGGTCGAGCAGGGCGAAGGCCTCCGTGCCGGCCGTCTGGTCGTCGGGGCCAGCGCCGTAGTAGGCCCGGAACGCGTCGGTCGACAGCACCTGACCCGGTTTGAAGTTGGTCTCCGCCCAGGTCGTCTTGCCTGCTGCCGATGGGCCGACGAGTACAACGAGCGACGGTGTCGGGATAGCGCTCTCCTGTTCGCCCTCGTCGCCTGTCGCTGCCATGGTCGTCGATGGTAGTGACGCCATCGAGCCTCGCGTCCGCGCCGGGCGGTTGTATCAACACACTCCGGCGGCGTCATATCCCGCGACGACAAAAGTGCCGCCGCTGTCGCAACCGAGGAGGGAAGATGGACACCACCCGCCACACGACCAGCTGGTCGATCGTGCTTGTCATTGCGCTCCTGCTGGTCATGGTATCCGCCGGTTGCAGGCTCCTCGGCGGCGGTGACGCGGTCGAGGCGACCGGTTTTTCGGACTCGTCCGGCGAAGCGTCTGGTCAGGCCGAAGAGGCGCCGGCTGCGGCGAACCCTTCGGACGAGGAGACCGGCGAAGCATCGGACGACGTCGCTCTGGGCGAGATCACCGATCCGTCCGAGTCCGACGATCCGGAAGACCCATCGGACGACGTTGCGCCCGACTCACTGACGCCAGCCGAGGTTCGCGAAGAGAGGACGGACATCCAGCAGCTGTTCAAGCAGGGCGAGATGCGGCTCGCCGACGATCGGGCGACGGCCGTACTGGAGAAGGAGGGTCTCGATCCCGACTTCCGGCTCGAACTGGAGGCGTATCGGGATCTGGCCCGTGCCGCCAGTACCGGTGACGAGGCGGCGGCCGCGACGCCGTCGATCGGCTCCAACGGTTCGAGCCGGCGTTCGTCGATGAACTGGCCGCCCGTCAGGTGCTGCCGGAGGGCGTCAGGCCGTCGGTGGAGCTGGACCAGGCCGGTGCCGCCGCTGCCACCGAGAATCCACCCGCCGAGGACGCAGCCGACGACACAGACGACGAGGGAGCCGCCAAGCTCGACGCTGTGGCGAAGGCGCTCGAGGCCGAGGACTGGAAGCTCGCCGATCGCCTCGCCGAGGACGTACTGGCGAACGGGAAGCTGACGAGCGAGGACACGGCCAGGGCTCGGGCCTACGAGCAACTGGCCGAGGCCCACACCAGGGCCGATGCGGTCGCCGTCGCCCGAGCGACCAAGTCGTTGGCCGCCCTCGATCCCGACCTCGCCCGGCGGCTCGCCCCCCGCTCGGTGACGGTCGACGCCGAGCCGGCGGCTCGGTCCGACGGATGATCGCCGCCATCCGTACGCCGGAGAGTCGGTGATGGTGGCCGCCGACGACAACCTCGTCCGATCGGTGAGGGAGAAGGTCCTGCAGCTCGCCGTTCCGGCCGGCCTGCTCACCGGCACCCTTTACTATCTGGGTTGGGTCCACACCAGGGCGGTGTTCCGGGAGCTCGGCGTCCGTCCGCGCCAACTTGGTCTCGGAACCACGGACTACGTCCTGACCAGCATGAACGTGCTCGTCCTGGCGGCCGAACGCCTCGTGATTCTCGGGCTCGTCCTGACCGCTGCGCTCCACGGCCTGCGCGTGTTCCGCCGGCACCGTGGCGATCACGCCGGCTACCGGGCGGCGGCCTGGACGGTCATGGCGGTGAGCATCGTCGTCGCCGTCGGTGAACCGCTGGTCCGCACGATCGACGACCCGGTCAGATCCAGCTTCGTTGCCTTCACGGCCTCGCTCACCGCGATCGGTGCACTGGCCGGTCTGACGCCCGGTCGTCCCGACGACCGGGCGTGGCGCCGTCGTGGCCTACCTCCGACGCGGGCCGAGGCCGAGGCTCGGCGGGCGATGGCCTGGTTCAAGATCGTTCTCGGTCTGCTCCTCGTCAGTTCGCTGTTCAACCTGACCCGGGAGTGGGCCGACGACCAGGGTGTGCAAACCGCACTCCGCGTTGAGGGCAGTCCCGAGATCTTCCCCGAGGCCGCGATCACGACCACCGCCCCACTCGGCCTCGAGAAGTTCGGGGTCGCATTCGACGCCGACACCATGGCCGCCACCGGCCGGTACCGCTACAGCGGTCTGCGGGTGTTCACCGAGGCCAACGGCCGGGTGTTCGTGTGGCCCTGCCAGCAGATGCTGCGAGACGGGGTGATCGTGGTGAACACCGCCGATATCGTCCGCTACGAGCAGCGGTCGTGGCGCTCCCGCCGCAACGAGCGCTCCCCACTCATCCCCGGCCAGGATGCCGAATGCCCGACCGGCGCCGATCTGGCCACCCGGCACTGGCTGGCCGACTTCGCCCGCCTCCAGCGGGAGCCGGGGATCGAGTACGGGGCGCTCGGGGTGACCGGCGGCCGTCCGGTCGGCCGGGCCGACGTGTGGCTGAAAGACGGAGAACGGGTCACCCTGGCCGTGGTGATCGCCGACACCGACTCTTTCGTCGGCCGGCTGCAGTCGTTGGAGGAGTTCGCGGCCGAGGGTGTCGAGGAGGTGTGGTTCGTCACGACGAGGCAGGAGCTGCTCGACGTCTACCGCGACCTCGACGGCGAAGCCGGCGAGTACCGGGACTCGGGACGCTACCAGTCGAGCGAGCCGATTCTGATCGACGGTTTGGTCTGTGCCCTCGATCCTGGTGATCTCCACCGACGACCACGTCCGATCGCGGATCGTTGCGACGACCGCCGCTGACGGATCCGGGGGCGCAGCCCTGACTGCGGCCGTCAGGCCTCGTCCGTGGAAGCGGCGAGCTCCGGTAAGCTCTCGCCCCGCAGCTCCGCCACCAGCGCAACCAGTTCGGCCATGACCTCGTCGGCCAATTCACGAATGCGGGCCGGCGTCAGTTCGTCGGAGCCGGCGAGGACCTTCACATCGATCGGGTCACCGACCTCGACCAGCACGTTGGGCCGAAGGATCAGGTTCTTCACGAGTGTCGGCAGCGGCCGTTTCCTGGGGAGGACCCGGTGGGTGCCGACCATGGCTATCGGGACGATCGGGGCACCGGTTTCGAGTGCGAGGCGGACGGCACCGGTCTTCGACCTCTCCGGCCACAGGTTCGGATCCCGGGTGGTGCGGCCCTCGGGGAAGATGCCGACCGCCTCACCGGCCCGCAAGGCGTCGGCCGCCACCTCGAGTGCATCGGCGGCCGAGGCATTGCCCCGTTCGACCCGGATGAAGCCGAGCCGTTTGGCCAGCCCGCCGAGAACCGGAGCCCGGAACACGCCGGAGGTGGCGAGAAGCCTGATCGACCGACCCATCCGCCGGCAGGTCAGGGCCAGCAGCACCCCGTCGGCGTAGCTGGCGTGATTGGAGATCACGATCACCGCACCGGCCGGGAGGCGGGCGACGGCTGTTCGCCGCCCCCGGCGCCGGGCGATACTCAGCCGGGTCAGCGCGGACGTCAAACCTCCGACGACGATCGCGATAACCGCGTAAACGAGGGCGCCGGTCCAACCCGGGTTCTTCCAGTTCACGAGATCGTTTCTATCACATCTTCCGACCCCGACCCCGACGCCACTTCGGCGAAGAGATCAGGGAACACCTTCGACACCTTGGCGGTGAGATAGTCCCCGTAGACGCCCTCCCAGGTCTGCACGTCGGCGCCGTCCCACCGACGGTCGACGTCGGCCGCCGGCGGGGTTCCCTCCAGCGGCACGGTGGGCACCGTGGCGGTCCACGCAGGGTCGAGGAACAGCGGAAACGACAGCCGGCTCCGCCCCGAGATGTTGCGTACCCGATGCAGCGTCGACCGGTACCGACCTTCGGTCAGCCGCTCCAGCATGTCACCCAGGTTGCACACGATCAGCGAGGGATCACCGGGCACGTCGATCCAGGCGTCGCCGTTGGGTTCCCGCACCTGCAGGCCACCGCAGTCGTCCTGGGCCAGCAGGGTGAGGAGGCCGTAGTCGGAGTGGGCGCCGACACCCCAGCCGTCGCCGTGACCCGCCGGGTAGTGGAAGATGCGAAAGAGCACGGTCGGTTCGTCGATCAGGTTCCGATCGAACCAGTCGGCTTCCAGGCCGAGCCCGCGGGCCAGTCCCCGCATCACGGCGAGACCGATCTCGGTGGCCCGGTCCATCCAGGCGTCGACGGCGGCCCGCAGCCCCGGTGGTTTCGCCGGGTAGAGGTTTGCGCCGTGAAGCGGCGTACCGGCCACGACGCCGGGATGGTCCGGGGTGTGGTTCCGGCCGAAGTAGATGCCCTCCTTGTGATCGGGTCTGCCGGACGTCAGTTCGCCGTCGACCGGGAACCAGCCACGCCAGGCCGAGCCGGCTCTGGCCATGGCGATATCGGCTTTGACCTCGTCGGGTTCGGCGAAGAACCGTCGGGCCTCCCGGTCGAGCACCGGGAGCAGGGAACCGGTGAGTTCGGGCTCGACGATCGTGAAGAACCCGAGCTCGCGGCAGGCTTTGTCGAGTTGGGCTGCCACCCGGTCGGCATCGCTCGATCTGGGGTCGTCGAGAAGAGGTGCCACATCGATGCGCGGTAACTCCATGGTCGAACCGTACCGCGGCGGGGGAAGCCGGCGACCACCAGGTCGAAAGCGCACAACGGGCCGCCACACTCAACGTCGGTGGGAGCACGGCCACGATTGCCTCGTTCGTCGTCGAGCTCAGGAATTCAGGAGCAGCAGGTAGCCGTCCTCGACGGTCGGCTGGACGGTCTCGGCGCCGGCAGGTGGCGTGCCAAGACATCGGTAGTGGCCGTCGCTGGTCTCCCAGAATGTGCGGGTCGACCCGTCGACCGGTCGTGTCGGCTGGATCCAGGTCGTCCCGTCGGCCAACCCGGCCAGGCGGGCTGGACTTCCGTCGAACCGGATCCTGCCCTCCGCCATCACCAGGATCCGGTCGGTGTAGGCGGCCTGATCGGTGAGATGGGTCGACTGGATGATCGTCGCATGCCGCCGTCGTTCCCCGAGGATCGAGCGGAGCCGGGCCCGCTCCTCGGGGTCGAGGCCCGACGCCGGCTCGTCGAGCAGCAGGAGGGTCGGCCGGCCGAGCAGCGCCTGGGCCAGCGCCACCCGTTGCCGCATCCCTCGCGACAGGCTCCCGACCTTTTCGGCCGCCTGTTCGGCCAACCCCACGAGATCGAGGAGTTCCATGACCTCCAAGCGGCGCAACCGCTCGGGGTGGCGGGTGTTCCGGCCGACCGACTTCATCACGGCGAGGTAATCGACGACATCGAACACGGTGGCGGACTCGGCCAGACCGGAGTCCTGGGGCAGGTACCCGAGACGCCGCCGGATCTCGAGCCGGTCGCTCTCGTGCCGTGGATCGAGACCGTCGATCAGGACCGATCCGGAGTCGGGCAGCCATACCGTCGCCAAACAGCGAAGCAGCGTGCTCTTCCCGGCGCCGTTCGGTCCCAGGATGGTGATCACCCCGCCCTGGGCCGACAGGTCGACGTCGACCATGGCTTCGGTGGACCCGAGGCGGCGGCCGGCCCCGAACACGAGCACCTGCGCCGAGGCTTCCGAACGGGTGGGTGCAGTTCCACCGATCACGTCGACGCCGCCAGCAGGTCGAATCGATCCCGGCGTCGATAGGCCGTCAGAAGACCGATACCGATGATCACGACCATCGAGATCTGGCCGGCGGCGGTGAAGGCCGCCAGCGGATCGCCGCTGCCGTTCCGGGCGACGACGACGGCCAGCACCCACCCTGCGGCCGTCACGCTTCCGGCCCGACGGGGGGTGGTGAACGTCATCAACGCCAACGAGCCTGCCGTTAGTCCCAGGGCCGGGAGCAGCCAGCCGAACGCCAGCGGCGAGACGGCTCCCGTCAGCAACGACGCCGCGGCGAGGACCATGACCGAGCAGGCGACGACCACCGCCGATCGAATCATCACCAGCCGGAATCCGGAGAGGGGAGTGGCCAGCGAGATCTCGTGGGCCGGATCGGCCGCCGTTCCATAGGCCATCGACACCCCCAGCACCGGGACCAGCGGCGCCAAAACCAGCAGAGCAAAGAGGTCCTGGCGGGTTCGGGTGCTGTCGGCCCCGGCCAGGCCGATGAGCACCACCAGGCCCAGCGCCAGAAACCAGGCACGGCGAAGAGCAGGGGTGGCCACCATGAGCCGGGTGGCCGACGGCGGCACGCTCAGCCGCCGGAGCCAGCGCTCGACACGCGACGGCTGTGGGGCGAACAGCTCGGCGGAGACGGCCATCCAGTTGCGTTCGATCCGCTGTGGGTCGATGCCGGGCGGCGGACCGGGCGGACGGTCCGGTGGTGGAGGGGGACGAAGGTCGCCGCTCATCTCAGGGCCTCCTGAAGTTGGGCGCGGGCGCGCATGAGCCGGGTCTTGACGGTTCCCTGGGGCACGCCGAGCAGGTGGGCCGCCTCCCGGGTGGTGAGACCGTCGATGGCGGTGGCCACCAGGACGGCCCGCAGATCGGGGCTCAGCGAGGCGAACGCCGGGCCGAGTTCACTGTGGGCGGCTCGGCGGGTGAGGTCGTCCTCGAACGAGACGGGCCTGGTCGCGGCCTGCTGGTGGTGGTTCAGGTGTTCGATCGCCATGGGGGTGGGCCGCTGCCGTCGAAGCTGATCGATCAGGCGGCGAATGGCGATGCCCCACAGCCAGGCGGCGACACTGCCGTCGCCCCGGTATCCGTTGGCCGATCGCCAGACGGCGATGAACGTGTCCTGAACGGCGATGTCGGCGAGATCGGGATCCCCGCAGCGGTTCTCGAGGCGGGCGGTGAGCCACAATGCGTGCCGTCGATAGAGCTGTTCCAGGGCGAAGCGGTCCGCCCGCACGATCCGGGCCAGCAGCGCTCTGTCCTCGGCGTCGGAGGGCTCGGAACCGTCGTCCGATGAGGCAGGGTTCGAAGTCGGCATCAGTGTTCTGTCGTGATCACGGCCTCGATCGGTTCACTCGATCACGGAAAAAACCGTGAACCGCGCCGGTTGCTGATCTCGACAATAGGCCATGAGCGTCACACGGTCTCCGTCCTGGCCACCACCGCCCCCTCATCCACTGACCGCACCGGCGGGAAACCAGCCGCCCCCGCCGCGGCTTGATGGGCCACCGCCATCCGCCGCCCCCAACTCTCGGTGGCCGCTTCGGGGCCGCAGGTGGGCGTCCCGCCTCGCCGCTCTCATCCTCATCGCCGTCGGCCTCGGCGTCGACTCGGGCGGGCTGTTCATCGTGGGCGCCGTATTCGTCCTCGTGGTCCCGTTCGAGAAACTGTTTCCCCGCCACCGCCAGCGAATCCGCCGACCCCACGTCGGCACCGACATCGCCTACGCCCTCGCCGGCGGGCTTCTCAACATCGTCGGCCTGATCGCGGCGGTGCCGGTGGCCGTGCTGAGTCTGGCCTGGGTGCCCGGACTGCTGCTTCGCCCGCTCGTGTCGTCGATCCCGCCGGTCATCACGCCGGTCCTCGGACTGCTGCTGTTCGATGTCGCCATCTACTGGACCCATCGCTGGTACCACGAGGTCCCGCTGCTGTGGCGCTTCCATGCCATCCACCATTCCACGAATCGACTGGACTGGATCAGCGGCTTTCGCGCCCACCCACTCGACGGAACGCTGATCGCCCCGGCCGTGATCTTCCTGCTCGCCGCCGGATTCTCGCCCGAGGTGACCGGCGTGCTGGCCGTGGTCCAGATCGTCATCGGTATCTTCCTCCACGCCAACGTGCGATGGCGTCTTCGGCCTCTGCACCGGTTCGTCATCACCCCGGAGTTCCATCACTGGCATCACGCCAACGAACCGGGGGCGATCAACTCCAACTACTCGGTCTTCCTTCCGGCCTGGGATCTGGTTTTCGGCACCTACTTCATGCCCGCCGATCGCCGGCCGCAGCGCTACGGGGTCGACGAGTTCATTCCCGAGGGCATGATCGGGCAGCTCCGCCACCCGCTTCGGGATCTGCCGCCATGGCGGCGACTCCTGTGGTCGGCGATCCGGCACCCCTGGCGATCAGTGCGGAGCCTGGCCCGCCTCGGACGGTGCCACATCTTCGCTCCCATCCGCCGGAGCGGCCTCCGCCGGTCGAGAACGGCTTCACCCACCCCCACCCCCGTCGAGCTTTCCGGGTTGTCGACCCCGTTGCCGGGTCGACAACCGGAAAAAGCTGAACGAAACGGGTCGATCACCCCGAAAAGTAGGAATGGGGGGATGGGGGGAGGAGGGCTGTGGGCCGATCCCGGCTACCGGGCGGGCTTCGGAATGAAGTGGGCTTCGAAGCTCGCCAACAGGTCGAGGTGGTCCTCGAGCAGCCTCGTGATGAGGAATCGGTCCCTGACCTTCCGGCGCCCGGCCTGACCCATCTCGGCGGCGTGGTCGGGGTCGCCGATCAGCTCGATGATCCGCTGAGCGGCCTCGTCGACGCTCTCGACGAGGTAACCGTTCGTTCCGTGGTCGATCTGTTGGGGAATGCCGCCCGCGTTGCCCCCGATGACCGGGGTGCCCATCCAGAGGGCCTCGGCGACGGTCAGCCCGAACCCCTCCCGCAGCGATTTCTGGAGGACGACGGTGGCGTGTTGTTGGAGGGCGGCCACCAGCATCTGATCCGTTCCGTCGACGACCAGCATCCGATCGTGCTGCCGCTCGATCAGGTGGTCGTACAGCTCGTTCTTCTCCGGGTCGTCGGCCGGTCGGTTGCCGACCATGACCAGGGTCCCTTCTTCCTGGCGTGTTCGACCAGACCCATCGTGTGATGGTCGTGGAGGTAGACCGCGTCGTGATCAAGGTGGTTGCGCATGGCGTTCTCGGCGATCACCTCCTCGTAGATCCGCTCCTTGTCCGCGGTGAGGTCGAGGTCGCCGGCCTGGATGGCGTCGTGCATTTCCCTGGTGACCTGGAAGAACTCCTCCGTACCTCGCAGCAGCCGCCACTCGGTGATGATGCCGAGTTCGTTCTGCAGTGCGGTGAGAGACAGGAGGATCTTGACGACCCCGCCGGCGTGGTAGGTCGAGTTCATGTGGGCCACCCGCATGCCTCGCAACTCGCCGGCCTTCGAGCGGATGCGGTCGATCGTCTCGTCACCGACGACGGGTCGGTAGTCCTCCAGGGTCGTCAGATGATCCGGAAGAATGGTCTTTTCTCTCCAGGGTAGGCGTCCTTTGGGCGGGCGTGCTCACGTCGATGGCCCGCCTGCGATCGTGGCTCAGTTACGAGCCGTCTTTGCGATCGTCTCGACAATGCGATCGACGGATGGGATCGTGGCGTCCTCCAGCGCGTCGGCGGCCGGAAGGGGGACATGCGGCGTGGTGATCCGGACCACCGGACCGTCGAGGTCCCAGAACGCCTCCTCGGCCACAATCGACGCGATCTCGGCCCCCCAGCCGCAGAGCCTCGGGTTCTCCTCCACCGTGTAGAGGCGGCTGGTCTTGGCCACCGAACTCAGGATCGTGGCGGTGTCGAGCGGAACGAGGGAGCGCACGTCGATGACCTCGGCGGAGATCCCCTCGCCGGCCAGCCGTTCGGCCGCGTCGAGTGCCCGGTGGACCATCAAAGCCAGGGCCACGATCGTGACGTCGGTCCCCTCCCGCACCACCTTGGCGACGCCGAGTTCGTCGACGATGTCATCGTCGCCGTCGGGCACGTCGAACTTCATCGGGTAGCAGGATTTGTGCTCGAAGAACATGACCGGATCGGGGTCGCGCACGGCGGCCGCGAGCAGTCCGATCGTGTCGATGGCGGTGGATGGGGCCACGACCTTCAGCCCGGGGATGGCCATGGCCCAGTTCTCCACGCTCTGGGAGTGCTGGGCCCCGAAGCGTGAGCCGCCCCCGTTTGCCGTCCGGATGACGAGTGGAAACTCCATCTGACCGGCGGTCATGTAGCGGCTTTTGGCGATCTCGTTGGCCACGATGTCCCAGCACACGGCGAGGAAGTCGCTGAACATGATTTCGGCGATCGGTCGGAGTCCGGTCATGGCGGCGCCCATGGCGGCACCGAGGATGGCCTGCTCGGAGATGGGTGCGTCGCGGACCCGTTCGGGACCAAACGCCTCGAGCAGCCCGGTGGTGGCCTTGAACACGCCGCCGGCGCCGGCGACGTCTTCTCCGAGAAAGACGACCAGGGGATCGTTGGCCAGTTCCTGGGCGATTCCCCGGCTGACCGCGTCTCGGTAGGTCAGTTGCGCCATTGCCAGCCTCCATCGGCCCAGACGTCGGTGTAGATCGCGGCGAGGTCGGGAAGAGGGCCGTCGATCGCCTCCTGCGTCGCCGTTTCGACAGCCGCCGCGGTTTGGGTGGCGATGGCCGAGAGTCGACCCTCGTCGACGCCCAGTCCGAGCAGCCGCTGGTGGTACATCGGTATCGGGTCGCGGTCCATCCAGGCGTCGACCTCCTCGTCGGGTCGGTACTTGCCCGGATCGGCCCGGCTGTGGCCGCCGTGGCGGTACGTTTTGGCCTCGATGAGCGACGGTCCGCCGCCGTTGCGGGCCCGATCCAGGGCCGTGGAGGCAACGGTGTAGACGGCGTCGGCGTCGTTGCCGTCGACGACGATCGACTCGAGTCCGTACGCTGCAGCCCGATCGGCCGCCGGGTTCAGGACAGGCGAAACCTGGCCGATCGACGTGTACTCCATGTAGAGGTTGTTCTCGCAGACGAACACGGTCGGAAGGTTCCAGACCGAGGCGAAGTTCACCGCCTCGTGAAAGGCCCCGATGTTGGTGGTGCCGTCACCGAAGAAGGCGACCGCCACCTGGCCGGTCTTGTTGTATTGCGATGTCCACGCTGCGCCGTTGGCGACGCACAGGTGGGCACCGATGATGGCGTAGCTGCCCATCACGCCGTGCTCGACACTGGTCAAGTGCATCGAGCCGCCTTTGCCGCCGAGCAGGCCGTTGGCCCGCCCCAGCAGCTCGGCCAGGACCGGAGCCATCGGCACCCTCCTGGCCAGGGTGTGGGCGTGGCCGCGGTAGGTGGCGAAGGTCCAGTCGTCGTGACGCATGGCGGCGCCGAACCCGGCGGCGATGGCCTCCTGTCCGAGGGACAGGTGGCTGGTGCCTTTGACCAGACCACGCAGGAACAGGTCGTAGGCCCGCTTCTCGAACAGCCGGATCTCCTGCTGGAGCCGGTAGAGGTCGAGTCTGGTTTCGACGTCGATGGGGAGTTCGGCGTTGCTCGTGTCGACGGGGTCGGGGAGGATCGGGTCGTGTTTCCCATACTCCTCGTAGGACGGCATGGTTGTCATCGAAGCGCTCCTGTCGGGGACCACATCAGTACTGATTGGCCACGAACAGCTCTTCGGCCGGGAACAGGGTGATGACGTCACACCCGTCCTCGGTGACCACCACCTCTTCCTCGATCCGGGCCGCCGACACACCGTCGGTGGCCGGGCAGTAGGTTTCGAGGGCGAAGACCATGCCTTGGCGGATCTCCATCGGGTGGTCGATGGAATTCACCCGGCTGATGATGGGTCGTTCGTGGAGCCCGAGGCCGAGCCCGTGACCGAACTGCAGGCCGAACGCCTCGAACTCGGAGTCGAATCCGAATTCGTCGCATCGGGGGAAGCCCTCGGCGACGTCCTTGGTGCTGACGCCGGGTTTGATCATGTCGATGGCGGCGTCGATCCACTCCCGGGCCTTCGTGTAGGCGTCGTGTTGGGCGGTGGTGGCCCGACCAACGTTGAGGGTGCGGTAGTAGCAGGTCCGGTAGCCGTTGAACGACTGGATGATGTCGAAGAAGGCCTGGTCACCGGGCCGGAGCAGCCGATCGGAGAAGTTGTGCGGATGAGGGCTGCATCGTTCGCCGGACACGGCGTTGATGGCCTCGACGTCGTCGGAGCCCAGGTCGTACAGCTTCTTGTTGGCGAGGGCGACTATCTCGTTCTCCCGGATGCCGGGCTTGAGTACTTCCGCGATCATTTGGTAGGCACCGTCGACCATGGCGGCCGCGGTGGTGAGCAACATGATCTCGTCGTCGGACTTGATCTCCCGGGCGTCGAGCATGATCTGCTGACCGTCGATCACCGTCAGGCCCTCGGCCTGCAGGGCGAACAACATGGGCGGCTCGACGATGTCGACGCCGAGGGGCATGTCGGCCACACCTGCTTCGCGCAGGAGCCCCGCCACCTCCTTCGCGGTTCGGATGAAGAGTCCGTTGTCGGGTGGAATCGCCCCACGGAGACCGTTCAGGCCCGCCCGGCAGTTCTCCGGTTTGAGCCACGGTGCGTAGAGGCGGTGGTGGGCGGCGGCCGACCCGAAGTCCCAGACCATGGGGTCGCCACCCTCCCGGGTGAGAAGGGAGAAGCGGGTCATCTTGTCCCGGGCCCACTCGCCGATCTGGGTGCTCGTGGTGTAGCGGATGTTGTTGGTGTCGAAACACAGCAGTGCACCTGCGGTCGACGCGTCGAGTGCGGCCCTGACCCGCCCGAGCCGGTACTGGCGGAGCCGGTCGAAGTTGACCCGCTCCTCGAAGTCAACGGCCATCGAGCCGGGTGAGGGCGTCACTGCGATTGCGAATTCGGCCATGTCTAGCTCTCGCTCCTCTATTGATTGTGGCGGCGGGTGGACCCGCCGGGACTCCCGCGTAGGTGCTCTGCGACTGTCTTCCTCTTTCACCGTAGATCGAAGTGCAATCGTTTGCAAGATTTCTGCCGCGATCGTGCTGATCTGGCCTGGATAACCTTGTTAATTCAGCGTTAACTTCGCCTGTTCGGTTGCAATCGATTGCAATAGATTCTATGGTGACTGTCGCAGTTCGAATTTTCTCGGGGGAGGACCCAATGAGCGGAAGCAGCGCCGACAGTATAATGCCCGCCGCCGATGGGCCGGCGATCATCAGCGCCTCGAACATCGCCAAGCACTTCGGTGGGGTGTTCGCCGTCGACGACGTGAGCCTGTCGGTCTCGCCCGGCGAGGTCCACGGCATCGTCGGGGAGAACGGCGCAGGAAAATCCACCCTGATGCGAGTCCTGTGCGGCATTCTCACCCCGGACCGCGGATCGGTTGTGGTCGACGGCCAGGAACTGGAGGCCGGCGACCCGGGGGCCGCGCTCGATGCCGGCGTGGCTCTGGTACACCAGGAGCTCAGTCTCATCCCGGAAATGACGGTTGCCGAGAACATCCTTCTTGGTTCCACGCCGACCAAAGCCGGTTTCATCAACAACGGCGAGCTCAAGGAGATCGCAGCCGAGGCGCTGAAGGAGATCAACGTATCAGTCGACCTCGACGAGCCGGTCGCCCGGCTCTCGGTCGCCCTGCGGCAGTTCGTCGAAATCGCCAGGGCGGTCGCCCGTAAGCCACGGGTGCTGATCCTCGACGAGCCCACCGCCACCCTGACCCCGGCTGAGACCGACTACCTGCTCGACATGCTCGAGCGTCTGGCCCAGCGGGGCCTGGCCATCCTCTACATCTCCCACCGGATACCCGAGATCTTCCGCATCTGTCACCGGGTGACCGTTCTCCGTGACGGCAAACACGTCGACACGGTCGACATCTCCGAAACCCGCCCCGACGAACTGGTGGCCAAGATGGTCGGCCGGGAGCTGGAGCGCGAATACCGCGACGAGGATCGCCGACACGCTGGGGGCGACGTCGTGCTGCGGGCGACGGGGATCCGCGCCCCTGCGGTCAACGGCGTCGATCTCGAGGTCCGAGCCGGCCAGATCGTCGGCCTTGGCGGACTGGTGGGCGCCGGACGCACCGAACTGGTGCGCGCCATCATCGGCGCCGACCTCCGGACGGCAGGCGACGTGACCATCACCACCGGGGGACGGACGAATCGGATCACCAGCTACCGGTCAGCGGTGGCCAGCGGGCTGGCCTTCGTGCCCGAGGAACGTCGGGTCGACGGCCTGGCCCTCACCATGACCGTCTCCGACAACGTGGCCCTTCCGAACCGCAACTCGGTTTCACAGGCCAGCGTGCTGTCCGTCCGCAGGATCACCGAGCTGGCCCGCCGCCTCGCCGACGACGTCGGGCTTCGACCGCCGGAGATTCATAGGGAAGCCGGCGACTTCAGTGGCGGCAATCAGCAGAAGGTTGTGATCGCCAAATGGCTGGGTCGGGAGCCCGACGTGATCGTGCTCGACGAACCGACCCGAGGCGTCGACGTAGGGGCCAAAGCGGAGATTCACCGACTGGTCCGAGAGCTGGCCGACGGCGGTACGGCCGTCCTGGTGATCAGCTCCGACCTACCCGAACTTCTCGACCTGGCCGACGTCATACACGTCATGCGCGACGGGCGCATCGTCGGGACCCTACCGGGTGAGCTGGCGGACGAGACGTCCGTCATGTCCCTGGCCTCCGGACAGACCGGGGATCTGATCGCAGTATGAGGAGCCCGCAATGACATCACGCCGAGAGAGAATCTCCGACTACTTCCGTCGGCAGTATGAGACCAAAGAAGGATCGACCCAGGAGAACGTCAACGACCTGTTCGCCGAGGACATGGTCTTTCATTTGACCGGTGACCGGAAGATGGGGCGGGACCACCTCATCGCCTTGTGCGACATGCTGCGGAGAACCCGCCACGACCGCAAGACCCTGGTGTCCGATCTGGACGAGGACGGCGACGACGTCTCGTTCACGCTGTACATCGTCGGGACCGATCCGGCAACCCGTCACCAGGTGTCGGTCAGCACCCGAACCAAGTATCGGTTTCACGGTGACAAGGTCGTCGAGATCTGGCAGGAGAACCCGGCAGGCGTCGAAGACGCGGTGCGGGCGGCAGGCGTACGGCTGAGCTGAAGGGGACCGATCGATGAGCGAGAACATCACAGGGGTAGCAACGACACCACAAGCCGACGGCCCCCCGGCCGCGGCGGCCGGGATCGAAGGGCGCGAGTTCAACGCCCTGGAGTGGCTGGCCGATCGGGGCATCTTCGCGTTCACCACCGTCCTCGTCCTTCTGGCCGCTCTTTTCGTCGACGGTTTCGCCTCACTCGACAACATCACCGACGTGTTCAACCGAGCGGCTCCGATCGGCATCGTCGCCGTCGGTATGACCTTCGTCGTGATAAGCGCCAACTACCTCGACCTTTCGGTGGTGGCCCAGGTGGCAACCGCCGCGGTCGTGCTGATCGGCGTGAGCAACGAGGTCAACCTCCCGGCGGCGATCGGGCTGGCCTTCGTCATCGCTCTGGTCTACGGCCTCGTCAACGGTCTCGCCGTTGGCGTGTTCAAGGCCAATGCCGTCATCGTCACCCTTGCGACCACCTTCATCGGGTTGGGTCTGCTTCGATGGGCCAGTGGCGGCAGCATCTATTTCGGCCCCGAAGACAGCCTGATCCGATCGTTCGGAACCACCGAGATCGGGCCGTTCCCGCTCTCCATGATCGCTCTGGTCGTGATCGCGTTCGCCTTGAACTTCGTGTTGCATCGCACGACGTTCGGCTTCATGGTGAAATCCTTCGGTTCAAACCCCAAGGCGACCCGCCTGGCCGGTGTCAACACAGCGTGGGTGGTCATTGGCGCCTTCATCCTCTCGGGCCTGGGGGCCATGGTCGGCGGCTTCGTACTTGCCGCGTTCTCCAACACCGCGGTCTCGTCCATGTCGACCGGTTTCGACTTCGAGGCCCTGGCCGCCATCATCGTCGGTGGCACCAGCGTCTTCGGCGGGCGGGGCAGCGTGCTCCGAACCTTGTTGGGTGTCATCTTCGTCAGCGTCTTGACCAACATCATGGTGCTCTCCGGCCTCGGCTTCGGCTACCAGCAGATGGCCATCGGAGCGCTGATTGTTCTCGCCGTATCCATCGACGCCCTGGCACGAAAGGCCGTCAGCTCATGACCGACACCGGGTTGAATCTCTCCAGCGGGCCCACCGACCTCATCGGGCGGCTTCGAATCACCCTGGCTCGACGTACCGAGGGCAGAGCATTGGCGCTCCTCGTCGTTGTGGCCATCGGGGCCCTGATCTTCGAACCGGTGGTCTTCACCTCCTATGACGTGACGTTGGGCCGGATCGCCCTCATCGGGTTGGTGGCACTGGGGCTCACAGCGGTCATCCTGATGGGCGAACTCGACCTGAGCGTTGCCAGTACCTTGGCTCTCACCGGAGTGGTCATGGCCAGCATCGACAACCTGGCCTTCGGTGTCGTGGCCGCGCTGGTCGTCGGTCTGCTGATCGGGATGGCCAATGCGTTCTTCGTCGTCGTGGTGGGGATCAACTCGTTCATCGCCACGTTGGGCATGCTGTTCTTTCTCCGAGGACTCGGCTTCGTCGTATCCGACGAAGCGCCGGTCCGGATATCCGACGTCGACGCCGGCATCTCGTTCGGCAAGCCGCTGATCGGCGATTTGACCCCTCGGATGCTGATCTTCATCGTCACCTTCATCTCGATGCATATATTCATGACCCGTGTTCGGGTCGGGCGCGAGTTCTACGCCGTTGGCGGCAACCGTCAGGCGGCGCGCGACGCCGGTATTCCGGTGAGGCGCCGAGTATTCACCGGGTTCATGATCTCGGGTTTCGTCGCCGCCACGGCCGGTGTGATCAACACCCTCGAGCGGACGGCGGCCGATCCCACCGCCGGGTCCACGGTCCTGCTGTCCAGCTTCGCCGCCGCCATCATCGGTGGCATTCTGCTGACCGGGGGCCGGGGTTCGGTCTTCGGCA